>OBEQ010145322.1_pt1 | contig 13525 bp, 16 predicted proteins | sample 1670901 | NCBI WGS metagenome assembly OBEQ01 (sample SAMEA104232315, study PRJEB22302) | groundwater metagenome | biome: forest; feature: aquifer; material: groundwater | place: USA | collected 2011-08-07 | depth 5.4 m
CGACGAAATAGTGCATAGAATTTATAAAATTCACGTTGAACAGGCGCCGCAACCAGTAGTATCTCACATCATAACCAAAGCAGCTGGAGAAGAGGCAGGGATAACCGAAGTTTCGAATTCATCAAATAAAAAACAGCAAACTGCGCCAGCGCAAAGTAAAAAACTCGGGCGAAATGATCCGTGTTGGTGTGCGAGCGGAAAGAAATATAAAAAATGCCACTACCCCAATTAATGCTTCGTGTTTTGTTATAGACTTCTTTATTAGACAACGATACAATACAATTATTCATGAGAAAATATGTTCGTTCTCCGTGGAAAATAGGTGTTTTCTTGCTTGTTTTTCTGATTGCTTTCTTTCTTCGTGCGCAAGAAACCATCTCGCATAATTTTCTGTTTTTAATGGACATGGGAAGAGATATGATGGCGGTCAAAAGCATTGTCTTTGATCATCACCTAACTCTTATTGGGCCCTATACAAGTCTTGGCGGCGTTTTCCAAGGACCTCTGTGGTACTACTTACTTGCAATACCAACCGTATTAACAAAAGGTGATCCATGGGGAACAATCGTGTTAATGCTTATCATAAGTCTTTCTACTGCAGTCGTTGCGTTTTTATGGATGAAGAAACTGTTTGGGTATAACGCTGCAATTATTACATTTTTTCTTATTTCAATATCGCCCGAAGCGATTGCTGCAGCAACGTATAGTTGGAATCCTCATCCCATGTGGTTGTTGCTAACAATCTATGTCTTTTTATTGTACGAGATTAAAAAGGGGAAACAGCGCTATCATCTTTTTCTCTGGCCAGTTGTTGCGCTGCTGTTTCATTTCGAAGCAGCTTTGGGCTTTTTTATTTTATTGGCAACAATTTTTTATACCGTTTTATTTGCCAGAAAATCAACACAAACAAAATATTTTTTACTCGCAGTTTTGCTGGCAGGTCTCTTTTTTCTTCCCCAAATTATTTTTGATCTTCGGCACAATTTTTTAATGACAAAATCTGTTGTCTCCCCTGTTCAATGGAGATGATCGTGGATTACGAGCTGGTGGCGAAAACAAACATCTCCATGTATTTAATAATCATCTCGAAGTTTTTAGAAATAACTATGCCTCGGGATTTGTGCACGATAATTATTTTGAAAACTTTCCTTTAATTATTGCTGTTGTTTCTCTCTTCTTATTTATTTTAAAAAAAAGGTATTTTACTACCGATGAAAAAACATTTCTTGCTATACCGTTGACGATTGCCGCTATCGTTATCCTCTTAACTGTCTTTTACCCATACCGATGAGATATTGGTTTTTAACAGGTTTCCAGATGTTTTATCTATTGCCCTTGGGATTACTGGTTAGTAAACTCACCAACTTTTCTTTTGGAAGACTACTTGTTTTGGTTTTTCTTGTGTTTTTTGTTCATTACTTTTTTACTACCATATATCATTTGTATACGAAAACTGCTGATGAAGGCGGTTTTGCCAAAATAAAAGGAATAACATCTGCAGTTGATTACATTTATAAGGATGCAAACGGCAAGCCTTTTGGTTTGTTTGTTTTTGCTCCACCGGTGTATACCTATAACTATGATTATGTTATTTGGTGGTATGGTAAAAGAAAATATAACTTTATTCCGTATCAAGATAAGAAAGGGACATTCTATTTGTTAATGGAACCAGATCCTGCAAAACCCACGTCGTATAAAGGATGGATGGAAACAGTAATAAAAGTCGGAAACACTTTGCAACAGAAGACTCTGCCATCTGGGTTAATAGTCGAGAAAAGAGAAGCAAGTAAATAGAAGGTGTATGAATAAGCAAGCAGTACTTTTTAAAATAGCAAAAGAAATAGAAAATTGCAAAATTTGCAAAGAGAAAAAATCCGGAAAAGCAGTGCCAGGCGAAGGAAATCCTAATGCAGATATTGTCTTTATTGGCGAAGCACCAGGAAAAACAGAGGCAAAAACTGGACGGCCATTTGTTGGCAGGTCTGGAAAATTCTTGCGTTCTCAAATTCGAGCGATTGGTTTAAAAGAAGAAAATGTATTTATAACAAGTCCTGTTAAGTATTTACCAGATCGAGGTACGCCCACGCCTATGGATATTGCACATGGACGGATCCATTTAGAAAAGCAACTAGAAATCATTGACCCGAAAATTATTGTTTTAATGGGAAGCGTTGCAGCACAAGGTGTTTTGCAAGAAAAAGTTCCAGTCAAAACAAAACACGGAACAACCATTCAAAAAAACGGGAAAACATATTTTTTAACGGTGCATCCGGCAGCAGGCCTTCGCTTTCCACCACTGCGGAAAATATTTATAGAAGATTTTCAGAAACTAAAAGCGCTTCTCAAAAGATCAACAGTTTCTTGATTTTTAAATGAAACTCCCTCTTTGATCAGCATCTTCCTTTTTTTGTTCACACCACCAAATGCATAGCCTTTTAAATCACCGTGAATGCCAACAACTCTATGGCATGGAACCGTTTTCGTATTTTTATTTATTCGCATTGCAAAGCCAACTACCCGAGGAGTTGTTTGTGCTAAATCAGCAATCATCTTATATGTAGAAACTTTCCCAGAAGGAATAGTAGCAACTACTTGATAGATTTTTTCGAATGTTTTCATTTTTTAACAATAAGTAGAAAGAAAAGTAATGCGAGTACTACTCTATATACCCCAAAAGGGATAAACGTATGATTTTTAATAAATCCAAGCAAGAATTTAATAGTTAAAAGTGCGACAACAAATGATCCAATTAAGCCAATCCCAAGCAATAAATATTCATTACTTGAATACGAAAAGCGTGTCTTAATAAGATCAAAACCAGTTGCTGCAAGCATTGTCGGAACTGCGAGTAAAAACGAAAATTCAACAGCAGTTTTTCTTTTTGTTCCTAAGTAGAGGGCAGATATAATAGTTGCTGCTGCTCGTGATACACCAGGAATCACTGCAACCGATTGGAAAAGGCCAATAAAAAATGCAGTTTTTAACGGAATTTTTTCGATACTGTCAGAATAGTGTTCGCGCTCTTTATAAAAGAGTTCTAAAACAATTAAAAACACGCCACCCCAAAAGAGTGCAAGCAGTGTTGCAGTATCGTTTCCGAGTAAAAACTGTTTAATAAATTTGTATAACAAAAATCCAACAATGCCAGTTGGAATAAATGCAACTACAATTCGTTCCCAAATTTTTCTGTGCCTAGTAAATCGCTTCCAATATAAAACAACGACTGCCAAGATTGCACCAAGCTGAATAATAATCTCAAAACTTTTTACAAATTCTGTTTGCTGAATCTTCAATAGTTCAGAAGCTAAGACCATGTGTCCGGTCGAAGAAATAGGAAGAAACTCGGCAATTCCCTCGATAGCAGAAAGAATAAGCGCTTGTAAAATATTCATGTACTTTTAGTATAGCACATTGATTTCTTAAAGCATTTCGGTGTACAATTCCTTCGATGGATAGTCTCCAACAAAAAGCGAATCTTATTCGCAAGTGGTGTCTTATTGGGACAACAACAGCCGCTTCTGGTCATCCGACATCCTGTTTATCTGCAGCAGATATCGGAGCAGTATTATTTAATAACTACTTTACTTACGATATTAAAAATCCGCTAAATACAAATAACGACCGGTTTATTTTAAGCAAAGGTCATGCTGCTCCACTGTTGTATACACTGTTTGCAATGGCGGGCGGACTCAAAATAGAAGAATTAAAGACGCTCAGAAAGTTCGGCAGTAGATTAGAAGGCCATCCGACTCCACGTTTTCCCTATACCGATGCAGCAACTGGTTCCTTAGGACAAGGACTTTCTGTTGGATGTGGCACTGCCATATATGCAAAGCGAGAAAACTATTCGTTTAAAACGTATGTACTTTTAGGAGACAGCGAAGTTGCAGAAGGAAGCGTTTGGGAAGCTGCAAATTTTGCATCGTACTACAAATTAAATAATCTTATTGCGATTGTCGATGTTAATCGATTGGGGCAAAGTCAGGAAACCATGTTTGGTCATCATATGGAAGAGTATGCAAATCGTTTTAGTGCGTTTGGATGGGAAGTAGCAACAATTGATGGGCATGATTTTTCGCAAATCAACGATGCATTTAAAAAAGCGCAAGCGGCAAAAAAGCCGTTTGCTGTTATTGCAAAAACATTAAAAGGAAAAGGTGTTTCATTTATTGAAGACAAAGAGGGGTGGCATGGAAAACCACTGTCCAAAGAAGATTTAGAAAAAGCATTAAAAGAATTAGGAGACGTTGATGATAAGTTAAAATTCAAACTTAAACAACCAGTTCAGAGACGGGTTCTGTCAGATGTTCCTTTGCATCTGCCACCCGTCAAAATCAATTATAAAAAAGGGGAGCAGCATGCAACGCGAGAAGTCTATGGCCAAGTTATTACAGAGCTTGGTGAAAAAAACAAATCTGTTTGGGTTTTAGATGCAGAGGTAAAAAACTCGACCTATGCGCAGAATTTTCTTAAAAGCATTCCAGAGCGATATGTTGAATGTTTTATAGGAGAACAGAACATGATAGGAGTTTCGGTAGGGTTGGCAAGATTATCGAATATTCCGTTTTCTTCGACATTTGCCACATTTTTTACCCGGGCATTCGATCAGATAAGAATGGCAGCAATTGGAGGGGCAAATGTTAAATTTGTTGGTTCCCATGCTGGAGTTTCGATTGGCGAAGATGGGCCATCGCAAATGGGACTTGAGGACTTTGCCATGTTTGGCGCGCTTCCTGGTACTATTATATTTCACCCAAGCGACGCTGTCTCTACGTCAAAAATTTTGCCGCTCATGATAAATCACAAAGGCATTTCGTATCTTCGCACACTTCGGCCAAAAACTGCAGTTCTATATGACGACCAAGATGAAAAATTCGAAATTGGTGGTTCTAAGATTCTTCGTAAGGCTCACAATGATAAATTAACAATTGTTGCCTGTGGCATCACTGTTCACGAAGCGCTTAAGGCATATGATGAACTAAAGAATGACGGCATTATGGTAAGAGTTGTAGACTGCTATAGCGTTAAACCCATTGACAAGCAAACACTTAAACAATGTAGCAATGAAACGATGAAACCAATTATCATAACCGTCGAAGACCATTTTGCTCACGGAGGACTCGGTGATTTTGTGTTGGAAGCGCTCGCAGATCAAAAAGTAATTGTCGAAAAAATGGCAGTCACAAAAATTTCTCGTTCTGGCTTAAAAGACGAGCTATTGGATGATGTTGGCATTTCCGCAAAACACATTGTAAACAGAGTTAGGAGTGTTGCAAAGTAAATGTGGGCTGGAATTATTGCGTTACTGATTGCTGAATTTATCGGCGGAGCACTCGGGCCACTTTTTGTAAAAATCGGTGTTGGGGAATTTCCACCCATAACCTTTACTGCATTTCGGTTTATCATTGCATCAGTTATTTTTATTCCTTTTTATCTTTCACACCGTACTCGAAATTTAAAGAAACGCGATCATATTGCTCTTATTTCAAAATCTATTTTCTTTTTTCTTAATGCCACATTGTTTGGTCTTGGGATTCAGTATACAACGGTTATCATGTCACAAGTTTTATATGTACTTTTGCCTCTTATTGTCTTTGTTCTTGCATATTTTATTTTAAAAGAGAAATTTACTTCGCAAAAAATTATCGGTTTAATTCTTGGGATAATTGGTGTTATATTTCTTATTGGCGAATCTATTGCCAAGACAGAAGCTTTGTCATTTGGTAGTCCACTGGGAAATATTCTTATTCTTGGTGCTGTTTTTTCATGGGCGATTTATTTTGTGTTTTCAAAAGAACTCCAAAAAAGATACACTCCAGCTACGATTATTTTTTATAATTTCTTAACTGCGGTAGCATTTTTACTCTGTATTATTCCATTTGAATTGACAATACGTCCACTCGTTTTTAGCAAAATAACTATTGTTGGTGTGACAGGGCTTTTGGGCGTATCAATTTTTACTTCTGTGATCATGATTTCTCTTATTCAGTTTGGGATTAAAAGGACAACAGCGTTTACTGCTTCGTTATTTCAATATATGGGACCATTTTTTGCTGCGTTGACAGGAATACCCTTTTTGGGAGAAAAACCAACCGTTGGTTTCATAATCGGAGGCTTTCTTATAATAGTTGGAGTTTTTTATGCTACCTCATATCACCTGGTTAAAAAACAGCTTAGATCCGTGATACAATGATTGCATGCAAGAGGAGTCAGAAATTTGGGATAAAAAGAAAATTATTCTTGGACTAATTTCGGGGGCTATACTTATTGGTGGTGCGGTGTATCTTTTAAAACCAACAATTGCTAAAAACATTGGCAAAACAAGTTCTTCTTCTCCGCAAGTGGCTGGTGTTGAAACGAAAAGTAGCGATCAGAATGCCTCGCAAAATCCAAACCAAACAAAAGAAGAGCTTTCGCTTCCCAAAAACGCAACAGAACTTGAAAAACGATTGGAAATCATAAAGCGAGAAGTCATAACACTAACAACTTCGGATATTGCGTCGTCAAGTCCGCAGCTTCTGCAAGTTGTGCAAGATATAAAAAATCTGCAGCAATCGCCAGCAAACGCAACAAAACAACTCTGCGAAAATATTTGTAAAAGTCTATGAAGCAGGTAAAAAAGATTTTGTCGCTGCTTGGGCCTGGGTTTATTACAGGTGCATCGGATGATGATCCATCCGGTATTGGAACATATGCGCAAACTGGTGCGCAGTTTGGGTATTCACAGCTTTGGACAGCGCTTTTTTCGACCCCATTTATGATTGTTGTCCAGGAAATGTGTGGAAGAATTGGCATGGTGACTGGGTTAGGATTATCTGGGGTAGTAAAGCGCCACTATGCAAAGCCAATCCTTTTTATTGCTGTTTTTCTATTGTTTTCTGCCAACACAATAAATATTGGAGCAGATTTGGGCGCAATGGCAGCTTCTTTGCAACTTATTTTGGGCATACCGTTTGTGTTGTGGTTACTTGGTTTGACCACTCTAACATTGCTCCTTGAAATATTTGTGCCTTATCCTGCGTACGCGCGGTTTTTAAAATATCTTACTTTGTCTTTGTTTGCGTATATTATTACTGCTTTTGTTGTAAAACTAGACTTAAAAAGCGTGCTTAATGCAACCATTGTTCCATCTTTTTCTCTTGATAAAGATTACATATTTAATATTGTTGCGATTTTGGGAACAACTATTTCGCCCTATCTTTTCTTTTGGCAGGCAGACGAAGAAGTAGAAGAAGAAATAGAGCATCACAAGTTGCGTTCTTTGGGAAAAGGCGTCCCCAGGGTAACAGAGAAAGACATACGAGAAATGAGAGTCGATACAACAATTGGTATGTTTTTTTCGAATCTTGTCATGTTTTTTATTATTGTTACAACAGCCGCAACATTAGGATTACACGGCATAAAAAACATTGAAACCGCAGATCAAGCAGCAGAGGCCTTAAAACCATTTGCAGGAAATTTTGCCTTTCTTCTTTTTGCCATGGGAATTGTTGGAACAGGGTTGTTGGCAGTACCAATTCTTGCTGGGTCTGCATCGTATGCCATTTCCGAAGCGTTTAACTGGCGTGCAGGGTTAAGCAAGAAATTTACAAAAGCGTATGGGTTTTATGCTGTTATTGGTATTGCGACAATAATTGGAGTACTGGTTAATTTTAGCCCAATAAAGCCGTTTCAGATGCTTTATTTTGCAGCAGTTCTCAATGGAATTTCTGCACCAGTTCTTTTGATACTTATTCTTTTTATTGCAAATAATAAAAGGATTATGGGAAAGCACACAAATACTCTGTTTCCGAATATTTTTGGCGTTGCTATTACTCTTTTTATGACAATTGCTGCAGTCGTATTACTGTTTATACTATGGAAGAAATAAAAGAACGCGCAGAAAAATTATTGCAAAAACTTGATGTTTTAGAGAAACGAAAACGCATGCGTGAGCTCGAGTTAGAGAGCACGAAGCCAGAGTTTTGGCAAAACCATCAGATCGCTGCAAAGAAAATGAAAGAGCTTTCTACCCTCCAAAAAGAAATAGAAGAAATAGAGCTTTTAGAACTGTTTGTTTCGGAAGGAAACGAAAAAGAAGCAGAAGAACTCTTAGAAAAACTCGAGATGCTTTTCTATTTTTCGGGGAGATTTGATGAGGGTTCTGCAATTTTGTCAATTCATTCAGGCCAAGGAGGAGTAGAAGCAATGGATTGGGCAGAGATGCTTTATCGAATGTACACAAGGTACTTCGAAAAAAAAGGTTGGCAATATGAAGTTATAGAAGAAACGCTTGGGGAAGAAGCAGGAATAAAAGAAGTAACGATAAGTGTGAATGGACACTATGTGTATGGACATCTTAAATACGAAGCAGGTGTGCATCGATTGGTTCGCTTATCGCCATTTAATGCGGATAATCTGCGTCAAACATCTTTCGCTCTTGTCGAGGTCTTACCCAAAATCGATGAGGGCGGTCCAGTTGCCATTAAAGACGATGAGATCGAATTTGAAGCGTTTCGTTCGGGCGGACATGGAGGACAAAATGTAAATAAAGTCTCAACAGCTGTTCGCTTAAAACACAAGCCAACAGGTATTGTAGTAACAGCACAAAGGCAGCGGTATCAAGGACAAAACAGGGAAAATGCTCTTAAGATTTTGCGAGCGAAGCTGTGGCTTTTGGAAGAAGAAAAACGTAAAAAAGAAGAACAAAAATTAAAAGGAGCGTACAAAACACCAGGATGGGGAAATCAAATCCGTTCCTATGTGTTACATCCGTATAAAATGGTAAAAGATTTGCGAACCAATTACGAAACATCGCAAGCTGAAGCAGTGTTAGATGGAGATTTAGATCGATTTATAGAAGAAGAACTGCGAGTGCTAACCTAATCCATCGCGTGGTATGCACTTTTTTTGGACCGGCAATTCGCTTGTCGTTCTGGAAAAAAGCACATACCCAGTTCTCCAGGTGAAATTTTACAATTAGATTTCTGCGCGAGTTGTCAAAAGAGTGAAAATGTGCTTTACTAGAAGAAGGACTTGTTTTTTTGCATGAATATTTGTGACGAATAAAGGAGGTGATTTAAACCAATGAGTGATGGAGATAATCACGCGGGAGTTATGCACGAGTTTGTTGAAACAAAAACAGGTTCTTCTTTTGCTATGAAGTTTAGCCTCATACTTTGTGCTGTTGTTGTTTTAGGTATCGCAACAGGGTACATCTTAAGCCGCAGTATTAACACGTCCAGCTCTCTTTCTTTGCCTGGCACTACAAAGAATGGTTCTTTGGCAAAAGGTACTGCTATTGGATCAAATGATACGACGACCTTTAAAGACACCACAGAAGGAAAATTAGTCGAAGGTGGTATTGAAGGAGAAGGACAATTTCATCTTGTTCGGCCAGGAGGAGATAGTCAGAATGTGTATGTGACGTCTTCTATTGTTGATTTATCCAAAGTAGTGGGTAAAAAAATAAAAGTGTGGGGGCAAACCCAAAAAGCACAAAAAGCTGGATGGCTTATGGATGTTGGAAGAATTGAGGTACTCGAATGATAAAACTTGATAACGTTTCAAAAACATTTACCCTAGGCACCGTTGGTCTTTCGGGTATAACTCTTTCTATTGACAAAGGAGAGTTTATTTTTATTGTGGGTCCAACAGGAAGCGGGAAAACAACCTTGTTTCGTTTGCTGATTAAAGATATGATCCCAACAGAAGGAACAATTTCTATTGGTGATTGGGACATTGGAAGACTTCCGCAAAAAAAAATTCCCCATCTTCGCAAAAAAGTTGGGGTTGTTTTTCAAAACCTTAAGCTGCTCTTTGATCGAACCATCTTTGAAAATGTTGTGTTGCCGCTTGAGGTTGCTGGGATAAAACAAAAAGATGCAATGCAAAAGGTAGAAGATGTATTAAAGCAAGTAGATATTCTCCACCACAGTGAAAAATTCCCTATTCAACTTTCTGGAGGAGAGCTCCAGCGGGCAGCAATTGCCAGAGCATTAGTGCTTTCTCCAGATATATTGCTTGCCGATGAGCCAACGGGGAATTTAGATCCAACAACAAGCAAAGAGATTGTAAAACTTCTTTCCGATATCAACGAGAAAGGGACAACGGTTATTATGGCAACGCATAACATGGATATTGTTAATAGTATGCACAAGCGTGTTGTTGCCCTAGAGCGTGGAAAATTAGTTCGAGACGAGAAGAAAGGAAAATATGCATAGTAAAACAATGTGGCGCCACATCAGACGTTCTCCGTATCAAGCATTTGCTGCGGTGTTAATTATTTCGCAGACGTTTTTTGTTATATCGATCTTTTCCCTTATCTTGTATATTTTTTCCCAAACAATTACGTATTTTGAATCAAAACCACAAGTGACCGCATTTTTTAAAAACGAAGCAAAACAAGAAAACATCGATGCAGTCAAAGACCAGGTGATGGCAACAGGAAAAGTAACCAAACTTCGGTTTGTCTCAAAACAAGAAGCGCTTAATCTTTATAAGCAGCAGAATAAAGATGACGATCCGCTCCTTTTAGATTTAGTGTCTGCAGATGTGCTGCCAGCATCACTTGAGGTCTCAACGCAAAAACTCGACGATTTATCAACGGTTTTTACGGTATTTAAGGATTCAGTATTTATCCAAAAAGTCGTCTATCAAAAAGATATTATTAGCATTTTAAAATCCTGGACTGATGCACTGCGGCGAATCGGCGCTGCGCTTATTATTGTTTTGGCAATAGACAGCGTACTTATTATGGTGATTATTATTGGTATTAAAATTTCGCAGCGGCGAGACGAAATCGAAATTATGCAACTTATCGGTGCAACAAAATGGTATGTCAGATGGCCGTTTCTTTATGAAGGTGTTTTGTATGGTATTGTTGGTGCCTTTTTGGGGTGGACGATTACTATGGCTATTTATTTTTGGTCAATGCCATTTTTATCGATGTTTTTAAAGGGTATTCCCGTCCTTCCGATTGAGCCAAGACTTCTTTTTGCACTACTTGGATTCGAACTCGTGCTTGCGGTTGTTTTAGGCGTCTTTTCGAGTTTCTTAGCTGTACTTCGCTACCTCAAATAATACGTATGATGCAGAAAATCAAAAAATGCAAGCTATTCTTGCTTGCAGTCTTACTATTTTTCGGTCTCATATGGGGTAATGTTTCCTATGCGCAAACGGTAACCCCAACCGATACACCAACACCTTCGGCTACTCCAACTCCAGATACTTCAGGCAAAGCAAATGATTTACAAAAACAAATAAGCGAGTTGCAGGGGAAAGTCACGGAACTCCAAGGTCAGGAAAAAACACTTGCTTCACAAATTGCTGTGATGGATAGTCAGGCAAAATTAACCCAGCTTCGTATCGACGCAACCAAACAGCAAATTGCCGATTTAACAAAAGACATCGATACTGCACAGAAAAAAATCTCAACACTCGAAAACTCCCTCGAAGATTTAACAAAAGTGTTACTCAATCGAATTGTTGCAACCTACGAAACAGGGAGTGTTTCGCCCTTTGAGGCAGTTATTTCTGCAAATACTGCATCGAATGTTTTTTCAAGACTTAACTATCTAAAGCTTGTCCAAGCCCACGACAAAAAACTTATTTACGAAACACAACAAGCAAAAACTGATTACGCAAACCAGAAAAATATTTTCGAAGAGAAAAAGGCAAAAGTTGAAAGCTTAAAAAAACAACTCGAAGCCTATACGCAAGAGCTTGCGGCAGAAAAAAAGAATAAGGAAAATCTACTCGCAGTCACCAAAAATTCAGAAAGTGAGTATCAGAGGCGTCTTTCTGATGCTCTGCGAGAGCTTCGACAAATCCAAGCAGCAGCACAAGTGCTTATTTCTTCTGCTCCCAAACATGTAGGCCGTGGTGATGTTATTGGACTTATGGGAAACACAGGATATTCATTTGGTGCGCATCTCCATTTTGGAGTGTATGATATTTCTTCGCTTTCGCAATACAATTATTATTCCAGCCATGAAAATCCAGCCAATGTTTTGGAGTCAAGAAGCGTTGATTGGGAAACTGGTTGCGGCAGCGATCCGCATGGCTCTACAAATACGGGTAGTGGTTCGTTTGCTTGGCCAATGTCTACTGGAGATTTGCATATAACCCAAGGGTATGGTCACACCTGCTACAGCGATGTGTACTACAGGGGCAATCCCCATCCAGCATATGATATGTTTAATAATTCGGACACTCTTATTCGCGCCGCAAATGAAGGGCAAGCATATTTTTGTCGCAACTGTACCGGAGATGGTGGAAATGGCGTTTTTATTTTCCACTCCAATGGTAAGATGACGCTATATTGGCATTTGCAATAGTATTCACTTTTGCCCATAATAATAATGCCATGAGGCCAGAACTGCTTTCTTGGTTGCTACCATTTTATCTCACTCTTCTTGTTTTTGTTTTCAATCCTTTTTCAGATGTTGTTTTTGCTTCAGAGCAAGATATCGTTGTTAACGAAGTAATGTATGATTTTCCTGGTAGTGATGATGGTCATGAGTGGGTAGAGCTTTATAACAGTGGTAATGCGCCCGTGACCATAATTGGAAGTTCGGGAACCGGATCATGGCGAATTTCTGATGGAACAAATCATACATTTCCCACGTCAGGGTCACTGACTATAGATTCGAAAGGTTTTCTTGTTGTTACGCAAAACTCGAGTACGTTTCTGGCTGATAATGCAGGTTTTTCTGGGAATCTTATAGAAAGTAGCATCTCGCTTAATAATACTGGCACGACAGTTGGACTTCGTATTGGTACAAATGGGATACTTTGGGGGCAGTTTGCGTATCAAAATAGCATTGGTGCAGCAGGAGATGGTTATTCGTTACAGCGAAAAAGCGATGGAACAGTTATTGCTGCAGCAGTAACTCCAGGAAGACCAAATGCTGAGAATCCACCTCCAACTGCAACATCTACTTTAACTCCTTCACCCACTCCAACGAATACACCAACTCCTTCTCCAACCTCAAAACCAAATGCCACCGCAATGCCAACTCCAACTTCCACACCAACCAGTACTTCCAAACCTACAACAAAACCAACTTCTTTACTTGCAAATAAACCAACTGATGAAAACATTACCTTGCCACCAGAAATTTTAGGGCAAAGCACAAAAAGTGCGCAAACACCATCACCGTCAATTCATCCTCCGCAGGAAGTAAAAACAATGGGGGCATCGGAAAATCGGCTTCCGCAGATTTTTATTGGTCTTGGAATACTTCTGCTTTGTGCCTGTGGTATACTCGGGTTTAAAACCTATAAAGATGCAAAAAACAACGAAACATAAAACTATTATCACGAGTTCAAAGGAAGAAACACAGGAAATTGCTCAAAAACTCGCAAAAACACTTTCCCCTGGTTCAATTCTTGCTCTTTATGGCAACTTAGGTAGTGGAAAGACAACATTTGTACAGGGGCTGGCAAAAGGACTTGGAATAGATACGAGAATTATTTCTCCTACTTTTGTTATTGTCAGGCAGCACTCATTTGTCATCCCGAACTTGTTTCGGGATCTAGAGAA
>OBEQ010996292.1_pt1 | contig 13524 bp, 16 predicted proteins | sample 1670901 | NCBI WGS metagenome assembly OBEQ01 (sample SAMEA104232315, study PRJEB22302) | groundwater metagenome | biome: forest; feature: aquifer; material: groundwater | place: USA | collected 2011-08-07 | depth 5.4 m
CGCTGACCAGTGCACTGAGCAGTTGATTTTTTACCTGAATTGGGCGAGCAGGCTGATCCGGTTTTAATACCCAGGGTAATATATGATTGAAAATAACCGGAGCTGTCGTTTCATTACCTGCTGCACGTAAAGATTGCCAGTTCTGGTATACAGTGCGGCTCGTTGCGGTTTTAGTGCTATCGGGCATAACGCCAACGGTGTGAGTAACAAGATGTTCAATCGCGGCATCAAAGGTTTGATAATGCTTAGCGGCTACCGCTGCGCAGATCGCAGCGCCGATGGATGAAGTGAGGGACTGCGCTGCCGGGCTGACGTGACAATCACAGATATCCGCGAGTATTTGACAAAAAATGGTGCTCTGCGCAAATCCGCCGGTCAGTGACAGGGTTGAATAATCTGCGCCGGTTACCGCAGCGATCTGCTCGATATTGGCGCGAATGGCGCAGGCATAGCCTTCAATGAGCGAGCGCGCTAGGTGGCGACGGGGATTGGGGTCATCAACGCAGGTCATATGGCTCAGACTAAATTGTCCGCTGGGTAATGTGGGCGCTTTGCCATTCATCACCTCCGCACCAAAGGTTGAGAGCATTCCCGCTGCGCCGGTTTCTGCGAGCGCGGCTTCGGCGAATAAACGTAATTCCGGTTCCTGCGCATCGGGAAACAGCAGGCGTGCCATCCACGTGAGTGTTTCCCCCATAGGGCCGCCACTGCTTTCTAATACCCAGGCGTCGGGAATTACATGCAGCCCGCTCCAGCAGCGTCCGCTACTATCAATTAAGGGTTTGTTGGCAACTACTTGCACGGGTGCTGTGGTGCCGACGATCGCGGCAATTTCACCGTCTGCAATCACTCCATCACCCAACAAACTGCATTGCGTATCGCCACCGCCGAGTCCCACGATGGTGTTGGTAGTGAGTCCTAAATGCTTTGCGGTATCTGCAGTTAATTGGCCTAAAACCGTGCCGCTGGCTTTTACTGGCGGAAAAATATGGTTGGGCAAATCAAGCGTTTCTATTTTGTCCCAGCACCAATCGCGCGTAATAATATTGTAAGCACCACTGGCGCTTGCTTGGGAATAATCGGTGGCACACACGCCGCAAAGCCGTTGGTTCAACCAGTCGCTAACACTCAGCGCACAAGCCGCCTGTGCGAACAGTGCCGGATGCTGTTTTTTGAGCCAGAGTAAGCGGGGTAATAGATGAATTGGCAGGGGCCAACAACCTGTGTCTTGCAGCAGTGCGTCGCCACAGTGAGCAATTAATTCAAAACATTCGCCGGCAGCGCGAGCATCTTTGGTGGGGACCGCAAATAGCGGTTGGTTATCTGCGTCAAGAATTACCGTGCCAAAGCGCACAGCACTCACCGCTAAGCTGGCTACATCGGCGGGGTCAATGCCGGCCTTTTGCAGCAGCTCGCGGGAGGTCTCTCCCAGATATTGCCAGATGAGTTCAAGATCAATATCAAATCCCATACCGAAAGTGTCGGGCACGGGTGGGAAGACCCAGCGCTTACTCGTGCAGACAACTCTCTCTTCCGTCATTCGATTGAGTAAAAGGCAACGAATTCCACTGCCGCCTAAATCAATACCCATTATCCATGGCTGCGTCATTTTTATTCTCTCTTTCTTAATAGGAGCCTTCAGCGAGTTTATAAGAGCCTTCAGCGAATTTATAAAAGCCTTCAGCAGTTTATAAAAAGCCTTCAGCGAATTTATTTGGAGTGATTGACGATAAAGCTAACCTGTGTTTTACTAGCCACATGGCTAATAATACTATCGCGCTCGGCAAACGTTCGCAAGAAGAATCTGCACGCACCCAAGAACGTATCCTGGACGAAGCTGAAAAGCTTTTTGCCCGCTACGGTCTCGGTGTTTCTGTGCGTGAAATTGCCAAAGCGAGTGGTGTGCATCATCACACCATTCAACATCATTTCACCTCCAAAGAGGTTTTATACCAGACAGTATTAAATCGCTGGGACAGCGAGATTGAACGCCTGCTGCTTACGGCTATAGCAGGCAAGAGTGAGTTTGCTGAAGTGATCGATGCTGCTATTGACGTCATCTTTGATTTTTTTCTGGCGAGGCGCGATTGGGTTGCGCTAACTACCCTGGCGGCAATGGATAATGGGCCGCACCCTAAGGGTTTATTGCGCGAGCGGGGATGGATCCAATTTATCGAATCGACGATGCAGGAGTTAAAGTTGGGCACGTTGGATGTTGACCCAGGACTGTTATTGATTACTGTCGAAGGAATTATGCAGAACCATGTTTTGGCAAGTGCTCACTACAAAGCGATTTATGGCAAGGATGTGACTGATCGCAAGTTAAAGCAAAAAACCAAGCAGCATCTTAAGACTATTGTGCGGGCGTTGTTGACTTAAGGAGTTATAAAATAGATTGAAATAAAGTCTGTAGCTTATCTTATTAGCTGCTCTCAGTTATCAAGTGTCAGAGCCAAAGCACTTATCAAGACCTTCTGAGGCATGGATGCCGATGAGAGCCTACATGGATGTATTCACGGCGTGTCTTGGTAAGTGCTTTGGCTCTGACACTTGAGGTGGTGGAAAAGAAAAAAGTTAAGTCAAATCTCTAGAGGCAACACCATGCAAAGCATTTCGAATTTCAACGGCATTCGCATACTGGTCACCGGCGCATCTAGCGGTATTGGCCGCATCCTGTGTCAACGACTCGCGGCGCAAGGTGCGCGTTTAGCCTTGGTGGCGCGGCGAGTCGATGAGTTGGAGCAATTGAAAGTCGAAATTGAAACGCAAGGCGGGGAGGCGTTAGTACTGCCCTGCGACGTTGCAGAACTTGATCAGGTAAAACAGACAGTCGAGTTAGCGCTGACCCACTTCGGCAACATCGACATGTTGGTCAACAACGCTGGTTATGGAGGCCATCAATTATTTGTTAATTGCCCCATCGAAGAGATCGAACAGATGATGCGGGTAAATTATTTTGGGTCTGTCTATTTCACCAAACTGCTGCTGCCGCAAATGTTAGCCATGAAAAACGGCTGTATCGTCTTTATGGCATCGGTAGCCGGAAAACTTTCTACACCGGATGAATCGAGCTATTGTGCCACTAAACATGCCATCGTTGGCTTGGCGGATGCGCTTGGGTTAGAGGTAGAAGATCAGGGTATTTACGTCACCACGATTAATCCAGGTGCAATTAACACGCCTTTTTTTAGCGGTGCAGACTTAGCTCGTATGCCGCCGGTGGCGAAAAACACGCTGGCTGATCCTCACAAGTTGGTTGACGAAATATTTAAAACCCTCGCCAAGGGTAAGCATGAGCTGACCTACCCTTGGTTTCCCCGCTCTGGCTATTGGGTGCGAGCGATTGCACCGGAATTTATGCGCAAACAAACGAAGCGGGTAACGCTGGATAAACTGCAACTGACGTAGGGAAATATGTGGCGTACTTATGTGGCGTACTATAGGGAAAGTTTTACTGATATTGGCTTGCATCACGCCACGCGCGGTATTTGGCGAGGTTGCACCAGAGCCGCTCGGACAGATCGAACCACTGCCTGCGGTACAGAGTTCTTGGTTTTGGGCCAGTGATCCCATCCTCAAACGGGTTTCCCTAACCGACTATTACACAGATCGAGTCGTTGCGTCGATTGATGGTGGTTGGGGAATTACGGTGCCGCTGTTCGCGCAAGATGGCCATGAGTTTTATCTGCCCGAAACCCATTACTCACGCGGCAGCCGTGGTGAGCGCACGGATATGGTAACGTTTTATGAAACAAAAACCTTTAAGCCTGTAGCTGAAGTCATCATACCACCTAAACGGGCGCATAATGCATTGCCTATTGGCAATGCTGCGCTGTCGGATGACGGCGCATTTATCGCGGTATTTAATATGGTGCCGGCGCAATCAATCAGTATCGTCGATACCCAACAAAGAAAATTTGTCGAAGAAATTTCAACGCCTGGATGTTCATTGGTTTACGGTGCGGGCCAGCACCGTTTTATGCTGCTCTGCGGTGATGGTGCCCTGATGTTTGTGACGTTAAATGACAAAGGCACTTTGCAAAATATCCAACGCACAGCAAAGCAGTTTGACCCGATGGCTGATCCGGTAATGGAAAAAGCGGTGCGCGTAGCGAGCATTTGGTATTTTATCTCCTATGAAGGCTATGTACACAGCATTGATGTTTCGCAGCCACAACCGCACATTGACGCTACCTGGTCTTTGCTGACCGATGATGAACGCAATAATCACTGGCGTGTCGGCGGTAGACAGTTGCTGGCCGTGCACGGGGGCAATAACACGCTCTATGTATTAATGCATCAAGGCGCCACAGACACCCATAAACAGGGTGGCACAGATCTCTGGACCTTTGATCTGTTGAGTCATAAAAAACGCAGTGAAACGGCGCTTTTAAGTCCTGGCTTTACTTTTTCCGGTGTCTCTACGGAGTTTGGGACTGAGTGGATTTGGCCGTTCAATCATTTTTACAATTGGCTAACGCAATTGAGTTTTATCGAACCGCACGCTCGACCCGATGCCATTGTGGTAACACAAGATAAAAATCCAACATTACTGCTCAGCGGGCAATTCACCGGAATGGTAGCCATATACGACGCCACCACACTGCAATTTAAACATCGGGTGACGACCGGCAACCTGGCCAATTTAGTTTTAATACCCAGTGCTTGGAATGGGGGAGTCCACTGATGGATCTTGTGCCGATCCTTATCGTTCATCTTTTTATTGCACTGATCTTGCTGCGCGCAGTGTGGCATAAAATATTTCGGATTAAAGAGTTTCAAGAAAACCTCGTGGCTTATCAGCTGTTGCCAGATTCGCTGCGATTAAGTTCTGCCGTTTTACTGATTTTATGGGAGAGTGTTTGTGTCGTAACTCTGTTAAACGTCGAGTGGATTTTTCCTCTGCTGTTAGCAGGAATGCTGTTTTTTCTGTATGCCCTGGCCATGGGAATAAATCTGTTGCGAGGTAGAATTCATATCGACTGTGGTTGCGGTGGCCCACTGGCGGCACGCAAAACGATTAGTTGGCCACTGGTGCTACGCAATTTGGTTTTAACAGTGATGACGCTGTTGACTGCATGGAGCCAGCTGCTGCCGTTAAATCAGCGGATTTTCTCAGGATTGGATTACGCGACAGTTATATTTAGTGTTGTTGCCTTGGCACTGCTTTATGCAGCGATAGAGCAAGCGATTGCTAATCATCTGTCTATGGATCGTTGGAAAAAGAGTAGGGCATTTTTATGATAACCGCGCTGATAATCTCCAATAGTGTGTTGTGGATAGTGGTGCTCTTGCTGTTGGTCTTAGTCTTTGCCCTGATGCGCCAAATCGGCGTGTTACACGAACGGGTATTTCCAGCCGGAGCCTTAATGACCGCCGTGGGACCTAAAGTTGCGGAGTTTGCACCATCAATGCTGCTGAATAATTTTGCGGGCAATGCATTGCAAGTGGGAGGCAAAAGTCCCTTTGGCCTAACTACGCTATTGCTATTTGTGTCGCCGTCTTGTCCGCTATGTAAAACCATATTGCCGATAGCGCTATCCGTTGCCGCCGACGAACAGCCAGGTATGCAGGTGATTTTGGCCAGTGATGGTGAATCCCCCGCTGAACAAGAACAGCATGTGCGCTTTATTGCCGCACACAAAATTCCCAGCCAGCGTTACGTACTGTCGAAACAGTTAGGATTAGCTTATATGGTAGAAAAGTTGCCCTTTGCGGTGCTGATCGATAGTCAAGGAATATTGCGCGCCAAGGGTATGGTTAATTCCCGCGAGCATTTAGAAAGCCTTTTTGAAGCTCATGCTCGCGGAGTGTCATCGCTGCAGGAATATCTATTGGCAGGCGCACAATGAACGGGTTTGATCAGTGGTTTAATAAAAATACCCGCTATTTGGCGCGCCAAACCTCGCGGCGCAGTTTTCTGAATAAATTGGGAATGCTGGTTGTCGGTATCACCGCCGCGCCGCTATTGCCTGTTGCTCGCGCTGCAAATGGCGAGCCAGATCCCTCTACCCCCGAGGGCGATCAAACGAATTGCGCATACTGGCGCTACTGTTCAATCGATGGTTTTATCGCAAGTTGTTGCGGCGGTACCACGCGCACCTGCCCGCCAGGCACGGAAATGTCGCCGGTCGCCTGGATTGGCAGCTGCCGCAATCCCGCCGACGGCAAGAATTATATCGTTTCATACAATGATTGCTGCGGCAAAACCAATTGTCAGCGCTGCTTCTGTCACCGCAACGAAGGCGATAAACCGGTTTACATGCCGAGTAAAAGCAACGACATCGACTGGTGCATGGGCAAGGCCGGTATCGTCTACAACTCAACGGTTTCGATTGTCCTTGGGGTTGAACAAAACTGACTGGAAATGGATCTGGAATGAATAATATCGCACTAATCCTCATTTTGTTTTTCATCCCATCTTTTGCCCAGGCAAAAGATCCACAGTTGAATTACATGATGGAATGCCAGGGATGTCACGGCGCCGATGGTAGCGGAGGGTTGGAAACTATTCCGGCTATGAACAACCAGTTGGCCAAGTTTCTCGCCATTCCAGGCGGCAGGGAGTTTTTAGTGAAGGTACCCGGAGTGGCTCAGTCGTCATTGAGCGATGCTGAAACTACGGCGGTGTTAAATTGGATGTTAAATCGGTTTGGTCCCAGTGAGATCGCGCAGAGCTATCCCCCCTACACAGTAGAAGAGGTTTCTCGATTGCGAAAAACGCCGCTGACCGAAGTGCAACAGAAACGGACGATGTTGTTGAAAATGCTTAATCGGTCGTCTTAAGGGATTTTCGACCGTTATAAAAGCTATCCTAAAAGCCAAGTAGTCAGATTTAAAGCAAATTCGTAGTTGACGTCTATTTCCAATTTGTATTAATATTTAATACAAATTTGGGAGGATAAATTTATGCCACGAAATACATCGGTTACTCTTGGAGAGCATTTTGATAAGTTTGTTGCTGAAAAGATAACGCAGGGCCGTTTTCAATCTGTCAGCGAAGTGGTTCGTGCTGGTCTACGCAAGCTAGAAGAAGATGAAGCAAAATTGGAGGTGTTGAGGCTAAAGTTGTTAGCTGGTGAAAATAGCCCTTCGGTAAAGGCTTTTAACGCGGATCAATTCATAGCAAAGATGCACAAGAAACACGTTAAATGACATCACACTATTCTATCCGCAAACTTGCAGAAGCTGATTTAGAAGAGATTTGGTTCTATACGTTTACACAATGGGGGGTAGAACAAGCTGACAGTTATACTCGATCTTTACTGTCGCGCATTGCCTGGCTTGCTGAAAACCCCTCAGTAGGTAAGCAGCGTGACGATGTAAGACCTGGTTACCATTGTTTCCCCGAGGGCATGCATTTAATTTATTATCTAGTCACAAAAAAAGGGATCGATGTTATTGGAATACCTCATCAGTGCATGGATGTGCTCGATTATTTCTAATGTTTGAATTAAATGGAGTGGTAGCGACTTTTCATCGACCACATCCGCACAAAGAAGCGAAACCCTACCAAATTCGCGATGCGAAATTATTTCTTGAACAAGCGAGGATATTGCCATGAATGTAATGAACTATAAGGGATACGTTGCCCGCGTCGAATACAGCGAAGAAGATGAGTGTTTTGTTGGCCATATCGCGGGTATTAGTGATGTCGTTGGTTTTCACGGTGAATCAGTCTCTGGATTAAAAAAAGCCTTTAAAGAAGCCGTGGATGATTATGTTGAAACATGCAAAAAACTTAAACGTCCCGCACAGAAACCTTATTCAGGTAAAATGATGTTACGCATTGACCCTGCAATACATGCGCGAGCTGCTATGTTCGCGGAGGCGCAGGGCAAAAGTCTCAATACTTGGGCGCAAGATGCATTACAACAAGCGTTAAATTCTCAGTAACATTCTCAGTAGTGTCTTGGGGGCGTGTCCAACAGCATACAAAAGTTCACTCCGCCAAAATAGTTCCATCTTTCCGCAGTGCCCTTCTCACCATCGCTTCCCACAAAAACGGGAAACCACTTGCGTCAATCATTGCACCAGTTTTGTCTGCGACCTCCGCAGCGATAGCTTCGCCCTCTCCGACACATCGTACATGCCAGGCCAAACGACAACGCATTTCTAAGGTCATCGCTCTTAAATACGCTTGACGAATATTCTTCGCGGTAACCACTGCGCCATGGTTGGCGAGAATCGCCCATTTGGCATTGCCGAGCGCCGTGGCGGTGGCGGCTGCTTCGTTACTTTGATTCACCGTACCTTCGTATTCGTTGAAAAATGCGATATCACCATTCACTTGGGCAGCGGTTTGATCGAATATTTGGGGTGTTTGGTGTAAGCCGGCAAAGACGGATGACCAGCGCGGATGATTGTGAATGATGACGTTCACATCAGTGCGCCGTTGATAGATCTCGAGGTGCAGTGGTACTGCCGGCGTGACATTCCAGTCACCTTCAATGACTTTGCCTTGCTGATCGACACGAATAATATCGGCGGCGGTCATCTCATCCCAGGTGAGTTCCCAAGGTGTCATTAACAGCGTGCCGTCCTGCTGCTTCCAGCTGATATGTCCCGCGAGGTGATCATCGTAGCCTTCATCGAAGAGAATACGCGCTAACAGAGCAACGTTGGCGCGAGGGGTTAACTCTGGCATTAAAGGATAACGCCCAGGTTTGGGTGCGAACTTTTTTAACAGTGCTTGATCAAGCATAGATAAGCCTTTTATTCATCGTTTCCGATTCCATACTACTTATTCCATGTTACTGATTCCATACAAGGCTGCAGTGTTATTATATAACAAGTTGGATTTATCGCTTTCACTCATTCCCGACGTGACGTCTTCAATGACCTTTCTCGAATGCGGATAGGTGCCATCGCTGTGGGGGAAATCACTGGCCCATAACACGCGTTGCATGTTGAGGCCACTCTGCACATGTTTAACGCTATAGTCATCTTGAAAGGTGACATAAATATTTTCATCAAAATAGGTGCTGGGCATTTGCTGCAATTTTTCGGTCGGCAAATGAAAACGATGCCGATCATAAGCGTGATCCATGCGAAATTTTAGATGTGGCACCCAGCCAGCATCAGACTCTACGCAAATGACTTTGAGTTGGGGGTGACGATCGAACACGCCGCCCAAAATCATCATCAGCATGATATTTTGAATCCCTCGGACGGTAACGATCTGGTGCACGAGTTTAGAGCCGCGTACTCGCTCTAAGATGCCATCTTTGGTCGTTAAAATATGAAAACTCACTGGCAAATTAAAATCCACACAGGCGCGCCAGAAATCGTCGTAACAGGGGTGGTCGTAATCCTCTATCAGCGGGTCGCCTGGTAGCATCACGCCGCGAAAACCTTGCTGCTTGGCGATCTGTAATTCTTCTAAAGCACTTTCTGGGGAGCGCATTGAGATAAGGGGAATGCCAATTAAGCGAGCTGGATTGGTGGCAGTAAACTCTGCCAACCAGCGATTGTAAGCGGCAAAACACGCCGCTTTAAACTCTGCATCAGGATGATTACATAACACCATGCCCAAACTGGGGTACAAAACCTCTGCCTCTATGCCTTCCTCATCCTGAATTTTTAAACGCTCTCGCGGATTGAATCCTGCCGGATGTAACTCATGCCAATTGACGGGTTTGGCAAACTCCTCGGGTTTTCTCCCCGCCGTGCAGACGATACCCATCGGGACTTTTACCCCGAGGTCGGCAATTTCCAGAATCGCACCGCGCTTCTCATCATATATTTGTCGCGGCCGGCGATGTTTAAATTTGGGATCAATATCTTTAAAACAGTCTTCCACTTCGGAAATGTGCGAGTCGGCAGAGATTATTTTCATACTGGTTTAATAGCCTTTTAAACTGGCATAACGCTGTAAATGATAATTTTCATCGCCCATTAATTGCTGCGCCACACGTGCCCTTTTAATAAAAAAACCGATCTCTTCTTCATCGGTCATACCCATTCCGCCGAACATTTGAATCGCTTCACAGCTCACCAATTTTAGGGTTTCAGCAGTTTGTACTTTGGCAAGGCTGGCGAGGAGTGCGATCTCAGCAGTGTGCTCATTGGGCGTGTTGTTATCGGCTGAGCTTTTGTCGAGAGCGCTTTTATCAAGCGCCTGTAGCGCTTTAAGCACAACGGATTTGCAGAGTTCAATCTCGCAAAACATCTGGGCTGCGCGATGTTGCAGCGCTTGAAAACTGCCAATGGGCACGCCAAATTGTTCACGCTGTTTGAGATAATTTAAGGTGCGCTCGAATGCCTCTTGCATTGAGCCCAACATCTCTGCAGCCAGCGCAATATTGCCGATGTCAATCACCTGTTCTAAGAGCGTGTAACCAGCATTTAATTCACCGATCAGGCTGTCGTCAGCGACGGTGACATTTTTTAAATGAATTTGCGCGTAGTTGCGGCTATCAACTAAAACGCTGCGATCTATTTGTACTCCCGCTTGCTGCCGGTCAATTAAGAACAGCGAAATGCCAGAAGTGTCATTGGCGGCGCCCGATGTTCGAGCGGCAATAATAAGTTTATCGGCAATATGGCCATCGACGACAAAGACTTTATCTCCGTTTAACACAAACCCTTGCACGGTTTTTTCCACTTGAGTGCTGATGCAGTTGGGCTTGTGATGCGGTCCCTCTTGAAAAGCCAAAGCAATAATGAGTTCACCCTTGGCAATCAACGGCAGTAATTGGCTGCGCTGTTTGCTGGTACCACCCTTTAAAATCGCTGAGGTTGATAACACTACGGTGGAGAGCAGTGGCGAGGCCACAAGCGTGCGTCCGGCGGCCTCAATAATGAGGCCAAGACCAACAAAACCGTAATCAATTCCGCCATATTCTTCGGGAATAATGGTTGCGGGCCAGCCGAGTTCGATCATCTGACCCCAATGGTCGCGGCAATAACCTACATTATCACGTTGATCGCGAAGTTTGCGCAATGCGCTAATAGGGGCGTGTTCGCGGAAAAAATCTTCTGCGGTTTTTTTTAGCAACTGTTGTTCTTCGTTCAGCGTTAATGTCATATGAACCGTCTCGATGGTTTTGCTTCCTAAACCTCGGGCAAACCCAGTACCCGCTTAGCGATAATATTTAACTGAATTTCCGATGAGCCGCCTTCGATGGAGTTGGCTTTGCTGCGCAGCCAAGATTTGGCAATTGCGCCATCTGCGAATTCGTCGCCTTCCCAACCCAAACTGTGCATGCCGTGAATGAGTAGGTTTAGCTCCTGTCTTTCTTTATTGAGTTCGGAACCATAATATTTCAACATAGACGAGGCGATGCCGGGCCCTGCGCCAGATTTTAACTCATCAGTAATTCGATTCATGGTAAGCCCAAAAGCCTGTTCGCGAAGTTGAAATCTTGCCAGTTTGAGCCGCAAAACTGGGTCAGCAAGTTTTCCCGCCTCTGCGCCGATAATCTCCAGGGCGGTTTTTTCCAGACGTTTTTTCTGACCTGTACCACCGGTACTGCCAAACAGACCTATCATATTGCGTTCGTGCTGGAGCAGATATTTGGCAATGCTCCAACCTTTGTTGAGTTCTCCCACTAAATTCTGTTTGGGAACCTTAACATTGTCAAAAAAAGTCTGGCAGAACGGTGAGGCGCCACTGATGAGTTTAATTGGGGAGGTAGAAACTCCGGGCGATGCCATATCAAATAACAGAAAACTGATCCCATCCCTTTTCGACGCTTGGGGGTCGGTTCGCACCAGGCAAAAAAGCCAAACCGCTTTGTTGGCATACGAGGTCCAAATTTTTGCGCCATTCACCAGGTAGTGATCACCCATATCCAGTGCCGAGGTTTTTAAACTGGCGAGATCCGAACCGGCACTCGGTTCGCTGTAGCCCTGGCACCAACGAATTTCGCCGCGCGCAATTTTGGGCAGATGTTCCAGCTTCTGCTGCTCATTGGCAAACTTAAAGAGCGCAGGGGCTAACATGATAATGCCTAAACTGGTAAGCGCAGGGCGGCAACCTAAGCGGGCCAATTCTTGCTGCAGAATTTTATTCTCTGCTGGACTAAGCGCTGCACCGCCATATTCTTTGGGCCACAGCGGAACAGTCCAACCTTTGTTAGCCATGCGCTCTAACCAGCTTTTTTGATCCGCGCTGCTAAAAACAAATTGACGACCGCCCCAGCAGGCTTCTTCATCAGATTTTGCCGGGATGCGCATTGCAGCTGGGCAATTTTCTTCAATCCAGTTGCGCGTTTCTAGGCGAAATGTTTCAAGATCACTCAATTTAACATTCCCCATGTTGATTAGTTAATTAGCTATGAACGAAATGAAATTGTAACCTGGGTGGGGCAAAGCGTAACCCAGGAAAGACCACTAGGCAATATAAATAAGACACCAGTCTTGTAAAAAACAGCAATCTCATGCAATACTGATCGCACATCAGATCAAATTTATGAATGAGGTAAACAATAATGAGCAGCAAAGCAATCGATCTTTGGGTAAATGTCAGTATGGCGGGCATGGCCAACACTGAATTTATGCAGCGTGTAAAAGAAGATTACTTTAAAGCGGGTGATGAATTTTTCAAAGACATCAGTGCCGATGAACTTATCGCAACGATGGATAGCATCGGGGTTGAGAAAGCATTGCTAACCCTTGACCCCTACAAACCCAATCAACGCATCTTAGATTTTACCAAACAATTTCCTGGACGTTTTTTTCTGGCCGCCGCGCCGAGAATAAAAAAAGGGATGAAAGCCCTGTGGGGTTTGGAAGATCTCGCTAAAGATTATCCGGTTGTGATGGCGCGGGTAACGCCCTTTGAAATCGACCTGCCGCCGAGCGATGCGATCTATTATCCGCTGTATGCAAAATGCATTGAGATGGATATTCCGGTGGGCATTAATACCGGTATTCCGGGGCCACCGATGCCAGGTGAATGTCAAAACCCGATGTATCTCGATCGGGTCTGTTTGCATTTCCCGGAGCTCAAAGTGATTATGCAACATGGAGCCGATCCCTGGTGGGATATCGCCATGCGTTTAATGTTGAAGTACAAAAATCTGTATATGATGACTTCGGCCTATTCACCGAAGTATCTGCCCTCCACGGTCATTCATTTCATGAATACGCGGGGTAAAAACAAAATAATGTTTGCGTCTGATCATCCAGTTCTGTCGATGGATAGATGTTTGAATGAGGCCAAAGAGTTGGATCTACGGCCGGGTGTACTGGAAAAATATCTTTATGAAAACGCTGAGACGGTAATATTTGGTGAGAGAAAGCCGCGTTATTTGAGTTGAAGGCTCCTCGTCCTATCTAAGTAGGCCTGCAAAAGTCTTTGCAAAAATAGCCCTCAGCAAATGGATTCTCAATTTACATCTTAGCAAAGCTCTACGAAAACCTAAGCGAGTCCCAGAAAATATTTTGATAATGCGAAATTGGAATTGCTTTACCCATAGCCCAGCCCAGAGCGAGCTATCTCTCTGTGAGACACGCCGTAAATACATCCATGTAGGCTCTCATCGGCATCCATGCCTCAGAAGGTCTCACAGAGAGATA
>OBEQ012432871.1_pt1 | contig 13523 bp, 14 predicted proteins | sample 1670901 | NCBI WGS metagenome assembly OBEQ01 (sample SAMEA104232315, study PRJEB22302) | groundwater metagenome | biome: forest; feature: aquifer; material: groundwater | place: USA | collected 2011-08-07 | depth 5.4 m
CTTGTGGAAATAATTCGGGTCGGAAATGTCGGTGTTTTTCATTGACCCCCCGAACTCAAAATCATCAAATTGCGATCATCAAGGAGACCTTGTTATCGCTGCTGGATCCCAGCATTGTGCTATTATTAGAATGATAGTATTATATCGTAAATCGAGTGACGATCCAAGGCAAATTTGCAAATGAGCGGGGTGTGACCTTTGGCCAAATCAGGTGTCGGCGCTCGGGTTAAACGGAAGGAAGACGAGCGATTTCTATTCGGCAGGGGCCAATACATCGGCGACCTGCGATTTGCAAGAATGCGCGAGGTCGCTTTTGTCCGCAGCCCGGTGGCTCATGCGCGGCTCAAGGCCATCATCATCCCTGACCATCTGCGCTCTTGCGTCTTTACCGCGAAGGATCTTGCGGGCGTGCTTCCGCTTAAGGCGGTGTCCCCGCTTCCAGGTTTTCAAGTGTCCGAACAACCACCATTGGTTACCGACAAGATCCGGCAGGTTGGCGAATTGGTCGCCATGTGTGTCGCTGATACGCGCGCAGAAGCGGAAGACGTCGCCGCGCAAGTTTCGTTGGATTACGAAGAATTGCCTGCCGTCGTCGACATGCTCGAGGCGCAAAAGCCTGACTGTGTACTAGTTCATGACACGGTCAAGGGTAACGTCTATGTCACCGTCAGCTATGATGGCGATATCGAGTCCGTTGCCAAGACAGCGCCGATCAAAGTTACGCGTGAAGTTCGTACCGCTCGCCAGGTCATGTCACCGATCGAGTGCCGCGGGTTCATCGTGCAATGGGACACGCGGCTCAGTCAGTTGATCGTTCATGGCGCAACACAATTTCCGCATGTCGTGCGGACCGGATTAGCCCAAGTTCTGCAGATACCGGAAATCCAGATTCGTGTGGTTTCGCCCGATGTCGGTGGCGGTTTCGGTTACAAGGCGCTCCTTGGCGGCGCAGAAGTCTGCCTGAGCTGGCTGGCGATGCGGGTCGATTACCCGCTACGTTGGCTGGAAGACCGCCGGGAAATGCTTGTCGCCAACGCAAACTGCCGCGAACACCACTATAGCATGACCGCTTACGCCGATAAATCCGGGAAAATTTTGGCGTTCGACGCTAAGGCGGCGGTCGATACCGGCGCCTATTCGGCGGTTCCATTCACTGCGGCGATTGAGGCATCGCAGGTCGCGGCAATCCTTCCTGGTCCCTACGATATCCCGGTTTACCGGTGCCGCTCGGCGGCGGTGGCCACCAACAAGGCCCCGCAATTGCCTTATCGCGGCGTCGCTCGTCCCGGCGTTTGCTATGCGATGGAATTGATGATCGATGCAATCGCTCGTGCGGCCGGTAAGGAGCCGCATGAGGTGCGCGCTGTTAATCTGGTGCGCGCCGACCAGATGCCGTACGACAACATCACCGACAAACATTTTGATAGCGGTGACTATCCGCAGCTGCTGCGGATGGCTGTTGACGCCATCGGCGTTGGTGCGGTCCGCGTGCGACAGAAGCGCGGCGAAAAAGATGGCCGGCTGATCGGGCTTGGACTATCGATCTTTTCCGAACAAACCGGGCATGGAATGACCGCAGACGGAAAGCGCCGTGTTCTTTACGAACAGACCTTCGCCCGCCTGACGCCCGACGGCCGGCTGGAAATCCGGGTCGGAATCCAGAACATCGGTCAGGGTCTGGAAACGACGCTGGCGCAAATTGGCAGCGAATGTCTCGGCCTCGATATCGAGAACATCTATGTCAAACTCGGCGACACAGAGCTTTCGCCCTATTCGAGCGGCGCCTGGGGTTCCCGTGGAATGATCTGGGCAGGCGGCGCAACCGCGCGTGCCTGCAAAGAGCTAGCCGAGCGCGTAGCGCACATTGGCGCGGCGCTCCTGCAAACCGACATTAATTCCGTCACGGTGCGCGATAATGCCGTTTATGGACCGAACGGAAATATCTCGCTGCGCGACATTGCACGCGCCTATTATCTGTCACCCAACGAGTTGCCTGGCGACATCGATGCGCATGGGCTTGAGGTCACCGGCGGATTTACTCCTGCACGTCTGACCGGTATTCACACCGGCTCAGCCCACGCCTGTGTCGTCGCGGTCGATCCGGAAACCGGCGGGGTCGAGATCCTCGACTATGTGGTGGTGGAAGACGCCGGCACGCTGGTCAATCCGATGATTGTTGAGGGCCAGATTATCGGCGGAACCGTGCAGGGTATTGGCAGTGCTTTGTTTGAGGAGATGCCGTTCGACCGGCAAGGCCAGCCTCTGGCGTCAACGCTTGCCGATTATCTGCTGCCCGGCTGTCCGGAAATGCCCAATATCCGCTTACTGCATATGGAAACGCCGTCGCCCTACACGGAGTTTGGCATCAAGGGCGTCGGCGAGGGCGGGGCGATCGGGCCAGGGGCGGCGATCGCCAATGCGGTCAATGATGCGCTGAAAAAATTTGGTGTCGAGATTTGTGAGATCCCGATCACCCCGCGCCGGATCTTGCATGCGCTGTCAGCGCAAACTGGCGCGTGAGTCCGGCCAAAAGCGGCCGGGCCGGAGGACATCATGGTGGCAGACACAATCGCTCTGGAAACGGACGTGCTGGTTGTCGGCGGCGGTGCGGCCGGCATGTTCGCTGCCGTTTACGCGGCGCGCAACGGCGCGTCGGTGATTTTGCTCGACAAGAACGTGGTCGGGCGTGGTGGCGCAAGCATCATGGCGCAAATGACCTGCGCCTCCGCGCTTGGCGAAGTTGAGCCAGACAATCCTGAATTGCATTTAAAGGATACGCTGGAGGCCGGACGCGGACTCTGCAATGAAAGCCTGGCGGCGCTGTTGTGCGAAGGCAGCCCGCAGCGCATCCGTGAACTGGCCGGCTGGAATGTCGACTGGGCGCGCCAGGACAATGGCAAGTTCAATCAGGTCAAGGCGCCGGGCCATAGCCGCAGGCGTTGTGTATATGTGGATTTCCTGTGCACCGGTGTGGCGATATGCGCGGCGATGCGGGGTCAGACCAGCCGCAATGCGGCGGTCCGTGTGTTCAATAATGTTTGTCTTACCGACGTTGTAATACGCGACGGCGTGGTTGCCGGCGCCGTCGGCTTTGATGTCGCCAGTTCGGATCCGGTGACGATTGCTGCCAATGCCGTCATACTGTGTTCGGGCGGCATGATGAAAATGTTCCAGCGTACAACCGCGCCCAACAACAATGCCGGTGACGGCCTCGGAATCGCCTTGCGCGCCGGCGCAAAGATCATCGATATCGAATTTCTGCAGTTCTATCCGAACGGGCATCTTGCCCCGCGCATGGTCGGCCTCGATCCGACCACCTGGGAGCCGACTCGGGTCAAGCTCGGCGGCCGCCTGATCAACGGCAAGGGCGAAGAGTTTCTGTCGAAATACGGCGACAGCGACGGCGACGGCTACAATACGACGCGCGACCTGCTAACCCATGCCATTTACCGGGAAGTTGCCGATGGGCGGGGTTCGCCACATGGTGGCGTCTTTTTGTCCTTTCAGCATATTCCCGGTGAAGAGCTGACCAGGGCGCTCGGCCCGGTCATCGATATCTTCAAGCGTAACAATATCGATTTGACCAAGGGGCCGGTCGAGGTGTTCCCAATTGCGCACTATCAGATGGGCGGTATCGAAGTGAATACCAGCATGGAAAGCTGCGTGCCTGGGCTCTACGCGGCTGGCGAGATTGTCGGCGGCGCCAACGGCGCCAACAGACTGTCCGGCAACGCGCTGCCGGAGGCGATGGTGTTTGGCGGCCGCGCGGGTGAAGCGGCTGCTAGATCGGTCAAAGGTGAGACGCCGCCACGCTGGGATAGCGACACGGCCAGGATGCAGATCGACGTTCTCCACCAGGTCAAGACGCGCGCGAAAGCCAAGTCGGCAGGCCGTGCGCCAATTCAAGTGCTGAGCGAGTTGAAGAAGATCATGTGGACCAAGATCGGCGCGTTTCGCAAGGCTGATGATCTTGTGCAGGCCCGCGACCGCATTCACGTTATGCGCAGATCGGAGCTGGACGAACTCGTGGTATCGCCTGAGAGCGTCCACAATGCGAGCCTGGTCGAATGGTTCGAACTACGAAACGGCCTGCAGGCGGCTGAAGCAGTCACGATCGCGGGCTTGAATCGCCGCGAAAGCCGCGGTGCTCACCAGCGCCTCGATTTTCCGCAGGCGCTTGAGAGCTACCAATTCAATCAGCGCATCAGTTTGACCGGTGGTGAAGTCGTTTCCAGTTTTGAGGGCATGTCGCAGTGACCGGCAATAAGATTCCAACTCTCGCGATGAAATCCGCCCGTTTGCGGATTCGGCGTGGCAATGATCCGAAATGTGGCCGCTACGATGAGTTCGACGTGGGGTTCGAGGAAGGCGAATCGGTGCTGGACGGCCTAGTACGGCTTCGCTACAGCGTCGCTCCCGATCTCGCATTCCAATTCAGCTGCTTCAACGCTAATGTCTGCAAGGAATGCGTGATGATGATTGACGGTACGATTGATTACGCCTGCATCGCCAAGCTCAAATCGGGTCTCACCCAGTTGGATCCCGTGCCCGATCAGCATGTGCTGCGTGATCTGCTGATCGATTCGCGCGAGCGCGATCACAAAGGCGCCACCTTGCGCCACCAGATCCAGTCGATCAGCGACCGAAGGAGAGCCGCGAATGCACGCTCATAGCCCAGTGGACAAAGCACAATGAAGCCGGCCGCGTTTGACTATGAGCGCCCGGGCAGTCTCGAAGAGGCGACCCGGCTGCTCGCTGAACCCGGAGTCTTTTCGAAAGCTGTTGCCGGCAGCCAGTCGCTTGGGCCGATGCTCAATCTCCGGTTGGCGCAGCCGGAGCTGCTGGTCGATCTTACCGCGATTCCCGAGCTTCGGGCGGTGTCGGTGCAGCGTGACCATGTCGATATCGGAGCCTGCGTGACCCATGCCGATATCGAAGATGGCCGGATACCAGACGTGACGCGCGGCCTGCTGGGTTTCGTGGCGCACCGGATCGCTTATCGCGCGGTTCGCAACCGCGGCACGCTTGGCGGCAGTCTTGCCCATGCCGATCCGGCAGCCGACTGGATTTCTGCGCTTCCGCTGCTTGGCGCGGAGGTGGTTGTGCAATCGCGTCGCGGTACGCGCACGGTTGCCGTAGAGAATCTGATGGTTTCCTCGTTCATCACGGCGCTGCAGGCCGAGGAGATCGTTCGCACCATTCGGGTGCCGAAGCTATCGCCGGGCGCCCGTTGGGGATTCTTCAAATTTAATCAAAAGGCTGGCGAATTCGCTCATGCCATTTGTGGAGTTTTGCACGATCCGGAGGCCGAGCGGTTTCGTGCGGTGATCGGCGCGATCGAGACCGCGCCGATCATCGTCGCCGACGCCCGATCCTTATTCGGCGGGCCGTTCAATTCAGATATTGCCAATCGCCTCGACCAGCGCAGGGCGCTTGCCTTGCTGGACGCGAAGGGTGTCAAGAACGAATACAACCGGAAACTCGTGCTGGTCGGTCTCAGGCGCGCGGCTCGGCAAGCGAGTGAATCATGAAAACCTTCGAGCTTCAGATCAACGGAGAAATGGTCACGGCCCAGGTCGAGCCGCGTACCCATCTTGCAGATTATCTTCGTGCCGAGCGATATCTCACGGGTACCCATATCGGATGCGAACACGGCGTATGCGGTGCGTGCACGGTACTGCTCGATGGCAGTCCGGCGCGTTCGTGCATCACTTATGCAGTCGCCTGTGAAGGCGCAAAAGTCACCACCATTGAAGGCCTGCGCGACGATCCAATCATGGCCGATCTACGCGAGGCATTTTCTGCCAACCACGCTTTGCAATGCGGTTATTGCACGCCGGCAATGCTGATATCGTGTCGCGATATCATCATGCGGCTTCCGGATGCCGACGAACCGCGCATCCGGCTTGAGCTTTCAGGCAATCTCTGCCGCTGCACCGGCTATGTTGGCATCGTCGCGGCGGTCAAGGATGTCCTCAAGAAACGCCAGATGTCGGGTGCATTTTCGGCGGCTTTGCGGACCGAGCTTGGACCGGTCGGAGCCCGCACCCCCGCGTCCCGCCAGGGCCAGCGTACCGTCCACAGGACGGCGGCGGTAGCCAATACATCGGCGGCGGCGGGCCAGGAGACGCTTGGCGCGGAACAATGGCGTTCGGTCGATGCCGACGGCGTCGAACTTGTGCAAATATTTGACGTACACCATTCCCGCGAGCGGGTTTGGGAATTTTTCGCGGATCTCGAAAAGGTCGCGCGCTGCATGCCCGGGGGGCGTCTGATCAGGCCGCCGTTGAATGGCCGCGCCGAAGGCGAAGTTAACGTCAAGCTTGGACCAATCGTCAGCGTATTTGCCGGTACGCTTGAGGTCGAGCGCGATGATCGCCGCTTCAGCGGGATCGTGCGTGGCGCCGGGCGCGACGCAAAAAGCGGTTCGAATGCCCGTGCGATTATCAATTACCGCGTGCAAGCCTTGGGTGAGTCGTCGTCACAGGTTAATATTTCCGTGAAATTTCTGCTGACCGGTGCTCTGGCCCAGTTCGGACGTTCCGGCCTGGTGCGCGATGTCGCCGACCATCTTACGGCAGTCTTTAGCACCAACCTTGAGGCTTCATTGTCCGGCAGGCCGATATCTGAAGGGGCAGGGGCGGCGCTAAACGCTGCTTCGCTGGCGCGCGCCGCCATATGGAATAGGATCCGTAGATTCTTTTCTAAATTGATGGGCAAATAGACCGATGATTGGCTGAGCGGAAAGCGGCATCGTGTTTGAAAGTTGCAGTTAGGTGAGGGACGGCGGTCTATTCAGCTTGGCCAGGTCCCTTGACTCGCAGCAGGTCATCGCCAGCATCGCTGCCATCGTTCTTGAATGCGATCGGCGTTAGCCGGTGGCGGTTAACAGTCAATTCGAACGCGTCGAAACGGTTGTAATAGCCGACGATATCGTGAACCTGTTTGGGCTCGACGCAAGCGGCCACTACGATGTCGTGATAGAGCAGGCCTTCGTCATCCCCAGCGTGTCGCTGATCACTTCGCCGGACGGCCCGATGACCAGCGAAACGCCGCGTGGCCTCTGTTCCCGTGGTTTTGATCGTCCGCCATCGCGTGCCATCGGGCGTCTTGGTTTGTAGGATACCGATTTTCGCACCTCGGAAGGACCACGCGTATTGCTTCAGCTGACCGCCGCTGAAGAATCGGGGCGCACGCCGATCGAGTAGGCGCGGCAAGTTCCACCGGTCGCTTCGGACAGTGTTTTCGCGGCCCACCAATCATTGAGATGTTTGATACGGCGATCGAATTGTTTTTGTTCTGCTGACGCGCGCGCTGATCGGTGAGATAGATCGACAAGACGTCGGCGATTTCGACGCTCTCGATGTCCTGGATTTTCGTTTTGGCTCGTGCTTGGAAGCTATGTAGTCGCGGAGCTTTTGTTCAGCTCCTGCAAGGTCCGACTGAGCGCAGCCTGTGCCGCAGTCTCGGTTGCCGTCGCGATCGTGTCTTTCCGGTCGTAGTTCGAGACGGGCACCTCGGCCTTGACGTGGCATAAGGACCCTATGTTCGGGAGCGGCTCCGTCTACGAGAAGAGTGCGCCGGACGGAGGCGGCGGCCGGAACGATCTTCTTGAACGGCTTGTCAAAAATCTGACTGAGGAAGAGATAGGGATTTTGCAGGAAATCCTTCTTCGTTGACCCCGCCGGTAAGCTGCAATAGCTTTAAAACGTTGGTGGCGTGCAGGCGCTGATGACTTCACATGGCCCGTCGCCGATATTGCGAAATCGATGCGGTAGGTGGCTTTTGAAAAAATAAGCTTCGCCTGCGGTCAAAACGCGGCGTTGTTTATCGACAGTCACTTCGAGTCGGCCTCGAATGATAACACCACCTTCTTCACCATCATGAGTGAGCAGTATTCGACCAGTGTCGGCGCCAGGTTCGTATTGCTCTTTGAGGATTTGCAGTTTGCGTTCGAGCAAATTGCCGCCGACCTGCAAATATGAAATCGGCCCCTTGCCGATTTGGACCAGTTCTTCGCTCCGCCAAAATAGCTTGTCGACGGCGTTCGGCGTCATGGCGAAAAATTCAGAAAGGCCGATCGGGATGCCGTTGAGTACGCGTTTAAGCGCGCCGACGGATGGATTCATCTTGTTAGATTCGATGAGCGAGACGGTGGCATTTGTCACACCAGCACGCCGCGCCAACTCCCGTTGCGACATCCCTTTTTTTGAGCGGATAAAGTGCAACCGCGCACCGACATCGACATCCATGGCTCCGACCTTTTTAAGTGTTCACGATCGTAAACAGTTTCATCCCAGTCGCTAGTAAAATCAAGAGGTTAGTGTTTAAAACAAATAGTCTATTCAATGGCTTGATAAGCATGCCAGATTTGGCCTTCGGCTTCGCGAACAGCCGCCCCCTGAACAGGATCATGAACACAATGGCGCCAGTTATTCGCAACGATCCTGATCTTTCCGCCCATTGGATGCCTTTCACGGCCAATCGCCAATTCAAAGCCGCGCCGCGGCTGCTGAGTTCTGCGACCGGCGTTTTCTATCGCACTGTCGACGGCCGCGATGTGCTCGATGGATCGGCCGGGCTGTGGTGCGTTAATGCCGGCCACGGCCGCTCCGAAATTAGCGACGCGGTCGCGCGGCAATTAGTCGAGCTCGATTATGCACCCTCGTTTCAGATGGGGCATCCGAAAGCTTTCGACTTTGCTACTCGCGTCGCCAAGCTCGCACCTAACGGCTTCAATCACGTGTTCTTCACCAACTCGGGTTCGGAATCCGTCGACACCGCACTCAAAATTGCGCTCGGTTATCACCGCGCGAGAGGGGAAGGGCAGCGAACGAGACTAATCGGTCGCGAACGCGGATATCATGGCGTAGGTTTCGGCGGAACGTCGGTCGGCGGCATGGTCAATAACCGGCGCGCCTATGGCGCCTTGCTTCCGGGCGTCGATCATCTGCCACATACGCACAATCTTGCGGCTAACGCGTTCTCGCGCGGCCAACCGGCTGTCGGTGCCGAGCTTGCGGATGCACTCTCTGACCTTGTAGCCTTGCATGGCGCCGATACGATCGCTGCAGTCATCGTCGAGCCGGTTGCCGGTTCGACCGGGGTGCTTGTGCCACCGCTCGGCTACCTTCAAGCTCTGCGCACGATTTGCGACAAGCATGGTATCTTGCTTATTTTCGACGAAGTCATCACAGGCTTCGGTCGACTCGGACAACCTTTTGCCACCCAATATTTCGGCGTATTGCCTGACATGATTGTCACGGCAAAAGGCATCACCAACGGCACTGTCCCAATGGGGGCGGTAATCGCACGCGATGCCGTCCACGACGCCTTTATGAAAGGTTCGGAAAACATCATCGAAATGTTTCACGGCTACACCTACTCTGGACATCCCGTGGCCTGTGCCGCCGGCATAGCGACGCTTGATATCTATGAGCGAGAGAAACTGCTGACGCGGGCAAGCACACTTGCAGACGTTTGGGCGGATGCGCTGCATTCGTTGCGCGATTTGCCCCATGTGATCGACATCAGAAACATCGGTCTGATGGGTGCTATTGAACTGGCAAGCCGCCCGGATGCGCCGGGCTCGCGAGGTTACCAGGCCATGGTGGAAGCATTTAACCAGGGCCTATACTTTCGGACTAGCGCAGACGTTATTGCCCTGTCACCACCGCTGACGGTGACGGCCGAGCACATTGATCGGATTGTCGCGGTGCTCCGCGTGGTTCTCGCAAATCTAAAGTAAGCATCAAAATGCTGATCGCGGTTCCAAAAGAGATCAAGGATAACGAGTTCCGTGTAGGTCTCACGCCGGATTCCGTTGCCGAACTAATACGCCGCGACCATCGCGTCATGGTGCAGCGAGGCGCGGGTGCCGGAGCGGGCCTCTACGACGCCGACTATGAGGCCGCTGGCGCGACAATGATCTGCGATACAGAAGTGCTGTTTGCGCAAGCTGACATGATCGTCAAAGTGAAGGAACCGCTCCCCGAGGAACGCAAGCGGTTGCGGCGTGGGCAGGTGCTGTTCACCTACCTCCACCTTGCGCCGGACCGCGCGCAGACCGACGAACTCGTCGACAGCGGGGCCACCTGCATCGCTTACGAGACCGTCACCTCGCCGTCGGGTGGCTTGCCGCTGCTGACGCCGATGTCGGAAATTGCCGGACGTCTTGCACCGCAGGTTGGGGCGCACTGCCTTGAAAAGGCGGCCGGTGGACGCGGCATCTTGCTCGGTGGCGTGCCCGGTGTTCTGGCAGGGCAGGTTGTCATTCTTGGTTGTGGCGTCTCCGGCGCAAATGCTGCGCAAATCGCAGCTGGGATGGGCGCCAATGTGACGGTGATTGATCGGTCTGCCGATGTCTTGCGTCGGGTCGCGGCGCAATTCGGTGGGCGTGTCAAAACACTTTATTCGACGTCTCACGCGGTGGCCGATTCCGTCAAATATGCGGATCTGGTCATCTGCGCGGCCCTCCTACCGGCGGCGGCGGCGCCGAAGTTGATCACACGCGATATGCTGAAGACGATGAAGCCCGGTAGCGTGATCGTCGACGTGTCTATCGACCAAGGCGGCTGCTGTGAATCGTCCCATCCTACGACTCATTCGAATCCAACTTACGTGGTAGAGAATGTTGTCCATTACTGCGTTGCCAATATGCCGGGCGCAGTGCCCCGCACATCGACATTTGCACTCAACAACGCGACGTTGCCATTTGTGTTGGGTTTGGCCGATAAAGGCTGGAAGCAGGCGTTGCGTGACGATGAACATCTACGTAGCGGTCTCAATGTTCATGACGGCCATGTCACCTGTAGGCCGGTTGCGGCAGCGCATGGACTTCCGTTTAGCGATGCTGTGCGGTTTCTGATGTGATTTTTTGCGTCTCTAGTTGACCGTGGCGTTGGTTGAGAAATTTGCGCAACAGCTCAACAATCGAACGATACAGCTTAAAATGCTTTACTGTTTTTTCTTCGATTCCATCCATTCCTTAAAAAGGTTTGTGGAATGATTTGTTGAGCCGATGATGTCTAGCTGTCATTGTGGTTCTCTGTTTTCAATGTGTGTTTATCATGAGCGAGACCTTTGTTTACCCCCGACTAACTAAAAACTTACGGCCTCATGAGGTCAGATACCATTCATCGTTGAAACACCGCCAATGTTTCGCCAATGAAACACCTGAACTGAACGCGAACAAACGTTATTGATCGTTGTCAGATTCATCGGGTTTTACCAGTTTTTCTTTTGAATGAGCCCCGCTCATAACGGTCTGGTTGGAGGTTCGAATCCTCCCGGGCCCACCACGCCTTCTGCTGCACAGAGAGATTTCTGGGTTTGGTTCGAAAGGCCTGTATTTGGCGGTGCCGTGCGCGGTGGGATCGTCTCTGCAACCCGCCGATCCGCACATCACACCGACGATTTCATCGGCGGGCTTGCTTCGGTCGCCGGCGGCGGCAAGTTCGAGAACGGCGCGGTGACCGCGGCGTTTGGGTATTTGTAAAATCAGGCCACGCTGGCGTTTTGCGCTGCTGGCCCTCCGGGATGTGCCGTTGGAACTGTAATTACTGCCGGTCAGGTGGTTGGCGGTGCCGTAGCAGCCGGTGGTGGATTTGCAGCGCTGGCAGGTCTATCAAGATGGTTAGCTGCTCCAACAACGAACGATATTACGCCACGCCCCGACCTGGATCTGTCGAGCGGAGGTAGAGCCGGCGAGAATGTGAAGGATTTGACGGGCCCTCCTGACAGCGCGATACCGTCAAATAATCCGGACCGCATACTCGTAACCGACAAAAATGGTAATGTGGTTGTTGACGTAACTCGGAAGCGGGCAAAAGACGTAACGCCAGGCGTTGGATTTGGACCAAAGCGTCTGCCGACCGGGCAGGAGCTTGACTTGCTTGATAAAATGAAGAGGTAAGGCGTGTCTCGGTCATCAACGTGGGCTACGTCGGTTCATGAAATGCTTGGATTGTTTCGGGACGCCTTGATTGCGTTGATTCCGTCTGCAAATAGAGCGCACATGTCCTGGAGGGAGCCTGACGCCTACGATGATTGGGATCAAATTTGCGAAGCAATTTATCAGTCGTTTGTTGTGCAATCGGTGGAAAATGCTGAGGAGATAGGAACGTTCTTCCCAATACCAAAGTATGATATGCGTATAATTTCATACGATGGAAATAGCTTTATCTCTGAACAGAGTACTAGGGAGAGAGCCGCGTTTGTTTGCTTTGAGACACATTCTGAGCCATTTGATACCTGTCTATTTGCGACGCTCGATATGTCGGGCAAGATTATTGGTTTCACGAAGTCGCCCTTATCAAATGTAAGAATGATCTTTGCGCGGCGCGACAAGGATGGATTAAAGTTCTTTGATCATCTAGTCATTCGCCTGTAAATACAGGCCTAGGTATCGTATCAAACTTCGTTACCATTTTCGAGTGCCTCAACACTTAGGGGAAAAGTGGCGACGTTGTCCGGTTTTATGCTCCACTCCCTTTGCTGAATCGCGTCCGGACTCAATCTGTTGAGTCGCTTTGCCAACAAACGCCATAAGCAAGCGTAGCCCGTATGAGCACCGCAAACTGTGGGGCTAATCCCGCCCGGTCTTGCTTGACCCGGATTTCCCGGAGTCTGTCGTCGGGTGGCGCTTCGGGCCGACCTGTTGACTCATTCGGCTACACGTTCGTCGCGCCTGGAACGCCAAGCGTGCGCTGGAACGATTATCTGGCCGAGGGCAACATCAAGGTTGGCGTGCGCTTCAGGCGGCGAATGCGGACCTGCGGCGTTGTCGGCTGCAGCCGGCTCGGCGGCGGCACCGCGGCCACCGGCCTTGTTGGCGGTCTCGCTTCCGTCGCCGGTGGCGGTAAGTTCGAAAACGGCGCGGTAACGGCGGCGTTCGGGTATTTGTATAATGAATTGGGGGGGTACACGTGAACGTGGGTATAGCTTCGGAGCGCAAGACGAGGCGGCCAAGTATGCATTACAGGTAGCAAATCCACGGTCGATTTCTGCAATCTGGAATACGGCGGGGTTATTTTCCAACAAGATGGCGACGATGCATACAGTGGCCCGCTCCAGGGGTCGGACCAAGGCGTGAATCCGTACGCGGCGGGCGTGCCGGACAACGCCAAGATTGTCGGTGACTACCATACTCACGGCGATTATTCGATCGCCGATCCGACGACCAGACGGGCGATCCGAACGAGTGACCCAGCTAGAGATTCATTCAATAGCGACAACTTCCCCACTGGACGCGGAGGCGATATTGATGGGATTACAAGTTCAGCAAGAGGAATATCTGGATACAGAGGCTATCTCGGAACCCCAAGCGGTCAATTCAAATACTATGACCCAGGAACCGGCGCTGTTGGAGTGCTACGATGAGGCGGGCTTGGATTATTCGTTTTCTATTCATACTTCTTTTCTTTGGGCCGATAATGTCGCCCGGAGAGGTTGAAGCAATGGAGGAGTCAATCTCTGGAAAGAGCTTCCGCGTCATTCAAGCGGCAATACCTGAGTTTGCACGA
>OBEQ010728846.1_pt1 | contig 13522 bp, 17 predicted proteins | sample 1670901 | NCBI WGS metagenome assembly OBEQ01 (sample SAMEA104232315, study PRJEB22302) | groundwater metagenome | biome: forest; feature: aquifer; material: groundwater | place: USA | collected 2011-08-07 | depth 5.4 m
TATTACAGCTTCCTGGAAGCGGGACGCCTCTGACCCGTTGATGAGGCTGCGCTGTCTGGTATGATTTGTGGGAGTTGTAGAGTCCTTGATGGCTAGTGCGAAGAAGCTGTTCTTGAGTCACAAAGAAGGACTTCCGTGGCTGCCCGATTTTGAGGAAGTTCTCCAAGAAGTCGTTGGCATTGAACCAATCCTTCTCGAGCGGCAGCCGCGCAAGGGGCTTGCGCCACGCGAGCTGGCTGAAAGCTATATGAAACAATGTGAGGGGGTTCTGTTCTTGTTAACCCGGGATTTAGTGAGCGGGGAAGCCTGGCATCCAAGTACCAGTGTTGCCATCGAGTTGGAAATCGCCAGGGATGTATTCCCTAGAGAAAGACGCATTTATATGCTTGAAGACAGAGTAAAGTTTCCGGCGATGGCAGATCTCACCACCTATATCGGATTCTCCCCTGAGAGAATGCTCCCGGCAATAGTAAAGCTCACAAAGGATCTGCGAGAAGCGGGCTTGCTCGCAGTAGCTCATCCGGTCTCTGGCAACCCTCCTCTCGTGGAAGATGAGACGTTCTACCTCTTGGAGACATTGGCGCAGTCGCCCGAAAATCGTCTTCGCCATGACGGCCTCTTCTCTTCATACAATCAGAAATATGGTAGAGACCGAGCGGACTTTAACGTTCTGCTCAGCCAGCTAGAGGCTGAGGGATTTGTAGGGCCTGACAGCAGACCCTTTCACGGTCCGGGCGGCGGAGTGGTTTCCAAAATCTCCCTCATTAGGATTCTACCGAAGGGGCTCAATGAGTTTGGCGCACGCCGGGCGGAGAAGCGAGCAAAAGAGAGCGCAGCGGTCACGAAGACTCTGAGACACCTAGGCCTGATCAAGGGAAAGCCGGAGGCGGCCCAAATAGTCCCGCCTCGCTGATCTCGGCTATCGCATTTGGGGCGTCTCCTCAGGTTCACGGAAATGGGAGGGCAGGTCTACCGAAACTGCTATAATGAGATATACTCATGAGTAGACGAGAGAAGCTCTTGGAGGATGTCCTGCGAGGCACCTCCGATGCCAACATTCAGTTTGTTGGATTGTGTCAGTTGCTCCATAGTTTGGGATTTCGCGAACGGGTTCGAGGGGACCATCACATCTTTGTCAGAGACCGTGTCGAGGAGATTTTGAACCTCCAACCGAAAAGTGGGAAGGCCAAACCCTATCAGGTTAAACAGGTCCGCAAGGTCATCCAGCGATACAGATTAGGGGGAGGGAGAGATGCGTGAGGGACAACCACGATACGAAGTCATCATCTATTGGAGTAGAGAAGACGCGGCATTCATTGCCGAAGTGCCGGAATTGCCTGGCTGTGCAGCAGACGGCTCTACCTATCGAGAAGCCCTGGCTAATGTCGAGGCCATCATCCGGGAATGGCTCGAGACGGCTAAAGAAGAAGGACGTCCGATTCCCGAGCCGAAGGGCCGTTTACTGTTTGCCTAATCCTGCCATGAAGAGGCAGAGTGGTCCTAAATAATCCCGCCTAGACAGAGTAAAAAGAAAGCCCGGTGCCCTCCTCAGCAGTCCTCCCGCTTGCTTCGTCGCTTGTCATTTCCATCTCTGAGCGTATAATAATCTTTTCTGGATTTGGGGGACAGGGTACGGCAATTGGGGAAAGCTTGAAGAAAATCAGAGGCGGCCCACATCGCCCCGCCTCGCTGATCCGGGCTGGCGCGGTTGTAAAAAGAAAAACTGGAGGCGTTTCTGGTGGGGCTGGGCTGGAGGAGTGACGGACTCTAGGGACGTGAACGGAAACAGGCGTTGAGGAAGTCCAACAGCTCCGGCTGATCGAGGGCCTTCGACAACTCGCGGACCGTGCGCGTGAGAGATCGGCGGTCAAGCCGCGGTCCCTGGTGGCGGACAATCGCTCGCACGTCTTCGCGGTCTTTGGGGCGATTGGAAATGATCTTCTGGATGATGAGATCCTCGGGGCGGCAGACGTGCACCTGGTGGCCGGCGACGTGCTCCAGGGTTGCGCGGGCAATGGCTTTGTGCTCGTAGGGCAGCGTCGCCCACACCAAGTCGATCCGAACGCCCTCCCGCGTTTCCACCGGCAAGACGTGAGTATCGCGAAGGAAGTCGAGCGGCTTCTGAGGAATGAGACGGAACGCCCGGCGGAGATCTTGGATCAAAGCCGGCCACGCCGTCTCTTCCACCAACAGGGCCGCATCGACATCCAGCGTGGCTCGCGGCTCGCCCCACACCAGATTGGCAATGCCCCCGATCACCATGTAGGGCACGCGGTGCGCTTCGAGGAATCTCGCGAGCGCACCAACCGCCTGTTCCAGGGCGTTCATAGATCGAGACCTTGAAGGCGCTCGTGGGTCTTCCGTACGCCCTTGAACATGCGGCGGAGCTCGGCTTCGGTGGGCTGGCGGGTCGCCGCGCGCTGTCGATACACGTCGGCCAACTCCCCCACGCGCGCGAGGCGCTCAGACGCGCCGGCGGCAATCGGCCGGTCACGCTGGGTGAGGTAGAGACGCAGCGCCTCTCGCACCAGCTCGCTTTTGGTCCGGTGTTCCTCATCGGCCAGCTGCGCCGCTAGCCGGCTCAATTCCGGTGGCATCGAGATCGTCCAGGTCCGCGTCGCTCGCATCGCTCCTCCAGTTTGTTATACTTATTTTGTCTTACCAGGTAATATAACATATTTCTCCCTTCTCGTCAACCCCGATTGAGCACCGCGCCCGCCCGGAAACCCGGACCGGGTTCCGAAGGGACACGTTCTCAGGTCGTCTAGGCAGGCGCTGGGCGATCAGTTATACTTACAAGTGCTATGAACGGCGCCCAACGCAACCACGCGGCTGTGCTGATCGAACCGTGGCGGGTCTTCCGCATCATGGGGGAGTTCGTCGAAGGGTTTGACGAGCTCTCCGATGTGGCCAAGGCGGTCTCCGTCTTCGGCTCCTCCAAAGCCACCCGGCATGATCCGTACTACCGGCTGTCCGAGGAGGTCGCAAGGGCCTTGGTCAAGGCGGGTTATGCGGTGATCACCGGGGCCGGCCCCGGCTCCATGGAAGCGGCCAACAAGGGCGCCACGGAAGCGCACGGGGAATCCATCGGGCTCAACATCGAAATCCCCACCCTCCAACAGGCGAATCGCTTTGTGAGGCGGCTCATCAACTTCAATTTCTTCTTCATCCGGCGCGTGATGTTCGTGAAATACTCCAAGGCCTTCGTGTTCATGCCCGGGGGGTATGGGACGCTGGATGAGCTCTCCGAGATCATCACGCTGATCCAGACGAAGAAGATCGATCCGGTTCCCGTGATTCTCGTCGGGCGGGCGTTCTGGCAGGGACTGCTGACGTGGCTGGAGGAGGAGGTGCTGCGGCGTCGCGGCTACGTCGATCCGCAGGATCTGCACCTCTTCACGGTCTGCGAGACCCCTCGGGAGGTGGTGGCCACGATCCAGGCGTTCTACCGGCCGAGGGTCCGCAAGACACGCCCGGCAGTGGCATCCTCGGGCCGCCGTCGCTGAAGCGGGTGGGCCAGGAGTGCGAGCATCTGGCGGTGAAGGGAACCGTTGGACGCCACGAGCCGTCCGTCCTCCAGCCGCACCGGACGCCCATGAAAATCACTGACCCGGCCCCCGGCTTCCTTGACCAGCAGCAGTCCCGCCGCGATATCCCAGGACTTGAGGTCCTCCTCATAGAACCCGTCCTGCCATCCGCACGCGACGTACGCCAGGCTCAAGGCGGTAGATCCCATCCGGCGCACGGCGTGGCAGCGCGACTGGAAGGCCCAGAACCATTCCAGATACGGCTGCGGGTTGGTGCGGAACTTGGCGGAAAACCCCGTGGAGAGCAAACTCTTGGCGAGGGTGCGGGTCCTGGACACATGGATGCGACGGCCGTTCACCCAGGCGCCGCGGCCTTTGATGGCCGTGAACGTTTCGCGCTGGCTGGGATCATGAATGATCCCCAACACGATGTCCTCGTGGTGGGCGAGGGCGATCGAGATCCCAAACACCGGCACGCCATGCACGAAGTTCGTGGTGCCGTCGAGCGGGTCGACAATCCATCGGTAGGGCGCCGTGGGGTGGCTGCGGCCTCCCTCCTCGCCTTGGAAGCCGTGGTCGGGGAATCGGCGAGCGATCGCCTGATAGAGGAGCCGCTCCGAGGCCCGGTCGACCTCGGTGACCAGATCAATCTCGCTGCTTTTGGTCCCGACGGTTCGAGGACGGCCCCGATGAGCCGCCAGCAGCCGTCCGGCGCGGTGGGCCGCGCGCGTGGCGACGTCAAGACAAGTCTGCAGGGACAGGGACGCGGACGACATGGGATGGATTATAGCAGATGATCCTCGCCATTGACCAGGGCACCACAGGCACCACCGTCTTAGCGCTCAATCGACGGGGCCGCGTCGTCTCGCGCGGCTACCAGGAGCTCCCGCAACATTTTCCGAAACCCGGATGGGTGGAGCACGACCCGCGGGAGATTCTCTCGACCACCCTGCGCGTCGTCAAGCAGGCGCTGGACCACGGTCGCATCCACCCGCAGGCCATTACGGCCATTGGCATCACGAACCAGCGCGAGACGACGATCCTGTGGGATCGCCGGACCGGCCGGCCGGTCGCCAGAGCGATTGTGTGGCAATGCCGTCGCTCAGCAATGCTGTGCGAGCAGTTGAAGCGCAAGGGACTGGAGCCGGCGGTTCGCCGCAAGACCGGCTTGGTGCTGGATGCCTATTTCTCCGGGACCAAGATCCGCTGGCTGCTGGATCATGTGCCGGGGCTCCTGCGCCGGGCCCGTGCCGGGGAGCTCGCGTTCGGGACGGTCGATAGCTGGCTGCTCTGGCATCTGACCGGAGGGCGCGTCCACGCCACCGATTCTACGAATGCCTCGCGCACGCTACTCTACAACATCCGCACCCTCGCCTGGGATCCCCAGCTCCTGCGCTGGCTCGGTATCCCCAAGCCCCTATTGCCCGCCGTGCACCCCTCGAGCTTCGTCTATGGCAAGACCATGAAGTGTGGACCGCTGCCAGCCGGCATTCCCATCGCCGGGATCGCCGGTGATCAGCAAGCCTCGATGGTCGGCCACGGATGTCTGGAGCCCGGCACCGCGAAGAACACGTACGGGACCGGCTGCTTTCTGCTGCTCAACACAGGCGCGCGCTGCGTCATCAGCCGTCATGGGCTGATCACCACGCTGGCGGTCGGGCCCGCGTCGTCGAAGCCGGTCTACGCCCTGGAGGGCAGCGTCTTCATTGCGGGAGCGGCGATTCAATGGCTGCGCGATGGGCTGCGCGTGATCGCCGGCGCTGCCCAGACGGAGGCGATCGCCAGACGCGTGCGCGACACCGGCGGGGTCTACGTGGTGCCTGCCTTTGTGGGCTTGGGCGCCCCGTACTGGGACATGCACGCGCGCGGGGCCATCGTGGGATTGACGCGCGGCACGACGCGGGAGATCCTCGTGCGCGCGACGCTGGAGTCGTTGGCCTATCAGACCCGCGATGTCGTGGAGGCGATGCAGCGCGATAGCGGCATGCGCCTGCGCCGGCTGCAAGTGGACGGCGGGGCAGCCCGGAATAACTGGCTGATGCAATTTCAAGCCGATCTGCTCGGCGTCGAGGTCGTCCGTCCCGCGCTGGTGGCCAATACGGCCAAAGGAGCGGCGATCCTCGCCGGGATGGCGATCGGCTGGGGGCCTGCGAAGCGGCTGTCGGCCTTGAGGGGCGAGCCGGAGCGCGTCTTCACGCCTCGCATGCCCCAGGCGGTTCGCCGGCGCTTGTACGCCGGCTGGCAAGAGGCCGTGTCGCGCGTGCAGACGAGGCCGCGTCCATGAGCCGCCGGGCCGAGCTCCTCACGCAACTGCGCCATCAGTCGTTTGACCTGTTGGTCATCGGCGGTGGGATCGTTGGCGCGGGGATCGCCCGCGATGGGACGATGCGGGGGTTACGCGTCGCGCTGATCGAGCAGGGCGATTTCGCCAGCGGCACCAGCTCCAAGACCTCGAAGCTCATCCACGGTGGCTTGCGGTATCTCGAGCACGGACAGTGGCGGCTGGTCTTCGAGAGTTTGCGCGAGCGGCACATCCTGCGCACGATCGCGCCGCAATTGGTCTGGCCATTGACCATCTCCATCCCCATCTATCGCGGCGATGCACGGTCCCGCGGGCAGATCGCGTTGGGCCTTGGGCTCTACGACGTCTTGAGCCTCCATCGCGGGCTGGGCTCGCACCGCATGCACTCCGCGCGCGAGACGGCGCGGCAGGCTCCCGGGCTGAATCCCACCGGGCTCCGGGGAGCCGGCTCGTATCTCGACTGCCAGATGGACGATGCCCGGCTGTGCCTGACCAACATCGTCCAGGCCGTCAGCTTCGGGGCGGTGTGCGGCAACTATGTGCGGCTGCGCTCGTTCCTCAAGCACGACGACCGGCTCGTCGGCGCGGTGGCGGAAGACCTGCGTGCCGCCCAGACGTTTGAGGTGCGGGCGCGGGTGGTGGTGAATGCCACCGGGCCGTGGTCGGATCGCCTCCGCCGGCTCAGTGATCCCGACGCCCCCACGCGCCTGAATCCCACCAAAGGCATCCATGTGATCCTGCCGCGCCTGACCCACCAAGCCCTGTTCTTCCAGGCCCGCCGGGATGAGCGGATGATCTTCCTGCTGCCCTGGGGCGCGTACTCCTTGCTTGGCACGACGGAGTCTTCGGACGTGGATGAGCTGGACGCCTTGCGGGCGAGCCATGACGAGGTCGAGTCCTTGCTGGAGGAAGTCAGCCGCGTGGTCCCTGAGGCGAGGAAGCGCGTGCGCGAGTCGGGCATCATCGGCACGTTCGCAGGAGCGCGGCCCCTCCTGGCCTTCACAGGCTCCTCCACACGCGCGTCTCGGGAACATCGCCTGGAGATCGATCGGTATGGATTGGTGAGCATCATGGGCGGCAAGTACACCACCTACCGCCTCATGGCACAGCAGACGCTGGATGCGGTGATGAAACGCTTCCGGTTCCAAGCTGAGCGGTGCCTGACGGATCAGGTCGGGCTGCTGGAACCGGTGCATCCGGTGGTCCTGAGCCGCTGGCAGGAGGTGACCTCACATATCGACCCGGATCTGCTGGCGCGGCTGTTGATTCGCTATGGCACCGGGGCGTTTCGCATCTTGGAGCTGGTCGAGTTCGAGCCGGGACTCCTGCAGCCGGTCTGCCCGCACCATGACCTCATCCAGGCGGAGCTGGTGTACGCGATCCGGGAGGAGCTGGCCTGCACCATCAGCGATGTCCTGGTGCGGCGCACCACCATCGCCTACAGCGCCTGCCAAGGGTTGGACTTGCTCTCGACGCTCACCGATCTGTTCCACCGCTACGGCCATTGCACCCACGAGGAGCTCGCCGAGCAGGTGGAATCCTACCAGCAGTTCCTCGCCCGGAGCCTCGCCTGCTGGCCCTCCGCCTCCCCCGTCGTCCCCGTCTGAAAAACAGCTTCCTTGACGCCCCCATACCCTGAGGCGTATCCTTATAACACTACCCAAAGCCCCGAGCTCGGACAATCGAATTGTGGCTGCGCAGCCCGCCCGATGGAGTCCCTGCTCGGGGCTTCCCTGGCGGGCGTTCTGTTTCGATGCGAGATAAGAATGTAAGAAGTGCTTCATGATGGACCAACTCCTGCAAGCCTTAATCGATAGGGGAGAACAAGAGACGGAACGCTACCGGAAGCAACTGACGCCTCTCTTCACGCCAGTTGGCATTAATCCCTTTGAGCTGGCCTGCGCCCTCGTTCGTGTGTGGGGGCTGCAGGATGAGGGTTGGGACCCCCTAGAGGAGTCGATGGAAGTTCTTGACGACCTAATCAAGCTCACACAGCTGGACTTGCAACCCGGTCGGTTTAAAGATCCTTCGAAAACACGGTTGCGCCTATTCCTTATCTCATACGCCCATCTGACGGAGATGGACGCACCTTACGATGTGCTTGCCAACCTCCTGCGGATTCGTGCAGGTTTGCGATATGTCGTCGATCCATTTCGAGATGATATCGTAGCTGGGCTCACGAAGGGTACTACAGCTAAGAAACCATCGAAACGGCCGAAACCAAGGAGCCTCTTACGGCGTGTCCATCTTCCCTCCCCATGGGATAAAATCGTCGTCATCAAACAACTGGCCATAATCGTAGGGCATCCACTCATCGGGGAACTGTTTGATGAATTTTATCTCCCCGACCTACGCCACTCTATTAGCCACGCAGCCTATATCCTGCATGGAAATGAGCTTCGCATGGGGTCCGGCAGTATTCCAATTGAACGGATCATGACGATTATCGAAAAAGCGCTTTCGTTCTATTCAGCTTTCTTTGTCCTTGAGGCAGAGGCGAAGGCAAAGGTCGAGACTCTTATCGAGGGTCGGGGCCAAATCATGGCTACGGCACCCGTCGCAGAGACACCTGCCGCGATATCACCTTGGATTCCTCTGCCATTTCACTCTTTCGTTTTCCTCATATAGGCCGACGCGACTTTTGATAGGCTGTTGTGGATCAGCGAGAGAATCGCAACGCTTCATCGCACGAATGGCGGAGACAACACAGGCCGACAAGAAGACGTCGTTGCTCTCGAGTGTGCTGAATCAGCGCACCCTGCAGCGGCTGGCCGGGCCGCAGTCCTTTGGACGAGGCCAGGACTATTTCGCGAGCGGCCAGGTCCATGCGCTCGTCGAGCATCAGGGTAAGATTGCGGCCATGGTTTCCGGAACATATGAGTATCACGTCACACTCTGGAAGACCGGCAGCCAACTCGACTACTCCTGTTCCTGTCCGCTTGGAGATGAGGAGGTGTTCTGCAAGCATTGCGTGGCCGTTGGGTTAGCCTGGTTGGCCGGATCAGGCATAGGCAACACTCCCAAGCGCAAGACTCAATCCTCTACTATCACCATGGATGAGGTGCGGGCATTTCTTGAGCGACAGGAGAAATCTACCCTCGTCCATCTGCTCATGGACCGAGCGATGGAAGATGACCGGTTGCGCGAGCGGCTGCTCATGAAGACCGCACGAGCGACGCCCCAGGGTGTGGATCTTGCGACATTCCGTCGAGCGATTGACCATGCGGTGCATCCACGCGGGTTTGTGGAGTACGCCTCGATGTGGGAGTACACCAGAGGGATTGAGGAAGTCGTCGAATCGATCAAAGAGCTGCTGAGCGAAGGCTACGCATCCGAAGCAATCGAACTGACTGAGTACGGCTTGGCTGTGGTGGAGAAGCAGATGGGTAGCGTCGATGACTCAGATGGCGGGATGGGGGACATCCTCCATGAGTTGCAGGAGCTTCATCACACGGCTTGCAAACAAGCCAAACCCGATCCGGAGACGTTGGCGAAGCGGCTCTTTGAGTGGGAACTGCGCTCGGAGTATGAGGTGTTCTATGGTGCTGCCGCAACCTACGCAGATGTGTTGGGCGAACACGGATTGAGCATCTACCGAAAATTGACCGAAGCCGAGTGGGCGCGCATGCCGTCGTTGGGTCCTGGTCGAGAAGATCCGGATCGCTACGGCAAGCGCTTTCGGACCACCGCCATCATGGAGACCTTGGCGCAACGCGCCAACGATCTGGAAGCACTGGTTGCGGTCAAGAACCGGGATCTATCACATGCGTACGCCTATCTCACGATCGCAGCACTATACAAGAAGGCGCACCAGGAAGATCAAGCCCTCGCGTGGGCCGAGCGAGGTCTCAAAGCCTTTCCCCATCGAACAGACACACGGCTTCGAGAATTTCTCGCAGAGGAATACCACCGACGCGATCGCCACGACGAAGCGATGGCGCTGATCTGGGCCGAGTTTACCGAGACCCCATCGCTGGATACTTACCGACTGTTGAAACGCCATGCGAAGAAAGCTTCAACCTGGGCTGAGTGGCGCACGAAGGCGTTGACGCTCCTTCGCGAGAAAGTCGCTAACACCAAGGCAACCGGCCAGAAAAAGCAGTGGAACTGGGCCCTTCCCTCAGCGAACTCAGAGCTGGTACGGATCTTCCTCTGGGAGAAAGCGGATGACGCGGCCTGGCGCGAGGCCAAGGCGAACGGCTGCACAACCGAACTCTGGATGCAGCTCGCGGCCCGGCGAGAGAAACAGCATCCCGAGGACGCCCTGCCGATCTATCGGAATCGGATCGAGCCGATCATCAACCAGAAGCACAACCAGGCGTATGAAGATGGGGTACGTCTGCTGCGCAAAATGGGCGAATTGATGGCCCGGCTTGGACAGCAGGAGGAATTTGCCCGATACATCGAGATGGCGCGGATCGTGCATAAGCCAAAGCGCAACTTCATGAAGCTGCTCGATGAAGCGCGTCTGGGTGTACGTACGTGAAGCGTGTCGATGGCTCAAGACTACCCATCGAACGGTCCCGATCCCACCTTCCTTGATCGCATCGTTGGTTCACCTTGCAGGAAGGACGCGATTTACGGTAGACTGACACTACACGGGGTGGGGCGTGCGCCAACTCAGCTACTATATTGATACGTCGGTTTGGAACTTCCTGCTCGAGCATGATCGACCCGAGAGACAGCAGGCCACGGCCCGATTCTTTCAACAGGTCGGATCGCAGGGCGGGTTGGCGATTTCCGAGGTGGTCACGCGAGAAATCGAACGAGCTCCGGTCCAGCGCCGGGTGGCGCTGGAGCAGTTGCTAAAGCAGTACCAGCCAGAGATCTTGGATGTCACTGCCGAAGTGGACACTCTGGCTCAACGGTACATCACCGAGCGACTTATTCCTCCGCGGTACCGGGATGACGCGCTGCACCTAGCCACCGCGGTCGTGCATGAGCGGGACCTACTGGTTAGCTGGAACTTTGACCATCTGGTGAAACTCAAGACCCGGGTTGGCGTGAATGCCGTGAACAAGCTCGTTGGCTATCGGGAGATCGAAATTGTCTCCCCTGAGGAGGTGGATGTCACATGAGCCCTGAGCCTGAAGCGATGGCCCAGCTCCATCGGATTATGGAAGCGATTTATGAGGAGGAGAAAGACCTCTCGTCTCAGGAGCGCCTGAAGCGGCTCCATGAGGAAACCGAAAGGTTTCTTCAACGGGCCGGACTTCACCTGAAGCGGGTCGCGCCGCCCGCCATGACTCAAAGCCGTTAAGAAGTGCTGAGCGAATGAACGAGTCGACGCCAGAGACCTTGAAGGAGTTGCATCGCATTCGGGAGCAGCTCTATGAGGAGGAAAAACATCTTTCCCCACAGGAACGCGTTGCCAAAATTCACCGGGAATCTGAAGCGCTCCTCAAGGAGTGGGGTCTCACGCTGAAGCACGTCAACCCTCCGGCCAGTACGATCAAGAAATAAGCTCGTAAGCGGCGCTCGGTCACATCGGCGCTCGTTGAAACCCGCCCAGGCGCTCACACTCTCGCGGCTTGACACTCCAGTCCCGACGGGGCATGATGAAAGAGCGATGTCCACGTCCGAGGCTGACGCGCGACGCTACGCCCGCATTCGCTACCGGCTTATGCTCATTGAGCTGGTTGGCGGGCTCGTGTTCCTGTTGGTCTATCAGCTGGGCGGTTTTTCAACCGCCTGCGCACAGAAACTCTCGCGTCTGACGCCGGTCGTGTGGCTGCAGCTCGCCGGCTACCTGGCGATCTTCGCAAGCTCCTGGTGGGCGGTCTTCTCGCCGCTTCGGTTCTACAGCGGGTTTATGTTGGAGCATCGCTTCGGCCTTTCGCGTCTGACGATTCGCGGGTGGCTCGTTCGAGAAGCCAAGCATCTCCTGGTCAGCGGGGTCCTTGGCCTGGTGCTCATGGAAGGCTGGTATGCGCTCTTGCGGGCGTTTCCGGCGACCTGGCCCGTCTATGCGACCCTCGGCTGGGTGGCGGTGAGCGTGGTCCTGGCCCGGATGTTTCCCACGTGGCTGCTGCCGATCTTCTACAAAACCGCCGCGTTGACTGACGACGCTCTGGCGCGGCGCCTGCTCGCGTTGTGCGAGCGCGCCAAGGTGTCGGCGCTGGGGGTGTTTCGGATGGATCTCGGGGTGGAAACCCGCAAGGCAAACGCCGCCCTGGCCGGCATGGGGCGCACCAGGCGCGTGCTGGTCTCCGATACGCTCCTGGAGCGATTCACCCCGGAAGAAATCGAGACCATTCTGGCCCATGAGCTGGGCCATCATCGCTATCGCCACATCACCAAGCTCCTGTGCTTTAGCGGCATCGGCTCCTATGCGGCGTTCGTGCTGGTGCAGATGCTCGTGCCAGGCTGGTTGGCCAGGCTCGGCGTGACGGGTCTGTCGCAGATCGCTGGATTTCCGACGCTGATGCTGGCCCTCTCGCTCATCGGCCTGGTGGGCTTGCCGATCCAGAATGGCATCTCGCGGGCGTTTGAATGGCAGGCCGACCGCTTCGTCCCGACCGTGGTCGGGACCCAGGCCGCGGCGTTTGCCTCCGCCCTGCGCCGGTTAGGGGAACTGAACCTGGCGGACCCGGCTCCCCCGCGATGGGTGGAGTGGCTCTTCTATGATCACCCGGCCATCATGGATCGGATCAACGCGGCTGAACACGCAGCGAATTGAAGGAGGTGGCGGCGATGCTGGCTGAGCTGGAAATCGTGCCGATCGGAACCGGGAGCGCGAGCCTGAGCAGCCTGCTGGCTCAGGTGGCCAGACTCATCGACCAGAGCGGCCTGGCGTATCGCGTCGGCCCGATGGGGACGGTGGTCGAAGGCGACTGGGACGCCGTGATGCAGTTGGCCAAGCGGTGCCACCAGGCCATGCTCCAATCCGCCGCTCGCGTGATGACGACCATCCGCATCGATGACCGTACCGACAAGCCCGGAGCCGGCCGGATCACCCAGAAGGTGCAGTCACTTGAAGCCAAAGTCGGCAAGCCGCTCAACAAGTAACCGCGGGTTCGTTCCCCGTCGGCTCCGCTCCCCCCGCGTCGTGGCGGGGGCCGTCGCCTCGCTCATCGCCGGGCTGCTGGCCATCGCCCTGTCGCATGGCTCCTCGGGACTTCCCAAAGACGCGCTCGTGCGCCGCGTCATCGACGGCGACACCGTGGAGCTCGGCGACGGGCGTCTCGTGCGCTATATCGGGATCGATACCCCGGAACTGCGGCGCAAGATCGGCGGGCAGTGGGTCGAAGATCCTCAGCCGTTTAGCCAAGCCGCCAGAGACGCCAACGCCAAGCTCGTCGAAGGCAAGACGGTCCGGCTGGAATACGACGTCGAAACCCACGACCGCTACGGCCGGTTGTTGGCGTATGTCTACATGGACGGGGCGATGGTGAACGCGACGCTCCTTGCCGGAGGCTACGCGCAACAGATGACGATCCCGCCCAACGTCAGGCACGTCGAGGAATTCCGACGGCTGGTCAACGAAGCCCGGGACGCCAAACGAGGGTTGTGGTCCGCCCCGCGCTCACGGCGAAAGCGCGCGCGTGATCAGCCTTGAACCGCTAGGGCGAGGCGGAGGACGAGCGGGTTTCCAGAAAACGGCGGAACTGCGGGGAGCGACGCAGGGCGTCCAGATCCGGATCTTTCGCGAGAAACTCGAAATCATCATACCCCAGCGCCATCGCCCGTTGCA
>OBEQ010821939.1_pt1 | contig 13522 bp, 17 predicted proteins | sample 1670901 | NCBI WGS metagenome assembly OBEQ01 (sample SAMEA104232315, study PRJEB22302) | groundwater metagenome | biome: forest; feature: aquifer; material: groundwater | place: USA | collected 2011-08-07 | depth 5.4 m
CTGGGACACGAATGGGATTGAGGGGGTGAAGCGGTTTTTGGACAAGGTGTGGAATTTATTCCCTGAGCGAAGCGAAGCGAAGTCGAAGGGGAGGTCTTCTCTCGAAACCCTCTACCATCAGACCGTCAAAAAAGTCACGGAAGGGATCGATCATCTCCAATTCAACACCTGCGTGTCGCAGTTGATGATTTTGACGAATGCGCTCGATGCGCAAGCCACAAGCCAAGACGTAAAGGCAGGAGGAGATGACATGATGGAAGGCTATTTGAAAATCCTTGCGCCGTTTGCGCCGCATATCACGGAAGAAATTTGGCGGAACGTGCTCGGACATGAGAACTCCATTCACCGCGCTGCGTGGCCTGCGTATGATCCGAACAAACTTCAGGCCGCAACGTTCGAGCTTGTGGTTCAGGTCAATGGTAAAGTGCGCGATCGTTTTCAGGCGTCCTCAACCATCACCGAAGAAGAAGCAAAAGCCGCGGCGCTCGCCTCAGAAAAAGTGCAGATCTTTCTGGCAGGCAAGTCGCCCTCGCAGGTAGTCTACGTCAAAGGCAGACTCGTGAACGTGGTTGTCACCTAACATGTTTTAACGTAAACTCACCTCATGAGATATCTCACGATCAGCATTGTCAAAGAGGGAAAATGGTATGTCGCTCGTGCCGGAGAATTAGGCGTTGCGAGTCAGGGAAGAACCATCGAAGAAGCTCGGAAAAATCTTCAAGAAGCGGTTGAGCTTTTTGTCGAGGATGACTCGGCCATTCGAAAAGATCTCCCTCGAGAAATACCCATGGTTTCTGTTTTAGAGCTTCAACCCTAAAGAGGTGTGTCAAAGACCTGCTCCGGAAAACGACTGATGACGATTCTCATACGGGAGTACGGCTTTGTGTTTGTGAGCCAGCATGGAAGTCATGTGAAGTTACGAGGTTGTGTTGAGGGTAAAATTCGCATCACTATCATCCCGCTTCATCATGAGATGGCACGGGGAACCTTAAAAAGTGCGATTGAACTCGCAGGTCTTGATTATCGAAATGTCCTTAGATTTTTCTGATTTTTATTATGTCCCAACCTGTACGCAAAGTAATTATTCCTGTCGCAGGATACGGCACGCGATTTTTGCCGGCGACCAAAGCCATGCCAAAGGAGATGCTGCCGATCATTGATAAGCCGGTGATCCAGTATGTCGTAGAAGAAGCCGTGGCCTCCGGCATCACGGATATTATTCTCGTGACAAGTCACACCAAGCGTCCGGTGGAAGATCATTTCGATGAGAACCAGCAGTTGGAAATGTGGCTCAAGAAGCAAGGCAAGGAAGATTTGTATGAGGAGGTTCGACGCATCAGCCAGATGGCGAATTTTATTTATGTGCGCCAAAAGGGGCCGTATGGCAACGCGACGCCGGTGTTGAACGCCGCGCATCTGATCAACGACGAACCGTTTGCCGTCGTATTCGGCGATGATGTGTGGAGCAGCAAGGTCCCGCGCTTGAAGCAGATGATCAACGTGTTTGAGAAATATGGCGATCCGGTGCTTGGGGTGATGAATGTCGGGAAGCAGGACGTAAAACGCTATGGAATCGTGGATCCGCAAGCGCGCGTGGAAAAAGGCGTGTGGCAGGTTAAGGACCTGGTGGAAAAACCCTCGCCGGAAACCGCGCCGTCTACGCTCGCTTCCGTGGCCGGATATATTCTCACGCCGGATATTTTTGAGGAGATCCGCCGGCTCAAACCCGATCGCACCGGCGAGTATGTGACATTTGACGCCATGAAAAAATTATTGAAAAAGCGTCCGGCGTATGCGTGCGAGATCGACGGGGAATATCATGACACCGGATCCAAAGTTGGCTGGCTCAAGGCGAACATTGCCATCGCGCTCGAGCGTCCGGATTTGGCCAAGGATGTGCGCGCCATGTTAAGATCATTGAAGGTCAAGTAAATTCTCCCCCCCATGTCTCGATTTTTTCGCGCTTTGATAGCTTCTGCTTTATTGTTGTCTCTGACGGGCGCCGGTTGCACCAAAGCGCTGCCAGCGGAAACGATCAAGGCTTCGCAACGCATGGATTTGAATGTGTGGGGCGTTGTGGATGATGTAGATGCGTATCAAACGCTGCTCGCTGACTATCGCGCGCAACATCCCAACGTGCAGATCAACTATCGTCGTTTGCGTTTGGAAGAATACGAAACGCGTTTGCTCGAGGCGTTTGCGGAAGACCGCGGGCCAGACATTTTTTTGATCCACAATGATTGGGTGTCCAAGTATCTTTCCAAACTCACGCCCATGCCTGCCTCGACCACGGTGGCGGCGCAAGTCGTGAGCGGCACGATTAAAAAAGATCTGACTTGGGAGCTGCAAACAGACACGAGCATCACGTTAAGAGATTATAAAGATCAATTTGCTGATGTGGCGGTGCGCGACACCTTGCGTAAGGTGAACGTGACCACCAATCCCAATGATCCGGTGCGCTTGCAGGAACGGTTGGTGGCGGCGCCGTTGTGGCTGGATACGTTGGCCTTGTATTACAACAAAGATCTGCTGAACACCGCCGGCATTCCCACGCCGCCGGAAAACTGGACCCAGTTTCAAGAGCAGGCCAAGAAGCTGACGCAGCTGGATACGCAGGGCAAAATCGTGCAGTCCGCGGTGGGGATGGGCACCATCAGCAACGTCGAACGCGCGACAGATCTGTTGAGCGTGCTCATGGTGCAAAACGGCGCGCAGATGGTGGATGAAAACGGCATCCCGATCTTTGATCATGCGCCGGATACGTCCAATGGCGAACGAACCGTGCCGCCGTCTTTGCAGGCGCTGGAGTTTTATACGGACTTCGCCAACCCGGCCAAAGAGACCTACACCTGGAATAATCAAATGCCCAACTCGCTTGAGGCGTTCATCCAGGGGCGCGCCGCGTTTTTCTTCGGGTACAGCTATCACGCGGATCAAATTCGTGCGCGTGCGCCTAAACTTAATCTTGGAATCACCAAGCTCCCGCAGATCGAAGGCAATCCGGTGAAGAACTTTGCCAACTATTGGGTGTGGGGCGTGGCGAAGAAGGCCAAGAATCCGGATCTAGCCTGGAATTTTCTCAACTTTATGATGCGTTCGAAGGAAAGTAAAAAAGTGTTAGACGTGATCAAGCGTCCGGCCGCCCGCAAGTCCCTTTTAGCCGATCAATTTCAAGATGAAACCGTCGGCGTGTTTGCCTCACAGGTGTTGACCGCCACTTCCTGGTATCGCGGGAATAATCCCAAGGTCGTGGACGATGCCTTCAAAGCGCTGGTTGAGGAAGCCCTCGCTGGCTCCACGCATCTGCCCGAGGCCATGCAATTTGCAGCGACGAAAATCCGACAAACGGTGGTCCAGTAAACTACGCTTCAAAATCCCTTCTCTTCCCCCTTCTTTTTTAAAGCTTGATTTCTCCAATTTAGGGAAAGAGCCCATCCAAGCATGTGGGGGTTGTGGATCGGTCTTTCTAGAACCGCCAAATCGTCTTTTCTTTTCAATAAATCATTGGTGATTCTTTCGGGCCATTTTTCCTTATAGCGAGCGAGATCTTCTACGAAAGTTTTGAAACGGACGAATAGAATTTCAGAGAGCACCATGCTGTGGTCATTTTTTGTATAGATTTTTTTCATCCCTTTTGAAAATTCCTCAAGACGCTGTTTTGCCGCTTGATCGGGAACGGATGCCACGATCGCATCGAGTTGATTTATGATCGGGACGACTTCGGTCTCAAAACGAGCTTTGGCGAGATCCTTCTCGGCTTGGATATCGTCCTCTGTCACAGTCATATCCATGTCTTTTAGTTCTTTCTTCACTACGGCCGGACGTTCGACAGGAGGCTTCATTCCTAATCCGTAACGTTCACGGTCTGTTTTTGGTTTTGGTTCTTCATGCATATGGGATCAGGATATTCCTTCGACAATGTGCGTGCAGGGTGGAGCCCCTTTCGTACTTTCGTTGCCCCCAATGTGTTATACTTCGATAGATATGCGATCTTTACATGGACGGATGCTTTCGATCATTTTTTTTGTTTTTTGTTTTGCGAGTTTCTTGCTTCCGTCCGGCGTTGATGCGACCGTGTGTCGGATTCAGTGTAGGGCAAGTGTTTCAGGGGTTGATGTTCCACCTCTCTTTACCGTATCCATCGATTCTTCTGCATCACGGTGTGATGCAGATCGTTGTACGAGAGAATGTAGGAGCCGTAATTCAGTATTAGAATGTGAGGGCTTTTTCGAAGCGGCATCTCCTTCGGGTGGCAGCGGAGGAGGGGGAAGTGGTGGGGGGAGCGGAGGTGGAGGGGAAACATCATTTGCCATCATTGGTGGCGCTTGTATTCCGGCTATTGAAGGTTCCACCTGTACGGACACGGCAGACTTGACCAATGAACAAAAAACCGCTCGCGGTTGCCAACGTGGCCACTGTCCTGGAACGTCTTCCGCTATCCTTTGTTGTCGTCCTGAGGGAACAGGAACAGCTCCAGCATCTGGCGGGACCTGTGATCAATTTCATTGTCAGGCCGGGCCTTCAATTGTTGATATGCCCATAGGCGGGCCTCCATCGGCCTGTCCTACAGTGAGCACGAATTCTGCCGAATGTTTGTCGGCGTGTCAGAGAAGATGTGCAACAGTTCCGCACTCTTCATCTTCACCTCCGTACGAATGTGCTTTGACTGCGATCGCTTGTCATGCGGCCGCGCCAGCCCCAGCCGACGCGTCACCGCCTGCACCGGCTCCGACCTCTCGCCTTGGCGGAATTTTATTGCCGTCATGTGTCACGTCCCATGATCCCAGGATCGCGGGCAACTGCACGCTTGATGATTTGATTAACACCGGTGTAAACGTGGCGAATTTTTTGATGGGTTTGGCCGCAGCGATCTTCCTCGCCATCTTTGTGTGGGCTGGATTTCAGTATGTGTTCTTTGCGTATGACTCGGGCGCAGCGGGAAAAGCCAAAGGCATGCTGGTGAGTTCCGTGATCGCCATGCTGATTATTTTGGGCGCCACCACGATCATCAAGTTTGTGCACAAAACTGCCACCGGAGACGTGTGCGTAGAAAAATACGGCGTGGCGTATTCGTGTCAGCCCACGCAAGGGATGAGCCGCGAAGTCAAGAATTCTTGTAAGCGCGATGGCTGCCAAGGCAAAGATATCTCCTGCTGCTTGATCTCTGCCACGCCTCCGCCGACTCCTGCTCACTGACGCGTATGAAAAGAATTTTCCTCCCACTGGTTTTGTTTGGACTATCTTTCATGTTTGTGCCGTTTCTCGCACGAGCAGAAGCGAATGATTGTCAGTTTGATTGTTTAGAGGCAGTTCAGTTAAGAGACAGAGCCGGGGCCCTGTGTGATGGTAGTGGTGGCTATGTGTATGTGCGGAGTCAACACCATGCTCCTTCAACAACTTTTTCTACAGCCGCGGCTTGTCGTGATAGCAGCACGGGTTGTGTGCAAAGCTGTCGAACGCTATGTTCAGGAGGAGAGATTTCTCCCACGGCAGAAAGGACACACTTCCCAGGTGTGGGTGGATCGCCAGCATGTATCTTAGGAACGCCTCACGCCGATAGTCGAGGAATTCCCATGTACACGGTTGCGCAGGCCTGTCCGAGAGGGACAGAAAGTACAGGCATTCAGGCGGTGACGATGGTGGGTCCTTGGAATGCGCCTCAATGTAATGAATCCGCAGGAGGCTCTCCGGCCCCAACGATTGGCGGAACCTGCACTGATCCGATCCCACCTGCGGGCGCGCAAACCGGTTCGTGTCAGTTTTATTGCATGGAAGTTGATAACACGCATCCTGTGGGTGTACGGACTGAGGGCGGTTCTTGTGACAACGTCACCATACGACCACATACCGAAGGCAATTGCACCATTGGTCAAACCTGTGCTTGCCCTCAGACATGTGAGCGGGTGTGCGGACAGGATGAGGGTTTGCATAAGAGCCGTTGTTTTACCGGAACTGCGGATGCTCAGCATCTGAGTCCGTGTCCCGGCCAGGTGGGTACGGCTTCGTCGCCCAGATGTTCAGCCTTGGCGCCGGCGGGAGCATCTACAGCAGCAGGCTCTCCGGTGACGCTCACGAATCCGCTTGGAACGAATGATCTTGGCGTGCTCATCTCTCGTTTTATTCGTGCCTTGAGCGGGGTTGCGGGCGCGTTGGCACTGCTCATGTTCGTGGCGGGCGGCATCATCTGGATGACGGCCGAGAGCAGCGAGCGCGTGAGCCTTGCCAAGACCATCATGCAAAATTCTACGATTGGGTTGCTATTGATTTTCTTTTCATACGCTATCGTAAACATTTTCCTGTCGTTGTTTGGGGTGTGATATATCCGGCTGTCATTCTGAGGAATTCAATGACGAAGAATCCCATTCCGTTGGGCTCTGAGTGAGATCCTTCGCTTCACTCAGGATGACAGAAGGGTAGACTGTCATTCTGAACGGAGTGAAGAATCTCATTTAGGGAGCATAGATTCGTTCTATATGGAAAAGCATTATTTTGTTTACCTGTTATCAAATGATTGGAAAAACGTGGTTTACGTCGGGGTCACAAATAATCTTGCCAGGCGTGTCTACGAACATCGCAACGGCCTCGTCGAGGGATTTACGAAAAAGTATCGTGTAAAAAATCTGGTTTATTTTGAGCAGACGACCGACGTTCTCTCCGCCATTGCTCGAGAAAAAGAAATAAAAGGTTGGAAACGGTTCAAAAAGAATATTCTTATCAATACCATGAATCCGGCTTGGAGAGATTTGAGCCCCGAGCTTGGGATCCTATCGGATTGAGATCCTTCGCTTCACTCAGGATGACGAGATGACGAAAGGGAAAGGCAACGGAGCATCGTTGTGGTATCATAGTGAGCGAAGTCGAACTATGAACCGTTCCGCGCGCGCCTCGCAGATTCTTTTTTCTTTTTTTTATTTTTTCATCTTCCTATTTCCATCCAGTGTAGATGCGGCCATGTGTCGCATTCAATGTACGGCGGTCGGTTCAGGTACTGAGCCGCCACCTTCTTTTACGGTTCCATCCAATTCTTCTTTGGAACCGTGTAATGCAGATCGTTGTACAACGGAATGTGGACGCCGCTATTCAGGATCAAGGTGCGGCAGTGCTGCCCCCGAGGATGACGCATCCTCTCTTTCGAGTGGCGGCGGAGGTGGGAGCGGTCCGTCGGTATGCACCATCGTGTGCAATACGGGAGACAGTGTCAGAGGGTATTCGGATGCCATCACCATTTCTGCCACCAGTCGTGATGATTGTAGCCGAGGATGTGTCGCGGAATGTGTTCGTCGCGATGCGCATTACAGCTGTGCGTCGTTTCGTTACGGTCCTTCATCTCCCGCTTCTTCTGCAAATCCCGCCACGCCGACGGCGGCCCCCGCCGAACCACTCCAATCATCCGCACATAGCACCGGCACAAGTTCTTTCACGACCCCGCATGATCCTTTTGCCGGACGTTCCATTCCCACGATCATCAGCGGGATCATCCGCGCTCTCTTGGGGATTGCCGGTGCGTTATTCCTCGCAATGTTTGTGTACGGCGGCGCATTATGGATGACATCTGGATCATCAGAACGCGCACAGCAGGCGCAGACCACGATTATGAATGCCGTGATCGGCATCATCGTGGTGACGCTTTCGTACACGCTCGTGGGCACGCTCGTCCGTTTTGCTGGTTCTTTGGGTGCCTCGCAAAATCAAGGCAGCGAAGGTGCCACAAGTCCAGCCTGTTATGACACGTGTATGGCTACCTGCGTGCGTGAGACCAAGGTCGCGAATGATCCGAGCGGTCCGGGTTTCACGCTCTGTCAGGAAAAATGTAACGGAGAATGTCCGGCGCCTTCATCTGCGGCAGTCTCTAGTGACGACGGTTCTTCCGGGAGCGGTGGTGGTGGCGGAAACTTTTTTCAGAATTTGATTCGCAGTGGAGGGGTCACCATTAACGGCAACGGCGTGATCACGCCAGGCGCTGGCCCGAGCGGCGGTTCGCCTTCGCCTGGAGCCACGTGCAGCCCCTCGGCCTGTCATGCGGCCTGCCCAAGCAATTGTGAGAGCGGGCTTATCCTCGCCAGCGGTTACTCGCGAGAGCAGTGTCTGAGTCAATGCAATCTTGTGTGTGATCAAATCTGTCGCTACATCCATACGCCGAGTGAGTGCAGTTCTGGGTGTCATCAGGCGTGCGTGCCAACCGGTTTAGGCATGGTGTGCGAGGGAGCGTGTACGAGCATGTGCGAGCGATCCCTATTTCCTTAACGGGTGTGCTATCATGTTTGTGTTCGATATGCGTTTCGTATCTTCTCTACAGAAAGGGGGTGACACGTCATGACTGTACGCATGAAAAAAGTGTGTGGAGTGATCGCGTCGGCGGGATTCGTCGCCGCGCTCGCGCTTCCAACCTTCGCGGCTGATAGTCTCACAACCAAAGATTTGGGCGTTGAGGCTATCGGAGGCCAGATTAGTTTGGGCAGCGGAGATGTTCGTTCCACGGCAGCGCGCATCATCAATGTGGCGTTGGGATTTTTGGGAATCATCGCGGTGGTGATTGTGCTCATTGGAGGGTTCCAATACATGATTTCCGGAGGAAATGAAACCAAAACCGCGGAAGCACGCCAGATGATTTTCGCGGGCATTATCGGTCTCGCCATTATTCTGTCGGCTTGGGCGATTACGAGTTTTGTTATTTCGCGATTGGTGTCTGCCACGAAAGACACAGGTTTGTCTCCTTAGGAGAAATCTTGTCATCCCGACCAATGCGGAGGGGTCCCTTCGAAGCGATCCCTCGGCTCCGTCAGACTTCGCTCGGGATGACGAGGGTGAGTGTTCGCTACGAGTCCCATGATTGATCTCTCTATTTTATTTCTCTTCTCGCCCCTCATGGCTCAGGCCGAAGACGCCCAGGTGCGAGGGACGTTAAAGAGCGCGGCTACGGGCGCTGGTCTCGCCTCGGCGTGCACCAGCGGTTCGGCGTCGTGTTTGGTCGGGATCATTGGTCAGGTGATTTCCATCGTGCTCGGTTTGATCGGTGGCGCTCTGTTGGCCTACTTGGTGTATGCCGGGATTCTCTGGATGACCGCCGGTGGCGAGACCGAGCGGATCGGGCAAGCGCAAACCGTGATCAAGAATGCGGTGATCGGCATGGCCGTGATTGGACTGGCCTACGCGTTAGCGAATTTCGTGGTGAGCACGCTGAGTGCTTCGTTCGATAAAGAGACGCAACAGGGTCAAACGACAACGCCAACAGGGCCGGAAGGAACGCCGCCCGGGCCTACCGAATCCGCGCCAACCGTGGATCCGTTCCGCACCGGATGCATGCGCGCCACGTGTACTACGGAATGTGTGGCGCGGGATGCCTGCAGCACCCTCACAGCGTCTCGTCGGTTCAATTGCGAAAGTTCCTGTCAGACACGGTGCACGAGTTATTGCGCGCTCGTCGGTCCCTAAATTATGACCCTCTTCCAACAACGTCTTCTTGGATACGTGATCGCCACGGCGATGGTGTTGCCTGCGGCCGTGTATGCCCAGACCGGTTCGATCCAAACCGGACTGGAAGGCGCGGCGCGGGGAACGGGTTTGGTGAATGTGTGCAACGCTTCGCCGGATGCGTGTTTGGTGGATGTGGTGGGTCGCCTCATCAACATCGTATTAGGGCTCACGGGCATCGCGCTGTTTGGCTATCTTCTTTACGGTGGGATTCGTTGGATGACCGCCGGAGGAGAGAAAGAGAAAGTAGAAAAATCAACCTCAACGTTGCGCAACGCCGTTGCTGGAATGATCATCATCGCTTTGGCGTATAGCGTGTCCGTGTTTGTACTGAGTCAGTTGACGATCGTCGTGAATGGCGGAGTTTCTTCAGCGGCAACGTCTTCTACTCCATAACGGTTTTGTTCACCTTTCATTCCTTATTTTCTTTATGCAGTATCAAAAATTGTTTCTTCGCGCCAGCGTGGCGCTGTCAGGGTTTGCCCTGCCTGCCGTTGCTTTGGCCCAGCAACCATTCGATCGAGCTAAACATCAATTAGAAGATGTGGTGGCTACCAAGGCTTACGGCGGGACAGCACCCAGCACAGATCTGTATGGGATTGCTGGCAGCATTATCAATGTTGCCCTGGGATTCTTGGGGATCATTCTGTTGGGTTACATGCTTTATGCCGGTTTTCTTTGGATGACTTCCGGAGGAGACACCGAGCGTTCTGGCCAGGCTCTGACTATGATTCGCAACGCTGTCATTGGCCTGGTGATCATTGTGGCTGCTTTTGCCATTTCCAGTTTCGTATTGGGTTCTCTGGTCAACGTGAGCATGAACAGATAATTTTCGCTGCGCAGCGAACGCAAAAACTCCGACCGAGTGTCGGAGTTTTTGTTTTCCCCTCTGTCATCCCGAGTGAGGAGTTCGACCTGCCTTGCCGGCAGGCAGGCGACGAACCGAGGGATCGCTTCGTGTCCGGTGAAGCGAAGGGATCCCTCCGCTCCGCTATCGCTCCGGTCGGGATGACACAACTTCATAAAACGACACAGCCGCCCTACAGAATTGTAGAGCGGCCAGAGCCTAGTCAGTTCTTGCGCACCGAGGGCATAGGCGACCCTCGGTGCGCACCCGTCAGTAACCCAGGCGCGTCCAGTCGTAGAGACTGTACACGCTCGTGTCTCCCGGGAAGCGCATGGCGCGCACCCGTTCGAGCAACGGGCGCACCCCCGGGCACCGCACCGTCACCTCGACGGTGCCGTCCGTTGCGGGACGGACCTGGAACCATGCCCATTGGACGGGCAGGTCCAGAGAGTTGGGCGCATCCGCCACAACCACTCCGCCGATCGCGATGCGGCACACCGGCAAGCCGGTGAACCCCAGCCGCAGGTTGCCCTGCCCCCATGGCACTTGCCTCGGGGTGTTGGCGTACGGGATCGGCGGGTTGAACTCCCGCAGCTCCTCCCGCGGCGCCATGCCTACGACCATCGGTGCGATGGTCCGGGCATTGGCCGGCGGGGGGCGTTCTCGCCACCAGGCCTCCACGGCTCCCACGATTTCCCGTGGCAGCGGTCCCGCGGGCGCCGGTGCGGCCATGCGCGGGGGCGGCGTCACGATGGCGACGGTTTGCTGTCGCATCGCAATGGCTTGCGCAGCCACGGCGACGCGCTGCTCCGGCGAGGGGGTGATCCTCACCGTACCGCCGTTGCCGATCGGGACCAGTACGGTCCCATCCGCTTGCGCCATGGGCGTGCCCACGCGCGGAGCCACGGTCGTGCGAACCACGACCGGCACCACGACCATGGGCCTGCGCCGTGCCACCTCGTCCGCGAAGGACGTGGTGCGGGCACGAGGCGCGACCCGTCGCGAGCGCGGCGCGCGCTCCATGTCCTCGAGCGCGGCCAGGTCAATGACCGGCCCGCAGGCCGACATAGCCACGGCCGCGAGGGCCACCACGATCACCGGAAGGCTTTTTGAAAGGCTCATGTGAGCCTCCTCTTTTGTGTGAAGGGGCCTTCCGGTCCCTGGTTTGGTTGATTGAAGGTGTCTCCGCCTAGAAATGATCCAGGCAGAACAAAGGAATATAGCAAGAAAAAGGGCTTATGTCAATCCTTTCGACCCATCTTTTCGACCCATCTGAGCTTGCCGAAGGATTGACAAAGTCCCATTTTTATCGTATAGTTCCTTGTTATTTCTAGGTTCAGTTTTGGCTGAGCTTTGAGGAGAAGCTCACTCATAACTGGACCTCGACAACGGCATTTTACCGCCAACCGGGGAGCGTTATCCCCGGAAAGGAGACCTTCATGGTCATGGCCAGCGAGAAGATCCTGTGGGACACCCTGCAGGACTGGTTTTATCGTCGCGTCGGCGTGGCAATCACGCCGGCGCTCAAAGGCGTCTTCGAGAAGGCCGTGGAACCGGCCGTTGTGCAGTCTGCTGTGGCAGCTGCAGGCGGTCCCGGGCCCCTGGCCGACGCCTTCTGGGTCGCCATCGGCAAGTTGCCGATCGGCGTAGCCCTGGCCGATGCCATCGGTCAGGATCCCACGGCCTTTCAGAAGGCCTGGGGTGAGGTCACCGAGGGCATGCAGCAGGCAGTGCAGCACCTGCCCCAGAATCCTGGGGAGCAACAGGTGAAAGCCCAGGTGAAGAAGCAGGAGACGGCGCTGTTCGGGAAGCAGCCCGCGGCTCCGTCTGCGGCCTCGGCTAAGGCCGCGGCTCCCGAAACCGCTCCGGCCAAGCCTGCGGATCCGATCGCGGACGTGATCCGGGCGGCCGGATTGGCTGTTCTCGCGGATCCGGCCAAGGAAGGCCAGCTCGTGGCCGAGACAGAGGCCCGTACCCTGATCCTCAGGGTACGGAGGGCGCGCTTGCGCGGCCTCTAAAACAATCAACCAACAAACAAACCCCCGCCAACGGCGGGAGAAGGATTCTCATGCACTTCTTGGCAGCGGCCGCGGATTGGGCAGGGTTCTTCCTGCCCATTCTGTGGGCCTGGCAACATCATGCGGCGCTCGAGGCGGCTCGTGAGTGGCTTCACGAGCTGATCATGAGCAAGGTTGAGCTGTACGCCATCTGGGTACGGCGCAACCTGGACTGGATCACCAACCGCTGTCTTTGGTGGTTCGTGATCGTGTTCCCGCTGCTCTCGGGCGCGGGAAGGTTGGCCGCCTCTCTCACCGGTTTGCCGGTGGAAGATGGATGGGCCGTAGTCTGGCTGATCGGCACAGTCGTGATGGAGCTCTGGGCCATCTACCTGCTGACCTGCCACTTCTGGGGGATTCGCCATCTCCCCCTGGGAGCAATCCGCGAGGTGGCAGACGGGCGCCGAACCGTCGCCGATCTCGACGCCGAGTACGGTCGGGCCGGCAGCGTCGGTTCGTTGTGGGCATGCATCGGGATGAGCGGAGCCTTCGGGCTTCTGGCGCTCTTCCTCTTTGCGCTGGCCACGCACGCGACCGAGCACTGCGGCGTCGCGGCTATTGTGCGCGCGCCGGTTCAGGCCGTGGCCTGGATCTCGTTCGGGCTCGCGATCCTGATCCTCGCGACGCCCATCGAGTTCCTGCGCGCCGTGATGCGGGTGGCAGACAAGCCGCTCGACGAGACCCTGCGCGCGTTCTCGTACCTGACGGCCTGGTTCCCGGGCATGCAGGGCGGCGCAGGCGGTAACACGGCCAAGTTGGCCAAGGGCGTGAACGTGCCCCTCGAGAAGATCGAGGCACGCATCGCCAAATATCTCGTGGGCGTGGCGGCCCTTTGCTCCATGGCGATCGCCGTCACGGTATTCCCGTACTGGGGTACTTGGATGGCAAGCCCGCTCATTCTCTTCCTCTCCGCCGCCCTGGGGTTCATCCTCATGGCGTTCGGGGCTGGCAAGAGCATGGGCAAGGGGATGAGTGTGTTCGCGTGGGGGGTCGCCTTCACGGTGAGCGCGTTCATCGTCGTCCTGGTGGCGCAGGCGTTCGGGATGTTCTCGATGCGCCAGATGGCCATGGTCCGTCCGGTGAACGAGGGGATCGGGTTCATCAACTCGTTCCTCCATCCGGACGGGTTCACGCCGGTGTTCGTAAC
>OBEQ011023967.1_pt1 | contig 13522 bp, 18 predicted proteins | sample 1670901 | NCBI WGS metagenome assembly OBEQ01 (sample SAMEA104232315, study PRJEB22302) | groundwater metagenome | biome: forest; feature: aquifer; material: groundwater | place: USA | collected 2011-08-07 | depth 5.4 m
CAACAAATTCACCAAGTTCGAGCCGTCGTTTAAGCCGCGGCTCTTCACGGCAAGAAGATTCAACCATCAAGAACCTCGGTTTTAAAAACGCTACTGAATAAATAGCATTGCTGGCGCCTTGCGTCAAATCAAAAACTTCAGCGGCAAGCGCCAAAAGCGTATTCCCTATTCCGATTTATTTTCCCAAAACTATTTCCTCAGCTATTTTAAGCGCAACCTCACGCGGATTTTTCCCGGAACGTTTTGATTCTTCCAAAACTATGCGCGTTGCTTTTACTATTTTTTCTTCAACCATTTCAAACATTTTTGCCGGACTTAAGCCGGCATATTCGGCGTAAGAAGATATAACCCCTCCGGCGTTGGCGATGAAATCGGGCACTATTTTGATCCCCCTCCGGAACAGTTCGTCCTCGATATTTTCACGCATCGGGATATTTGATCCTTCAACTATGATTTTTGCGCGTATCAAACCTTTGTTTTTTTCATTTATCGCGTCCGTTACCGCGGCCGTGATGAAAATATCAACCGGCAAAGCGAAGAAATCGTTCACCGATAGTTTTTTTGCGCCCTTATAGTGAATAACTGAGCCCTCATCTTGTTTTGTCTTCATTGTCGTTTCATAATCCAGACCCTTCTCAAGCGAAATACTGCCCTTACTATCCGACAAAGAAACTATTTTTGCTCCCATTTCCTCCAAGTGTTTAAAGGCGAACGTTCCGACGTTACCAAATCCTTCGATGGCGACCGTCGCGCCCTTGATGTTTATTCCATAAACCTCAGCGGCAACTTTTGTGGAATAGGCAACGCCGAAACCGGTACTGCCAAGTTCGTGCGGCAAGCCGCACGATTTCCCCTCGCCGCCACCCGTTGTGGTGCAATAATTCGCCGGCTTGCCGGTTGAGGCCTGCCAAACACCGACTTCTTCGGCAATCCATTGCATTTCCCTTTCTCCGCTTGAAACATCCGGTCCGGCAATATACTTTTCCGGAATAAACGGCGAAATGGCCCGCGCAAAACCGCGGACATGTTCTTCTTTTTCTTTATCTGATTTCCAGTTCGCCACAAGTCCCGCCTTGGCTCCGCCAAAAGGAATTCCCGCAACTGCGTTTTTCCAAGTCATCGTTCGCGCCAATCTATAAACTTCTTCAAGTGTTACGTTCGGTGTCATGCGAATTCCCCCTTTCCCCGGACCGAGAATGGTATTATCAATAACCAAAAAACCGTGCATGCCGATCTTGGGATCAGAAACCTCTATTAAATATTCCGGACCAAATTTGTCTTTTATTATCGACATATTTTTCCTAATTTTCGGCGATTACAAACGCACCAGCAATAAGAACAAAATTTTTAACCACGAATTCTCCCGTTAAGCTAAGAAGCGGGAAACTGCCGACGAATGCTTGTGGAGAGAAAAGGATGCCGAGGGTTGCGGCGAGAAGATGCGCGATCATAAGCCACGCGCTTATTTTTGTAAGGCGCGGAATAAGAATTCCTATGCCCAATCCGATTTCGGCAAGCGCAAGAAGGACATAAAAAATTTTTATTTCCATGATCCATGGATAGGAACTGGCGATTATGTTGGCAACCGGGCTTACCCCAAAAAGCTTAAGTAAGCCGAACCAGACAAAAACAACGGCCAAAGATATTTTAAGAACGGTTAAAGGGCTTCTATTCATTGACTTTTGATAATCTTACACTAATAGATTCCGGCGTGAAGCTGATGAGCTCAACATTTATTGGAAGCTTTATATCTTCTTTCGTTATTTTCGCGTTATGCCAACCGGATGTTTTGATCCCTGTTAAATCCACCATTGCTTGCGCATCCTGGACATTAAGGGTGCTGATGTCCGCGCTTCTGCCCTTGATCGTAATTTCTATCTCACGCGGACCAACATCAATAACGGTAAATTCCACAGGTGTATTTACGAATGTCGGTAAAATTGAAAAACTTTGTTGAACAACGTTCAATCTTGGTGCCAAAACAAACCATATTGAAAAAGCAATAAATGCCGCGGACGTGAACATTGCCGGATGTTTCTTGAATGAAACAAGGTGCGCCCATGGTTTTCTTTGAAATTTTTGTTCACAAAATTTCAAAAGTTTTGTTTTAAGTTCTTCTTCGCTAAAAATACGATTGATTTCACCCCCTTCGGCCACGGAAACGACACTTTTTTCTTCGGAAACAACAATGGCGATAGAATCCGATCTTTCCGCAATTCCCGCCGCCGCCCTGTGGCGCAAACCAAACCCCTTCAACTTTTCCGCGCTCTCCGCTAAAGGCAAATGCACGGCAAATTTTTTTATTCTATTGCCGTCAAATATAATAGCGCCATCGTGCCCCGGCGAAGATGGATCAAAAATACTTAAAAGCAACGCTTCGGAAACTTCGCCCCTTAAATCAACTCCTCCCTCCATAAGATAAGAAATCGGCTCTTTGCCTTGGATAACCATAAGTGCGCCGGTCTTTTTTTTGGTAAGCTCAAAGGCGACTTTGGCAATTATGTCAATTGCCCCGGCCCGAGGCACCGGTGCTTTTATTCCAACGCGCAGTAAAAAATTTAAAAACCTCCTTATTTCTTTTTGGAAAATAACCGCAACAAGAACGATAATCGCTCCGAAAATCGGCTGCAAAATAAATCTTGTAAGCGGGAAATCAAATATTTTAGAAGCCAAATAAACGGATGTTATTCCGCCAAGCCCCAAAACAACAAGAGTAAGACGGGCTTCCTGAATTAAGCGCAAAACAGCGTAAACAAGGAACGTTACCACCAGTACGTCAAAAAAATCTCTCCAACCGAAAGACAGGCTGCCAAACGTTGTTTGTGGATCGGAAATAAGGGCAAGAAGCCTCGTGGATAGTTCTCCCATGCTCTTATTCTATAACGAAATACTATCTTTCCCAAAGCATATTATTCGGACGAGCTTGATATGTATTTTAGAGAATCCCCTATTTTTGCTCCGGTTTTTTTGCCGGGATTGAAGATGTTTTTCGGATCAAATATCTTTTTTGTTTCCGCGAAAAGTTTTACCACTTTTTCCCCATACATTTTTTCCAAATACGGCGTTCGAATAATACCGTCGTTATGTTCGGCCGTAATTGAACCTTTGTATTTTATTACAAGATTATAAATGCGCTCGGAAATTTCGGGGATTATGGCGCGCACCTCCGGCTTTTTGAGATCCATGAGCGGAATAATGTGAAAATTGCCATCGCCTGGGTGACCGGCAATCGTATAAGTCAATTTATCTTTATATTCGTCTAATATAGCGTTAACTTTGGGCAAAAACTCCGGCAGATATTCCGGTTTAACGATAAAGTCGTCCACGAATGAAGCGGCGTCGAGACCAGTAGAGTGATCGTGAAGCAGCTTGAAGCTTTGTCTGCGAATGGTCCAGTATTTTTCCGCGTCCAGTTCGTTGCGCAAAACATATCCGCGCAGTCCGTATTTTTTTAGTGTCGCATCAAATGGGGCAATTCTCCGTTCCAGTTCGTTTTTGTCGTCAGATGACAAAAGCATGATCAAAACCATTTTCGGCAAACCGCCGAAAAGGACCATTTTTGCTTCCGGCAAGAATTGCCAGGCAAGTTTCAGAAAATTTCCCTTCATAGACCTAATAATTGCCGGCAAGAATTTCAAAGCAACACCCAATGTTTTGTCGTCATAGGATTCCAGGCTTTCCGGCTTTAGTTTTAATAGGTCTAAGACTAAATCGGCAAGCGGATTTAGGTTGGACAAAAAAACAACGGCTACCTTTTTATATTTTTTATTTTTAACAAGACGCAGTTTCGCCTCGGTGACCAATCCTAGTGTTCCCTGCGAGCCGACAAATAATTTGTTCAAGTTAAAAGTTTTTTTATCCCAAACATTCCAAAGAAAATAGCCGGCGGAATTCTTCGATACGTTCGGTTTTGCCGCTTGTATGATCTTATAATTTTTTTCTATCAGATTATAAATTTTCTTGTAGATTCCCGCCTCAAAACCTTTTCCCTGAATCTTTGTTTGCAGTTCTTTTGCTGAAAGCGGTTTAATAGTGTGTTCTTCTCCGTCGCTCATTACAACCTTCAATACTTCAACGTAGTCCTCGGTTTTTCCATAAGCCAGTGTTTTTTCTCCGCCGGAGTTATTGGCGATCATTCCGCCCAAAGCGCAAATATCTTTTGAGGCCGGGTAAGGCGGATATAGCAACCCCTTTTTTGAAATTTCCGCTTCAAAATTCCGGAAATAAACTCCCGGTTCTACAATGGCATAAGCTTGGCCAACTTCTTTTATGTGATTGAAATATTTCGTGAAATCCAAAATTAATCCGTCGTTCAGCGGTCCCCCGCTCATGTCCGTTCCGCCTGACCGAGCCGTCAGAGAAACTTTATTTTTCCCCGCGAACCTTACAAGTTTTTTTACGTCGCGAACGTCACGCGGAAAAACAACGGCTTGCGGCCTAACTTTAAAAATAGAATAGTCACGGCTGTATTTTTGAAGCGTTGCGCTATCCGTTGAAACGTCGCCCGGAAAATTTTTTTTGAGCTCTTCAATTAACATTTATTCAATTATATCAATTGAAAACCCCCGGAAAATCCAGGGGTCAAGCTCTTGGGCCAAACGGCTTAGGCAACGCAATAGAGCGCTGCTTTATCGCGAAAATTGATCCGCAGGCGCTTGGAAAGAATCAGTTTGACCAGAGCCCTTGCAATCCTCTTGTTTGTAACCGAACCGAGGCCAGGAAAACAGGGCTTGTTCCTCTTCAGATAATCCTTAAGCATATCCAGGTCTTCGAGCGCCAGCGTCCCGTTTTGGTCGATATACGCATAGATCAGCGCGTCAAGAATCGCCATCTTCGGGATTGCCGCCTTCTCGCTCCGAATTTTGCGCATTTCCGCTCCTTTATGTTACCGAAGTAACTAGGGACATCATATACTGCAAAAAATTTACTGTCAATATTTTTTGCATAATAAAATTTTTCTTGATATACTGCCCGTAGCAAATAAAAGGAGATAATCATTGACCGCCTTTAAGGTTTTGCGAAGCAATTTAACGTCGCTTGGTCTACGCGCGGCAAAATATAGCCGCATCAAATATACAGTCGGGAAATGGGTGAAACCGAAAGAACCGCTTCAGAAAGAGGGCGATAAGGGCGGTCTGCACGTTGCGCCAACCTTTGCGGCCGCGAAAGGCATGAAAAGATACGTTGCAAAGAACCACAGATTACGCACAAGAGTTTTTCTTTGTGAAATAGGCGAAATTTTTTGGCGAACATCCTGCAGGATAAAAACCGACAAGGTAAAATTGATTGCCGAGATAAAAATTTAAAAGCGCCCCGACCACGATCGGGGCGTTAACTATTTTCTTAATATTTCTATTCTGTCATCGTCTATTTTTATCAAACGTGACGGCTTTCCGGAAAAATGCCCTCTGTCAACATAAAAATCAACTTTATTTCCAAAATATTTTTGTGCTTCCTTAATATTTTTTGCCGGCGGCTTTCCTTCCCAATTCGCGCTCGGCGCGACGAGCGGTCCAGTTTTTATTAAAAGAATTCTTAACCATTTTGGCTTAGGCAAACGAAATGCCAGCGATTTTGCTCCGCGATGCAAATAAGTAAATTTTTTAGACTTGCAGGAAAATATAACACTGACTTTAGCTGGCCACAAACATTTTAATTGTTTGAGCGTTGTAATTGTTGGAGCGATTCCGAAAAACTTTAATTGCGCCAACGAGCCAATTAGAATTATCATCGGTTTTTTCGGATTTCGCCTGCGTAAACCGTAAATCCGCCGGACAGTTTTCGGATCTAGCGCCGACCCAACTATTCCATATATCGTATCCGTGGGCAAAACACCGACACCGCCGGATTTGAGCCAAGAAATAACCCCGCGATCAATAGCGCGATTCCGATACGATTTATTTAATTTCATTTTTATTCCTCCCACCCTCTTTAAACGCTTTCATTATGTTCTCATGTATTTTTTTCGGCACATCTTCGGCCGGTACAAGAAATTTATCTCCTTCTTTTTCCATCCAGTCGGCGGTTGCCTTGGATATAACATCGAGTTGTTCTTCTTGGCTCATGTTCCGATAATCCGGACTGATATTTTCTATCATCCTTTCCGCTTCGGCCGCGCTAAAACCACCGGCAAGAAGCGTGCTCATCCAATCGGCAGTTGCTTCTCCGGGGATGGTTATCTTTTCTATTTTTCCTGTTAGTCTCCTCTTTTCCATTCGGTTTTAATCCCTTTCCGTTGATTTTCCGCCATCGCTAATTCGTCATATATACCATCAATGAGCCTGTATTCTTTCGCCTCGTCAAGTGTTACCCATTTAAATTCGTCCGTTTCGTCCGGTTTAAGGATTACTTCGCCGGATGCGTAATCGGCCAGACAAGAAATGACGAGTGACGGATTGCCGTCGCCGTGCACGGTTGCCAAACTTGTTACATATGTAATATTTGAAATTTCCAACCCAACTTCTTCTTTCACTTCCCGGCGCAAAACTTTTTCAAGAACGTTATACCAGTAATCGGTCGTATCTTTCGGTAAGCCGATATAATCATCCGTTTCCAATTTTCCACCGGGAACTGTCCACATACCGGGAAAACGCTTTTTTGTTGCCGAACGGCGCGTAATCAAATATTTGCCGTTTTTTACGATAATCGCCGTAATGGCTACTTCGTGTAAATGCTTATTTTCCATTAAAGCTATTGTGCCATTTTTATTGATAATTTTCAACGAGAACCATCTAACGTGTCGCCTTGATTTGTTATAATAAATACTATGCTACAAAAACACGTTTTGCTCACAATATTAATTATTGGTGTCATAGTCGTTGTCGGCGGGTTAGCGCTGATAGGAAAAATTAACGTAAAGCCATCGTCGGAAAATCCTAGTGGCCCAACCCAAGAAATGGGCTCAGTGCAGACGCAACCAGAAACATCCGTTGGCACAACTCCTTCGCCGACAAAGCCGTTGGCAACTGCTCAACCATCGCAAGCGCAAAAAATGTCGGTGACATCTCCGGCGGGAGGAGAAAAATGGGTAATCGGCCAAAACCATAAAATTACCTGGAGCCCGGAGAGCGGATTTAAGGGTTATATATATTTAACGGATGTGACAACAAAACAAGTCGTCGGCTGGATTAATTCGGAAACAAACCCGCACGACACTTCATATGCGTGGACAACTAACGACCTGTTTCTTGACCGCTATAACCCAAGTAAAAAACCGCTTGCCGTTGGAAAATATATCATAGGCATCGGGTTTGAAAGCAAACAGGCGCCGATAACAAGTGCTCCGTTTGAGATAATTTATTCCAGCCAAGCGACTGTAAATACGTATAATCTGAATATTCAAAACTTTGTTATTTCACCAAGTAACATTACGGTCAAAAAAGGCAGCCTTCTAAAATTTACGAATAACGACAGCATCGCCAGCAAATTAATACTTTCGGGCTACAGTCCATTCATTATCGCATCGGGAGCGCAATTTACCTTTGACACATCAATTCTTTTCCCCGGACCGTATCAGTTTTATCTAGAAGGATATCCGACGGGAATGGTTAGCGTTACCGTTCAATAAATCCCCTTTCTCTTAATTCTTTGTGATATCGCAGAGCAAATCTGTGGGCTTCATCGCGCACGGCAATCAATGTTTTTTTGTCGGTCCACTTGGGAATTATTCCGATTAAATCGTTCCGTTTCCGTTTCTGGCCCTTGGCGATTCCCATAGCCGGAATTTTTAAGCCGTATTTGTTAAGAACTTTTTTTGCCGCGCTTACCTGCCCTGCTCCTCCGTCAACCAAAATCAGATCCGGTAAAGGCCATCCGCCGGTTTGCGGACCATGCTTAAAGCGCCTGCCCAGCACCTCTTTCAGCATTCCGACATCGTTTTGTCCAACAACGGTTTTAATTTTAAATTTACGGTATTGTTCTTTGTTTGGTTTCTCATCCTCAAAAACAACCATAGAACCGACGGCGGAAGTTCCCGAGATATTTGAAATGTCATAACCTTCTATGCGTTTTGCGTAAGTACTGGGTTTTACGTCTAAAATTTTAAATTCGGATTCACCCAATAGCGCGGTATCGCGAATATGTTGCAGGGCAAAAATCTGTCTACGTATCTTCTCCGCCTTTTCAAATTCAAGGTTTTTGCTTAGCATTTTCATTTCTTTTTCCAGTCGCGGAATTATCTGTTTTTTGTTCCCTTCAAAAAATAGCTTGAGGTTGCGGATGGTTTTCAGATAATCTGTTCTACTGACAGCACCAACACACGTGCCTGGACAAAGGCCGATTTCGTAATCAAAACAAGGCCTTCTCATCCCCCCTATCTTTTCCGGAGGATGGACGTTCCACGGAAATATTTTCCGTAAAATACGGAGTGCCTGTTTTAAATTCGCGGCTGAAGTGAACGGTCCGAATTTTTCTCCTCCAATAGAATCCTTTCCTCTGACAAGTAAAATTCTTGGGAATTTTTCTTCTGTAATTTCGGCGTAAAGAAAACTTTTGTCGTCTTTCTCGCGTACATTAAAAGGCGGCTGATACTTTTTAATGAGTTTCGCTTCCAATATCAAAGCTTCAAGCGCGCTGTCGGTTTTTATATGATCTATCTTTGTTATCCGGCTAACCAGCCTTTCAATGCGTATGTCGTGCGCCCGCATAAAGTAGCTTGAAACACGGCGGCGCAAATTAGCGGCCTTGCCGACGTAAAGTAGGTTGTTCCCTTTGTCTTTCATTAAATAAACGCCGGGAACTTGCGGAAGGTTTTTATACAATCCATTCATACGGTTCATTATGTTAGCAAAAACGCCGCACTTTTACAAAAATAAATGCTTCTTAAAAATACTATTCGTGTCCACCGTCAAAAATAAAATCCAAAATTTTTTCTTCTGCCGTTTTTGGCCGTTCCGGAATGACGGCGCCCCTTTTGATTTCTTTTATGTGCAACCCCGCTTCTTCGCGGCCGACTCGGACTATCTCTTCGGTCTTGCCAAATTCCAACCAACCGAAATTCAAAACGGGCGGACGCAAAACCAAGTCGGCGCTTTTAAGGATGTTTTTAGCCAGCTGATATTCAATAACGGACAAGGTGTTCGACATCATTGTAAAAATATCTTTTACCTCAGCCGCCTCATCGGGAGAGCTTATCCATCTGCTTGAAACGTCAACCGCGATAACATAATCCGCTCCCATTTTACGAACCACGTCTGCCGGAACGGGATTCACAAAACCTCCGTCCATAAATATTTTTTTGTCGATCTCTACCGGCTGGAAAATAACAGGCAACGCAGAACTTGCGCGAATGACATCCGACAGCTTGCCTTTTTCAAAAACAGCTTCGTCGCCGGTTTTTATGTCCGTCGCCACCGCGCTAAAAGGAATTTTGCAATCCTCAATCTTTGCGCCTTTAAAATGTTTTTCCGCCATTTTCAAAACAAAATCGCCCTGAAAAATTGAGCCGCCTTTTTTCTTTAATATCTCTCTAAGCGGAAAAATATCACCCGTTTTTATTTTTATGAAAAAATCCTCAAGAAATTCTATGTCTTCGGTCAGGGCGTACCAACCGCCGACAAGCGCTCCCATGCTGGTTCCGGAAATAAAATCGATCGGAATACCGGCGTATTTCAACGCCTTGATAACACCAATATGCGCAAGACCTTTTGCGCCACCACCGCCCAGCGCTAATCCTATCTTTTTTCTCGCGCCGGCTGTTTTGTTTGTTTTGGACATATCAGTCCCCTATAAGCAGATATATCGCCGCCCGTTCCGTGTCGGAGATGGAGCCGCCTTCAATTTTTCTTCTTACTTCGTCAACTCTGACTTTTCTGCCGTCCGAAGCGATTAGTTCATTGCTTTCAATAAACCCTATCTTCATTCCGTTCCGGCCGTAAATATCGTTATCCGAGAAATATCCCACCTTAGACCCGCGGGAATCAAAAAGGTCGTTGTCTTTGATATAGCCAATTTTCGTACTGCCGCGATATATGTCGCTGTTAACAATTTTGAGCATAAGTTAATTATAGCAATTACACACATAATCAAACAGCGTTCCAACGACAATTTGCCAAACGATTCTGTGTATAATAAGCTTTTTATTAGATCTTGTCGAGGAATAAAAAATGGGACTGACTGAGATAGCTGAATGTGTATGTGGCAAAGGTAGGATAGTCGGTTATGGAAGCGTATATAGGACAACCCCGTATAAACATATTAATCCGCTGGTCATGTGCGAAAATCCAAAACCAAAAACAAAGCCAACCGTTATTAAGCCCGATATCATAACCGACGGTTCCGCTCTAGAAGCAACGCCCATTAATTCTGAATTACTCTAAAAAGTTCCATGGCCGCCCCCTCAATGGTGCGGCTTTTTTATTTATATTTTTAAATACAAAATTCAAGGCCAATAAGTTAATTATAACGGCTGCATACAAGTAAGAATAAATGGGTATCCAAATAATTAAAAATAATGGCCCCAAGCAGAAACGTGTTCCGCAGGGGGCTCATAAATAGAAAGTGACGATTAGTATGGATTCGGTATCTTCTTATAAAAGATCGTGACCGTGACGTGATGGTCAATACGTCCAGAAGCAGCTTGCAACCTTCCTGTAATTTCGAGATGGTCGCCCATCTCAGAGAGCCACTTGTTGATTTCAGTCTCGAGACGGGCCGGACTATTACATACATAAAAAACCTTAACTTGTTCCATGCTTTGCTCTCCTCGAGGATTTTGATTACCACGATTTTGTCGTGGATAGTACTATGGGCAATGATAATATATTAAGTTATTTATGTCAAGAATCTCGGCAATCCGAAATAGACAACAACAGTATTTACAATAAGTTTTGTTTCGGCTATAATACTTACAGAAAAACGGGGGGTTGAAAATGCGCAAATTCTGGATCTTTCTTGTTATCCTTGCAAGCACTTGTTTACTGGCACAAAGCCCGGAACGATTAAGAGAAACCAGTTCTCACGTGGCAGAAAATGCCTGGATATTGAGCACAAACACCAAAAACACCGTCGGACAGTTAACAATTCAAACGGTTCAGAGCAAAATTGAACTGACCGTAGACTTACCCGAAGGAGATAACATCGCCTACTTCGCGGAACGGCGCGGATATATCATCCCCGTGGATTTCAGATGTGCCGAGATTACGCACAACACGGGAGAGTGCGATTTTTCCAAAAGATTCACGTTCTTTCTCGCGGGAAAAGAAGCGAATATCCATAGCTGGAAGTTTTTGCTAAAACCCGATCATCTACTGGTTGCTCACGGCCCGGGAGACGAAAAAGGTAGCTATGAAGAAGGCTTGATCATAGAAGGAAAACTCGCCGGCAAAGATTTTTTTCTGCAATTAAGATCTACGAAATCCCTCAAAAATACGCCGCTTGAAAAAATGAAACGCGACGACCCCGTTGAATTTATTTTCCGAGAAAACGACCCTTATCACGCTGAAGTACTTGGCGTGGAACTGGAAATTGTCGTTTTCAGTCTGTGATCTGATTCATAATTACAAAGCCACCCCAAGGGGTGGCTTTTCATTTTTTATTTATGCGTAGGGGTGGACAATTTGATTTTTTTATGATAACTTCTTTCCGCATTGCTCGCAACAATTCTTTTTCTTTGCACAATTGGAACAGAGTGCATTTCCGCGCGGAGATGTTTGATGACCGCATTTGGTTGCCTTTCCCATTGCACAATTAGCGAGCGGGATTTTCTGACAATCTTTACAAAGATTCATCCTCTCCTCTCCGTCTTTAAAGTACCTAGATACATACTACCATCGTTCGTGTCTATTGTTTATATGCGCAGGAGTGAATTTGTCTGCGGGTGGATACGATATTGCCGGTCAACGGAAACGTCGAACATTTTTGAGTGAAGCGATAGAGAATCAATAAATTAATTAAAAGGGCTTTGAAAACCTAGCCGTAACAGATTGCAACGCTTTTGTGTGTTCTTCTAGAGAATGTACGCATTCGAAAGTTATCTTTGCTCCCTTAAGCCTTCTGAGCTCTGCGGCCACAATTTGAGTGTAAGCTGTTTGTATTTTGTCGTCGGGAATAAGGGCTAAATGTTCACTATCAGTAAGTTCGTCCTCGTATGATTTAAGCTTGTCTTTATCTACAAAATTTACTAATTGACTCATTGTTTCTGGATTGTGCGCAAAACCAGTACCCAGAGCACAACATTCCGTTGCGTCCAAGTTAATAGCTCTTGGGTCGCGCTCTTGAAATTTTTTCATAAATCAATGATATGCCTATCTTAACGAGCAAACAACACTCCATAAATAACCATCAGGTTAAGAATAACCATAAAAACGTTGCTGATAAAAAGCGCTTTTGATTTGCGCAAAAATCCATAGAGCGCCCACATAAAAGAAACTCCCGTGAGCAAGCTCCAGGTTAATAAAGAAATACCGTTTGCGCCACCATCAAACCACACTTTTAATACTTGGGGTATGAGGGATATCGGTGCTATAAGACCAACGACAATCATGACTCGGTCAAAATGATCGGCTTTCTTTTCTTTTTCTCTTGATTCAGCGTGATGCAGTCCTAGATGCATAACCTAAGTATTACACAAACAGCCGGTTTTTCTTAGTGCGCGGGCTTGCTCGCCATTGGCGAGAGCAGACGGCACCGTAAGCCCAGAGAAAAAAACGATAGATTCGAACGATGCTATTTATTACTAACTAGACCTAGAGACGCCCTTCTTTCTGCAATGGAGTTGTCGGTTTTACTTCTTCTACCTGCTCGCGCTCCATAATAACCGTAATGATGTTATCTTTTTTACCTAGTAGTGCCAATGGAAGAAATACTGTACCAAGACAACAAGTTTTTCCAGCGTCAAATCCCTGCCCCGAAACCTCTTTGCTTTTTAATTCCCACCCAATCTTGGCCAACGCATCAATATCTCCGGCCATTTTCTCCCTACCCTTAATTGAATCTTGATATACAAGTGTTTTGTATTCTTTGGCCATAGATAAATTGTTTTATTTAGCTAATTTATTAAATTTAACGTAGGCATTTATGGGGTTGCAGCTCAAGAGTCTCCAAGAGATTAAAAAAGATGCTTTTACAAAGTTGAAATTCTCTAAACAATTGACTGCATAGTTAGAGCAACTCGGACTATATAAACATCGAATACCACGTTGCTGCAGCTTCGGAGAGATATCTCGTTGATATTTTTTAATAGCGAGTAGAAAAAAGTTATTTAACATATGGCATATAATAAGTTGAAATTTAATTGTATCACCTCGCTCATAATAAAAACAAAAAACGGAGATTCATATATTTTTGGAAGCTTTCGGAGGCAACAAAAGCTTGGTCCGAGCATATAAATTTTATATGCTCGGTTTTGTTGCCGAGAAGCAGCGGGCATACCGCCGCTGGAGCGGGATGAACCGCGGTTCCAAAAATATATGAATCGAAGTGCCCCCAACCGGATTCGAACCGGTGTTCCCGCGATGAGAACGCGGTGTCCTAGACCAGACTAGACGATAGGGGCCGATGTTTAAAAACTAACAAAAGAAAACGG
>OBEQ012383658.1_pt1 | contig 13521 bp, 10 predicted proteins | sample 1670901 | NCBI WGS metagenome assembly OBEQ01 (sample SAMEA104232315, study PRJEB22302) | groundwater metagenome | biome: forest; feature: aquifer; material: groundwater | place: USA | collected 2011-08-07 | depth 5.4 m
AACAGTTGAGAAGGCTCCTGTAAGCGGCGCCTTCCTTGTGCATGTCGATAAAAATCTCACCGAGCGTGCGGTCTTCATATTCCCCGGTCCTGAGATAAACCTTATGGCCGGCGACTTTTGATTCCCAGTTAAACCCGGCTCTTTTCTTGGGCATTCTTTTACGCGAAGGAATAGAAGGGGCGATCCCGGTTGGCGTTTTGCTTCCTCCACCTTCAAGCGGTTGGGACGCCTTGGAACCGTCGCGGTAAACGGCAATCGCTTTAAGGCCACGCCTCCAAGCCTCGACAAAAAGCCTCTCGATTTCTTCAACCGTCGTCTCATGGGGAAGATTGACCGTCTTTGAGATAGCTCCTGAGAGAAAAGGCTGAACGGCTGCCATCATTTCGATATGTGCCTTTGGGGGAAGGAACCTTTTACCCAAAGGGCCGCATCGATTTGCACAATCAAAGACCGGAAGGTCTTCTTCCTTTATATGAGGCGCTCCTTCTATCGTATGGCGGCCAAGAATAACGCGATTCGCTTCTTCAATCTCCTGCTTGGAAAACCCAAGGGACTCAAGCGTTTCGCCTCCCGGCAGTTTTGGATTAAAAACGTCTGAAAGATGAAAGGCAGGAGGAAGCTGGGATTCAATTTGGGAGATAACCGTATCGGTAAGACCTTTTGCCTTAAGAGTCTTCCTATTAATAGAAGAGGGATTGTCAAAGGACTGTACGCCCCGGATGTAGGCAAGGATTTCGCTCCTCTCTTTCTCGGCATAGCCAAGATTTGTAAGCGCCCTTTCAACCGTGGCGTTCACGATTTTGAGGTTCCCGCCGCCCGCAAGCTTCTTGAATTTCACGAGCGCAAAATCAGGCTCCACTCCTGTCGTGTCAGCATCCATTAAAAGCCCGATCGTTCCGGTCGGAGCAAGCACTGTGGCCTGCGCGTTCCGGTATCCGAAGCGTTTTCCAAGCTCCAATGCATTCTCCCAATCCGAAACCGCCGCCTCGGAAAGTTCGCAGGGGAAATCATCATAAAGCTCCCCAGCATGATTTGCGTGCAGGGTCATCACACCAAGCATGGCCTCTTTATTTTTAGAATGGCCGGGAAAGCGGCCTTTGACTTTGGCTATTTCGGCGGAAACCGAGTACGCACGACCTGTGAGAATCGCCGTAAGAGCTGCCGCCATGCCGCGCCCAGACGGGCTGTCATAGGGAATTCCAAGCGCCATGAGAAGCGCGCCGAGATTGGCGTAACCCAGGCCAAGCGGGCGGAAGTCATGGCTGTTCTGAGCAATTCGCTGTGTGGGGTACGATGAAAAATCGACTAGGATTTCCTGGGCGATGAAAAGAATCCGGATCACATGACGATACCCTTCAATGCTGAAGCGGCCGTCTTCTTGATCCAGAAATTTCATGAGATTGATCGAAGCAAGGTTACAGGCGGTATCGTCGAGAAAAACAAACTCCGAACAGGGATTGGTGCCCCGGATCGGTCCGGAATTTTTGACGGTGTTCCAACGGTTCATGGTGGTTACGAAATGAAGCCCGGGATCTGCACACTCCCAGGCGGCTTCCGCCATCTTTCTCATGAGACTTTGCGCGGAATGTTTCTCATACAATTCGCCCGTAGTCCTGAGTCTTGTTTCAACCGTTCCGGCTTTTAAGACCGCTTCCATGAATTCATCCGGCACACAAACCGAGTTATTCGAGTTCTGGCCGGATATGGTCTGATAGGCATCACCCTCGAAATCCGCGGGATACCCTTCCCGAATAAGCGCTTGAGCTTTCTTTTCTTCGCGGGCCTTCCATTCAATGAAATCAAGAATCTCGGGATGATCAATGTCGAGTGAAACCATCTTGGCGGCTCGCCTCGTAGTTCCACCTGATTTGGTGGCACCGGCTCCGCGGTCAAGCACGGAAAGAAAGGACATGAGCCCGGATGAGAGCCCGCCGCCTGAGAGTTGTTCCATCCGTCCCCTAATTTTTGAAAAGTTCGTTCCCGTGCCGGAGCCGTACTTGAAAATTCGGGCCTCATTTTTGGCGAGTTCAAAAATAGACATGAGATCGTCTTCGACCGACTGGATGAAACAGGCTGAGGACTGAGGATGAGAGTAGGCGTCTTTGGTTTGCTGGGCCGCGTGCGTCTTTGAATTCCAGAACCAGCTGCCGCCCTGTCCTTCGATTCCATAGGCGTGCTTGAGACCGCAGTTAAACCACACGGGCGAATTAAAAGCGCCAATCTGGTGTAATAATATGTAGGCAAGTTCGGCTTCAAAAGCGTTCGCATCAGAGACCTTCGCAAAATAACCCTGATTCTCGCCTTCCAGACGGATGGTGCGGCTCACGCGGCTCACAAGCTCACGGACGCTTGTCTCACAGCCTTTCCCGGGGACGCCTTTCTTCCTAAAATATTTGGATGCGGCAATGTCTGTGGCAAGCTGTGACCATCTCTTTGGCGCTTCAACATCATCCATCCGAAAAATCTCGGTCCCCTTTTGATCGCGGATCACGGTGCTTCTTTTTTCATAATCCGCCTGCTCCAGGGGACCAGAGACCGGGTCTGTCAAAAGCCTTCTTATTTTTAGACCGGAGGTTTTCCGATTCACTGGGTATCACCTCCAATCTCCCAAGGCTCCTGCCTCAACCGTTCAATAAACGCATCATCCTCCCAGGCCAGCCCTGCGGGCGCATCCACCTGACACCTGCCCACGAAACTGCAAGGGTACCCATGCTGGACAATTTTCTGGCAGGTATGCGGTCCGGGTGAGGTCTTGAGGATGTGCTTGATCTTTCTTTCGGTTTCCTTGACCGAATACCTGTGCCGGCCTTTTTCATAGGGCCGTGAAAGATCGTGCGCTTTTTCGTGTCCGCCTTTAAAGGGGAGCAAATTGGTCAGGGCCGACCACCAGAGAGGCTCGGAAAGTTCTCGGGCATTGGCTTCGGCGTAGCGGATAAATTTGCAGGCCAATACTTTTTCGATGCCGTCCGACGTTTCCGCCTTGATCCCTTCGCCTGCTTGATCATGAGGTGCAATAGGAATGCAAAATTTTTCAAAATCAGAAAATGCATAACGGCGGCGCGGCGTGAGATGTTTCACTTTGACAGGGATGGGGGATCCCGGATCCTTGACGTTGAAACTTTCAGGCAGCCGGAAAACACGCGCAATTTCACAAACCGCGGGATCCCCGCACAAAGTCTTTGCAAGGCCTGAAAGCGCCCCTTCAACTTGATTCACTTCCTGAATGGCGAGCGGTTCTTTTAAAAACCAAAGCGCCTGAAGGCCGTGCCCGGAATCGACAATGGCCGAAGGCGCAAGTTCAAACTTGCTAAGCGCTTCCCAGGCACCTTCTTTGCCATTCGGGAAATTCTTGGCGTCCAAATCCGCCCATAACGCAAGAAGCCATTTCACCGCGTCCTTTCTCCCCTCCCGCCGTTCGCGTGGGAGGATCCCGTAGTAGGTGTGAACATTTTGGCTCTCAAAGCGTCTGCGGCAAAGTGTGTCAAGGCGTCCGAAAAAATAACTTTTAACGCCCCTCCCGCCGATCAGCCTTATTTCCATAAATCCCTGGTGTCCCGTCGCATAATAAGGTGCAAAAAGAGCGGACAGAAAATCCGAAGCCGTCACCTTCTTCGGGCCAACGCGGGACGAATTGAAATCGGCAGTGATACCGTTCATACAAAGAATTCCTTTCACAAAGAGATATTTGACTTCAGCAGAGGGTCTTAAAGACCCGGATGAGCGGCAAAAACGCGGGCGTAAACCTTGAAATTCCTGACCGACCAGGAGAGAAATGATTCAAAGGCCGGATGACTCATGGATCTTGATTGCATAAAAGCCGGAAGACAATCGGAAAGAAAACGGACGGGAAAATAAAAAGTTCACGTGGGCTCCCATTCATTCTCCAAACGCTCGCTTGTGGTGGAAAAACGGGTGATACGATTTCTTTCTCCAATTGAAATGGCGGCCCGGGCAAGGGTCATAGCAGGCTTTCGCACTCCTATGACAGGAGAATAAGGATGAAGATAAAAGGCATTTTTCAATCCAGCCAAGGAAAAGTTTTCGTTCAGAGAAAGAAGGAGTATGGAATCTTCGAGACTCTCGTGGCGGACCAGCCGGATGAGCGAATCTATTTTCCAGGGCTCGGCAAATTCGTTGTGAAATCTGAAGGTGACAGGCGTTTGAAAACGACCCCGCTCCTTTTCAAACCAATCGTTGAAGCGGCTTTTAAAAGTATTCTGACCCGCAATGAGAACTTCATCAGTTCCAAGTTTTTCCAAAAATGAGACAAGCCATGCAAGATTCGGCTTTTTTTTTCGAATGAGCCACCTGTCTAAAGCTTCGGCGGGTGTGCAAGTCACAATCACGGCCTTCATCCGATCCTCCTCCGGATGCCGTTTAAAAGACTCACAGGCCGTCCTTTGATGCGGACTTTGGCCGTCATGCCGTTCCGGATTCCTTTTGGAAAATCCTCTACGTCAATTGACACCTTGATGAAGTTTTTCTTAAACCCGTGCTTGTCCACCGGCTCGGCGTAATGCTTAAGTGCCACCACCCGGCCGCGAAAGGTCTTATCCGGTAAGGGATAAAATTTGATCTTCGCCGGATCTCCCACATCCACACGGCCGTAGTCCTCTTCGGCCAGGAAGAATTCAAGGCGCTGCTCGGGACTTGCCAAGGTTAGGAGAAAATCCCCCTTCGCGGCATAGGTCCCGTACTTTTCCTGAATGTCTGAGATGACGCTGCCTGCGATGGGCGTCGTCACGACACCCTCGTTTCTTTCTTTTTCAATTGCCAAAAGTTTTTCGCCAAGCGAAGCGAGTTCAGCTTTCAGCACTTGTCTTTCCTCTTCCAATGTCCTGAAAGAGAGCTCTGTCTTTTGGAATTCATCCTGTGAAATCACTTTCTTTTCAGCAAGGCGCTTGTCTTCTTCGTAGCGTTCAAGCTCGTAGATCCGCTTCGCATCCAAAACGCGAAGCCTCGCCTGGACAAGTTTCGAGTCGCCTTTCACTTCCGCAATTTCACGCTCATCCTGTGGATTGACAATGCGGGCAATGACCTGGCCTTTCTGAACGCTTTCACCTTCATTGACAAAAATCTCCGTAATTTTTCCTTCCTTTAAGGCTTCAAGGCTCACCAGCTGCGCCGGAACCACAAGCGCCTGGGAATCTTCCACTCGCGTGATGAACGGAATGAAGGCTGAGACCATAAACGCAATAAGCGCTCCACCGATAAGCAGCAGGTGATTTTTAATGCCCCAGATGTCAAACGCCTCTTTTTTGGAGTGAAAAAGCCTTGCCTTCGCTTGCTGGACTTCCTCAAAAGCACCGGCGTTTGGTGCCTCAACGGCCCCGCCGCCTTCCATTTTTTTTTCTTTCGATTCTTTTGAATCCTTCATAATCGCCATAAAAGTTATGCCTCCACGAGTGATGTATTTTGTCTCGACCTTGCGAGGTATCCCGGATCCCAAACCAGGTTCTTCGAAGTGAAATATACGACCGGGATCGAGAGAATCAGACTCATCGAGATCGGAAACCCTGCGGGCACCCAATAAGGGGAATAAAGGATGCCGCCGATTAACGTGAGCCAGCCGAAAACCGTCCCTCCGATGAGAGCCTTTGCGCAGTCCTTGACGGAAACCCGTGCATTGGGATTTTTCGACATGGGTTTCCAGACAATTCCCTCAAAAGGGATGGAAAAGAGGTCGAGCGAGATATAAAAAATGTTGTTGAGTGAAACAAGCGTTGAGACCGTGACTTCAAAAGCAATGCGCTTCAGATCCGCCCATGAGCGGGAGAGGAAAAACTTGTGTCCGTAAAGCGTGCCAAGCGTAAAGAAAAGCACCCAGAGAAGCGGCCTTAAGCCGTCATAACTTCGTTCAACAAAAAGTGAAACCTGTGACCAGTCCGAGCTCCAGATAAATCCGGCGAGGGACCAAAGAAGCAAGACGGGGTGAACGAGATAAATGTAGCACTGATAGAAAATATAGAATTTCGTGGTCCATGAAATCTTTGACATGAAAAGGATCGGCCAACCCTGAAGTGTTCCCTTCATCCAGCGCTTGCACCGGCTGCGCTCCTCAAGGTAATTCTGTGTCGCTTCTTCGTAAGTCATGGCGTCCGAGACAAAAACCGTCCGGTAGCCGGCCCGGTCAGCGAGAGCAGTATCCCAGTTGTCATGCGACAGGATATTGACGGGGAGTTTCATTTCTGAAAATACCTTGGAACGGATCAAACAGTTATGACCGAATCCGATGGCCCGCTTGAAAACCGCCTGATTCACCTTGAAATAAAGCCTTTGGGCGTAGAACTGCCCGATGGCGTTGGCGCGGGAGAAAAGCGAATAATCGTGCACAATATAAATCGCAGACTGAAAGATACCGATATCCTGATTGGCAGGATGCTCGGCTTTGGCCAGAAGTTTCGTGAGGGCGCCCTCGGGAATCGTGGAGTCGGCATCGGTTACGAAAAGATAGTTATATTCACCCGCGTGCTTCCCATGCCATTCGGCGAGGTTCCCCTGTTTGTGTTCAAAAGGAAGCGGCCTTGCACGATAGAAAATTCTGTCCTCTCCGAATTCGCTGCGGAGTCTTTTGACCCATTCTTCTTCTTTAACAACATAAGCGGAATCAGAGTCTGAAAGGATCCAGAAATGGACGCCCTTATCCAGGTTCCCTTTCAAGGTATAGCGGATTCGCTCAAGCACTTCCTCGTCCTCGTGCTTAACGCAGGTCAGAATCGCTGTGCGGATTCCCCGAAGTTCATTAGATGGAACCTCGGGAAAAACCGGGTCTTCCACGAAAAGCGAGAAAAGGGTCTGCGTGAAGACAAGCGAGATGTTGAAAGCAAGGATCACGAATCCCAAGGTCCAAAGCCAGGGATAGAAACTTCCGAGCTCAAAAAGAAGTGCCCGCATCACCAAAGATGTCTGAAGATAGGTGACAAGAATAACCACGCCGAAAAAGACCGCGGGGTTTGCAAAGTATTTGTTGAGCTGATGCCGGATGGATTTCATCGGGCCGTGACCTCCCTCAGTTCATCAAGGCTCGCAAGTCCGATATCTTTGATAAGCCTCTCCCATACAAGAAAGTATTCAAGCTGCTTCTGCCAGAGGCCGGATCTCTCCAGCGCAAATTCGTTTTTACGCGAAAGAAAATCCTTCTTTCGGATGCGGCCTGCATCATTCAGGATCTCACTCCGCCGTTTCGCCTCGCTTGCAAGTTCCGACTTCACTCCGGTCACTGCAATTTCATTCTGAAGCCGTTCCAGGTCAAAGTAGGATTTTACAATCGCCGATTCAAATGCCTGGAACTCCTTCTCATGCTTGAGGCGAAGTTCGGAATGCCCAAGCCCGAGAATCCGTTTCTTAAGCCGTTCCTTTCCCCAATCGTAAAGCGTCAGGTTGCCCAAGAAGCCGAACCTGGGGCTTCCTGAAAATAGGCTGCCGCCGGCTTCGCCAAGTCCCAGAAACGCTCCGTCTGAGCGAAACATGGATTCTTTAATCCCAAGCCGTTTGAGACTTGCTTTTTCTTCCAGAAGCAGTGCTTTCACGATTGGGTTTTTTGCATACGCGACGCCAAGACATTCTTCGAGGCTTAAAGGAAAGACCTTAGAATCATGACCGGAAACCGGCTCAAGCGAGATCTCATCACCCTGTGCAATCCCGAGCAGTTTCTTAAACGCAAACTCGCTCTGCCGAAGCCAGGCCTCAGCCTTCCGGGCTTCAGATCGGGCGGTTTCAAGCGCGAGCTTCTCTTTGAGAAGTTCTTCATTGTTTAACCCGCCCGCCTGGTGATGAATTTCCACAAGTTGATAGCTTTCATCACTACGTTTTTCATTTTCACCAAGAATCCGCACAAGCTCGCGCTGAATAAGGAGCGTCACATAAAGTTCTTTCACGCCATGCCGGACCTCCTGCTCCCGGTAATGAATAAGGGTTTCTTCTTTTTGCTTCAGAATCTTTTTGACTTCCTTTTCGGTCATGAGTTTCCTGAACGAGAAAACGGGCTGTAGGAGTTTTGCTGCGGTAAGGATAAGTCCCCATCCCCCGGATGCGCTTGAGACGATATAATCCACGTCAACGTCTGGCAGGAATGCGCGAGTTGCAAGCGTTACCTCTTCCGCCGCTTTCCGGACCGCTATCTCCTGCAAGCGAATATCGGGGTGTGTTTTTTCCACAAGTTTAATCGCCCGGTCCAAAGAAATCTCAATCTGCGCTTTAGGGCCAACGGGCGCTTCTGCCGCCGAAAGAAAGGGGGCGCCGCTCGTCAAAATTCCTGCTGTCAGAAATAAAGTCACGAAAAAAGCAGTCACTGAAACCTCCCTTTAAAGACTTTCAAGAAAGATGATTTTGATCATGATCCCGCCCGGCACCGTAATCGACTTGTCGATTCTTAAAGTATCAAGCTCACGGTATCCCTCTTGAGCGAGATTGGACGACGCAGTAAGCCTGAGCTGATCGTCGATTGAAAATGCGTTCTGCCGGTTCGGAACGGTGAAAAGCGTGAGTCCCGAAAGTGCTGTTTTCCCCAGAATCGAAAAACTTTTCGTAAGCCAGTGCCGGTTTACTTTTCCTTTAAGTCCTCCCGATCCATCCAGGGCGTGCGCCACGGCTTGGCAGGTTCGTTCTTCACCCCAAGGTAAAAGAAGCCGGTGGAAGCGCACATTCACCCGGTTTTCAGAATGAAGTACTGAGACGGTTCCAAAAAACTTCGTGCCTTTGGGAATCCTGAGCTTCCCAAGGTAGTACACATCCTTCATCACTTCCGCCTCAACATGGTTTTCAATATTAAAAGAGAAGATCTTGGTTTTAAGGAGCGCAAGCGCCTGGGTGCCAAGCGGGACGCCTAAAGGCTTTTGCGCATCAAAAACCGGAACAGAGGTTTCAACATTTTGTTTTTCGTGGTGCAGGATCGCGATAGGCGCAAGCCGCTCTTTCTGCATGGCCTGCGCTTGGGGAGTCTGCCTCAGCTCCTTTTCGCGGAGTTTCGAGAGCGCGGACTCTCTTGCCCCTTTGCCGAAGACCGCAAGCCCTCTCACCACGTCATCTTCCTTAAAAACGGTGCGAGCCTTATCCTCGACCAGACTTTCCTCACCTCCTGTTTTCTGTTTTCCCGGCCACAACTTCACTCCTATCTGAAGAATGAGAAAAAAGACGATCGCGGCAAAGATCACGGCATAGAGTTTCCGGTTGTCTCTGACGGGCACCGGGTCTTTGGCATAAATTCGGTCTGGCACAAAATCACCTCGTAAAAAGCTTAAGATTTTTGAATTCAACGGCGCGTCCAAGCCCGCTTTCCTCAATGACCCTTAAAACCACTTTGTCCGCATTCCTCACTTGGCGTTCGTCAAAGGCCAAGAGTACTTTGGTCTCTCCCCCGGCCGGAATGAGCTCGGACTCAAAAGCCGGCTCATCGGTTTGAAGGTCTTCAACGCCGAGGACTTTGTCCGAATCTTTTGGATCCGTAATCCCCCGGCCAAGCAGGACGGTTCCGACCGGGAAATCCGCTTTCGAGCGGTTCTTGAGCGCAAACTTGACATAGACACGCCCCCCAAGCCGTGTGACCTGAACATCCCTCATCTCAAGGTCGTCTTCTTTCACCCGTACTTTTTTTGCGCTACTTTCTTCGTGAAGGAGTTTTTCTTTAAGCTTGTCCTCCGCGATCTGCTCGGTTACTTCGGCGAGATTGGCTTCCTTTTTTTCAAGTTCCCCTTCGCGCTCAGCCGTGGCTTTGGCGACTTCTTTTTTGACATGGCTTTCTGAAAAAACGTTCTTGGACGGCACAATGAACTTGAACCCCTGATCGCTTCCTTCGGGCTCCACAATGCGGATAAAAAGATGGAGTGATTTCCCGGACTCGGTGATTACCGTGGCGTTGGTGATTTCACCCACCGCATAGGCAATGCCTTTGAGATAAACTCGGGTCTCAAGGTAATCAAGCGACACCAGCCTTTCATCCGGAGGGACCGCGGCTTTCACTTTCTCAGGCAACTCAAGCTGAATGTGCATCCCGTAACCGAGCCGGATGTCGTGCACTTCATCGTCCCGGAAGGCGAGCGTCGGAATGCGTTTGAAAATTTTCCTTCTTGATGTGTCAACCGCTCTGCTTTCGTTTGTGATTTCGTCATTCATTCCCGCCTTCCCTTCTGCGGAGACAAATGTCGTGTTCAGAAGAAAGACGCCGATCAGGCCAAGGGCAAGCATTGCCTTTTTCTTTTCACGGATTCTCTCGAAGTTAATGTTCTTAAAGTTCATGCGTTTTTTCCTCCCTGGAAGTGATGTCTTTAACCAGATGCTCGCGGTAGTCATAGACCAGGAGCCCGTAAGGCTCGGTCTTTCGGCGCGGCACCTTGGCAAGCGTGATGTAAGCGTTAAAAATGGTCTCGGCCGGCGGGTAACTTGAATCCAGGTAACTGTAGACACGCCGGATGCCGGCCACCCATACCTTGACCCACTGAGGGCTGTCTTTTTCTACGCGGATTTCCTGGATCTCAAGCTTGGAATAGATTTTCTGGCTTCTCAACTTTTCCAAAAGACTTCCGTGTTCCGGGTCATTCGCGTCTGTCTGCATCAGCTCCGCTTGAGCCCGTTTCTGAAACTCCGAGTGCATGTAGTTAAGCGCCTTGGCAAAGTTAAGCTCCACAAACTTCGAATCCCAGGCGGTATATGTCTCCATGAATTCCCTGACAAACGCCTGAATCTGAATGTCATCGCGCTTGTCCGTCGTCTCATAATTTTCAATCACACGGGCGCGGCCGAGGGAGTCCACCGGGATCACAAGCGGCGGTTTCTCCTGCGCTTTCAGAATGAGAAACGCCTGAAAGAAAATGATGAGTGTCAGGATCACAGCCACAATTTTGAACGTGTTAAGAAGCGTCACCGTATCCCCAAAGACTTCGTAGTAACTTCGTGAGTCGCGCTCGCTTGTTTTTGCTTTTGATTTGAAAAGACTCATGGTTTATCCCCCGATCCGAAAAAAGATTTGACGCGCTTAAGCGCCCCGTAAGGATCCCGGCGCATCTGAGTTCCTGTGGAAGGATCACTGACGGGGGGCTCTCCGCTACTTAGATTCCGGATCGCCTCCACGGCCCGGCTCCCGTAACGAGGCATGTTTTCAGCAATCCACCCCAGAGCATGCATTGTCTTATCCGTTGTCTGATGGATCATGTCGGATGCCAGGAATCCGAAGGATGCCCCCCCAACAATCGTGGAAGTAATGGCAGGCGTTTTAATCAAAAGGTAGACAAAGAGGACATTGGCCGCGATCACGAAAATGAGATTCGCCTGGCCGCTTCCGTAGATTTCATCAAGCGCAAAGCCAAGTGAGACTGCAATGATGAATTTCAGAACCACAGTCCAGAGCGCAGTCTGGATCGTAAGCATGAGCCAGATCTTGAATCTTGCCGTTACCTCCCAGACACTGAAGGCAAGCACCACAGGGCCCAGGACAAAGAGCATGGCAAGGATCATGTAACGGGCAAAAAAGAAGAGCATGTAGACAATGAACGCGGCAACGTAAGTAATGTAGGCCACGATTCCGACAAGGACGGCCTTGGCAAGCTGCATTTTACCGAGGTTCCAGTTAACAAAACTTTCATACATCTTCTCCGCCAAAACCGATATCTGATCGTCCTGAAGGAAAAGGTCCCCAAGATTCTGCGCCCCCTCAAGAATCCACCCGAAAAAGAAAGAATAACCCGCCAGGATTCCGACGAAAAAAAGGAGCCGGTAAAGGACGCGCGCCACATCCGAAGCTCCGCTTACGGCACGCCGCTGTTCCTGGATAAGTGCGCAGCAGAGCGAAAAAAGAAGGATGGCGGAGGCCGCCGGCATGATCGTTTGGGTCACAAGACCGGAAAGCCAGTGGTCGGTCGGAATCAGGCGCGGATCCGCAGCTTTGACAAGCGAATCAAGTGACGGAACGAGGGATGAGATTTTGATCTGCTTGACCAGAGGGATCAGGTTTAAGGGATTAAGATTCATAAACCGCCTCCCTCAATCACGGGTGCCTGGCTACCGTAGACAAACTCACCCATGTCCTGAAACATTTTCCTTCGCGCCAGTTCATCAAGCTTTTCATCCCGTGAAGTTTGCTCCAACGAGATGGCGTTCAGTTCAGCAAGTCGTCCTTGGGAGGAAAGAAGCACGCCGAAGGCTTCATAAAGTTTTCCCATGGAAGCTGCCTGAAGCCGGGTTGCGCCTAAAAGATTTGCCTGGGAGGCCGCCTCTTCAAGATCGACTCCGTCCTTGGCCAGTTCCTCAGCGTATTTGCGTAAGGCTTCCGACTCATCAAATGTCCTTGCAATCTGGCCCTGCTCGTAGGTGATGTATTGGTGGTTGGGAGAGAGCGGGTCCGGAACAAGGGTGAGATAGTATGGAAGAGTAGTGACCCCGGACTCCGCTCCGGCAGATGCAAATTCAATCTGGGCAACCTGAGAGGCCGTTCCCTGAAAGTAAGGATTCTGCTGGACGGTTTGGAGATAGGTCTTTGAGGTTTCTTCCCCGAAAGGAAAGAGGTTGCCGCCCGGGCTACCGCCAAAAAACGACCTGAACTTTTGGATCACATTTTCAATCTCGCCGAATCCGGCTTCGATCAGTTTTTGATTAAAAAACTGAAATTCCTTGAGAAGGTTTTTCAGTTCAAAAAGCCGTTTCCCTGCTTCAAGCAGGTCTTCAATCTGCTGCGCTTCAAGGATTGCGTTTCTTAAAAGACTGGTCGCATGGTTGATGGGATCAAACACGGTCGTAGCGCTGACGGTAGATACGCCGATACCAAGGAAAGCTATGAGGATGAGTGAAATCACCGCTTTTCTCATCGGGAAACGCCCCCCGTAGCCCCATGAGGAAAATGTTTTGCCAGATACTCAAGCACTTCTCCCGTTTCCCAGTCCGGGTGCTCGGCCCTCACCTTTTTCTCCGAAAGCCAGTCCTCGGCATTAGTTGTACAAAGCCAGTATTCCAAAGGCGACGGCCAGAGCCTTGCCACAACTCCCTCTTCCCCCGATTTGATGAAGCATTCGCTGAAATGGCCTTTCACCATCTGAAGATGCCGCACAGCCTCGATTTCATGGTCGGCCAGATGAAAGCGAGTGAGGCTCTCATGGCCCTCATTTAATGGAAGCATCCAGCGCACTTGCGCATTTGTGATCATGGCATCCGCGGCCGCGCTTTGAAGGAAATCATTCGGGCTCTGGCTGATCGAATAGACGCAGGTATTGTATTTCCTTGCGATCCGGTAAAGCGTGCGGATCAAATTGACCGAGGCGGGGTCCGACATCAGCATATGCGTCTCATCAAAGACGATGAGTTTTTTTAAACCCACGTCCACAAGTTTGGCGTGCACAAGCGATTGAATAATGAAAGAGATCACGGACTGAAGTTTTGGATGATCAGCGAGTTTCAAAAGATTAAAGACAAGAAGCGGAGAATCAATCGCAAGTTTTCCGGGCTGATCGAGAACTTTCGAGTAAAGTCCTTCGGTATAAAGCGCGAGATTCTTCCCGTAATGAGTGGCTTTCTTTTGGTCCTCTTCATCAAAATCAA
>OBEQ010135329.1_pt1 | contig 13519 bp, 12 predicted proteins | sample 1670901 | NCBI WGS metagenome assembly OBEQ01 (sample SAMEA104232315, study PRJEB22302) | groundwater metagenome | biome: forest; feature: aquifer; material: groundwater | place: USA | collected 2011-08-07 | depth 5.4 m
GGAGCCGTCCCGGGCCTGCGACCCCCGCGCCCTCGACTTCGGGGGATGCCGCTGCCAGGCCTTTCACCTCACAGGCAAGGCCGCGGCGACCGATCCGGCGTGCCGCCTGTCGCCCGACCATGGGCTGATTGAAGCGGCTCGTGCTCAGGCGCTTCGGACCGCTGGAACGCCGATGCCCTTCGAATACCGGGCGCGAACGGTGTCTCTCCGGGGATGAACAGGCGCGTGGATCCGACTCTGGTCATCCTGGTGTCGCTCGTGGTCCTCGCCGCCCTGCTCGGGTTCGTGAAGGACTCGACGCTGCCCTTTCGCGGGCTCATGGCGAGCGTCAAGCTTGTGCGCGGCGTCTGGGTGGAACTCCTGCTCGGCTTTGTCCTTGCCGGGCTCCTGGAGGTCCTCCTTCCGCAACCGGTCCTGTCACGTTGGCTCGGCGCGGAACGTCTGGGGCAAGGGATCGTCGTCGGGTGGGCCGCAGGCCTCGTGATTCCCGGCGGTCCGTACCTGTTCTTCCCGGTTGCCGCGAACCTGTTCCGGAGTGGCGCGGCGCCAGGACCGCTGATCGCGCTGCTCACGGCGAAGACCCTCGTGAGTCCGATCCGCATGCTGACGTATGAAGCTCCGCTAATGGGTTGGCCGCTCACGCTCGCGCGGTTCATCCCCGGGGTGTTGCTCCCGCCGGTGATGGGCGTGCTCGGGCAATGGCTCTTCACGCTGCTGAAGGGGAGATAGGTACTTGATCCTAGCCCGCTTGACAGGACGTGGAAAGGTGTATTAGGTTTACGGCCAAATCCCAAACGCCCCTTATTCTTCTCTTCACAATCCCGAAGGAGGACAGCCATGGCAGCAGCGAAACGGTGGGTTCCCCTCAGCCTTCTCGGGCTCCTGCTCCTGCTGGTCGCGGGCGGGGCGGGGGCGGGTCCGGCGGGGGAGTGGACCCCGGTCACCGACGACCGGCTCCTGAACGCCGACCGGGAGCCGCACAACTGGCTCCAGTACTACCGGACGCACAACGGCTGGAGCCACAGCCCGCTCAAGCAGATCGACACGGGGAACGTCAAGAAGCTCCAGGTGAAGTGGATGATGTCGCTCGGGGAGCTCGGCGAGCAGCAGAGCTTCCCGATGATCAACAACGGCATCATGATCGTCACGGCCGCCAACATCCCGCACAACACCGTGTACGCGCTGGAGGCGGCCACGGGACGGCTCCTCTGGAAGTGGACCCGCAGGACACCCGAAGACCTGACGGCCTTCGCCCGTATCCATCCCCAGAGCCGCGGCGTCGCCCTTTACGAAAACACGGTCATCGTTCCGACCCTGGACGCCAAGCTCATCGCGCTGGACGCCAAGACGGGCAAGCAGGTCTGGGAAGCGACGACGGCGGATTACAAGGAGGGCTACTATCTGAACAGCCCGCCGCTGGTCGCCAAGGGCCTGCTCATCACCGGCCCCGCGGGCCCCGGGGAGATGGGGATCCGCGGGTGGGCGGCAGCGTTTGACGCCAAGACCGGCAAGGAAGTCTGGCGGTTCTACACCGTGCCGGAACCCGGTCAGCCCGGTGGAGACACGTGGGCCGGCGATTCCTGGCAGCGCGGGGGCGGCTCCATCTGGCTCCCGCCGACCTACGACGCGGGGACGGACACGGTCTTCTTCGGCGCCAGCAACCCCTCGCCCTTCATCGATTCCGTCCGCAGGGGCGACAACCTGTACACCAACTCCGTCCTGGCCGTCGATCGCGCGACGGGAAAGCTCAAGTGGTACTACCAGTACGTGCCCAACGACGCCTGGGACTTCGACACGATGAACGAGCACACCGTGCTCACGATCAAGCGGAACGGCAAGGAGATCCCGGCCATCCTGTCGTTCCAGAAGCCGGGCTTCATGTACGCGCTCGACCGGCGCGACGGCAAGCTGATCTACGCCAAGAAGTTCATCAAGAACGTCGATTGGGCCGAGGGGATTGACATGAAGACCGGCCGACCCATCGAGGCGGCCGGCAAGCGTCCTGTGATGGGCGGGGAGAAGATCCCGGTCTGTCCCGCCCTCCTCGGCGCGCGTAACTGGGTGCCGTCGTCCTACAACCCCGAGACCGGCCTCGTCTACGTGCCTACCATGGAACTGTGCATGAAGTATGGGTACGTCAAGGAGGTCAAGTGGACGCGGGGCCTCGCCTACGTGGGTGTGAGCTGGGACGCCGTGATGCAAGGCGAGAACGCCGGGGCCATCCGCGCGTACAACCCCAACACCGGCGATATCGTGTGGGAGCACTGGGTGAAGGCACCACCGATCCACTCCGGGGTCCTCTCGACCGGCGGCGGGCTGGTGTTCTTCCAGACCATGGAGGGGCAGTTCAAGGCCCTGGACGCCAAGACGGGGAAAGTGCTCTACGAGTTCAACACCGGCAACCTCGCCTCGACGGGCCCGGTCTCCTACGCCGTTGACGGCAAGCAGTATGTGGCGGTCGTCGTCGGCGGCAAGACCAGGATCCGCGGTTGGTTAGGCGCGGAGCGGAAGCTCGACCACCTGCTCAACATGAACTTCAACGGCTTGTTGATGGTGTACGGACTGCCGGACTGAGAGTGTCGGGAGTTCGGACCACTCTCCTTTTTCTCTCTCTCCTGGTGGGCCTCGTCGGTTCCGGCGAGGCCCGCCAGGCCAAGACGCTGGCGGAGATCACGTCCACCGGCTCGGTCACCGCGTGTGCCGACCCTGACAACCTGCCCTTCACGAGCTCTGACGCCCAGTGGCCGGGGTACGACGTCGAGGTCATCCGGGCCCTCGCCGCCGAGCTGGGGGCCCGGGCCGAGTTCAAGTGGATCGGGACGACGTCGGCGCGTGCGGCGATGCGGAACCTCCTCGAGGGCGAGTGCGACCTCTTCCCCGGCCTGCCCGTGGCGCCGGGGTTCACCGAGGAGTATCCCCAGCTTGCGTTTTCGCGGGCCTACTACACCATGCGGCACGTGGTCGTCGTCGGTACGGGAGCGCCGCTCACCGCCCTGGCGGACCTGCGAGGCGTCGTGACCGCCGTCGAAGCCTTGAGCGCCGGCGACCTCTTCCTCCTTCAGCGTGGGTACCCGCGCCGCAGCTACCGGACCCAGGAAGCCGCTTTCCGCGCCGTCCAGTCGAGAGAGACGCCGGCCGCGCTGCTCTGGGCGCCGTTGGCCGGCTGGTTCCTGACGCGGTCGAGCGCCGTCCATCTGAGGCTGGTCCCCGTATCGGACCCGGACCTGGCCGTGGCGTTCGGCGTCGCCTTCCTCAAGCGGGATCCCGCCTTGAAGCACGCCCTGGATCGGGCGATCGAGCGGCTCGAAGCCCGGGGTGCCATCGAGGGAAGCCTCAGGCGCTACGGCGTGCCCGTTGGCCGGGCGGGTGCCCGGCCCGGCCCCTCGATCGAGCCTGCCAGGTGGGTCGCGGGCGGGAACCCGCTCGTCACGCCGGTGGCCGAGGTCCGGAGCGGCCCGCCGGACATCGAGGAGGGGCGCACCATCTTCCAGGAGAACTGCGCCGAGTGCCACCGGAGCGACGGCCGGGGCGGAGGATCTGTACCCCGCCTGCAGCAGTACCCGTTCGGCGCGGAGAAGCGCTTCATCGGGACGGTGCTGAACGGGCGCAACAGCGTCGGGATGCCCCCCTGGGGCGGCCTCCTCACCGAGGCCCAGGTGCGCTCGGTGCTGGCCTACGTCCGAGTGCTGGTGCCGACCCTGGACATTCCCGCCGGCGCGACGCCGGCGGCTCAGGCGCGCCTGATCTTCGGCCAGATCTGCGTAACGTGCCACGGCCGGGAGGGCGCCGGCACCCGGCTCGCGCCGAGCCTTCAGGCCTTCAGGGGCACGGACGAGGAGTTCGTCGGGGCCGTGCTCGACGGTCGCCCGGGCACGGCCATGGCCCCGTTCAAGAGCCTGGTATCGGTCGAGATGGCGCAGCAGCTCCGCCAGTACGTGCGTGACCTGGGGCGCCTCAACTAGCCATGCGCTCTCCCGGTGGAGGGATCGTCCTCTTGCGGCTCGTGGTGGGCGCGTGGTTCCTTAAGTCGGTGTGGACGAAGCTGACGCTCGTGTACTTCTGGGGGACGATCCCGTACCTCGCGGTCTCAGCGCGGTTCCTCGGCTTTCACCCGAAGCGCGTCGCGGAGTTCGCGGGGGGAAACCCGATCGGCTGGTACAAGGAGTTCCTCGAAGGGATCGTCCTGCCGCACTCGAAGCTCTTCGCGAGCCTCCAGGCGTACGGCGAAGCGTGCGTCGGCCTGGGGCTCGTCCTCGGCCTGCTGACGGGCCTCTCCGCGTTCGTCGGGCTCTTCCTCGGCCTCAGCTACGGCCTCGCCGCCTCGTGGATGAGCTTCGGCCAGCAGGGCTTCCACCTCCTGCTGGTGACATCCATGGTGGTCTTCATCTGGACCCGGGCCGGCCGGGTCCTGGGGGTGGACTACCTGCTGCTCCGCGCGGCGCCGCGCTCGCGGCTCTTGCGGGTCTTGACCTGAGCTCATGAGGACCCGCACGCAGCCGCTCCTGGTTGCCGGCCTCCTGGTCGGGCTCGCTGCCCTCGCGACGGCCCCCCGCGCGGGCGCCGAGCTCCGCGTCTTCGTCACCAACGAGAAGTCCAATGACGTCACCGCGATCGACGCGACTAGCCGGAAGGTTCTGAAGACGGTCCCGGTGGGTAAGCGGCCGCGGGGCGTCGCGGCGAGCCCTGACGGCAAGCAGGTCTACGTCGCCAACAGCGACTCGGACAGCCTGAGCGTCATTGACGCGGCGACGCTGACCGTGCTCAAGACCGTTCCGGCGGGGCGCGACCCCGAGGGGCTCACCCCCAGCAAGGATGGGCGAACCCTGTACGTGGTCAACGAGAACGACCTGGCGCTCACGATCATCGACGTCGCATCCATGAAAATCGTCCAGAAGATCCCGGTGGGCACCGAACCGGAGACCGCCGTGCTGTCGCCCGACGGGAAATGGGTCGTCGTCTCCAACGAGAGCTCGAACGACGTGTACGTCATCGACACGGCGACCAACGCGGTCGTGACGAAGATCCCGGTTCCCAAGAATCCCCGCGGGATGCGCTTCACCCCCGACTCTCGGCGCCTGTTCGTCGCGAGCGAGCAGGCGCACGTCGTCTCGATTCTCGAGGTGCCCGGATGGACCGTGCTGAAATCCGTGGCCACTGGCGGGAGCCGCCCGGTCGACATCCAGATCACAGCCGATGGTACGCGCGCCTATGTCTCCCACGGCAATTCGGGCGACGTGCGCGTGCTCGACACGAGCGCGCTCAAGCTCCTGGCGACAATCCCGGTCGGTCCGCGGGCCTGGTGGACCGCGCTCACGCCGGATGGCGCGTTCCTCTTCGTGACGGTCGGCCGCGCCGGCGAGGTGGCGGTGATCGACACCCGGTCCAACGCGGTGGTGGACCGCATCCGGGCGGGCACGCTCCCGTGGGGGGTCGCGATCGCCGACCTCCCCTAGTCACCATGCTACAATGGCGCCCTCTAACGCCTCAGGGGGGATGGCGATGAGTAGCCCTTTCGCGCCCATGAAGATGCAGAGCCTCAAGGCAGGTGAAGCCGCAATCCCACCGGATCCACCCAACGCTCTGAAAGAGATCGGACGGGCTTGGGAAGGGTTCGTTGCTTCCGGAGAGTTCGTCGGCACGCTCCCCCGACCGGTGATCGCGCAGAGCTGGCAGCGCTGCCGCGAGCTGGGGATTGACCCCTTCATGGATCGGGCCCCGACGGCGATCTCCCCTGAGGAGATTGAAGCGATCCTCCGCCGCGAGGATCTCGGGCGAGCCGGCAAACAGGTGCTGGATGAGTTTGCCGGGGCCGTGGAGGGAACCGGACACGTGATCGTCCTGGCCGACGCGCGGGGCCGCATTGTGCATTGGGCTGGATATCGTCGATTGCAGCGGATATTGGATCGCTTGAACTTGGCGCCCGGGGGGGATTGGGCTGAAACCAGCGTGGGGCCTAACGGCATCGGAACCCCGTTGGCGCTCGGTTGGCCGGAGTTGGTTTTCGGTGGGGAGCACTACTGCCGGCAGTGGCAGCCCTGGGTCTGTTATGGCTGCCCCGTGCGGGAGCCGGGGACCGGCCGGACCCTGGGCGGGGTGGACATCACGGGGCCCGCCAGGAAGGCGCACGCCCTCACCTTCGCCCTGACCGTTTCCATCGCGCGCTCCATCGAGCAGCTCCTCTTGGTCTTCGGTCTGGAGAGGCGCCAGGCCCTCCTCACCATCTGCCGCGGTGTCGAAAGAAGGTGGCCCTCGGAAGGGATCCTCGCTGTCGATGAAGGCGGGAGAATCGTCGAGATGAACTCGGCTGCGTCGCGGGCGCTCGGCATGCAGCCGGCCGTCCTGCTGAACGCGCCCCTGGCGGAGGTCTTGCCCCAGCTATGGTCTCCGGTTCAGCGGAGCGCGGAAAGCGGGGGTCCGGTGGAGGAGGGAGTCGCCGTGAGGATGCCCACGGGGGAGAAATCCGCGCTCTGCCGTGTGGAGCCGATCGTCCGTGAGGGTCGATCCCTGGGATCGGTCGTGATTCTCTCCGATCGCTCGGTGTTCCCGAGGCAGAAAGCAGGGGCGGCGAGGAGGAACCCGGGCGCCGGGTCGGCCAAGTATACGTTCGCCGATATCCTCGGAGATTCCCCGGCCCTGCGCGAAGCGCTGCACTTGACGAGAGCGACAGCTCGTAGCGCGCAGCAAAGCCCGATCCTGCTCGTCGGGGAGAGCGGAACAGGCAAGGAGCTGGTGGCTCATGCCATCCACGCCGAGAGCCGGCGAGCCTCGGGCCCGTTCGTCGCGGTGGACTGCGGGGCTCTGCCGCGGGAACTGGTCGAGAGCGAGCTCTTGGGATATGCCCCGGGCGCCTTCACGGGGGCACGTCGGGAAGGGCAGCCGGGTAAGTTCGAAGCCGCCCACGAGGGCACGATCCTCCTGGACGAGGTCGACTCCCTGCCGGTGGAGCTTCAGGCGAAGTTCCTCCGCGTCCTCGAGGGCGGAGAGGTCATGCGGTTGGGGAGCGCGAGCCCCGTGTCGGTTGACGTGCGCATCGTCGCGGCGTGCAGTGTTGATCTTCGACAGAAGGTAGAGGAAGGGACATTTCGTCTCGATCTCTATCACCGGCTCAGCGCCATCGAGATCTTCCTCCCTCCCCTCCGGGAGCGCGGGGAGGACATTTTGCTGCTGGCGTCCGCCTTCATCGAACAGGCATGCGCGGAGGCGGGCAAGGAGGCTCTGGCTGTCTCCCCCGAGGTAGCCGACTGCCTCAGAGCCTATTCGTGGCCCGGCAACATTCGGGAGCTCCGGAATGTGTGCGCGCGGTGGGCACTGACCGTGGAAGGCCGCCAGGTTCTTCCGGAACACATGCCCCCGCATATCCGCGAGCCGGTCCTCCTGCCGCCCGCCGATGTCGCTTCAGGGAGCCTGCGACGGGCTGAGGACGCCATCATCCGGCGGACCCTGATGGAGAGCGGCGGTGATGTGGGCGAGGCCGCCCGGCGCCTCGGGATCGCGAAGACGACCATTTACCGCCGTTTGAAGCGGCGGAGTGCTGGGTAGCAGATGCAAAGTGCACCTCGGGTTGCACTCTGCATCGCCTGAGTCCTTAGATTTCACTCGCGCTGCCCCCGGAGCCTCCAGTTTCGGCTTGACTTTTTTTTCAATCCGCCTTACCCCTCTAGACTCAAAGGGAGGAGCCACAATGGTCAACGTAAGACGTCTTCTATCGTTACCCATCCTGCTCTGCCTGGTTTCAGCCATCCTCGCCGCCGTGGCGCCCCAGGCCGCCGCGCAGGCTCCCGGCGGCAAGGTCGTGCCGAAGCTCGTGGTTTTCATGGTGGTGGATGGGTTTCCCCAGGAGCAGCTGGTCAAGTACTACGACCTGCTCGGGGAAGGCGGCATCAAGCTCCTGCTCGATAAGGGCGCTTGGTTTAACAACGCCAATTATAGCCACGCCACCACCTATACCGCCGTAGGCCATGCCACCCTGCTCTCCTGCGCCCATCCCTACAAGCATGGGATTATCGGGAACGACTGGCTCAACAAGAAGACCAAGGAGAGGATTTACTCCACCGAGGACTCGAACTTCAAGTATCTGGGCGAAGATACCAAGAAGCACCAGGGAACTTCGCCGTTCAACCTCAAGGTCACCACGGTCGGAGACGAGCTCATTTACGCCAACGGCAAATCGAAGGTCGTCACGATTTCAGCAAAGGACCGGAGCGCCATCGGGTTGGGGGGGCACGCTGGCACGGCCTATATGCACAGCACCGTCACGGGGCGCTTCATCACGTCCGACTACTACATGAAGGACTACCCCGACTGGTGGAAAAAGTTCTACGAGGGCAAGCCCCAGGACAAGTACTTCGGCAAGACCTGGACCCCGCTGCTTCCCGACGACGCCTATGCCCGGTCGGCCCCTGACGACCGGCCGTGGACCAAGAACTACAAGGGTCTAGGCACCAAGTTCCCCCACCCGATCAGCGGGGGCGCGGACAAGCCGTCGCCAGGCTATTACGACGCGATGATCTGGACGCCTTACGGCGATGAGCTCACGCTGGATTTCGTCAAGGTGGCGCTCGAGGGCGAGAAGCTGGGAAAGAACCCTGCGGGTGTCCCGGACCTCCTGGCCGTCAGCTGGACCAGCCACGACTACATTCAGCACCTGTTCGGCCCGGAGAGCAAGCAGTCGCAAGACCATACCTTGCGGATCGATCGCGTGTTCGCCCGGTTCTTCGAGTATCTCAATACATGGGTCGGCTTGGACAATGTCATCATCACGCTGAGCGCGGACCACGGCTTCATGAACGTCCCCGAGTACAGCGCCTCGAAGAATTTGGACGCGGGGCGTATCGACCCGGAGAAGATGATCGAGGCGGTCAACGCCAGCCTGTCGAAGAAGTTCGGCGAGGGGAAGTACGTGACCACGTGGTGGAATCCCACTCTCTACTTGGACTACGATCTCATCGACGGCAGGAAACTCAATCGTACCGATGTCGAGAACGCCGCCGCCGGCTTTCTCAGAGAGTACCCCGGAGTCGAAGCTGTGTTCACCCGCACCCAGTTGGGAAACGGGGACATGCCAAATACCAAGATGGGCAGACAGGTCACGCTGGCCTGGCACCAGCAATTGAGCGGGGATATCGTCATCATAAACAAGGCCAACTGGTACCTGTTCGAAAAGCCGTTTGCGTACGCGGCGACCCACGGCACGCCGTGGTCCTACGACACCAACGTGCCGCTGGCGTTCTACGGCAGCAAATGGGTCAAGTCCGGCAAATACGGGGACGCGGAAGTGGTGGATCTGGGCAGGACGCTGGCCTCCCTCCTCAACGTCCGGCCCCCGAACGGGTGTGAAGGCAGGGTGTTGACCGAGATCCTCCGCTAGCGCTGTCCGATTTTGGCAGGGAGTACTTCAACGCCGGCTGCGGAAGTCCATGGACTCCGCATGGACTTCCGCAGCGGCGGCCGTTCCGTTACCGTTCTCAGCATTCCCCACCTTGCAGTTGCCGCCGGGAGCAGCGTCGGGCTTTTCGGGCCAAGCGGGTCGGGGAAAACCACCCTCCTAAACATCATCACCGGAATTCTCACGCCCAGCGCCGGAAAAGTCTCGGTTGACGGCGTGGATCTGGGCGGCCTCTCCCCCGGAGCGCGGGATCGCTTCAGGGCGGAGCGCGTCGGCTACGTGTTTCAGGCGTTCAACCTGATCGCGCCCCTCACGGCGCTGGAGAACGTGCTGCTGCCGATGGGGTTTGCCGCCCGGATACCCAAACGACAACAGCGCTCCCGAGCGCAAGAGCTGTTGGAGCGCGTCAATCTCGGTCACCGCCTGCACCACAAACCTGCCGAGCTTTCCCACGGGGAGCAGCAGCGTGTGGGCATTGCCAGAGCCCTGGCCAACCGCCCGCGGTTGATCATCGCCGATGAGCCGACCGCGAGCTTGGAACCGGGATTAACGCAGGAGATCGCGCGTTTGCTGGTGAGCGTCTGTCAGGACGACCACGCCACACTGCTCGTGGCCTCCCATGATCACGCGGTGCTGGAGCATCTCCAGAGGGTGGAGGAGATGCGGTCCTCCGCCGAAAGTTCTTCGATACCCAGAATGGCGATAATGTCTTGCAGTTCATTGTAGCGTTGCAACATTTTCTGCACGCCGCGGGCCACTTCATAATGCTCTTTGCCCACGATCTTCGGGTCAAGCGCCGTTGAGGTCGAGGCGAGCGGGTCGATAGCTGGGTAGATACCAATCTCGGTCAGTGCACGCGAGAGCACGATGGTCGAGTCCAAGTGCGAGAATGCCGTCGCTGGGGCCGGGTCGGTTATGTCGTCTGCCGGCACGTAGATGGCCTGTACTGAAGTAATCGAACCCTTTTTCGTCGTCGTAATGCGCTCTTGGAGCTCTGCCATCTCAGATGCCAGTGTCGGCTGGTAGCCTACTGCCGAAGGCAGACGGCCAAGGAGTGTGGAAACTTCAGAGCCTGCTTGCGAAAATCTGAAGATGTTGTCGAGGAAGAAGAGCACGTCCTTGCCCTGCTCATCACGGAAGTATTCTGCCATGGTGAGTGCGGTGAGTGCCACACGCGCACGGGCACCCGGGACCTCATTCATCTGGCCGAATACCATTGCAGTTTTGCCGATAACACCCGACTCTTTCATTTCAATATACAAATCATTACCTTCACGGGTGCGCTCACCGACGCCACCGAAGACCGAAAATCCTTTCTGCACTTCGGCCACGTTCCTCATGAGCTCCATAAGGAGGACGGTCTTGCCCACGCCAGCTCCACCGAAGAGCCCCACCTTACCGCCCTTAACAAAGGGAGCAATTAAGTCGATTGCTTTAATACCCGTTGCGAAAATTTCTGTTTTTGTAGACTGTTCGGTCAAAGGCGGAGCCGAACGGTGAATCGGCCAGCGCTTTTCAAATTTATTATCGGTCTTGGTTAATGGCGTCCCAATGACATTAAAAATATTACCGAGCACCCCTTCCCCCACCGGCACCTCTATCTGGTGACCCATGTCGGTGACCTCTGCCCCGCGCGTAAGCCCATCAGTTGACTGCATACTAATAGCGCGTACCTTGCCCGGCTCCACATGCTTCATCACTTCAAGCGTGAGCTCTCCCTCACCAAGCTTAACCCGCATCTCACCATAAATAGGCGGCAGAGAAACTCCCTCATCAAAGAGCACATCAACGACCGGTCCGACCACTTGCGTAACTTTTCCTTTAGTATTGTTTGCCATAGTATATCTGTTACTTGTATTGCTTTATAGCTGAATCCCATTTGTAAGTTTTAACTGTTGGATTCTCAGATGCATCACTGTGGTACAACGTCTGTATGTCGTACTGCCCAGCAGTTTTTGTAGTGAGAAGCATGAATCTCAATGGACCCATGTCAGTCAAAACAATTTTCCACGTTCCATCAACTTTTTGAAACACATATAAAGATTGTGTGTCTGGCTCAACAACTTCATAGCCGATAGTTCCATTTCCGGCCAAATCAAACTGCTTTACGGAATAGTCAATTTCCTCGGAATTATCTTCTTTAGTCTTAGTGTTAAGCATAACCCGATCAGTGGCCACCCTAACATCTGAAGTCAGTTGCTGCCTTTGTAGTACTTTGGGTGTTTGATCGCCATCAGACGTAGTCTGAATTGCAGTTGACGATGTTGATTGGCCAACAGTTACAGTCTGTGTTCCTGTCTCTCCCTGCTTCTGAGCTTCATTTTTCGGTGACTTATTAAATACCATGTATCCCGCCAGCGCCAGCACAACAATGATTAGAATTCCTGTTGTCCAATTTTTCATAATGTTTCAGTTATTTTTTAAGTTTATTAGACTTCTTTAAACTCTTCTTCTCCTCCTTCTTTAACTTCTTACTTTTTGCATTAAAAATGTTGATTTCTGTTGCAAAATCTTTTGCTTTGCGTATCAATTTGCTGGCGTCAACAAGATGATCATGTTCCTGACGTCGGGAAGACGATACCATTTTCGTGGTGTCACGAAGATGGTCGATTTTTGCTTGTTGTGTTTTGACGATTTCTGTTTTCATGTTTTTTGTCTAGAAGGTTCAACCTTTTAGATGCTTAAGGTTGAACCTTCCCAGTCTATATATTCTTTATATATTCGACGTCACTTCAATGATTTCTCGGGTGATTGCTGCTTGGCGGGATTTGTTAAAGGATTGGGTCAGACTGTTTACTAAATCTTCGGCATTGTTTGAGGCCGACTCCATCGCTAGGCGCCGTGCGGCATGCTCGGAGGCGTTGGCCTCGAGTACCAAAAAGTAAAACTGCATTCTAATTAAATGGGGCACGAGTGCGGTCAAAAGTTCTGACGGTGACGGCTCGATAATATATTCTGCTGGGTTAAATATCATAAAAGATTCCAGCTCTTTGCGCAGGTTGGCGTATCGCCCATGTTCGGGCACAATCTCACGCACCGTATTTTTAAGCGTTGCAGTATCAACCGGTAAAATATCTCTTTGCAAAACTTCCTGTCGCAGGGCTGTTCTAAAATGTGTTGAAAACACGGTAACCTTGTCCCAAGTCCCAGCTAAATATCCGTCAGTTACTAAACTAGCCAGAGGCCCAACCTCATCAAACTCAGTCATATCCCCCACTTTGGTAAATGTCTGTATTGGGGTAACTCCCTTTCTTTCTAAATATTTTGCAGACTTAGTACCGACTGCAACAAATGACAAATTCGGAGGTCCGACCTCCGAACCGGCTTCGCGGAGGTCGGACCTCCGAATTTCTAGAAACTTGTCCAGCTCACGAAATACTGAACTGTTAAAGGACCCGGCCAAGCCTTTATCGGACGCGACGACAACAACTAAGCTATGTTTAACTTCGCGTGGCACGAGCAACGGCGGCAAAACTACATTCGGGATACTCACAATGTTTGCGAGCAAATCGAGTGCGGTAAAAGAGTAAGGTCGAGAATTAAGAGCAACCTCCTGGCTCTTACGCATGCGCGTAGCAGCAACCAGCTCCATAGCCTTAGTGATCTGACGAATGTTATTCGTACCTTTTATGCGCCGCTTGGTTGCTTGGAGTGATTCCATGAAAATTCTAATTACTTCACTTTACTTCACTTGCAACTTAAAGTGTTCCAACGCCTCTTTTAATTTTTTCTCGGTTTCTTCCGATAGTTCTCCACTGGTACGCATCACTTCTAGGATGTCTTTTTCGTGCAGTTCTTTTAAGTAGGCGAGATATTTTGTTTCAACGGCGCGGACATCTTCTACCTTTACGTCATTAAAGTGTCCACCGAGGACGGCGTAGAAGACGACCACTTGCTCTTCAAACGGGCGCGGGTTCAAATCGTCCTGCTTCAAGATTTCGGTAATGAGCTGACCTTGCTGGATACGTGCTTTGGTTGCTGCGTCAACGTCGGAGGCAAACTGCACGAAGGCTTGGAGCTCACGGAATTGGGCCAGTTGCAAGCGGAGCTTACCGGCAACCTTCTTCATTGCCTTGGTCTGTGCGGCAGAACCGACTCGCGACACCGAGAGGCCGACGTTAATGGCCGGGCGCC
>OBEQ010727275.1_pt1 | contig 13519 bp, 18 predicted proteins | sample 1670901 | NCBI WGS metagenome assembly OBEQ01 (sample SAMEA104232315, study PRJEB22302) | groundwater metagenome | biome: forest; feature: aquifer; material: groundwater | place: USA | collected 2011-08-07 | depth 5.4 m
GGCGGCTGCGTTTGCGCGTTGCATGCGTCTACAGCTTTGCGTATTCGCTCCAATTCGCGGCCAACTGCAGTTGCGTTGCCCATTACTTGTGGAAAATTGTTACGCTGTTGTGCTGCCAATGCTGCTTGCCAGTTTTTCTCCAGCTGCGTTGTTGAAGTGCAATCGTTCACCGCTGCTTTTTGTTGGAGCACTTGTTCAACGCGGGGCCGCACAGCTTCAACAGCTGAATCTGCGTCTGTTTTGCTCTTGCGGTAAAGGTAACTTTGAATTGAATCATTTACAGCGCGTTGAGTTTCAGTTGAATTAATGCGGAAAAAATCAGCAACCGCAGCTTCAAGAGTTGGAAGCAATGGAAATTCCAAACCAACATCGTATGCACTTTGCAACTGTGGCCTAAACTTGTTCGGGTCAACCCCCTGCCGGGTCAATTCGTTGGATTTATTCACAACCGCTTTTTGGTAGTCATTGCCATTACGGACAAAAGAAACAAGCGCGGAATAAGTATCGCGATAGCTCGTTACAAGCGCGTCAAAAGACAACGAAGAATATTCACGTTCAAACAAGTCACTTGTATCAATCCCATTTGTAACTGAATCGTGGAAGCGTTCAGCTGAAACGGTAAATATAGAAAAGGCATTTTGTACCGACGTTATGTCTTTGCCTTCCCGCGATAGGGAATCTTCTAAGGCATCCAGCGTAGTGGCAGCTTGTTCGCGTTTAGTGCTGCCAGATTCGAAGGTTGACCGCATCTCTGCAAACGACAACCTATTATCGGAAAGAAACTTTTGTAAAAATGACAACTTGTAATCAAAAGTGTAAACCTTTCGCAATACTTCCAATTCAGTGACTGGCTGCCCGGTTTCAGCGTCAACTGCAATTATGATATTCTTGCCCTGCGGGTTAGCCTGCGGGTGGAAATAAACCAGCCAGTAACTAGTGCCATCAACTAGATATGGCCTACTTGCAACGCTAGCCTCTTCCCCTGTACGAAGATAGGGCTGAGTTGCCTGTAAAGCCGATTCACTGGGAACAAGCGCGGCTACATTTACAGCTAGTAAAGTAAACAGCAAAAATGCAAAAAACGCGGAATAGAACTTTACATTCATAGAATAAACTACCTATACTGGTTTAATTTGCCAATGTTTTAAAGACTATTGACTAGCTGGTTAGTAGCCAATGGGGCAGCAGCCACCAAGAGGTAATTTAATGGAATTTACAGGAAAAAGCCGCGCTGTTAAAAAACCGCTGAATGTACGAGTAGTGCTCGTGCGGCCGGAATACCAAATTAATTTAGGTTTAATTTGCCGCGCAATGAAAAATTTCAACGCCGTAGACCTGGCGCTAGTTAGCCCAGCGCAGCCGCCCGGGCCAGAAGCATACAAGTTTGCAAAACATTCACAGGAAATCTTACACAATGCTAAAGTTTACAGATCGTTAAAAGAAGCAACCAAAGGATTTGAACTAGTCATAGGAACTACTGGCGTACTGCGCAGGTTTCGCGGCAACTTAAAAAACTGCATTTCCACTGCACAACTTCCGGAATTTGTAAATGGAAGAAAAGTCGCACTTGTTTTTGGCTCAGAAGGAATTGGCCTTACGGACAAAGAGCTAAGCCAATGCGATGTAATTGCACATATCCCAACAGGCAAAGCTCATCCAGTGTTAAATTTATCACACGCAGTTGCAGTTACACTGTACGCTGCGTTTTTCTCGCGCAAAACTGGCAAATTGTTTAAAACTGCAACGCGCAAAGAAGTTGAATACCTGAATGTTTTGTTCTCGCAAATCGTGGACGAAATTGCACATAAAAATCCAAAGCTGCGCGACGTGGCTAAAACGAAACTTGCATTTCGCAGGATATTAGGACGGGCAAGAGTAGCTGAAACTGAATCGCAAACTTTATTCGCCGCACTTGGACGGATAAGAAAAGCTCTAAAAACTCTAAAGAAAAGCCCTAAATATCAAAAGCTATAAAGAGAAATTCTATCCAGTCCAGAAATTAAAGAGTTTGCGGCTATGCAGATGCGGTTTGCTATAGGCTTAAATAGAAGGCAAATTACTAAAGCTACTGGTGAAACAAATGGAAGAATACTCCAGCGTAATGCTTGACAAAATTTACAACGAACTTCGATTTATTAGAAAAGAGCTTATGGTAGTTGAACACGCCGTTATCCCCGTTGAAAAACTTTCAGCACAGGAGCTTGCAGGGCACAAAAAAGACTTGAAAGAAACTTTGCACGGAGAAAAAACTAATTTTAGGCAACTCAAACGGTAAAGACAAATGTTGCAAGTCACTTTAGGAAACAAGCCAAGGAAATTCTACAACGAGCTAGACGAAAAAACCCAAAAAAGAATAACCGCAGCTTTTGAAGTGCTTGAAACCAACCCGTGACCAGCAAAAGAATTTGACCTTACAAAAATAGACGGCCTAGACGACTGTTTTAGAATACGTATTGGAAAACACAGGATATGCTACCACGTCAATACAGAAGCAAATGAAATAAGCATTTACCGAATAGAAAGACGCTCAGAAACCACGTACAAATAAACAAAAGAGTAAATATGCCTACGTTCGTTTATAGGTGAATTCTATACCTTCCTGGGACAATGTGCTTGAGAAACGTTTTCTGCGCCGCTGCCAAACCACGTTGAAAACGCGTGTTCGGCACAAGTACAACATCTCCCCTGCGATTTACAAAGGCAAATGGATGAGTTTTCCTAATCTCTGCAACTTTGAAGCGACCAGCTGAATCTATTGCCCCCTCTTTTTTAATTGCTTCTTCAACATCGCTCGTACGCCTCCGCACACGTGCAGATCCAAGTTTATACGGCGTTACCCCGCCTACCAGTGCACCAGTAAGCACGCCATACCCCAATCCTTTACCAATATGTTCTGCACCGGATAGCACTGGACCAGTAAAAAATCCAACAGCGGAGCCCATACCAGCGCCAATTGGAATCTTACGATGCTTTCGCCAAGTGTAAAAGCCGCCCGGCCCGTAGTCTTTATAGTCTATATTTAACCGATTGTGCCTCGAATCTAGCACATTTTGAATCCACCCATTAACTTTCGGGTGTAACTCTTCACGTTTTATAACAATGTGTTTAGCAGCAGCCATGAACAACAACCTCAAACATAATTACCCCCCCCCCGATTTAAAAATCAATCGGTGACAATCTGAGGCTAGAGTGAAAGATAAACTGCAACAAACGCGGTTAAAATTATCAAGATAATTGCAGCTGCGGTTAACAAGCCCCATGCGTTGGTTACGTCAAGCAGAGGCCAGTCAATGCGAATGTTCTGAAACGCATGGCTCGACGAATTGTCAACTTTTTCCAAAGATGTTTCAATTGTTTGGTCTCCGCGGGCTACAAGCGCAGTTTCTGTTGCTAAAGGTGTTTCTTCAGCTGCTACTGCCGTTTCCTTTATAGCCTCAGCAATTGCACGGCTGATTTCAAACCCGTGCCAGCCTAGATGCGCGGAGTGGATTTCTTTTTTAATTTGGCCAGGGGTTCTCCCATCAGCTAGACGGTTAATTGCAAAATTGACAAGATCCTGATTAGCGTTCATGAATTCTTCACCTGATTTGCTTCAGATTTACTTCAATTATGTTTCACCCGACTAGTTTTTGAAATGAAAGGTCAAACCCGCCAGCGGCTCCTTCTGTTTGCGGCCATGAAACGATAAATTCCTTTACACGAGGTTGATTGGCAGAAAGAGACGCGTTTAGATTCTCAGAACCAACTTCCACCCCGCCTTGCTTTACAACAACTTGGCCTATAACAACCCTATTGTCACGCGCGTTGAACGTGCATCTGCCGGCTATTTGTAATATATCGCCATCTCCTGGCAACGGAACTATTTTACGCGAGCCGAAAATGCCTAAAAATTCAGGCGAAGATAAATATTCATCATGCGGCTCACAGCTAACCTGCGCTTGAAACTGCTGAAAAATGAAAAACCCAACTCCAACTATAATTAGAAGCAACACACCCCAAACGAGGTATTTATTTTCAGTTCCCTTGCCAGAAACTAGTTTGGCAAACTCGCCGCCTACGCCACTAATAAGCTGCATTAATCCCGAAGGGGAAGACATTTTTTTCACTGTGTCCGACGCTGCTTCGTCCCAAGTCTTGTCTTTTTTAGGCAACGCATCTAAACCACTTGGCACCCCTAGACAGCCGTCAACTTCAATCTTAAACTCGTCTCCAGCAACAGTAACCCAAAGCCGGAAAAATGGAATGTAAATTTTGTTAACCGCTGAAATTAAAATATTCTCCCGCTTTGCGCCAAGTGCATTTGCGATTTTTACAGTTGCAACTTTCTCAACTTCACTCGACCTAACCGCAGCGTCTTCAATTTCAGCCTCTACATCTTCAGGAATCTTCCTAACTTTTGCAATTGGCCTTTCGAGCAACGCGGGAACAAATTCATTTAACTCTGAAGTATGTGCATTTAGCGCTGCTTTTCCAGGTGGTGCACCTCCCTCTGCAATTACGTCAAAGGAAAAAATGTAAAACGGAACGTAAACGAGTTCAATTTCGCCAAACTCGTACTTCTTCCACCCGCGGCGCTGAACTTCCTTTTGCACCATCCCAAGAGCAGTTTCAGGAGTCAATTCCAACTTCAACGCAGGCGCATCTAAATCAACCATACAACTCAAACCCTTTAAACCAACACAAGTTAGGTAAGGGTGTATTTTATATGTTATTCGTCGTTATAGCAAGCCGCAAAAGTCTTCCGAATTGTAAAGGCGGCTTGCTAGATAGCAAACAGCAGCCATTTAATAAGATTACTTCTGCAGTTTGCTATATCAAAACATGAAAAAACCCGAGAAGCTCTTCTTTGCAACTCCCCGCGACCTGCAGATATGCGGAATACTCGAAACGCCTCGCCCCAAGAGCAAAGAAGTTGTAATTACAGTTCACGGCTATACCGGCAACAAGGACATTTCATATTCGGCGGAAATCAGGCACGCACTTGTAGAAAAGGGAATGAATAGCTTTGGAATCGATTTAGGCGGATGCGGCGAATCCCAAGGAAAATTTGAAGAACAGACAATTTCTACAATGGTAGAAGACGTAACCGCGGCAATAAAATTGATGAAGACAAAAGGGTTTAAAAAAATCGATTTGTGGGGCGCAAGCGCTGGCGGATTAGCTTCGATGGGCGCCGCGCTCAAAAACAAAATCAATAAGATGGCATTAGCTGCTCCAGTTTCCGATTACCCTTCCCAGCGTAAGAGAAGATACGGCGCCGCTGCAATTCGCGAATGGAAGAAACGCGGCTACAATTACTACGACGCTGGCCCACGCGGGATTTTTAAAGTTAACTATACTTTTTACGAAGATAGCAAAAAATGGATAATGTACAGCAAAGCTCGCCGGATCAAATGCCCCGTGTTAATAATCCACGGCAACAAAGACGAACAAGTAGACTTAAACGACAGCAAAAAACTTGCGAAGCGATTGCCAAACGCAAAACTAATTGTCTTGAAGGGAGCGAATCACAACATGAAAATAAAAGGAGACAGAAGCAAAGCTACAAAACTATTTGTGAAGTGGCTCGCAGGTTAATTTTTAGCTTAAATTACCTCTAACTTTTCTCTTTTTGTCAACCCATAGTGTAGAAATTTTTATATATCGTTCCCGCGTTTCTAGTGCATGGACTTGGATGAACAGGAAAGAGCAATGAAAAAAATAGAAGAAACTATTGCAAAGGAACTACCGGAAATAGACTACCATGCAATAATAGCAATTGAAAGTAGCCCAGGTAGGGGCGGAGTGTTTTCCTTTGGAACCTTACATGAAAGAACTCCGCTGCAAACTTGGCTTATAATAGCAGGCAGTTCCTTGCGACACGTACAGCGCCTATTAAGTGCGCTTAGCTTGCCTGGAGAAGATGACTTTAATAAACCAGTTCAACCAAAGTGATTATTATGCCAAAAATCATTTTTGAAAAATTCAAAGCAAGCGACCCGATCGTAATCCATCCACAGACAATTGCATTTTTAAACAACCTTACCAAACTACTGAAATTCGAGGACAAAGGAAACGCTACCTACGTCACCTACATTGGCAGCAAGGGCTAAAGCTAACAACACTAGGAAAGTGAACATGTTATGAAAGGCACAAAAGTTGAAGAAATCCACATGGGAAAAACTACGCGTTACCCAGTTGAAAAAGAATTTGCACTTACTAAAGCGGCATGGGCTAAACTAAGCCCCACTGTAAAAGAAATGATTAGAAAAAACCGAATACACTGGATAGAACTGCCCGAATATAATCCAGCTTAGGAAAAAGCGCAAAAACACCCTTTTTATAAAACGTCGCTAAGTAACTTATTTCATGAGAAGCTGAAGCTCGCAGGAAAAAAGCAATTAAAGCTGCAGCTAAGAAATAAAAAATAAAGGAAGAATAATTTTACCTTCTCTTCTTCACAATCTTGACGTTTGCCGGCGTTAGCATTATCTTATCTTCGTCTATTCGGGCAATGTCGCCGTTTATTCGGCTTGTAACTGCGCGCAAGTGTTCCACGGCGCTTTTCAGTTTCTGTGGATTGCGTGCAATTGGCGTTATGTTGAGAAGAACTAAATTCTTGTTATTAAGTTCATCTTCGACGATTTTAAGGTCAGCGTCGCTTTGCAGTGCAATTGGCTTTACGTAGAAATCAGCACGCTGGTGCATTACGTCAATATCTTCAGCTTCTGCGGCGCTCATGAACTCTTCAACGTTCATTTCTTTCCTTACGCCTAACATGTTTTACAAGTTTTGAAAAATTCCCATATATGTGTTTCACCATCTCCAATATTTAAAAAAATTCAACTGTTATAATAATCACGCAATGAATTAAAAACCTATTGCCGCGCTGAACTTACAGCTAAGCTGCTAGGTTACAGTTATAAATGTTTATCACACCTTAACAAATTAGTGGAAGCAAGGTTATTGAGAGTTGAATAGGGCGTTATTCAAAGATGAATAGGGAGTTATTCAAAGAAGAATAAGGGTTATTCAGAGTGGAAGAAGAGTTAGTGAGAGTTTAATATCGGAGATTGTAAGATTATGGCAGAGCTTAGTTTTGACGATTTATTGGCACAGCGCAGTGCTATTTTTAGAGACAAGTCAGTATTGTCGCCACATTATGTTCCAGACACGTTGAATTACCGCGATGCCGAAATTAAAAAAATAATGACCTGCCTTGCGCCAGCTTTACAGGGAAATAAACCTACCAACTCCCTTGTTTATGGAAAAACAGGCAGCGGGAAGTCTATTTCAGTCAAAAAGGTGCTAGGGAAGCTCTCCGAACAGGGAAAAGACGGGGTTAAAGCCGTTTATTTGAACTGCAGGGTTTACGACTCGCGGTACAAGATATTACAAAAAACCTTGTCGGAGTTTGAACCGGAAATTGCAAAAAGCGGGCATTCGTTTTCACTGCTTTACGAAAAAGCTCTAAATATTTTGGAAAAAGGCAAACACCTCGTGCTTGTTTTGGACGAGATTGATGTTGTTAAGGATATAGACAGTTTGGTTTATACGTTGACTCGCGCGAATGACGATTTACATAACGGAAGCATTTCAATGGTTGGAATTTCCAATAAGATTACGTTTAAGCAAAAGTTAGATGCACGTACTCGCAGTTCGCTATGTGAAGAGGAAGTTGTTTTCTCTCCGTACAATGCGCCGCAACTCCAAGGAATATTGACACAGCGGTTGCCGCTTGCATTTAGAGAAAGTGCAGTTGACACAAGCGCGCTTAACTTGGCAGCTGCAATTGCAGCTGGAGAAAATGGCGACGCACGCTATGCATTAACTTTACTTCTGCGCGCTGGTGAGTTGGCAGTAACAAATAATTCTAAGAAAGTAACTGATTTAGAAGTTGAAAAAGCGCGGGTTGCAGCTGATGAAGATAAAGCGCGGGAATTAATCTCCTCTCTTCCAGAACATTTGCAGCTAGTGCTGTATGCCTTGGCAATTGTTTCTCAAGACGTGCAGTACAAGAAGCTAGTTGAAAGTGATGATGGCGATAAGCTTTACTTTTCAGGCGAGGTTTATGACCGCTACGCTGCAATGTGCAAGAAAATGGGCAAAGAGCCCCGCACAGCACGTTGGTATAGGGAATACATCCACGAGTTGGAAACGCTTGGCCTCTTGGTAAGTGTTCATTCTGGGAAGGGAATCCGCGGGCAAGCTACGTTAATCAAACCCGTTTACGCAGCTGAAAAGATAAGGAAGATAATTGAAGAAAGTCTAGTTACTTAGGTTGAAAACATGCAATACGTTAGAATGTACGAAACTCGAGGACAACGACCATGGTATTCAATTCCTCACCTCGGCATATTTGCAAAACCATTGCGTGAACTAAGTGGCTTCAGTTATAAGAAGACCATCTATCTAACTTCACCAGACTTAAACAACCAAGGCTACTTTGAGATCGACGAAATGGCAGAAGCAACAAAACACTTTTCCAAATTTTGGGATGATCAACAGAAAACAAAAAAACTATTGTTAACTATTAGGCAAAGGTTCAAACAAACTGAACTGGTAGAAAAATGGGCCTGGAAACAAAACTGGCAGAAGAAAACTCTACAGGCATTATTGCAAGATATTCAGTTAGCTTACAATACGCTCTGGAGGATATTTTCCGTCATGATTGTGAGCCAACCGCAACATGTTCTGCCGCTAGAAGAAAAAATAACCAAATTGCTAGAAAAATACAATAACGGTAGCCAGTTGCTCATCGAGGCAACGTATTATCCTGGAGAAAGGTCATGGGATAAAGAAAATAAAGAAATTGAAGAACTACACAAAAAATGGAGTAAAATCAAAACTGGAGAAAAGCAAAAAGCTCTACAGCAACTAGTCCAAAAATACGGTTGGTTTAATGAAATAGAAGGAAACAAACCCTTTGATGCAGAGCACTATTGTAAACGAGTTGAAAACTTTCACAAAGAGCCAGTATATCAACTTAAAGGGCTGAAAATTCCAGAAGAAATCAAGCGAACAGGGCAGTTAATAGGCGAGTTAGGCTACCTGCGTTTCTGGACCCGCTACCACTTCATGACAATGCGTTACCACTGCAAGAAAATGCTTGCAGAGCTTGTAAAGCACAGTGGAAACCCCGATCTAGAATTTGCAACTGTAGAAGAAATTACTGCATTTTTCAAAGGCCATAAAATCAACCTTGACGAAATTAAACAACGTAGAAACGGCTACGCATCAATCATTGAAAATGATCATACAAAAATAATTATTGGTAACGAAGCAAAGAAATATTTTTATCTATGCGCAGAAAAATTCGAAAACGTAACCCAAATTAGAGGCAGAATAGCAAGTAAGGGAATTGTACGCGGTAGAGCAAGGCTAATCAGCTTCACAGCTCCGGACTATGATAAACAAGTTGCTGCTTTTCAAAAAAGTGAGATACTAGTAACTGGCATGACGCGACCGCAAATAGTTCACCTTTGCGGCCTTGCAAGTGCAATTGTTACAGATGAAGGCGGAATAACCTCCCACGCCGCAGTTATAAGTAGAGAGCTTGGAATTCCATGTATTATCGCCACGGTAAATGCTACAAAGATTATTAAAACTGGCGACATGATAGAGGTAGATGCCGAAAAAGGCGTAGTAAAAATACTAAACAAGGAGTGAAAAAATAGAAATGGTGTTTAAATCACTTTTGTACTTTACAAGACACGGCTTAAAGCAGAAACTAATTGCTACCGAAACTGGCGAGCAAGGAGATGCGATCACACAAGACTCTTATGAACATTTAAAGGCTCTTGGAACGAAGGTTGCTCCAGTTATAGCCAGTAGATCTGCGAATGTTTTGATCCTCCACTCTCCATTTGAAAGAACTAAACAATCAGCGAGGGCAATTGCTGATGGGTTAAAAGAAGGTGGCGTGAAAAGAATTAGATTGATTGGTAACCCAGTTGGAGATATAAAATTTGATAAAGCTGCATACGAACGACTCGTAGCTTCTGCGGGAGATAAACCGGCAATTGTAAAAGCTTCAAAAAGAGAAAGAACAAGATGGTTACAAACAAATGAACCAGAAATATTTAAAGAAACAACTGAAGATATTGAACATAGAGCAGGGCCATGGTTGGCTAAAGCCATAAGCGTGGCTCTCCGCAGAGCTCAGAGAGAAAAGGGTTTAACAGTAATCTCAGTCAACCACGTTCCAAACACTGATCTATTGCATTATAAACTAAGGCAAGCTGCAGGGTTGCCCTGGTCAGAAGAACTAGGCTTAGAGGAAGAACAGGGTTTCTGGACTGGTATCGATAAAAAGGGAGATTTCTACTTATTTCACAATGGTTTAAACAAAAAACCCAAAAAGGTATTCTCAAAAAGCGAGTTAGAAGAAAACCTAAGAACGTTAAATAAACATTGAAATAATTAAAAGTGAAAAAACAAAAATGACTAAATTAGAAGAAAAATTTATTCCACTGCATACGCTGATCCGCACAAAAGCTAAAACACTAAGCCCCCGGCAACGCGAATTAATTGAACTGCACCGCCAAGCTAAAAGGGACCGCGATGCACTTGACATCGTGGCTAATGCCATAACTAAAGAATCTTTGTTAGCTAGTGGAGGGAAGGCAGCTGAAGCATTTAACGAAGTAAGCAATGTATCCGATAGAACTACATCAAGCGCATTGTCCGCCGCAGTTAAATATTATGATCATCATGGCAAAGCTGAGCAAGCTTTTGACCAGTTAAGGAAATTTGCTGACCGGCATTGGTCTGCACCTATAGACTGGACTGAAGCATTTCGCGAATATGCTCGGCGGCACGGGGTAATGTTTACGCCGGGGTTACTGAAAAGAATAAACCGATACGAAGATAAAATGGACGCTGCAAGCTTTAAAGCAAAACAAGCTGTAGCGAGCAATAAAGCTAAAAGCGGCGGGGGACTTAACTAATTATGGCTAAATTTATTCCACTTGACAAACTTGCACAACACACTGACCTTAACCACGATCAACAACTGCTACTTAAGCTGCATGAACGAGCTAAGCGTTTGCATGGCAACGTTAAACTTGCCAGAGGCCAATTCAAGCAAAATGAAAAAGACCAACGCTTGCTAATGGAATTAGAAAAAGACGCTGAACACGCGGCATACGCTACTCTCACTAAAGCAATTGACTATTATCACAGCCACGATAAACTGGAACGTTCTTATGATGAACTGAGACGCGCCGCAACAGTACATTGGAGTCCCGGAATTGCGCGAGAATATGAAAATGCATTTGTCCGCGCTATTCTACACCATATAAACAATGGTAACATAGCGCCACGTGAACTCACTCCACAGTTAGCCTACAAAATCGACCACGCTGCTAAAATGAGCGGATATGCTGAGAAGATAGCGGCACAGATGAAAGGCAGGGGAAAATTGAGAAAAGGAGACGTTGCACTTTCGCTTAGAGATGTTGCAATGCAAAGAGAACAAGCCAGGTTTATAGCTGAAGCGGAGCAACCCAAGCGGCCTAGAAAGGAATTACCTAGCTAACCGCATCATAGCAATCCTTGCTATATTTCTATTTTGAATGGCAGGCGTGGCACTAGGCATAGTGTTTTTAACCCCTTGGCAGCCAAATCTTTTCATGGAGGCAATAAAACAAAAACCCCTAGACGGAGCCACAGTTACCTACAAGGAAAGCTATGAATTTCTACTTGCACACCCCGCGTTTCTCTCTGGCTTAAACCACGTCAAATCCCTTAAACCAGTTACAGTTCCACTCCACGTAGCACACAACGGCCGAAATCACAAATTATCCTTACGTAGAACGAGAAGAAACCACTCCGCATATTTGCTTAAAGCAGAACAAAACGGCGTTTCTTTTGAAAGAGCCGTTGTAAACGTTGCAGACCCCGAAACAAAACGCTTCTATTTAGTAACTGAAATTCCCGAAGGAGTTACGGTTAAAGAATTTCTCCAAACACGCGTGCCAGCAACACGTAAACTGCGCGTTTTGCGCAGCGTGGCTCAAGAACTGGCAAAACTGAACAAATCCGGCTTACGGCATGGCGACTTGCTAGCTAACCACGTTTACATTGGAAAAGGCGACCACGTTACACTTACAAACCCAGAGCTGGACGAAGAAATCGTCGAACACTTAAATGGAGACTTTGACCAACTGAGAGAAATGCTCTTAACACTAGAAAGAGACTTAGACTACGAACCACCCCAACTCTGGGAAGCGGTAAAGAGAGAAAATTACTTCAAAAATATGAAGGCGTAAAAAAATATTTAGAAGGCGAATAATTTGACTAAATCACGCAGCTTTTTACTCATTAAAGACCTCGAAGGAACCTTGCGCGGCACCCCAGACTTCAAGAGGGATAAACGTGAAAGAGTTTTTACTTGACCATGACGCTGAACAACACAACTTTTAAACATTGAACCGCCAAATAGTTCAAAGCCCTGGTAGCTCAGCGGTAGAGCGCCTGAACTTTTGCAACTTTAAATTTAGAAACAAAAGTGGCGTAACTGTTATCCCTCAACAAAGCTGAGAGGCAGCCATCAGGTGGCCGTAGGTTCGAAAGCCATACTTTTCTTTCTTTAGAAAAGAAAGAAAAGTCAGGCGTGTCAAAAGAAAGAAACAAAGTCATAGTTTTAAAAGAAAACACGTCAAGGCCGACTTTCCTACCCAGGGCGCTTTTTTAGCTGTGGTAAAAATGAAAAGAAAAGTCAAAATTAATCAGGCGCAAAAATTATTCTTTCTCGGAATACTATTTGGAATAATTGGAAACATACTAGCTAGTGCAGTGTGGAATTGGTTTCCTTGGGATAAACTCGTATTAATAGTACCCGCAGTGGGACTATTTGTATGGTTATGCCTAAAGTTTACTCAAAGTTCTATTTTAGAAGCGCCGTAATCTATTTATTAAACTAAATCTGAATAGTTGAGATGAGATTAATTATTATCAGTTCCGCCTTGCTCGCACTTTTATTATTAGGCTGTATGGGACAATTAGGAACTGCCTCTATTCAAGAAATAAAAGAAAACCCAGCTAAATTTATGAACAAAACTGTACTTTTAGCTGGAGAAATTTCATATTATCCGCTTAACCCATCTTTAGAGTATGGCATTATAGATGACCAGGGTTTTTCTATCCCCTTATGTAAAGATGAACGTAATTTGATGCATTTAATGGGAAAGAAACTAGTAATAACCGGTTTTTTGAGCACATATAAACAGTGGGCAATTTTAACAGAACCTAGCACTGAAATTTGCATCAGAGTTATATCGATTAGTTAACTAAGTCAATCTATCTCCGGACAACCAGCTTAAGTTAACCTCAGAATAAGTGCATCAAATTAAATACTTATAGAATCTACTTATCTTTAATTATGCACTTTAAACTTAACTGGGCTACGACAATTCGAGTAATCTTTGGCTTGCTCGGTCTGCTACTATTAGCCACATGGTTCTTAGTCATTGTAGCTATACTCTCTGGGCAAGCTAATTTTGAAGAATATTCATTTCCTGCTTTTATTTTAGATTTA
>OBEQ012001896.1_pt1 | contig 13519 bp, 10 predicted proteins | sample 1670901 | NCBI WGS metagenome assembly OBEQ01 (sample SAMEA104232315, study PRJEB22302) | groundwater metagenome | biome: forest; feature: aquifer; material: groundwater | place: USA | collected 2011-08-07 | depth 5.4 m
AGATTTGATCCCTTTGTGTGGTTACGAGCTCAACCGCGCGCTCCAAAGCTTTATTGGTCTGACCGAAAAGGTTCATTGCAAGTCGCTGGCATGGGCGCGGCGGATGTGATCTCAAGCAAGACTCACGGCCCTTATCAAGATATTCTTGCCTCCTGTGAGGATCGGTTATCGGCTCGTAATCCTCACTTACGATATTACGGCGGATTTTCTTTTAGTAAAAGACATTCTTCGAAAGAACTTTCCTGGCGTAATTTTGGATCCGCCTATTTTTTTATTCCCCGATTTGAATTGACGGCTCAAGGAGCCGAAAATTCAAAACATCTTTTTGCTGTCAATATCGCCGCCAAAGATATCAGCGAAGACCACATCAATCAAATTATCAAAGAACTTGAGACAACGTATTTCCCAGAAGAGAATTCTGATTTGAAACTTCCCAGCATCAAATCTCGTCGAGATTTGCCGGGCCTGAATGAGTGGAACGAAATTTTTGATCATGTCATGACATCAATTAAGCAAAAGGATTATGAAAAAGTTGTGTTGGCCAGAAAAACTCTTCTCGAATTAGAGGGAGTTATTAATCCCATGGCTTTGATGGAACACCTTCAAAAAGAGACGCCGCGTTGCTTTCATTTTTGTTTTCAGTTGAATGATACGACCGCTTTTTTAGGGGCTTCGCCGGAATGCCTTTACGAACGCAAAGGCCGCGATCTTGTGACCGAGGCGATCGCGGGAACAAGGCCTCGAGGAGACAATGACATTCTTGATAACGAACTTAAAAACCAACTCGTGAACAGCCCCAAGGAAACGCGGGAACATGAATGTGTTGTCCGTGGAATTGAAACGTCTTTAAAGAAGATTTGTTCTCAAGTTCAATTTGATAAGCAGGCTGTTTCCTTGAAGCTCCAAAACAGTCATCATCTTTTAACGCATTTTAAAGGTTTGTTAAATAAAGAGATTACCGATCATGATATTCTTGAGAATCTGCATCCGACGGCGGCGGTGGGAGGAGAGCCTACGGATAAGGCGTTAAAAACGATTGAGGCTTTAGAACCTTTTGACCGCGGGTGGTACGCGGCGCCCGTTGGATTTATTGGGCATGATGATGTTCAGTTCGCTGTCGCGATTCGATCCGCGTTAATTGAAGGCAACAAACTTTCATTGTACGCCGGAGCGGGAATTGTTGAAGGATCAACAGCGCAAGGGGAGTGGGACGAGATTGAGGGTAAGATAAAAACGTTTCTAGATTTATTCCCTCCCCCAAGCGAAGCGAGTGGGGAGGGTAAGGGAGGGGGGAAATAAAACATTTTTACCCCTCCCCTTAATCCCCTCCCACCTGTCTGCCGACAGGCAGGCAAGGGGAGGGGAAACCATATTTATGAACACAAAACACTCTTGTATTAATTTTTTGTGGTCCCATTTAATCGTTGAGGAATTGATCCGAAGTGGTGTGGATTATTTTTGTCTAGCCCCGGGATCGCGGTCATCTCCTTTGGCGCTCGCCGTCGCTCAAAATTCTAAGGCGAAGAGCTTTATTCATTTTGATGAAAGAGGGCTTGGCTTCCACGCGCTAGGATACACATCAGCAACGAAGTCTCCGTGCGCTGTGATCACAACGTCAGGAACAGCGGTCGCTAATCTTTTTCCAGCGATTATTGAAGCTTCCAAAAAGAAATTGCCGTTAATCATTTTGACCGCTGATCGTCCGCCGGAATTAAGATTCACGGGAGCTAATCAAACGATTGATCAAGTGAAGATTTTTGGTGATTATGTCCGATGGCAGTTTGATTTGCCGTGTCCGACGATAGATATCAAGCCAGAATTCGTCTTAACGACGATTGACCAATTAGTTTCTCAATCCAAAAGTGCTAATCCTCCGGGGCCAGTCCATTTAAATTGCATGTACCGTGAACCTTTGGCACCCACGGAAAACTGGGACAATTTTTCGGCTTACCTTAAATCCATCGCGAAATGGCAAAAGACAAAAGAGCCTTACACGAAATATCACATCGCTGCTTCTGCTTTGAGAGAAGAAGGCCTTGATGAAATCGTCGAAAAAATTAACCAGATCAAATCGGGTGTGATTGTCGTTGGGAAATTGCGGTCTTTGGAAGAACAAAAAAGTGTTTTAAAGCTTTCTGAAAAACTGGGCTGGCCGATCTTTCCTGATGTCACATCAGGTCTTCGTTTAAATGGCTGGTATTCCAACATTATTCATTATTTCGACCAGGTTCTCAACGCCCAAATTTTTAAGGTCAGTGAGATTGACGGCGTACTTCATCTCGGCGGGCGGATGACGTCCAAGCGTTGGTATGATTTTATTGAGACGGCCGACTTAAAAGAATACATCATGGTTTTAAATCATCCGTTACGTAACGATCCTCTTTATAATGTGACGACACGGATTCAGGCCGGTGTCCGCGATTTTTGTGAGGGAGTTGAAAAACAGGTGAAGAGACGGCCTTCCAGCCGTTTTCTGTCTTCATTAATAAAAGTTAATCAAACGATTCATCGTCTTATGAATAATTATTTTAATGACGATGTTTTAAGCGAACCCATTGCCGCGAGATTGTTGACGCAACAGTTGGCTAAAAATACAACCCTTTTTATCGGTAACAGTCTTCCCATTCGGGAAGCGGATGCTTTTGGGTTTCCGACAGAAAATATTTTGGAAGTCGGAGCTAATCGCGGAGTCAGCGGCATTGACGGAACAATCGCGACAGCCGTCGGATTTTCGAGAGGTCTTCAAAAGCGGACCATTCTTCTCATTGGAGATTTGGCTTTTTTACATGATTTGAATTCTTTAGCGATGTTAAAAGATTTAACTCATCCAATGGTCATTGTGATCTTTAATAATAATGGAGGAGGGATTTTTTCATTTCTCCCGATTGCTAATTCTCTAACGACATCAAGTCAAGATAACGGCCAGTTATCCACAAAGACGTTTGAAAAATTTTTTACAACCCCGCATTTTTTAACCTTTGAGGCGGCCGCGAAAATGTTTCATCTTGACTATCTTCAGCCTCAAACGCAGAAAGAATTTATTAAAGAGTTTAAAATGGCTCAGACAAATAAAAATTCAATGATTATTGAAATTAAAACGGATTGCGTTCAAAATGTTCGGATACATCAAGAGTGGCAGGATTTCTTAAAAAAGAGTTTTCAGGAACACAAGTCCCGACGTTGCTTAAAAATTATTAAAAGTAGTAGTCGGGACTCCGATTTCAATTTAATATTTAGAAAACATCGGAGCAAGGGTTAAACGATGGTCAAGAGAGCTCATCTCAAAGTAAAGTGGATTTCCTCTGGTCAGTTTGAGGACATTAAATATCATAAAATTGACGACGGAATCGCCAAGATTACGATCAATCGGCCGCAAGTGAGAAATGCGTTTAGGCCTTTGACGGTGAGAGAAATGTCTCAAGCTTTGAATGACGCTCGAGATGACGAGCGGATTGGCGTCATCATTTTAACGGGTGAAGGCAAGGATGCGTTTTGTTCCGGCGGCGACCAGAGAATTAGAGGAGAAGCCGGGTATAAAGACACAAACGGGACAAATCGTTTAAATGTTTTAGACCTTCAACGACAAATTCGGACTTGCCCAAAACCAGTCATTGCCATGGTCGCTGGTTACGCCATTGGCGGCGGCCACATTCTTCATCTTTTATGCGATTTGACGATTGCCGCGGACAACGCGATCTTCGGCCAAACCGGACCCAAGGTCGGATCTTTCGACGGCGGGTATGGGGCGAGTTACATGGCTCGCATCGTCGGACAAAAGAAAGCGCGGGAAATCTGGTTTTTGTGTCGGCAGTATAACGCGAAAGATGCTTTAGTCATGGGGCTTGTGAATACGGTTGTTCCTTATGCCCGATTAGAAAATGAAACCGTGAAGTGGTGCCGTGAAATTTTAGCTCACTCGCCCATGGCCATTCGATGCTTAAAATCAGCGTTGAACGCGGATTGTGACGGACAGGCTGGACTTCAAGAGCTCGCGGGTAATGCGACAATGTTATTTTACATGACGGAAGAAGGTCAAGAGGGGCGCAACGCTTTTTTACAAAAACGTCAGCCGAATTTTAAACAATTTCCGAAACGACCGTAAAAAACTAAAATTAATATATTCCCCTCCCCTTGTGGGAGGGGTTAAGGGGAGGGGTTTAAAAATTAAAATACCTTTATTGCCCCCCTCCCAACCCTCCCCACTCGCTTCGCTTGGGGGAGGGCATTAAAATATGCAACAATCCTTTTTTAAAATTTGGCTCATGGCCATTCGGCCTCAAACACTCATCGCTTCAGCGGCGCCTGTTTTTATCGGAACCGCCATGGCTATTGGCGACGGGATTGAACATGTGCCAACGGCTGTGGTTTGTCTTTTGACGGCGCTCGCAATTCAAATCGGAACAAATTTAGCCAATGATTATTTTGATTTTAAAAAAGGAACCGATACACCAGAACGCATTGGCCCAACCCGTGTCATGCAGGCCGGTCTTGTTTCTTCGATGGCGATGAAGGTTGCCATTGTTCTGACTTTTGGATTAGCGATTTTAGGATCTTATTATCTTGTTCATCGCGGCGGCCGGCCCATTACGATCATTGCGATTTCCGCGATTCTTTCCGGGATTTTTTATACGGCCGGACCTCGGCCCCTTGGATATCTTGGGTTAGGCGACCTTTTTGTCTTTATCTTTTTTGGACCCATCGCTGTCGCGGGCACGTATTACGTTCAATCCTTAGAAATTAATACCGCTGTCATTTTGGCTGGACTAGCGCCGGGCTTTTTTTCGGTGGGGATTTTAACCATCAATAATTTGCGGGACATCCAAGAGGATGCCAAATCCGGAAAACTGACATTAGCCGTGCGTTTTGGCCGCGGATTTGCCCAAAGCGAATATCTCTTTTGCGTTCTTGCCGCGTCGTTGATACCGGTTATAATTTATTATTTTATTCAAGATCACGAAGATATTTTAATAGCGACGATTGTCTTGCTTTGTGCCATTCCGGTCTTTAAAACTGTTTTAACGAAGATGGACGGAGATTCTTTAAATAAAGCTATAGTCTCAACAGGCCAACTTCTTTTTCTTTACACGATTCTTTTTTCGATGGGATGGGTTTCGTTGTCTCATCTTTTGCAATATTTTCTTCGAAAACTATGAGAATTTCCTCATTTAATATTTACCAATATTCTCTGCCTTTAGCGCGGCCTCTGGTGATCAATGGAAAACAGATTGAACACCGGGAAGGACTGATCATTAATTTGAATCAAAATGGGTTAGGAGAGATCGCTCCTTTGCCTGGATTAAGCCGCGAAACGTTACAGCAGGCGCTTAAAGAGCTTAAAGCCATACGATCTTTTTTGTTTTCGGAGGATATTCCCGCTGGAGTTGAAAAATTGGACGGTCATTTCCAAAAATGGTTTCAGACTTTTTGGTTGAAACCTTCCGTCCAGTTCGGGATTGAAATGGCGGTCCTTAATCTGCTGGCAAACACTAAAAATATGGCGATGAATAAATTAATTTCTCAGGATTGTCATGACCACGTCCGGATTCATGGGCTGATTCAGGGTTCACAAGAAGAGGCTCAACAAGAAGCGCTCGCCTTGATCAACGAAGGGTTCACGGCTTTAAAATTAAAAGTGGGGCCTCAAATTCACGAAGAAATCGTTAAAGTGAAGGCCGTCAGTCAAGTGATGGAAGGACGAGCTTTGCTTCGCATCGATGCCAATCAATCGTGGACTTTGAATCAGGCGCTGGAATTTGGCCAGGAAGTAGGGTGCGCGGCCATTGATTATATTGAAGAACCTTTTAAAAATCTTGAAGAGATTCCGGAATTTTTTGAAAAAACGACGATTCCCGTCGCGCTCGATGAGTCTCTTCAGCATCAAACTCTTCGTAAAATTAAATCGATTAGCGGAGTTGAAACGGTCATTTTTAAGCCAACGATTGTCGGCGGTTTGGAGAAAACGCGGCAAATGATTCAAGAGGCGCACACGTATGGGCTGGATACGGTGGTGAGTTCATCGTTTGAATCATCCCTTGGAATTTCCGCTCTCGCCCATTTGGCGGGAACTTCGAGCCGGGATCACACCGCGGGATTGGATACGTTGAAATGGTTTGAAAAAGATTTGGTCAAAGAGAAAATTGAGATTGAAAAAGGTAAAATGAATCTTGAGACAATGAGCATGCGGGACAACAATGTCAATTTTACTCTATTGAAAGAAGTTTTTTGAGAGATGATCAATGCCTTTATTTGCCCTATTGAAGAGAATGCTTTTAAGCGCCCCCATCATCCCGCAATTATTTTAAAAGATAAAGTCTTGTCGTATCACAATCTTAATGAAGCGGTGACAGCGACGGCGGATCATCTTTGTGATTCAGGTTTTCTTAAAAAAGATCGCGTTGCGATTCTGGCGCCGTCGTCAGCAGAATATATTATTCTTTTGTTTGCGCTGTGGAGAATTAAAGCTATTCCTTGTCTTTTTAGTCCCCGTCTTCCTAAAAAAATATTTGATCAACAGATTTTTCGCTTGCAGTGCCGACATAAGTTGGTTTCCCCCTCCCTAACCCTCCCCACCCTCGTCCCTTCGGGACTCGGGGGGAGGGAATTTAAATTTAATTCCCCTCCCTTGGTGGGAGGGGTAAGGGGAGGGGGTGAAAATAAGTCATCTCCAAAATATTTTTATCGCTTTGATCAGGATGCCGACATTATTTTTACCTCCGGGACAACAGGACAACCCAAAGCCGCGCTTCACACTTTAGGCAACCATTATTTCAGCGCGAAGGGAGCCAATCAGCACATTCCTTTTTCTTCGAATGACCGGTGGCTTTTGTCTCTGCCGCTTTATCACGTCGGAGGGTTGGCCATTTTATTTCGCGTCTTTTTGGCGGGAGGGACTCTTGTCATTCCTGATTCTCAGGACAGCCTTCAAAAAAATTTGAAGCGGTATAAAATTACTCACGTCTCTTTCGTGCCGACGCAACTTTATCGACTCTTGAAGGCTCGGTCATCAATATGGAAAAAAAATTTTAAGGTGATTCTCTTGGGAGGCGCTTCAATTCCCGAATCGTTAATTAAAAAGGCTGTTCAAAATAAACTTCCTGTTTATTTAACGTATGGTTTGACCGAGATGTCGTCGCAAGTGGCGACGTCTAAAAAGTTTCAGCGGCTCGGGCAAATTTTGCTTTATCGTCAGCTAAGGATTGCCCACAACGGAGAAATTTTAGTGAAGGGCAAGACGTTATTTAAAGGTTATGTGAACGGCCGAAAGATTCAACGTCCTCTCGAAGATGGATGGTTTAGGACGGGGGATTTGGGACAATTGAATAAAAAAGGATTGACGGTTTTAGGCCGCAAAGATCGCATGTTTATCTCCAGCGGGGAGAATATTCAACCTGAAGAAATTGAAGGTTATTTGAAAAAGCGGAAAGAGATCGAAGAGGTTTTCGTCGTCTCGAAATCCCACGCCGAGTTTGGTTCTCGGCCCGTCGCGTTTGTTAAGATCAAAAAGGGAAAGCGTTTTAATCCCGTTCAATTAAAATCCCACCTTCAAAAATATCTTCCCAAATTTAAAATCCCTGATCAATTTTATAAGCTAAGAACTTAGAACTCACAGCTTAGAACTGTCTTTTTTGTAAAGATTTTCTATCTTGGCGCGCATCTCTTTAGGGATGGGAATTTTTGTGTGCGTCTTTTTGTCCATTGTGACATGGACAGTACTGGCGGTGCCAACGATCTCTCGTTTGGTATTGAGGAGGGTGTAGCTAAAAGTAAAAGAGGTGGTACCAATATGCTCGACGATAACCTGGATCTCGATAGGATCGCCGACAAAAAGAGGGTGTTTATACTCACTTTCAGCATGAACAATGGGGAGAAAGTAGTCGCGGTTACGAATCAATTCCGCAAAACTGAATCCGATGGTCTCTAAAAGAGCCTCATAGGCATCGTGAACGAGTTTGAATTGCTGGCTAAAGAATAAAAGTCCCGCGGCATCGGTCTCATGCAGTTTGATTTTTGTTTGGTAGGTATACATTTTCCTCCTTCATTTATAAAAACGTCGTTATTATAACACAAGCAGTCCCCTCGACAAGTTAAGGATCATATTTTTTATCTTTCTTATCGTTTCTTTTATTGACAAAATATTTTCTTGAAGTAAGATAGTGACACATTAAAGATTTTAAATTATTTATTCAAGATATTTAGGAAATCTGCATGAATAAAAAAGCTTTACTCGCCGAGTTTATTGGCACGTTTGCTCTTGTTTTCGTCGAAGTGGGCGCCATCGCCAGCAATTATCTCAATGGAGGACAAACAGGAATTGTAGGGATTGCCTTAGCCCATGGATTAACGATCGCCGTCATGGCCAGCGCCACGATGGCCATCAGCGGCGGGCACCTCAACCCCGCCGTTACGATCGGACTTTTCTGCGCTCAAAAAATTGATATTCTTAATGCCATTGGCTACGTCATCGTCCAATGTTTCGCCGCGATTGTGGCTGTCTTTCTCCTTAAACTTTGTATCGCCAATACCGCATTAACAGCCGTGCAAATGGGCACACCGGCCCTTGGAGACGGTGTGTCAGTGACCGCGGGATTATTAACCGAAATTATTTTGACCTTCTTTTTGGTTTTTGTGATTTATGGAACAGCCATTGATAAACGCGCTCACAAAGTGGGTGGGTTGTTTATTGGGTTAGCCATCACTCTTGATATTTTAATCGGCGGCCCGATTACCGGTGCCGCGATGAATCCGGCGCGGTATTTGGGCCCGGCTCTTTTAGGCGGCGGCCTTCAAAATCTTTGGTTGTATTGCGTTGGTCCCATCACGGGTGGGATTTTAGCCGCGGTTTGTTATAAAAACTTTTTGGAATAGTAATGAGTGATGAGTTGTAAGTTTCGCTCAATACTCACAACTCATCACTCATTACTGAAGTAGAAAGGAGTTTTCAATGTCTAAAGTTGTAACTGCGGTGACGCTTAAAGGAAAACCTGTCACGCTCGTAGGCACAGATGTCGAAGTGGGTAAATCCTCACCCGATGCCACATTAATCGCGAATGATCTTTCGGAATTTAAATTGTCTTCTTTGAAAGGCAAAAAAGTTATTCTTTCTGTTGTTCCTTCTCTAGATACACCCACCTGTGATCTCCAGACAAAACGTTTTAATCAGGAAGCCGCGAAACTGGGTGATGTCAAAATTTTAACCATCAGCGTTGATCTACCATTTGCGCAAAAGCGTTGGTGTGGATTAACCGGCAGCAACAATATTCAAACGTTATCCGATTATCGTGACCGTGAATTCGGCCAAGCGTACGGAGTCTTAATTCAAGGCCTTAAACTTTTGGCTCGCGCTATTTTTATCGTCGACGCCGAAGGTGTTTTACGTTATAAACAGATTGTTCCTGAAATTGCTCAAGAACCCAATTATCAAGAAGCGTTAGACGCGGTTAAGAAAATATAAAAAGGAGGCAGGTATATGGCTTTTACAGTTCCTAATCTCGATTATCCTTTTAATGCCCTTGAGCCTCACATCGACGCCAAGACCATGGAGATTCATCACGATAAACACCATGGGACTTATGTGGCAAAACTCAACGAGGCAATTCAAGGAAATAAGGATTTAGAATCTAAAAGTATTGAAGATCTCATTTCTAAAATTTCCGCTCTTCCAGAAAATATTCGAGGAGCTGTCCGAAATCACGGAGGTGGGCATTACAATCATTCTTTGTTTTGGAAAACGATTGGACCTAAAGCCGGTGGCCAGCCAACCGGGGAAGTTGCGGAGGCGATTAAAAAAGAGTTCGGAAGTTTTGATGCCTTCAAGGAAAAATTTGCCGCCACCGCGACGACGCGTTTTGGAAGTGGATGGGCTTGGGTGTGTGTGGGCAAAGATGGCAAACTTTCGATCTGCTCAACACCGAATCAAGATAATCCTTTAATGGATGTGGCGGAATGTAAGGGAATTCCGATTTTGGGCATCGATGTTTGGGAACACGCGTATTATTTGAAATATCAAAACCGTCGCCCTGAATATATCGCGGCTTTTTGGAATGTCGTCAATTGGGACGCGGTCAATAAAAATTTAAAAGCTGTCAAATCTACGGTTCATATTTAGTGGTTCGACGCGCTTCGCTTGCTCACCATCGATAGAAGCGTCGAACCACCCTGAGCGAGCGTGAGCGAGTCGAAGGGTTTCCACCAACCTTGAAACAACAATTTTTTTTAAAATTTTATCTAAAATTACATCAAAATAGGCAAAATTCTCTTGACTTAGCTTTCGAATTTAAATACTATATATAGTGCTTTCTAAATTTTTGATCCAAACATATTGTATATTTAAACTCTTTATCCCCCGGAGGAATAATTAATGAATCAAGAAACTCTTCCCCTCGTTGACATCAAAGTTAAAAAACGGAATGGTCAAATTGTTTCCTTTAATGAAGCGCGTGTTAAAAAAGCGATTGGTAATGCGTTTAAAGAAAAAATGGATTTGCCTCGAGAAGTCGAACTTTCGATTGAAGTCGCGCGCGATGTCGAGCGAGTGTACAATTGTGTCCTCTCCGCGCTTAAAGAGCGCTTTTTAAATAACCAAGAATTTTTAACTGTCGAAGAGATTCAAGATGAAGTGATCCGTCAGCTTTTTGAAAATGGATTTAAAGACGCGGCCGAACTTTATGCCAATTACCGAAAACAACACGCGAATCATCGGGCCTTATTTGAACTTTACACCATCACCAAACGTGATGAAAAGGAAGTTTCCTTTAAACCGGAAAAAATCACCTATGCCATCGCGAAAGCGTTTCGCGCCAGCAATAAAGGGATTCTCACAGAAGAGTTGTTGACGATTGCCCGTGAAGTTTCAGATAATGTTGTCAATGAAATCCGCAAGACCTGGCCTACCGGAAAATGCCTTCATATTGAAACAATTCAAGATCTCGTTGAAAAGAATTTAATGAAGACGGGTCATCACGAAGTCGCTCGCCGGTATATCATTTATCGCGAGCAGCGCACCCGCGCCCGCCGCGCCCAACAATTACAAAAATATCAAGAGACCTCTCCTGATTGGGCCAAAAAATTTTCCTATAAAACTAAAGCCGGTGAAGAGAAATTTCTTAATTTAGAAGACGTCCGATTCCAGATTGAAAGCTGTTGTCAGGGATTACAGGATGTCGCGGCTTCTAAAATTTTAGAAGAAGCTGTTAAGAATTATTTTAACGGGATGAATCAAGAGCAGATCGCGACCGCCAATATTATGGGCGCGAGATCTTTTCTTGAGGTCGAACCGGATTACACTTTTGCTGCGGCGAGATTACTTCTCTTGAAAGAATATGAAGACGCTCTTGGTTACCAAGCGAGCTTTGAAAGCATCAAAACGGAATACGCGACCTATTTCCCTAAATATTTTCACAAAGCCGTGGAATTAGAGTTGTTAAGTCCGGATCTTTTACAATTTGATCTTGGACTATTGGCCACACACTTAGAGCCCAAACGAGATTTTTTATTTCACTACATGGGATTACAGACGCTGCATGACCGCTATTTTATCCATTGGGATGGACGACGTTTGGAACTTCCGCAAATTTTCTGGATGCGGGTGGCCATGGGTTTAGCGAGAAAAGAGGGGCTTAAGAAAAATGAACGGGCCATTGAGTTTTATAACATCCTTTCGACATTTCGCTTTATGTCCTCAACACCGACTTTGTTTAATTCCGGAACGCGGCATTCTCAACTCTCGTCCTGTTTCTTGACGACCGTCGATGATGATCTTCATCATATTTTTAAATGCATTCAAGACGACGCTCTGCTTTCCAAATGGAGCGGCGGGTTAGGCAATGACTGGACCAATATCCGGTCGATGGGTTCACGCATTAAAGGAACCAACGGCAAAAGCCAGGGAGTCATTCCTTTTCTTAAGGTCGCTAATGACACGGCTTTGGCGGTGAATCAAGGGGGAAAACGCAAAGGAGCGATGTGCGCTTACCTCGAAGTTTGGCATTTGGATATTGAAGAATTTTTGGAATTGAGAAAAAATACCGGCGATGACCGCCGTCGGACTCATGACATGCACACCGCGAGTTGGATTCCGGATCTTTTTATGAAGCGTGTCAAAGAAAATAAGGATTGGACGCTGTTGAGTCCTCACGATGTTCCTGATTTACATCATATTTATGGTCAAGAATTTGAACGACGTTATGCTCATTATGAGCAGTTGACCAAGGAAGGAAAGATTAAGCATTTTAAAGTCATTCCGGCGATTCAGCTTTGGCGTAAAATGCTCAATATGCTTTTTGAAACAGGCCATCCGTGGATCACGTGGAAAGATCCTTCGAATATTCGTTCCCCTCAAGATCATGTTGGTGTTGTCCATAGTTCTAATCTCTGCACGGAAATTTTGTTAAATACCTCCAAAGATGAAACCGCTGTTTGTAATTTGGGATCTGTCAATTTGGCGGTCCACACAACCCCCGACGGCTTAAATTATGAAAAACTTCAAAGCACGATTCAAACAGCCGTGAGGATGCTGGATAATGTCATCGATATTAATTATTATCCGACGATCGAATCGCAGATCGCGAATCAAAAGCATCGCCCGGTGGGATTGGGGATTATGGGATTTCAAGACGCGTTATTTATTCAAAATTTAAGCTACGCCTCTCAAGAAGCGGTAAAATTTTCTGATCAAAGCATGGAGGCGATTTCCTATTACGCGATTTTATCTTCGATCGAACTCGCGAAAGAACGAGGCCCTTACTCGTCGTATCGCGGATCAAAATGGGATCGGGGAATCCTTCCTATTGACACATTGGAGTTGCTTCAAAAAGAACGGGGAGGACATCTCGATGTCGATCGTTCATCAAGGATGGATTGGCTCCCCATCAGGGAAGCGCTTAAAAAATATGGCACGCGTAATAGTCTTGTCATGGCCATTGCCCCGACGGCAACCATTGGCAATATCGCCGGCGTGACACCGTCTATTGAACCTGTTTACAAAAATATTTTTGTCAAAAGTAATCTTTCCGGTGAGTTTACGGTCGTCAATGAGTATCTTGTCCGCGATCTTAAAAAACAAGGGCTTTGGGATAAAGAGATGATCGATGATTTAAAGTATTTTGACGGCAGTATTCAAGAAATTGATCGGATCCCTGGCCATCTTAAAAGTAAATACGCCACCGCCTTTGAGATCGAGTATGAATGGATTATTGAAACGGCCAGCCGACGGCAAAAGTGGATTGACATGGGACAATCGCTCAATCTTTATCAAGCCAAACCCAGCGGTCAAAAGGTCAGCGACATGTACATGCTCGCCTGGGAAAAGGGTTTGAAGACAACCTATTATTTGCGGTCCATGGGCGCAACGCGGATTGAGAAGAGTACCTTGGATGTTAACAAATATGGCAATATCGTTGGGCAAAGAGAGCGGGATGATTTGGGCCGTGTGACCACGACCACTGTAAAACCGAAATCTTTAAGTATAGAACCAACTCAGGATTGTGAGGCATGTCAATAGATTAATTCCCCTCCCTTGGTG
>OBEQ012589808.1_pt1 | contig 13517 bp, 14 predicted proteins | sample 1670901 | NCBI WGS metagenome assembly OBEQ01 (sample SAMEA104232315, study PRJEB22302) | groundwater metagenome | biome: forest; feature: aquifer; material: groundwater | place: USA | collected 2011-08-07 | depth 5.4 m
AAATTTTTCTAACGTGTCTACGGACACGCGTCGAAAAATTCGGCTTCGATTCGGCTCAAAATCCCCTCGGCCAAATGGATCACTTATTGTTTCGCAGAGCCTTAGTGAAAGAAGCTGGGGAAGTGTTCCTCCAAAATGCGCCGTCTCGTTCGGAGCTAAATGAAACGGCTTTAGCTTTTACGTAGTACGACGTACGCGGTACGTAGAACGGAGTTATGTTATATCTCGTTCCCACGCCGATTGGTAACTTGAAAGACATTACTCTCCGGGCGCTCGAAATTTTACGTGAAGCCGGCGCTATTATTTGCGAAGATACCCGCCACACCGGAGGTCTTCTGGCTCATTACGGAATCAAAACACCGCTCCTCAGCTACCACGAACACAGCGGGACGGGACGAGTGGATGAAATCGTGCGGCGGCTGGAACAGGGGGAGACCCTGGCGCTTGTCAGCGACGCGGGGACTCCTTTAATTTCAGATCCCGGTTTTCCTGTGGTGCGCGAAGCCCTAAAACGTGGTGTGCGGGTCGAAGCGCTGCCCGGTCCTAACGCTTTGTTGAGTGCGCTTGCGGCCAGCGGCCTGCCGGCGAATCAGTTTTCATTCTTCGGTTTCCTCTCCAATAAAGGGGCCGCGCGCCGGAAGGCTTTAACCGTGGCGGCAAACAGGCCGGACACGCTAATTTTCTACGAATCGCCTTTTCGAGTTTTGAAATTTCTTGAGGATGCTCTTGAAGTGCTTGGAGACCGTGAAGCGGCGGTGGCGAGAGAACTCAGCAAAAAATTCGAGGAGATTTCCCGCGGGCGCTTATCCGTGCTCGTGGAGAAATTCAAAAAACAAGCCCCGCGCGGAGAATTCGTCATGATCATCGCCGGACATGGACAGAAGAATGTATTGAAATCATAGACAAATCGTCATTGCGAGCGCAGCGCCCGCCTAAGAAGATTGGCGGGTCCGCCAGTTTGTTAGGCGGAAAGAATCTCAAGGTTTTCCCTTTGAGATTGCCGCGTCTTCCCCACGGGACTCCTCGAAATGACGAAAGAATGGATGCTCCGTCATGAACCTCGCAATTTTCGTATCCGGCAGCGGCACCAACATGGAAAACCTGGTCCTTAAAATCCGTAAGCGCCGCCTGCCTTGCATCCCCTCCATGGTGATTTGTGATAACCCGGGGGCCAAGGCACTGGAGCGCGCGGCGCGCCAGGGCGTTGAAGCGGTTGTGATCGACCGCAAGCTTTTCGCATCCAAAGAGTTATTTGAGCGTGCGATAATTGACGAACTTGAAAAACGAAAGATCGATTTCATCGCGCTGGCCGGCTTTATGCGCATTTTGAGCGCGGATTTTGTGAACCGCTGTCTTGGCCGGATCATCAATATCCATCCCTCGTATCTGCCGGCATTTCCCGGCGCGTATGCGATCAAGGACGCGTTTGACGCCAAGGTTCCCGAGACCGGAGTGACGGTACACTTTGTCACGCCTGAAGTTGACGCAGGCCCCGTGATCCTTCAGCGTAAAATCCCCATGGAGCCGCGCGATACTCTTGAAACTCTAGAAGCGCGAGTCCATGCTTTGGAATATGTGCTTTACCCTCAAGCTTTGGAGCTTATCTGTACAGGCAAAGCTGTTTTTAACCAACGGTCTCTCTAGCCTAGACAAACCCAGGCGCCTTCCTTATAATCCAACCTCTTACAGCTTGTTCGAATTCTGTGTCCCCAGAATTCTAGCGAAAGGGAATACCATGAATCCGTTCAAAATTAAAAATATTAAAGGCCGTGAAATCCTTGATTCGCGCGGAAATCCCACCGTCGAAGTGGATGTTTACCTTGAAGGGGATGCGATGGGCCGCGCAGCTGTTCCAAGCGGCGCTTCGACCGGAGAACACGAAGCGGTTGAATTGCGTGACGGCGACAAGGCACGCTACCTGGGCAAAGGCGTCCTCAAAGCGGTGGCCAATGTCAACACAACCATCAAGAATGCCCTCGTTGGGCAAGACGCCAGCTCTCAGCGCGATATTGATAATCAACTGATTAAACTGGACGGCACGCCGACCAAAGCAAAGCTCGGAGCGAATGCGCTTTTGGGCGTTTCGCTCGCAACGGCGCGTGCGGTCGCAAATTCTGAAGGCCAGGAACTTTACGAATACCTCGGAGGGGAAAAAGCCACTCTTTTGCCGGTCCCGATGATGAATATCATTAATGGCGGTGTGCACGCGGACAATAACGTGGACTTGCAAGAGTTCATGATTATGCCGTTTGGAGCCGAACGTTTCAGCGAGGCCCTGCGTATGGGCGCTGAAGTTTTTCATCACCTCAAAAAAATCCTGCATAAGCGCAGCTTGGCAACCTCCGTCGGCGATGAAGGCGGTTTTGCGCCCAACCTGAAATCCAATGAAGAAGCGCTGGATGTTATTCTGGAAGCCATCACCAAGGCAGGTTACAAGCCTGGCGATCAGATTAAAATCGCGCTCGACGCCGCCAGCGCCAGCTTTTATGGCAAAGACAAAACCGGCGGCAACGCAAACCCGGGCAACTATGTGCTCAAGGCGGAAGACCAGGCCGTGAAATCCGTGGACGAAATGATTGAGTTTTACGCGCGCCTGTCCGAAAAATACCCAATTTTTTCAATCGAAGACGGTTTAGATGAAAACGACTGGGCGGGCTGGAAGCTTTTAACCGACAAACTGGGCAAAAAAATCCAATTGGTGGGGGACGATCTTTTCGTCACCAACACCAAGCGCCTGGAACGCGGCATCAAAGAGGGGATTGCCAACTCGATTCTCATTAAAGTGAATCAGATCGGTACGCTTTCTGAAACAATGGATGCGGTAAAACTTGCCCATGAGAACGGCTACACTGCCGTGATGAGCCACCGCAGCGGTGAAACCGAAGACACCACCATTGCGGATCTTGCCGTGGCACTGCGCACCGGCCAGATTAAAACCGGATCGGCTTCACGTTCCGACCGCATCGCCAAATACAACCAACTCCTGCGCATCGAAGAACAACTTGGCGCAAAGGCAGTGTATGCCGGAGCCCAGCTGGCCGCTGCATGAGAAAACCCTTTGTTTTTTTACTCCTGTTCCTGATTGCGTTGGCCGTATTCTTTTGGGTGTATTTTCCGGCGCTTTCACGCTACCGGGAATTGAAAAGCCAGGAAGAAAAATTAACGCATGACATTGCCGATCTCGACGGACGTATTGAAACCCTGCTTGAAGAACGTAAACTCCTCAAAAACGATTTAAACTATCTCGAAAAAGTCATCCGCGAAGAAATGGGACTCGTGAAACCCGGGGAAATCATCTATAAAATGATCCCCGAAGCCCTCATGAGAAAACCGGCGCTGCCCAAAGAACCCGCCGCCCCAGTGCCTGCCCCCGAAATTACCTCACCCATGCCCACAGCCATCATTGAAGCGCCCAAACCAGCCTCCCCAACAGAGACAAAGCCCGCCAAACCGGCCGTCCAGCCGGCGCCGGCAGGCAAGGCCTAGCCTTTCCCAGCCCCATTTAAACCCGTTGCAATCAGCCCTTTTGAGGCCTATAATAAACTTCTCTCCTCAAGTTTCCTTCATCAAATCCCGATGCAGGTTTGCTTCAGTGAGAGGTTTTGAAAGAGATCGATGAATTTTCATCGCGGGGCAGACGTTAGACGCAGTCCCGCGATACGTTGATAAAGATCGATGGATTTTCATCGCGGGGCAGACGTTAGACGCAGTCCCGCGATACGTTGATAAAGATCGATGGATTTTCATCGCGGGGCAGACGTTAGACGCAGTCCCGCGATACGTTGATAAAGATCGATGGATTTTCATCGCGGGGTGGAGCAGCTCGGTAGCTCGTTGGGCTCAAGTCAAAGTGGGCTGTTCGGTCAGAAATGGCCGAATGAAACCTGTCAAACTCGGTGAAGCCTCAATCACGCAGGTTGGTGGTAATACCGAGCCAAGCCCGTCAGTTGTTTGGCGGGAAGGTGTAGAGACTAGATGGCAGGCACCCGACTCCGGAATCCGGAAGGGTGAAGGTATAGTCCAGACTACAAATCTGCCGGATGTGGCAGAGCAGCGAAAGTTGTAGTAGCAAGCATAACCCAAAGGTCACAGGTTCAAATCCTGTCCCCGCTACCAATAAAAAAGGCCAGGTGGTTTATTCACCTGGCCTTTTTTATTGGTAACTGGATGGATTTGAATAGGAGCGGCTTCGCCCTATTTATGAAGATGCGCCCTTAGAAGCACCGACATCCTTCGAAGCCGCGGATGGCCGACCGCAGCCCCGATAAGTTTTCGCGATGCGAAAACTTTGCAATCGGGACGGAGGAGCCAAATCCTGGCACCCTCATAAAAATCGATCCATGCCGGACCCATGGGTAACCTATGTCTCAGGTCGCACAACCCGGTAGGGCTTAATGCCCTGCCGGGTTTTTGCTTTTGCGGACAGGATTTGAAGTGAGCAGGCCTTGCCCATTTTATGGAGGCGCGACCTCTGGGAGCGCCGACTTCCTTAAGAAGAAGTTATTCGGGGGATGGCTACGGAAGGATGGGACGATTTATAGGTCAAAAGCTGCAAGACTAAGACAACCGGCACGCCATCCGGCGCGGGGAGGGGTAAACGCAGGCTCGATAAAAGAGGCAATCTGGACGGCAGACGCCATCGTAGATAGCAGTATGCAAAACACTACGATGCACCTTTCCCCAACGGAACAGATTTTGGCGGGTTTTAAGGCGGCCAATAGGGACCTTTTCGAAAAGGACGATATGAAACTGGCGCTCCATCTGGCCACGGTCCTTTCGATCTTAGCTATGGGCACAGCTGTCGTGGCCGGGACGCCTTGGGTTCTTCTCAAAATAGTGATCGGCGTCATGAACGCTTTTTGCTGGTTTTCCCTGATCAATGTGACGATTCATCACCATCACACCCACCACAACGGCGCGGCATCGCCCGTAATGAAAAAAGTCCTCGATTTTCTCTATTTGATTGCGATGCCGAATGCGCCGAAACGCCGTACGCGTTATATTCATGCGCATATGAACCACCATTTCCGGCCGTTTCATGAGACCGATGTGGACCATCACTACGGCGCGGAACGCTTCCTTCGAATGATCAAAAATCCGTTTAGTGCATTTCTTTATATTTTAGAATTGACCTTTGTCGGCGGGCATGTGCCGGGCTGGGAAGACGATCATTACATGAACACCGTCCCGCTGAAACAATGGAACCGGCTGGATTACGCCAAGTTAAAACAGCTTGAAATCGGGCAGGCGCGCAAAATCGCGGCCATGCAGTGGGGCGTTTTCCTGCTGATGATCGCGCCTGCTTTTATTCTTCCCCGGCTGGGAGTAGAAAGGGGAATGGGGATTGCTTCAGCGTTATCCGCGATTGCCTGGGGATGGGCATTCCCCATGCTTTTGGTCAAAAACTGGGCGCATTTTCTTGGGCAATTCCAACATTATGATGAGGCATTCTTGCAGCCTGAGGCCTCGCCCTGGAAACGTGCCAAAACGTTTCGCTGCCCGTCTTTCATGAACTATCTCGCCGGCGGAGAAATTTCCGGCCATTTCCTGCACCATCTTTTTCCGGAATTGCCTTACTATAATGTCGAGTCCGCTCGTAAGCGTTTTTTTCAAGACCCATTTTTAGTGACGCAGTTTGTGAGTTGCTGAACGTAAAAAAGGGATCACACCCAATATTAAAATAGGTCTGACCTTTTTGTTTCCCGCCTCTATTTTCCGAAAGATTTTAAAAGATAAGGCTCATTGAGGACGCCACTTTTTCTAATATTCTACCCAATTGCCGGCGGCCGCCGCCAATTAAAGTTTACAAGTTTTACTTGAAAATAGATCCGATGATTAGCATGATGTTCGCTAGAATACAGGGCAGTGGTCGCTATCCATAGGAGGGTTAAGATGAAAACGGCAGACGTGAATGCGGGCGAAATTATCCGGCATGATAACAAGCTTTGGAAAATTATGGAAAAGGAGATTTTAGGACACGGGAAGGCGGCCAGAACTTACCGATTGAAACTTAAAGACCTGGCGAGCGGGCAATTTTTCGAACAAGTGCTGCGGCCCGAAGCCGATCTCGAGACGCTTTATGCCACTAAAGCCAATCTCGAATTTCTCTATAAGGATAATGATTTTTACGTTTTTATGAATCAGGAAAGCTACGAAGAGACCCGCTTTGCGAAAGCCGTGATCGGAAAGAAAGCGATTCTCTTGAAAGAGAATGACAGCATTCAGGCGCTTGTCGTGGAAGGAAACGCGATCTCGGTTGAGTTCCCAGTGACGGTGACGCTGACTGTGACCGGTACTCCCGACGGTGTGAAGCAGGGCAATAAGGAAGCGACACTTGAGAACGGACTCACGATCCTTGTGCCGCATATTGTGACCGCCGGGGACCAGGTTGTGATCAATACGGAAGACTTTTCCTATGTTGAACGGGTCACGCTGAAGAAAATCTTGTAGAAAGGTCCCGTTAAAACAGTTGGAATTGGCATGGTCAGTAGTATCTAAATTAACGAAAGTTTGAACTCGGCACTTTTGGAAACGGCACCTAAAATGGAGGGTTGCAATGAAGAAAAAAATATTTTTAATTTTGACATTAGTTATGGTTGTAATGATATCCTTGGGAACTTCGTCTTTTGCACAGAACACAAAAGGGGTTGGGAATACACGCAATGCCGTGCCGAGTAAAACAGTGGTCAGAGCCCCCATGACGCAGCTACGGGCACCGCTGTTCCTCCCCATGTGGGAAATCTATCAGGCCATTAAAGAAAAGACGGTCACGCCCACAGCGGATGGCGGGATTGTCGTTGTGTTGGGTAACCAAATGATCAAATATGATAAGGATCTTAACATTGTCAGAGAAGCTGAAATCAAGATCGATTTAAACAAAATGCGAGAAAGTATGATGACGATGATGTCGAAGAATGCCATGCCAAATCGTGGGATGGCTTCAAACACCAGTGGATTCAGGCCGGACTTAAAAAAATAAATCTCATCTAAGTCATTACAAGTATTACTGTTATGCAAAAAATGTTCGATAGCGGCAGAAACGCCTCAGTTTTTAGTGGATATTTTTATAGCGGGGGAGGTTTTACTTTGTCATTGTCAGGGTGCCCGCAAGGCAGATTTTAATCCTACAGACGTTGGTAGCCCTTCATGAGTTATTGTGTTATCCTAGAGCATAAAATTTTGGGGTATGCTTAACACTCTAATGTGGCGATTGATTTTAAAAAGAGAGGCGATTTATGATGAAAACAAAAATAGCGGGAAGTTCTTACTTTTTGGCAATTCTTATGGCGATAGCGGTTTTGTTTTGGACCCAAGCCAGGGTGCAAGCCGCCGAGGCGAATGAACTTGTCATTGCCGATTTTGATACCGGTGATAAACCCAACAATATCGGCGGTGATTTGGGCTCCTGGAATAAAGATCCCAATGATGAAACTCAGGGATGCCACATGGCGTTTGCTTCTGACGATGCCAAGGGGAATCCCGCCGGTTTTTCTATACAGCTGGATTATGATGTTGATTCAAAAAACCCGGCTTACAATGGTTTCTGGATGAAACTTAATGGAGCCGATTTGAGTGCTTACAAATTTTTAAATTTTTACATCAAGGGGGATGCCAAGGCCGGTTTCACCAAACGCGTTAAACTTGAGTTAAAAGATATGTCGAACAAACCTTCTCCGTATGTGGTCGGCGGTATCACGGATAAGTGGCAGAAAATCTCAGTTCCTTTTGAAAAACTGCGCCAGATTTCGGATTGGAAACATATCAATGAGTTCGTGCTGGTTTTTGATGATGTGAATTCCCGGCCGAAAGCGGGAACTATTTTCGTGGACAACATCACCGTTTCGAAAGAATAGTGATATTTTTGAAAGAAATGGTCAGTAAGTAAGCCATAGTCCCGAAGGTGTTATACAAAAAGCGCGGTGCCAGTAGGGCGCCGCGCTTTTTGTATTTTATGGGACCTCAGAGGGTTGAATCATTCTGCCCCCATGGACTTTACAAGAAAGACGGTTGTGCCGATAAACGGGTATGCGCCTTCTTAAAAGAATCAGTTCCGAAGAGTTTCTTCGTCAGTTAAAACGCGTTCAGCGCATTCAGTCCTGGCTTCTTGTCACGGCCTGGATACTTTCAATTTATATTATGGCCTGCTTTGCAGTTCCCCTAGCCGATTTTTTAGAAAGCGCCATTAATCTTAATTTCCTGATGGCGATGTTATTTTTGTTCGTCTCTTTTTTCTTCATATTATCGCTCTTTAGTAAAGCCGGATTTGACAAAATCCGAACATTTTCGCTGACGCTTGTGACCATTTTAGTTTTCGGATGGTTTTATTTCCGGGCCGCTTTCCATGCCAAACAATATCACCTGATCGAATATTCAATTCTGAGCTACCTTATCTATGCCGCGGCTCGGCGTGATATAAAGGGCGCGCGGGTGATATTTCTGGCGTTTATTGGAGCCACTCTGGTGGGTATGGGGGATGAAGGCCTCCAATGCTTTATTCCGGGTCGATACCCCTCTCTACTGGATGTGGTTGTGGATATGAAGGCAGCCGCTCTCGGGCTTGTTTTTGCCGGAATTGTTGATTTCGAGAAAAAACTATTGGCCCTTCACGGCGGAAGAAAAAATCCCAGGGAAGCCATTTCCCAGTAAGTTTCTATCAATGTCTCTACGCAAGCGAGGATTAAAAAAGGGATGCTGCTATGGTAAAACAAAGAACACTGTATTTACTGACCTTCAGAATTTTCTCGGAGAGCAGAAGATTACTTATGAGGTTCCCAAGCCGATAGCGCGCGGGTTTGAGATCTCCAGTAGGGTCAAAGACCGCGAAGCTGCTTTAGATGTTCCCGTGACCTATGACCTTTATGAAGAACAGGGGCAGCGGAAAATTTATGATATTTTTATGGACGGTGTTTCCATGACAGAAGATCTCAAGTTCCAGTTTAATAAAATAATCAAGGGGGGTTCGATTTCAGGATTGTTGGCGCGCATGAGTGAGCGTTTAATCAAAGCGCAAAAAGAAACCGGAGAAAGAGGTTCTGCGGGATCAAGGATGAAAAATTTGGTGCCGCGAATGGGAACCGGACCCAGATAGACTTTTTGGCCTGCAGGGCTCACTCCCTTTAGGTAAACCGTTGCGCAGCCGGCAAGAACAAGAGAAAAACTCAAAAAAAATACTGTCCCATAAACGTGAAAATGTTTCAAGGACAATCCCCTTATTCCAAGAGCCTATGGAATTATGTCGATTCAGACGCTCCCAGTCAATAACGATCATAAACCCGTAACATCGGGGAGTTCTTGCAATCAAATCGCTGCTGGTGCATAATCCAATGACACGTTCTTTCGTTGTCAATCTCAAAAACGTACTAAGAGCCTATCTCCGGATAGGCTCTAAAGCCAGAAACGAGGATAGCATGGGATTTCAAGGTGGTGGATTTGGTGGGCCGCGGGAAATGCACAAGGCGATCTGCGCAGAATGTAAAAAAGAGTGTGATGTGCCTTTTAAACCGAGCGGTGATCGCCCGGTCTATTGCAAGGATTGTTTCTCAAAACGCAAAGGCAGCAGTAACCGCTAAAACAAAGTATTAAGAATTGTTTTAAGCAAGCAAAATGAGAAGCGCCGTACCCCTTCGGGTATCGCGCTTTTTATTTTTATTCGGAGTGTCCAACAAGGGTTTTGTTAGGCGCTTGCTCTGTTGAAAACCTGATAACAGGAAGAGAGGAAATGACTCTTCTAAGTCTAGAGCTCCAGCTTCGGCAAAGACTAAACTCGTCCCAACCGAGGAACACCTCCGCCGTTTCCTGCTTTGCAGGGCCGTCGGTTTCCTCCGGCCGGTCCGAGTAAGTTTTGCACGAAGCCTCCGCCATTAGACTTCGCAGAGTCATTTCTCTCGAAAAATATGTTTTTAACAGAGCATTAGGCGCTCTTGGCCCCATTATCTCCTTACCTCTCTGTTCTTCATGAGGACTGAATGTGAGATTTCTTAAGTTTCAAAAAGAAATACTTTTAAAGAGTGTTGCAGAGTTGCCTTCATCCTGGCGGTGTTCAACCGGTGTGCTGGTTCTGGCGGTTTTTGTTTTATTTTTGCCCGGCTGCGCTCTCGTGCCGTTTCCCCGGCTCCCGCAAACAAAAGTTGTCTATCCGGCGCACAAACTTCATGTCCGCTATAAAGACTTCAGCGGCGTAATTCATGTCCACACCTATTACTCTCAAGGGACCTCTACGGGGAGTTTTGATGAAGTACTTTCTGCGGCAAGAAAGGCTCAAGTTGATTTTGTGATTATTACGGATCATGATACTCTGGCTTGGCTTCGTGAAAAAGAAGAGCGTCTTTACGGGAATGTGTTGATGATGGTCGGAACAGAACTTTCGACTCAGGCAGGGCATCTTTCCGTTTTTGGCATTAAAAAAGAGATTTACGGACGGCAAGACCCGGTGAGAGTCTTAAGTGAAATCCAAAAAGCAAAAGCGCCAAGCTTCATTAATCATGCTCAATTGAAGGTTAACCCATGGACAAACTGGTCGCTTGTACCCTCGATAACGGGGATGGAAATTTTTAATCTGGCCGAGGCGATTTATGATGACGGCATGCTGAAAATAGGGTTCAAGTCACTTGTCTACACCAGCGACGGGCTCATGCGGTCTTATTTGGACAGGCCCGATGCGTTGCTGCAGCTATGGGATAAAGTGTTGACTGAGAGAAAATTTGTCGGTATTGGCGCGACCGATGCGCATCAAAGGTATCGGTTTCTTGGAAAGGCCCTTGATAGTTATGAAACAATGTTTCGAACCGTCCAAACTCATGCTTTGGCCAATGATCTTTCACGCCAGGCCATTTTGGGGGCTTTTCAGAAAGGCCATGTGTACGTTGGGTTTGACATTGTGAAGCCCGTGCGTAACTTTATATTTATGGGAGAAACTTCAAAAGAATTGGTGATTATGGGGGACGTGGTGAAGTATAAAGCCGATCTCGAACTGCGGGTTTCGCTGCCCGGTCAAGGGGATATTCACGTCCTCAAGGATGGGAAAGTCTGGCAGACCGCTCAGGGGAGTTATTGGGAGTCCAGGGCCGAAGGTCCCGGCATTTACCGGGTTGAGGTCTACTCTCATAATAAGCTATGGATTCTTTCGAACCCTATTTACGTCAGGTAAAGAGCCCTCAGGGGTTATTAATTCGGCGCATCTATTTTTTTTCCCAGTATCTTCTGTTCCGGGTGGCGGCGTTTCTCGTCAGTGGCCTGAGCGGACCTTCCGCAATGACCATGGCAAAGGGGATCGGTGCGCTTCTTTTTTTACGTACCCGCCGCAGACGGATTTCTATTGAGAATGTCCGCCAGGCGTTTCCTGAGAAATCAGATCAAGAGATTAAAACTATTGGCCGCGAATCCATGCAAGGAATGATCAAGGTCATCTTTGAATTTTTGCGTATTCCCACGATTGCCCTGAAACCAGAGAAATATATTGAGGTGCAGGGCGAAGAAAATGTCTGGGCGGCTCTTGAAAAGAAAAAGGGACTGGTGCTGATCGTCTCTCATTTTGGAAATTGGGAACTGATGGGAGTGGCTGCCGCAGCCAAGGGCTTTCCAATTTATGCCATCGGGAAGCCGGTCAAGAATCCTTTTGTGTATGCATTCATCAAACGCTGGCGCGGCGCAACGGGACTTCAAAGCATTGATCAAAAAGGAGCGATTAAAAAAACTATTCAACTTCTTAAGGAAAACAAGATTATCGCGATGTTGATCGACGAACATGTTAAAAAAGGCGAGGTCTGGGTCGATTTTCTTGGCCGGCAGGCGGCGACTTCCGCGCTTCCGGCGATGCTGAGTTTAAAATACGGTGTTCCGGCAATCCCCACGTTTTTTTACCGAAAAACGACGGGGCGATCAGTTCTTTTTTTCGGGAAGCCGTTTGATTCAATCGAGACAGGCCATTTTCAGGCGGATCTCATGGTGAACACTCAGCAGTATGTCCGCCGTCTCGAACAAGAAATCCGGAAATGTCCGGGCGATTGGACACTATGGATGCATAATCGCTGGCGTGGATGATAATCGGGATAATCGGGGGACACAATACTTAATTCATCTTTGTGCCATAAACCGAATTAAGTATTGTGTCCCCCGGAGGTAAGTATGCTGCGGAAACGAGAAACGAAATCAACGGCAATGAAGTTTGTCATTCTTCTCGGAGGCGTCAGTCTTTTCGCAGATATGACATATGAAGGCGCGCGAAGCATCAATGGGCCTTATTTGGCATTATTTGGGACCAGTGCCGCGGTGGTCGGATTTGTGGCCGGTTTTGGAGAGCTGATCGGCTATGCCCTTCGTCTCCTCTCCGGTTATATCAGCGATAAGACCGGCCGGTATTGGGCCATCATGATTGGCGGCTATGTCATTAATCTTCTGGCAGTGCCGTTTTTGGCCCTTGCTGGGCATTGGCCCATGGCGGTGGCGCTCATGATCGCAGAACGGGCGGGTAAAGCCATCCGCAACCCGGCCCGCGACGCCATGTTGTCCCATGCCACGCACGAGATGGGGCATGGCTGGGGATTCGGACTGCATGAAGCGATGGATCAAATCGGCGCGATGCTCGGCCCATTGATCGTCGCGGCGATTTTATATTTCCGGGGAAGTTACCGGCTGGGTTATGCCGTGCTTTTAATCCCCGCGCTTCTGGCGTTTGCGGTGTTATTCGCGGCGCGTCTGCTTTATCCGCGGCCGCACGATCTGGAGATTAATATTCCCTCCTTTAAAACCCGGAAATTTTCCCGGGTTTATTGGCTTTACCTGCTGGGTGTTTGTCTGATCGCTGCAGGCTACGCGGATTTTCCCTTGATCGCGTATCATTTTGAAAAAGTTTCAACAGTCCCCAAGGTTTGGGTCCCTGTATTTTATTCCATCGCCATGGGAACGGACGCACTCGCGGCGCTGATTTGCGGATGGCTGTTTGACCGCTTTGGTCTCGCCATTGTGGCGGGGATTACGATGCTGTCGCTTTTTTTCGCGCCTTTTGTTTTTCTCGGAGGTTTTGCCGCGGCGCTCATTGGAATGATTTTGTGGGGCGTGGGCATGGGTTCGCAGGAGTCGATTCTTCGGGCTGTCATTGCCAGCGTGGTTCCCCCCGAAAAACGGGGGACTGCTTTCGGGATTTTTAACGCGGCCTACGGATTATCCTGGTTTCTGGGAAGTTTGGCGCTAGGATTCCTTTATGGTATTTCCCTGCCGCTTTTGGTGCTGTGTTCCATGGGGCTGCAGCTTGCCGCAGTCCCCCTCGTCTTGTTTTGCCGCCGGCACCTTAATAAGCACGCCTCCGTTGAAAAGCTAAATTTGCAGGACATGTCCGAATGACCAGTTCTGAGACGATTATTTTTTTAACACCGATGGCCGTGATGCTGGCAGCGGCTTTTCTTTCCGCGAGGGTTGCGCGCAAACTTTACTGTCCGGCAGTTTTTGGTGAGTTGGCCGGCGGCATCATTTTAGGGCCAACCCTTTTTGGCGCATTATGTCCCGCAATGTACAGCGCGCTT
>OBEQ013052692.1_pt1 | contig 13512 bp, 20 predicted proteins | sample 1670901 | NCBI WGS metagenome assembly OBEQ01 (sample SAMEA104232315, study PRJEB22302) | groundwater metagenome | biome: forest; feature: aquifer; material: groundwater | place: USA | collected 2011-08-07 | depth 5.4 m
AAAGCCAGAGAAATTGTCAAGGTTTCTCAGGAACCAACCTCTTTAGAAACTCCGGTTGGAGATGAGGAAGACTCGCATTTAGGGGATTTTATTGCCGATCAGGGTTTGCAGCCTGATGAACAGGCCACCCGTGAACTGCTTAAGCTTCATCTTGATGAGGTTTTGGACTCTTTATCCCCTAGAGAAAAAAGAGTGCTGCAACTGCGGTTTGGCTTGGAAGATGGGAAGCAGCGCACTTTGGAAGAAGTGGGCAAAGAATTTGGGGTAACCAGAGAGCGTATCCGCCAAATTGAAGCCAAAGCCATCAGAAAATTAAAACATCCCACTAGAGCTAAAAAACTTCGGGATTATCTGGAGTAATTATTTTAAGACCCTAATCTACACTTTTAATATAAGGAATATGATTATAGCTAAAAATAATATGCCAATAATCCTCAAATAAAAAGGATATAAAGGCGTACCTGTATGATAATGAAATTGCTCACTGCTCATAAGTTTATAATCAGGATAGCTCATTCATGTAAAATTTGCGGCATGTTAATGTAAAAGTTATGTAACAGTCATTTACCACTTTTCAATGAGAAAAATTTATCTCCTAAGTGGTCTGGGAGCTCTGCCATCAAAATAAAGTTCAGCCCGTAACCGCCCGGCGTGATCTTCTATATAAGTCAGCTCTCTGCCTAAGTAAGATACTCGGTACAGTCTCGCAGGACAGTCTGCACAAGAAGAGAGCTGAGGTTTAAGAGAGGCGTCCCCTCTGGATGGACCGTACCCGTCTCTAATAGCGGATCCTAATTGATATCCTTGTATAAGGTTAGAGACTAGCTCAATAGGTCCAGGCAAAGGTAGAATTCTCCCAACAGCCAGAGTAACTAAAGTTTGGCCGATGATGACTCTAAGTGAACGCTCTGGCTGCATTCTTTGAGGGGGTTTGAAGACTTCGACCATTTTGGCTGTCTAATGACACTGTAAAAAATAGCAAACCAAAATACAAGGGACTACTTTTCTTGAAGAACAGCCAGGATATTACCGGCAGGATCTTTAAACCAAGCCATGCCGATCGGGCCAGTCGAGCCATCACCTCGAGAGATTCCGTCTTTATCTGTTTTAATCCACCCATTATCATAGCTTTCAAATTCCACACCTTTTATATTATTTTGACTACTGATCTTCTAACGTCTGGCAGGTGCCGCCCCCGCAGGTTTTGAGTTGATTTAATCTTTGATCAAGTGACTGCATTTTAGTCTGGGCTGAAGGAGAGGCGTGTAGACTTTGCAACTGGTATGGATCTGTTGCCAGGTCATAATATTCTTTGCTGCCTTCGTTCCAACTAAGATACAGTTGGTTTGGGGTGAGGGAATCAAGATTCGTAGTTCGTACTCCAAAGTAACGTGCGTCTAAACCTTCTAGTCCCGCAGGTAGAACACTAGGATCAAAAGTGCCTAGAAATTCTATCAAAAAGCTTGTCAGTAAAGCCCTAAACATATCAAGCAATATCTCAAATTTATAAACAAAATGCAAGTTCTAATTTATTTGCTCTTTAGGGGTTGCTTTTAAGAGTAGCAATATTAATCATCCAATTAACTCCAAATTTATCAGTCAACATCCCGAATGTGTCTCCCCAGAACTGTTTAGCAAGCGGCATAGTGACTTTGCCACCCTTGGAAAGGCCGTCAAAATATTTTCTTAAAGTCTCTTCATCAGATCCGGCAATACTCATGCTGATATTATCACCCATCTTAACCGGATGCTCTCTATTACCATCACTAGCCATAAAGCTTAAATCTCCATTTTGCAGGTCAGCATGAATTATTTTGTCCTTGTCCTCATCAGCAACCGGAGAACCAGACTCAGCAAAGGTCTGCATTTTTAGCTCCCCCCCTAAAACCGATTGATAAAACTGCATAGCCTCAGCCGCAGTGCCTGGAAAAGTTAAATAGGGAGTAAGTTTGGCATCCATCTTGTGTTGTGCAGTATATCAATTATTTCCTATTTACGTCAACAGCTTCCTTATTCCATTCCTGGGGTTGGAAAACACTCATAAACTTGAATTGCACATTGGGGAAAATCCAAATGTGGATGGTCCTTTAGAGCTTCAACTATCTCTTCCATGGAATCACCTTGCATGATTGAATAACCAGACGTCCAGGTTTCATTTTTAGTACTACCTTCTTTAGTAATATTAGTAGCATTACCAAGTGGGGTCCCCAAATCAACCACTGCTTCCTTGTGAGCATCATGCCAAGCCATCCATTTATCCATGATCCCTTTCATCTCCTCAGGACTACCTTGCATCATCTGTTTTTGTAACTCTATTGGAGCTGAATATAAAACTATAAACTTTTTCATTTGTCACCTCCTGTTAACTTTTTTCGACGTATTTTTTGAAGTTATCCAGTATTGCCTGCCAACCAGAGCGCTGCATCTCCTCAGAGTTTTCATTTTCTGGATCAAATGTTTCAGTAATTTTTACTCCATCTGGAGTTTCTTCAAACTCTGTTTTGACATGACGACCATCGTCCATATCATATTCAATAATTTCATTTTCTTTTACCGCAGTGTAAGTTCCCATGAAGTCAAAACTTGAGCTTTTATCCTTTGCTGCCATAACAGTCTTGAATTTTCCACCAACTCGTAAGTCATTCTCCAAAGCCTCCGCTTGCCAATCATCAGAGGCAAAAGCCCAATTGGTTATATGTTCTGGTTTATTCCAATACTCCCACACTTTATCCATCGGAGCATTAACTTCTACCTCAACAGTAATACTTTTTTTATCGTCCTTCATAAACTTTCTTCGAAAGACTGTAATTCTTACTAATTATAGGCTTTTTGGAGCTCTGCAATATTCAGTTTTTTCATTTGGAGCATGGCTTTCATGGCTCGGCCAGCTTTTTCTTTATCCGGATCATTTAACATCTCATCTAAAACCTTTGGCACTATTTGCCAAGACACTCCATACTTATCCTGCAGCCAACCACACTGTTCGGCCTCAGGAACAGCTGAAAGTTTATTCCACAGTTCATCTACCTCTTCTTGAGTTTCACAGCTGACTAAAAATGAAATAGCTGGAGTAAACTTAAACACTGGACCACCATTTAAGGCATTGAATTTTTGTCCTTCCAACTCAAATTCAATAACCATCACCGATCCTTCTGGTCTGCCAGCCACTTTAGCTGCCGCTGCATCGTAGCGGCTGACTCTACCAATTTTTGAATTATTAAAAATAGCAGTATAGAAATTAGCTGCTTCTTCTGCTTGTGTATCAAACCATAAAAACGGAGTAATCTTTTGCATAGAGTTTAGTTATTTTAACAGATTAGCTCTTAAATTAAAGTATGCAATTTGTATTAAACTTGTAAATTTTTAAGAAATATCATCTTTACCAATTATTAGATTAGCGATTTTTTTCTTTTTTCCTGGTTTCATCATTTTGGCGAACACCGACTTTGACTAACTTTTTTATTAAAGCAATCGGGAGCTTTTTATCTAGCGGAAAACGAACTGTGGCTTTGGCAGTTGCGTAACCTCTACATCTTTTGGTTTTCTCATAACTTATTCGCAGGTTCCCATGAATTGCTGTGGAATAGCTAAAAAGATTCCTAAATTCCAGCCATTATGACGAGCCAAAAATAGATGTCCGCAGACACTGGTACCCTGAGTATGACCTAGTGAAATAACTTTCTCGTAATCAAGAATTGCGTTGGGCCGATCAATAATATAGTAATTGTGAATATCTCCTCTATTCATTAACGCCTGTGTGTAACTCGGATTTAGAGCCAGTGCTTTATCTAAATCTGGTAGTGCAGCTGGATAGTTTTGCATTCGCATGTAGGTATAGGCTCGATTATTGTATGCTTGAGGGTAATTAGGATTCATTTTTATAGAGGCTGTATAGTCGATGATTGCCTTTTGACAATTACCAGTATCATAGTCATAGTTGCCTTGCATAAAATAATCCATAGCAGTTGTTAGGCTGGCTGATGGATAAGAGGTGGTTTGATGATAGGACCTACACTGTGTATCTGGTGCTGTAGTGGATCTGTACATACCAAGAATGACTAGTCCCAAAAGTATTATTGTTACTATAGTTGTAACTCCAATGGCTTTTTTGTTATTGGACTTTCTTTTATTGTGATTGGTTATGTGAAGCGAGAAGTGGTATACAAGTGAGGCAATAATCACTATCACTAACAGTAAAAAAAGCAGTTTCATAATTGAACGTAGTGAAATTATATCAGAGGAGCCTGCACGACTTATGAGTGCGGATCTGCTGATATCTGCTTTAATTGTACCATTAAAACTTGAATTTTTTGGGTAATTACATAATAATAAAGGCGCTATGGAAGTAATCATTTTCGGTGTTATTGTCGGCTTAGGAATTGGCTATTTTGCCACCCAGAACACTACTCTTATTAGTTTACATTTTGGGTCTTATACTATCCCGAGTGTTCCCCTTTATCTGGTAGTATCAGGCACGCTTCTTCTGGGATTGCTGCTGGCTTGGATCTTTTCTTTAATTAACTCATTATCTTCTAAAATTGCTTTGCATGGAAAAGAAAACAAAATTAAAGAAGAGGAAAAAACTATTGCCGAACTAACCAAAGAAATCCACCAGCTTGAACTTGAAAATACTCGTTTAAAAGAAAGATACGGAGAGGAAAATAGTGATGAGAAATCTCTATGACCCTTCAATCAATTCAGGGTCATGGTGAGTCACATTGAACCATGACAATTCTTTTGACAAAACTCTGGCGACTACTTAAACTTCCCAAAAACATCCAGCTTAATATCATGAGAGTTACTCAAGATCAGTTTTTAGTGGGAACAACAGGGATTATCTTCAATAACAAAGGTGAGGTGTTGTTATTTAAGCATACATATAGACAAAATCAGTGGAGTTTGCCAGGTGGTTATATGAAAGCAACAGAACATCCATCTGAGGGATTAGACAGAGAAATAGAGGAGGAGTCTGGACTAATTGTCAGCATTGATAAAGAGATAAAAATCAGAGCAGATAGGGAGACAGCCAGATTGGATATTGCCTATATTGGTACTCATATCGGTGGCGAGTTCAAAGCCAGTAGCGAAGTGTCTGATGCCAGATTTTTCTCTTTTGAAAGCTTACCTCTTTTGCCTAAAAATCAGCTGATGATGATTAAAGAGGCTCTGCAGATCAAAATCATTTAGTTGGAGAGATCAGGACTGGCATTACTGGAATTAGAGGAGAGTTTTGAACCTATTTTTATTTAAATTACTCTGCTGCAGATTGATGCAGGATTGAAGATGCCAAAGTTTGATAAGGAATCCCTTCTTTGATAGCTCTAGCTTTTAATTTATGTACATCTCGCTCAGAGAGTCGAATATTAATATTTCTTGTTTTATTTAAGGTATTCCTGGCAATTTCTTGTAGTCGTTTTTTTTCTTGCTCAAAATTCTTTATCCGTATATATTTACCAGCTTCAAAATCTTTTAAGATCTGTTCTTCTTCCTCGTTAAGTATAATGTATTTCATTTTTCCTCCTTTCTTAAATATTTTTTAGTCGCTTTTCTGTTTGGTATTATAGTTTTAAAAAAGATTTTCTCACCATCTTCTATAAATGGCACTACATAAGCATAATCTTTTATCTCCACCACCACGATCTTCTGGCCAGGATACTTATTCTGATTAGGGTGATCACCTCTATACAGCACCCTTTCTTCATCTAAAGCAATAACTACCTCCTCAAACGAAATATCTCTTTCCTCTTTCAACTGCTGGTTTTTCTCTTCATCCCAATCAAAATACTTCACCTATTTATTTTATGACAAAACATATCATTTGTCAATATGCCGTCAGATGATCTTCTCAATAACAAACTCAACGACTTTTATCCATTCCTCTCTAGTCCCCTGACATTTCAGGTAGATCAATTAAAATTACCGTGTGTTACAGTTTAATTAATGGTTCGATTACAATCACCGCAAGCGTCCCAAAAAGGATTTGCGCCAATTTTTATCTTTATAATCTTAAGCATAGTTGTCGCTTTAATAGTTGCAGCTATGCTGGTTGCCAAAAAAACTCACACCTTCGGACCTACCGCAGAAAAAGCAGGCAGTGATCTGGCTGGCAGTCATTGCACAGGGTCCGGATCGGTAAGCTTAAGTGTTTCACCAATGAGAGCTGAAGATATTTCTAGCATTATTCCCTATGGCTGGATGGTCAACCAACACGTTACACCAATTGACCACCAATATTTTGCACCAATAAATTGGAATTCACCGCGAGACTCCTATGAAGTTAGAGCACCTGCTGACGGACATATTACATTAATTCAACACCGGACTTCCGATTACTCCAACTTTACTCATGGTCAAGTGACGGATGAATATCGAGTGGTTATTGACTATACCTGTACATTCTTAAGTTATTTCGATCTCATTACCAGCCTTTCCCCTGAGATTCAAACTCAAGTTGGGACAGAGCAAAACGCCAACGTAAATATTCCGGTCAAGGCTGGACAAGTTATTGGAAGAATCGGCGGTCAAACCCTGGATTTTGCTGTCTGGGATACTACTAAAACGCTTTCCGGTTTTCTGGTCCCCGATCATTATAAAGGAGAGCCTTGGAAAATCCATACCAGCGACCCGCTTGACTACGCAACAGGTGAACTCAAGGCTTTTATGTTAAGCCATAATCCACGTAAAGCAGAACCCATATCCGGCAAAATAGATTACGATATAGACGGCACACTTTCGGGTAACTGGTTTTTAAAGGGCCAAGGTGGCTATACCGGTAATGACCAGAATAGCCACGATGGGTGGAAAGGACAGTTTGCTTTTGCCCCAAATAATTACGACCCGACACTTTGGGAAATTTCCAGCGGGGCATGGGGAGAAAATGGTACCCAATTTGCCATAAAAGCGTCTTCGCCAAAGCCGGATCGTATCGGTGTGGTAAACGGGCTGGTTAAGTATGATTTGTTCCAAGTTCAATTGCTGGCTGATGGCAAATTACTTAATGATGAACGATCAATCACTGGCAAGCAAACTATAACTGCACAAGCAGGTGAACAGTCTATGGGTTGCATGCTGGTTCAGCTGACTCTGCCGCGTGAGATGAAGGCAGAAGGCTTCCCGGGGCAATCTTGTGTAACCTTAAATGGTTTTACTGAAAAAGCTAAAGTTTATGAAAGATAATCAAAAAGGGTGTTAGTTGTTACAACAAGCTCAAGACTTATTATCCATTATTACCCTAGCTGATGAAGAAATGAATTGATAATTGACAAAACAATACTAAAAAGCAATGCCCACCAAAATCCGTTAACTTTAAATCCAGGCACCAAATCAGCAGTTAAAATAATAATCAACGCATTTATAACAAAAGTAAATAACCCCAGAGTAAGAATATTTATTGGTAATGTCAGGATCAGCAGGATTGGTTTTATAAAAGCATTAATGATACCTAAGACTAGTGCCACCACCAGTGCTGTCGTAAAACTGCCGACTACTACTCCTGGTAGTAAATAAGCGGTCACTAAAATGGCAAAGGCACTAACTAACCAATTGATTAGTATATTCATGTTTGGGCATTGTCTTGAATTTGCCGGGCTTTTATCTCTGCTTCTAAACGCGCTCTTTCTGCTTCCTGTTTAATTCTTTGCGCTTCCTCATCTGCTCGTGCTTGTTTTTCCTCAGCCGCTATTCTCTCAGCTTCTTCTTTTTTCCTTTGTGCTTCTGCATCTATTTCTGCTTTTTGTTGTTGTAAATCAGCCATATGGTTTTATCGGCTATGATGGTAATGAGCTAATGCTTGGTGTTCTTCCTCCACTCTTTCCTGTTCAATTGGGTATTCCAAAAGTGATATTAAGAAATACCCTATTGCTAAATACACAATCAGAGTAATTAAAGCTACTACATCCAATGTCCCTATAGTCATATTTAAATTTGGCACCAGGCCCTTAAAAGGAGTTATCAGAAAGTTGCTGACAGTTAAAACCCAAGCCACAATCGGTGTGGCCTGATTAACCGAGAAAAATAGAAACAATATTCTAAAGCCTAAGAAAAAGGCCAAAACTGACAATACTAGATTAATCAAGCCGCTTGTCAGATTGTATAATCTAATTTTCATTATTAGTCTACATTAATATTATTTAATTAAAACTGAATGAACAAAAAGAAAGAATATTGTAAGGGATTGAGAAAATTTAAGCGGTTAAGGTTAACTTCTCCCTGGCTAGCTTTGCTTCAGCTTTATTTTTTAGCATGAGCTCGTTTTTGGCAATTCGCTCCGCAATTAACTGATCAAGAATTTTTTGACAAGCAGAATCAGGACAAATAGTTTTTGTGTAAATAACAACAGAGGTGCCGTTTTTTTCTTTCCAGGTTTTTCCGTCGATTCTTTCGGTTCCGCATCTAACACAAGGATTACTCATAAGCTGAGGTGCTATTGTAACAGATCTGCCCGAATAAAACAATACGTGTCTGGATTTAAAACTTTTGGGATGGTAAAATTACTCGGGCACCTTAACATTCCTCGATAGCTCAATGGGTTAAAGTCATAAATCGACTTTAACGGGATAACTACAAACAAATCCGCGTATAGCGGATAGCTTAAAATAATAGTTATCCCAGGAAGAGCGGCTAAGATTAGCAGGTCCTGGTTCGAATCCAGGTTGGGGAGGAATATTTTATTCCTCGGTAGCTCAACGGTAGAGCGAATCCCTGTTAAGGATGAGGTTCCAGGTTCAAATCCTGGCCGAGGAGCCAAAGTTGGGGTTTAGATCGTTAGGATAAGCTAAATTACTTATCTACGATGCTATAGCCACCATCGACAAGTAATGTCTGTCCAGTCATAAATTTTTTAAACAAAACAGCTATTCTTATAAAGAATATAGCCTAAACTCTACTTTATGATTAGGTAGCTGAATTTCTTCTACCTGTTTAATATTTTCATTATTAGGGATATTATCATGAGGAACCACATATAAATAATTTTTTTGAGCCGCTTTCCTGTCCCATTCTACATTTCTAAATTCATATTTATCAAAAGCAATCCCTTGATTAATCTGACGGGCATTTTGGGCTTGGCGAGGATCCAAATTAGTATAAAAAGGGATATATTCGTTTGGTACCCCGTAGTAATAGAATTCTTTATCACCAAACCTTGGATCAATAATGATTTTTTCATAGTTTGAGCCATGCTCATTAATATATAAGGCAATTTGTTTAAATCCATACTCAAATCCCTCTGCATTTTGAATGGGAAAGTGAAGGAAATAGATCTGGATCGTATAAAACAGGGAAACCAAGATTAATCCCGTTGCCAAACTTTTTAAAAGAATTTTTTTTCTAAGGTAACTTAAGATATAAAAGGATCCCACTGAGGTAATAATAGTAATTGGTAAAACTTCAGGTAAACTACGGAGGTTATTGATATCCCCTTCAGTTATGGCAGCAATTAAAGGAGATACAACCAGTAGAGAGTAGATAAAATAAGTGTGTCTTTGGAAAATTGATCGTAGTTTATACAAGCCAAATATAAAACCTATTACCAAGGGACTTAGAAGAAATCCAGCTTGATAAGGATTTGTTTTAGGTAAGAAATAGGCTCCATAAAAGAAAAGGTAGCCTAAATTTGTATAGACAGAATATTTATCCAGAATCACTTTTAAAAGAAGCTGGCCTTTTTGCAAAAAATTCAATTCATGTCTACTTAAAATCTGACCAACAATTACCTCAGTACTTGCTCTACTGGAACTTAAATGGTGAAACCAATCTAAGGCTAAGGGGATTAATAAGATTGTAAACAAAATAACGCCCAGATAGTAAATCTTTTTTCTGAAAGTAATATCTCTGTATAAAAACAGCAATAAACTTATGATAAGTGGTGTTAATCCCCATTCTGTGTAATAGGCGTATATTGAACAAGTAAAAGCAACGAAACTGAACAGTGTGGCCCAAGTTTTATGGTGAGATAAGCCGTAAAAAAATAGATAAATCCCCAAAACAATAAAAAAGAGGGCATAGTTTGATTCCATAGCCCAGCGCGAAGCGGAAAAATGCCAAGGAGAAAAAGCCAAGTTTAAAGAAGCAATAATAGACAAATTAATATTTTTTGTAAGTTCAAAAACAAGTAATCCTAAGAGAATAATAGTTAAACTCCCCAAAATAGCAGAAGGGAGACGGACAGCAAAATCATTATTACCAAAAGCCATAATACTGATCATAGGAATGTAAACAGCTAAAGCAGATCTGTAAATCCCATGAGATGCAAACAGTATGGGTAAAAATTGATTATGCTCATCGCTTAAGGTTTTAGATACTGAATATGCATCATATGCAGCTCCAATTTCATCGTTGGATAGATGCGGTGGAGCCCAATCAAGTGCAATAAAACGACCTAAAATTGCAATTGCTATTAAAATTAAGGCAATTTTTCTTAACATTATTTAGTTGGGCTGGTTACTATCAAAAAACTCAGAATGACTAGCAGGAAATAAATTTTTTTATTGATTGATGCAAATCCTCTCAATATAAAATATATGGTGAATGGGGATAGGAGTATAAAGGTATTAAAAGTATTTGTGCCGTTACTACTAACAGCAATTAGTATGATTAGAAAAATACTTAAAAAAATTCCCAGCTTTTCTTTATTCCAAAGTTTAAGGTTAGCAATTAAACCTGAAAATAGGGGATACAGATTAGCAATTAGTAGGATTTCGTATAAATTTTTTAGCATAAATAGTTCTGCAATTTTGGATAATAAAACATACAAATAAACTGATTTATTAAAGACTAAACTACGTAATCTATGAGGCAGATAGAGAGCTTCTTTTTCCGTCTCAGCGAGCGCTTGATTAGTCCAGCGATCATTAAATATCAGCCGGTCAGTTTTGAATACAAAAGGAAGACGAATAATCTCGTTAGCATAGGCTGATGAAGCTATCATATAAAGCAAAATTACGGGAATCAACATAAGCTTAAAATTAGTCCTAAGATAAGCCAATAGTAGCAGGATTAGACCTATTGCAAGGAGTGTAACAACAAGATCGTAATTATGGTTAAAAAGAGGAATAACCCCTAAAATTAGAAGATAAGGAAGTTCAATGGAAGAGATGCTTTTGCTGGCAAAATTCTGAAAGAAAAAAAGGCAAAGCCCCAACAGTAAAGCATTTAAAACTCCAATTAAAAGATTGCCGTGAATAATTAGATTTAATAGGAAGCAAATTAAAAGAGGAGAGAGAACTTTTAATTTATAGGCCATTTATTCCAGTTTTCACCTAATTCGATTATGTTCATACATAACTTTGAAAAGCAATAAGTTAAACATAAAATGTCTTAAAACCTCAGTTCCTATAACCTTACCCGAAATGTTATATAATTCAACGTGAATAGGTAGAAGTTGTTGAGTTTGCTGTAGAGTCTAATCAGGATATTCAATCTCAGTAGACCAACAAATAAGTCTAAAATCGTCCCATCTGGCGAGCAAGGAAACACGTCGACAATCCATTTTAGAGCTAAACTGTTTAAAATCGGTTCATGGGCCCTTATCAGGCTGCCTAAGAGCGCAAGCGTGAAACTTCCATCACGAGGTATGACAATGGTTGAGGGAACCATCAATGGTTTCCGTTTTCAAGCCGCGCTCGAACCAGATGGTAAGGGAAGTCACTGGTTTAAGGTTGACAAAGCCATGTCTGATGCCGCTCACGCTGCCGCCGGCGATACTGCAATGCTGGCGATTAAGTCGGTTAAAGAATGGCCGGAACCTAAGGTCCCAGCAGATTTGAAGACCACTCTCGCGGCCGCCCCACAGGCACAAACTCTATGGATGGATATCACGCCAATGGCGCGCTGGGATTGGATCCGCTGGATAGGTTCAACTAAAAATCCTGAAACGCGCAAAAAGCGAATTGAGGTGACATTCTCAAAGTTCAAGGCCGGAAAGCGAAGACCATGTTGTTTTAACCGTACTGTATGTACCGTACCCGATGTATCGAATAACGGGGTGCTCCTGGAGCCGACGTAAACGACAACATGTCAATCAGGGGAATCCAAGATTGATACTCTAACCAGATTCTTACCTTTTGCTTATTAGTCTTTAATATCACTTACCTACACTTATTTTAATATGTCAAAGTATGGGAAAAAAGCACAGCAAAAAGTGGAAAAAGTAATGCATGAGTACAAAAGAGGGATTTTACGTTCAGGTAGAGGTAATCAAAAAGTAACCAGCAGAAAACAGGCAATTGCCATTGGTTTATCAGAGGCAAGAAAGATGGGAGCAAAAGTTCCGGCTCCGCCATCGTAATTATTATGAATTCACCGGATCAAACTAACGTTGAAGAAATAACCACAGTTGAAAAATCGCCACCTGCACAAGTAGTGAGAAAAGTCACTAGTGTAATGTAATCAAAATGACTTGACAATATATTCTGGTTAGGGGTATGCTGAATATATGTGGACAGCAGCAGAACCTTTATCTATCCTGGGGCAGGATAGATTGATCCTTCAGAAGTTGGCTCAGGCTCCCTCAACACCACAGGGTATTGCACTTAGGGTTCGTATTGTACTCTTGGCAGGAGAAGGTATGGCAAACCATGCCATAGCTAAACAGCTTTCCATAGGCCGTCCTACAGTACTTTTATGGAGAAAGAGATTTACAAAAAAAGGTACAGAGGGACTTTTAAGGATTGAGGAAGGCAGAGGTAGAAAAAAAGAAATACAGGAAGAAAGGATTGAAGCAATTATCCATGATACACTTTACACTACTCCAGAAGATGCCACCCATTGGAGTACCAGGAGTCTTGCCAAAAAGCATCATGTATCCCATGATTTTATCAAGAAAATCTGGCACTCGCATGGACTCAAACCCCATCTTGTTAAAACATTTAAACTCTCAAATGATCCTCATTTTGTTGAAAAACTCAAAGATGTGGTAGGACTATACTTAAATCCTCCTGAACATGCTTTAATCTTCTCAGTTGATGAAAAAACCCAGATCCAGGCATTGGACCGGACCCAGCTGCCACTGCCTTTAACAAAAGGACACAGTCAAACCTTTACCCATGACTACAAAAGGCATGGCACTACCACCCTCTTTGCTGCTCTTAACATCTTAAAAGGGGAAGTGATTGGCACATGTGTCAAAAGACACAGGCATCAGGAATTCATTAAGTTCTTAAAACTTATTGATGAAGCTGTAGAGAAAGAGTATGAAATCCACTGTATTGTTGATAATTATTCCACCCATAAACATCTGGATGTTAAATCCTGGCTTAACAAGCATCCCAGATTCCATTTCCATTTCATCCCAACCTCCTCCTCATGGCTAAATCTGGTTGAGAGATGGTTTAGGGAGATCACCACCAAGAGGATACGCAGAAGTTCATTCCATAGTGTCCCTGAACTCATCCAGGCAATTGAAGACTATATTAAGATAAACAACCAAAATCCTAAACCATTTATCTGGACTAAAACTGCTGATGAGATTATTGCAAAAGTGAATGGTGGTAAAGCTATTTTAAAGACAGTACA
>OBEQ011797956.1_pt1 | contig 13510 bp, 14 predicted proteins | sample 1670901 | NCBI WGS metagenome assembly OBEQ01 (sample SAMEA104232315, study PRJEB22302) | groundwater metagenome | biome: forest; feature: aquifer; material: groundwater | place: USA | collected 2011-08-07 | depth 5.4 m
CTTGTGATTTAAGTCCTTAAAACAGTTGAAGATTTTAACTTTGAGAGGTAGTCACAAATTGTGACCAGTTAATTTTATATCTTTGATGCAAATTTAATCAAGCTTGTAACCGACGGTTACGATTCCATCAACCTTAAAAAAATTTAATCAATTCGCGTAACTCACGGTTACGGCACGACAAATTGACTCAAGGTATACTTTTTTCTCCAACAAAAGTTGGGAAAGGAGAAACAATGAATAAATTAACAATAGCTTTTCTTAGTGTAGTTTTATTACTTAGTCCTGCTTATGCAAAAGAGAAGGCACATACCATACCTCTTTCAGCAGGGATACAGCAAGCACAGGCTGCTACTTTGGAAGACAGTGAAGATGAAAAACCAAAGACAAAAAAGAAAGCAACTAAAAAAGTAAAGAAGAGTAAAAAAATGAAGAGAACATAAGTACGCCTTCAAGCGTACTTGCACTTGAAGGGTTTATCCGATTTATTAGGTAAACCCGATCAGGCGCAAAGAAATAAGGATAGAAGCTTCAGCTTGTCTGAAGCTATAAAATAAAAGGAGAATAGTTATGTCAGCACAAAATCAGGTCACTTTAATAGGTCGTTTAGTCAGGGATCCAGAGGTAGATGAAGTAGGAAAAGATAAAAAATACCGCAAAGCAAATCTATGCATTGCAGTGAAAAACATAAAGAAAAAACACAAGGAGGGAGAAAATCAGATTGATGCAGACTTTATTGACGGCATAGTTGCATGGGGCAAGCAGGCTGAATTTGCCGAAAATTATCTAACAAAAGGTAGAATGATTGTAGTACATGGTGAACTTAGGCCAGATAGGTGGAAGGACAAGGATAGTAAAAGTCATTACAAACTGACTATTCTTGCAAATTCAATTCAGTCTTTAGATGCAAAGAAAAAGGGATAACCTTTATTTCTTCAGAAAATCAATCACACCATTATTTATATTTGTATGTTGGGTAATTCCAATAGCAAATGCACTGTTATGGTTGTCTCTGGCAATTGTTTTATCCTCACTATCAATTACAAAGTTAGAATTTTGAGTGATTCCATAAGCAAAGCCAGTATTGAAATTTTCTCTTGCAATAATTTTATCTTCGCTTTCAATTGCATAATTTGAGTTAGAAGCTAAGCTAAAAGCAAATAAACTATTAATGTTTTTTCTGGCAATGTTTTTATCTTTAGAATCAACAGTATAGTTTGGGTTTTGAGCAATACCAAAAGAAAACCTGCTATTAAGAGATCTTCTTGCTAGTTTCTTATCTTTTTCAGTTACAGTATAATCAGCTCTTTTAGTAATAAACTGGGCAAATTGAGAATTAAGGATTTTTCTTGCAATTTTTATATTCTTAGAATCAGGTTGAAATCCTGGATTCTGGACAAGTCCTTCAGTAAATTTACTAGTTGGGTTTTTCCTTGCAATTTCTTTATCTGTAGATTCAATCATGTAATCTGCATGTTGGGTTAGCCTTAAAGCAAAAACTGTATCAGTATTACTTCTAGCAAATTCTATGTCAGAAGTTTCAATCTGGAAATTTGGATTTTGTAATAATCCTAAAGTAAATTCGCTATTTGGATTATTTTGTGCCAATAATTTATCTGCTGCTTCAATTTGATAGGTAGAATTTCGTGCAATTCCTTCTGAAAAGAGTACATCTGGATTGTTTTTTACAATATCTTTATCCTGGGACTCCACCATAAAGTTTGGATTTTGTGCAAGTCCCAGTGCAAAGTCTTTGTCTATATTACTTCTTGCAATACTTTTATCAGCATCTTCAATTACATAGTTTGGATTTTGTGTTAATCCATATGCAAGCGAACTGCCAGGATTATTCCTCATAATTTCTATATCACTTGACTCAATTGGATAATTAGGATTAAGAGCTAAGGCAGCTGCAAATAAATCATCAGGAGTACTTCTGGCAATATCCTTATCAGCAGATTCAACTGTATATTTAGGGTTTGAAACAAGTCCAAATGCAAACAAACTGTCAGGATTGGCTCTGGCAGCTTGTTTATCAGCAGATTCAATTTCAAAATCAGGGTTTGAACTTAAATCAAATAAAAATGAGATGGCTCCATTTTTAAAATCCAGTGCAACCATACTTATATGGTGCTCAAGTAAATGATGTTCAACATTTAATCTATTAATCAATAGAACATTAACAGGACTAGCAAAAGCTTGAATGTTTAATAAAGAAAAACAAATAGCCAATATAATACTTTTTTTATAAATGTTCATTTTAAAACCCCATTTCATACTAAGATACTACTTTTATATATTTTACTAAAGGTAATATCATAAACAAAAATAATGTATCGAATTATTTAAATAGCTTAATAATAAGGAAATCTATATAACCTCAATTTCCAGGCAATTGTGAACTAAGTAAATCTAAGCTAAATTAAAATTAATTTATTCTTTACCAGATGAATCTGCCTCATCCTGATTATTTTCATCTTGATTGTGTCCGTCATGATTGTGTTCATCATTATTATGTTTTCTGCTTTTCTTGTCTGATTTCTTATCATCCAAATTTATACGGAGTACACCATCTTTTACATTGCGCTTATCATCATCACAAGCTCTGACTATACATGGTAATGCAAATGTTGAAAACCCTAAGAAAGCTGCTGACAAAAACAAGCCTGTAACTTTATTCATTAGTTTAATCTCCTGACATGCTAAATACTCAACAATATATAGCTAATATACCCTAATAGATCTGGCTTATTATAATTCAAATACTCTATGCCACCAGTTAACTTAATTTTAAGTTTAGGGGCTATTACTAAAAATCCTGAATTCCCTTTTAGAATGCTTTTGTTATTGCAGTAATTAGCCTTATACTTGGTGCTTTTTGCCTGCCATTTAAGTCTTCTATTGTTGGCAAACCTACTGAGGTACTCCATATCCACTTATTGTCATAGGTAAACCTAAAACCTGGTGATAGATAAATTAATGTCCCGCCGTGATTTTGGTCTATAAAGCCATGAAATGTATTTGGTTTTTGTGACCAGGTTCCATTTGCTTCAAGAATAGTATCAAAAGTGATTTTTTTTGCTAACTGAGTCCCATAATGCTTTTGTGAAAAACTAAATTCACCTTGATTAAAAAGCCTGTGCGAAACTGCCAGATTGTAGCTAACTACATCACCAAGATTTGATCCCTGACTTCCATTTGTAACAAACTTATAAAGTCCATTTGTATCAACTGAAAATTTGCCAAGCTTTTTACTAATTGCTAATCCAACAAGCGGATCCCATGAACCAGAGCCAGGCTGTTCATCTGCTTCAAATATCTCACCATCTCTGCCCTTAGTTCTTGTAACTCCTGAAGGTATTTTTAAAGCAGTAACAATTGCTGCATTTAAATTGCTTTTCTTGTTTTTATAAAATCTATACTGACTAAAAAATGTAATATCTCCAACACCAATTGAATTACCCCTTTTACCTACTTCAGCATCATGAATGTCTTTTAATCCAAATCTAAAAACATAAGGCAATTTAAATCCAAGGGTTAAATTATCAGTTAAACCATATCCTGCTGAGATACTTGGGACAAACAAGCTGGCTGTACTATGAACATGCTCACCTCTTCTATCTAATTCCATAAGTTTTGAATTGGAGAATTCATTAAAATTAATATAGTCAGTAAAGATGCTTATAAACTTTTTCTTTTTAGGTAATGTACTCGCTGGGACAGTAATTATTGGTCCTGCTATACCAACACCACTTAATCCTTCTCCACCGTGATGAGCTTTTGCACAATTTCCAAAAGCAAAGAGAACAACTGTAATAGAAAAAACTAATCTGGATATTTGGTTTTTATTTATTTTCAAGGTCACTTAAATTATTTTTCAACAATTTTACTCACCTTTTAATATTAATCCGAATTATTCTATTTAAACTGTAAATCATAAAACTTAAATTACAGCTTAATTAGTTCTTTGGCTTCTTTTATTAACCTTGGCATTTTTAACATAAACCAGACAGAAGCTAAAACACATAAAATCCCACATGAAAAAACTGCAAGTTGTGGATTGGTTTTATCTGCAAAGTAACCTAAAAACAGGCTGCCAAGTGGAAACATGCCCATAATCATTGCAGAGTATAACCCTATGATTCTGCCACGAAGGTAATCATCAGCCATTGCTTGTAATGCAGCATTTGAACCTGAACTGACTATTGTATATGCAAAGCCAACAGGTATTAAAAGAAGATTTGAAAAAATAAAATTCTTCGAGTATGCAAAAAATAACATGCATAGTCCAAATATTAATCCGCAAAGAGCAATATTTTTTTTAACATCAATTACATTTTTTCTTGAAGCAAGATACAGCGCACCTAATACTGCACCTATTCCACTTACTCCAAGCAATATACCCATGCCTTGCGGACCTGCATGCAGAATATCTTTACTATAAATCGGGAAAAGTGTTCCAAACGGTGTACCAAATAAACAAAACAATCCGACAAATATAAGTAAAAAGAAAACAGGTTTATTATTTATAGCATATAAGAACCCTTCTTTTAAATGCTTAACAGGTGAAATGACATTCTTGATTTCCTGCTCTCTGGGTCTTACCCATATTAGAAATAAAACTATTGGTATATGAAGTAAAGCATTGGTAATAAAGCAAAATCCTTCTCCTTTACTTGCAATTAAAAAACCTCCAATAGCAGGACCAAACACATTTGACAGATTGCCTATAATTGAACTAAATGAAATTGCACTAAAGAGATTTTCTTTCTTTACAAGCAGTGGCACAAAGGATTCACGTGCAGGTTCATCAAAGGAATTTACAATTCCAAAAACAAGTGAAAGCAAAATAATTTGCCACACATTAATAACCTTTGTATAAAATAAAAGAGCAAATACGGATGATTGAATGATAAATATTGTTTGTGTAAAAATAAGAACATTTTTTCGTTTAAACCTGTCAGTAACAATACCTGAAACAGGTGCAAGTAGAATTGCAGGCACAAATGCTGCAAAATTGACTAGTCCAAGTAAAAATGCTGAGCCTGTAAGTCTGTAAATAAGCCAACTTATGGCTGTTCCCTGAATCCATCCTCCCATATAAGAAATTGTCTGTAAATTAAAATAAATAAAAAAGTTTTTATTCCGGAATATGCTTGAAATATTACTTCTTAAAAATTGTAGGTCTTCCTTATGCATAAATGCTTAGACACTTTGCGCTTTACATTCTTCTGCCTTTTTCATCTCAAACATAATCCTAGACTCTTCTTCAAGCTTAGGCACCTGACAGTAAAAAATAAGCCCGGAAATAAAACACATACAGGAACAAATAGCGACAGCATACGTTACACCAAACATATTTGCAAGACAACCAACCATAAGGCTTCCAAGTGGAAACATACCCATAAACATTGTTGAATAAAGTCCAATAACTCTTCCACGTAAATAGTCAGGAGAAATTGACTGCATAGTTGTATTACTGCCAGCATTTATAATCATAAAGCAAAAACCAATTATTCCAAGCAACAGCATAGAAAATATAAAAAGCCTTGAAAAAGCAAAAACAAAAAGACACACACTGAAAAGCACACTGCAAAAACCAATTATCTTCTTTATGCCGATTATATCTTTTCTGCTTGCAAGATATAGTCCGCCAATTACAGCACCAGTACCTGAACACCCCATTAATATTCCAAGTCCTTTTGCTCCACTGTTTAACACTTTATCACTAAAAACCGGCATTAGGGTTGAGAAGGACATTCCCCAAAAACTAACCATACCTACAAGGATTAGAAGAGATTTGATTGGCAAATTAGACCAGGCATACATGAACCCTTCTTTTAAATGAAGGTATGGAGAAGATAGTTTTCTGATTTCCTGCTTTTGTTCTTTTACAAGAAAAAGAAAAATAATAATTGGAACATAACTTGCTGCATTTAGCAAAAAACAGATTCCTTCACCATATAAAGCAATTAATATTCCTGCTAAAGCAGGACCAATAATTCTTGCAGCATTAAACATAGACGAGTTTAAAGCAATTGCATTTAATAGATCTATTTTAGATACAAATAAAGGAATAAGAGCCTGTCTGGCAGTAACATCAAAAGAATTTGCTACTCCAAGTAAAATTGAAAGGTATAAGATATGCCATTTATTTATAGCCCCGGAATAAAATAAAATAATCATTAAGATTGCCTGAATTAGGCATAAAATCTGGGTCCATAGAAGTACATGTTTCCTCTTAAAATTATCAGCAACAATTCCGGAAAGTGGTGAAAAAACTAGTGCTGGCAATGAAGCTGCAAAGCTTACAACTCCAAGAAACAGTGGTGAGCCTGTAAGTCTGTAAATAAGCCAGCTCTGTGCTGTAGTTTGGATCCATGTACCCGTAAAAGACAAAATCTGCCAGAAGAAATAATTTCTATAATTTTTATGCTTAAGAGCACGTGATATATTATCCAAGAGAGTCATATAAATAAGCCTATGCAATAAGTACACAATTTATTTAACAAAATATAAATTATTTCAAACTCTCCAATCCAACCCTGTTACAAAAGTCTCCAAATTTCTCATTTCCATTTCGTTTATTTCTATACAAATTCAATAGCTTGGCTATTTCAGAAACAAGATTATCACCTGAAATATTTTGTTTATAAATTTTATTTAGTTTGGTACCTTCAAAATCTCCACCCAGATAAATATTGTATTGATTCGCACTTGTACCGATAAATCCAAGCTCACTTACCGGGGCTCTTGAACAGGAATTTGGGCATCCGCTCATCCTTATAGAAAGAATTTCATCCTTAAAACCAAGTTTTTCAAGTTCATCAATAACTCCAGGCAGCTCTCTCTCAGCTTCAGCCAAAGCCAATCCACAGGTTGGAAGTGCTACACAAGCTATTGAATTTCTTCTTAAGTTTGAGACTGTCTCTTGTCTGTAAATTTTACTTTTCTCAAGAATTATATCTATTTCACTTTTATCTTTTTCATTTATATTAATTAAAATTAGATTTTGGTGGGGGGTCAACCTTACGTCAGGCTTATATTTTTCAACTATTTCCAATAAACCACTTTTAATCTTTCTATTCTCATCATCAAGGATTCTACCGTTTTCAATAAATAACCCAAGATACCATAGTCCATCTTTTTGTTTATGCCAACCAAGATGATCACAAGCTTTATATTCTTTTATTTCTTTTAGTTTACCTAGCTTATATCCCATTCTTTTTTCAAGTTCATTTTTAAACCAGTCTATGCCTCTATCATCTATCAGATATTTCATCCTTGCATGTCTTCTGTTTTCCCTGCTGCCAAAATCTCTTTGAATTGTAACTATTTTTTCAAGAGTATTAATTAATTTTTCAGGCTCAACAAAACCCAGTTCTGATGCAAGCCTTGGATATGTCTCAGGTTTATTATGGTTATGCCCAAGCCCTCCACCAACAAGCAAGTTGAACCCAATGATGTCATCCTGAGGAGCTTTAGCGACGAAGGATCTTACATGAGATCCTTCGCTTTGCTCAGGATGACATTTTCCAGTTATCCCTACTACACCAACATCCTGCGTAAAAAGATCGATGCAATTATCCTCAGGTAATGCAAGTCCAATTTTAAATTTCCTTGGAAGATATGTCTTCCCATAAATCACTTCGCTTTTATCTGTACTCAAATCAACTTTTTCCTCATCTACCCATATCTCATAATAAGCACTGGTATTTGGTAAAAGGTGATCTGATATTTGTTTTGCATATTCATTTAAATTAACTGAATATCTAGGATCAATATCACAAACAGGGCATGCCATTACATTTCGCACAACATCACCACATGCTCCATATGTAAGAATTAGATTTTCATTTATTTTATTTAAAGTTTCCTGTAAACTGCCTTTTATAATGCCATGAAACTGAATAGTCTGCCGGGTTGTAATTCTAAGAGTTTTATTTGAATATTTATCACATATTATATTTAATCCAATGTATTGCGCTGGTGTTAAAACCCCTCCAGGAAGCTTTGTACGAACCATAAAAGAATATTCTTTTTCTAAATTATTAGCTATTCTCCCCTGCCTGGAGTCTCTATTGTCCTGTTGATAAATACCATGGAATTTTAAAAGCTTTAAATTTGCATCATCATTAAATCTTATTGTGTTTTCTTTTAATTCTTCTTTAATTGTTCCGCGAAGATAATTACTGTTTTCTTTGACAATTTCTTCTTTTACTCTTTTTGTGGGTTTTTCTTCAAGCATTATTAGTTTATTTTAATATAATTAGTCTCTGAATTAAATTTATTTAATTTACTTCTATAGGCTAGTTTAAAAGTATGATTTTGGCTTGAATTCACTGTAAATTCAGGGGTTCTTAGCATGTTCTTAAACAAGGACCCTTATATTACCCCTATTACAAAAGTTAGCATCTCAAGGAGAAATTTATGAATCTAGTTGAAACTGAACAAAATCTTATTGACGTTGGCTTTGTACACAGGCTAACCGATCTTCCAATCAGTAAGCGAGAAAAAGAAATTTTGGTTCAACTTGCACTTGGACAGACGAATAAAGAAATTTCCGAAAAATTATGCGTCAGCATTTCCACTGTACGAAATCATGTGTCAAATATTTTTTCAAAACTTAGAATCACAAATAGATCTCAGGCAACTGCTATTGCAATATTCTGTGGATTGCTAACGAAGGAATCATTTTTAGAAGAAACAAAGTCCACATAGTTATATACGATACGCTCACTGAGTCATAGATTAGCTCTATTTTCTTTACTCAAATTTAATTACATAATTACATGTGCAATAATTTTTTCAAGTTTATATAAATTTCTTTTCGGGAAATAGTAATCATCCTATAATCAGCTTGGCAAAAGGTTTTTAGAGATTGATCGTATATCAAGATTTTAAACATTGTAAATAAATTTTTACGTGAACACAACATCTTAGTAATCTCTTAATAAAAATTCCCTAGCATTATTGTCATTATGCTCGTGGAGCATTTATCAAAGGAGAAAAGTGCAATGAATATAAAAGAAAACAATTTAGTGGATCTGGGTTTTGTAAACAGGCTTAATGACCTGCCTGCAGAACTACCAATTACAAACAGGGAGAAAGAAATCCTAATCCATTTAGCCCAGGGCAGAACTAATAAGGAAATATCACAATCCCTTATGCTTAGCACCTCAACTGTCAGAAATCATATCTCAAGTATTTTTACAAAATTAAGAGTTGCAAATAGATCTCAGGCAACTGCCATTGCAATTTTTGCAGGTTTACTAGAAGTAAAGTTAGATGCTTCAGGGCTTGAAACAAAAACAGCATAAATATATCCTTCCAAGTAACGTTATTGCGAGAAGTCCGCCCCTGGCGGACGACGAAGCAATCTCACAAACGCTTTTAAGATTGCCACACCTCCCTGTCCGCCTTTGGTGGAATTTTATTCAGCTCGCAATGACGTGAAAGCATGCTAATATATCCTACATGAAGCATGAAATTAAATTTGGTACTGATGGCTGGAGAGGTGTAATTGCAAAAGACTTTACTTTTGAAAACATAAGTCTTGTTACAGTTGCAACTGCTGAGCAGTTTCTAGAAGACTTAAAAGCTGACAAAAAACTAACAAATAATGTTTTTGTCGGTTATGACAGAAGATTTTTAGGGAGAGAATTTTCCCTTAGAATAAGCTCAATACTTTCACAAAAAGGATTAGTGGTAAATCTCTATGACCAGGATGTACCTACACCAATGGTTTCATATGATGTGAAAAAATATTGTGCTGTAGGTGGCATAGTTATAACAGCAAGTCACAATCCACCTGAGTTTTCAGGATTTAAAATAAAAAGACCAAATGGCTGTTCTGCAGAAAAATCTTATACAGATAAAATAGAAGCCAGATTAGATAAAACAGACATTAAATTACTGGACCTTGTAAAAGCTCCTGATTTTAAATCTATAGAACCATCAAAAGACTATTTGAATTTTATTAGAAAAACCATTGATCTGGAAAAACTAAAAAACTTAAATGAAACAATTATTGTTGATTCAATGCATGGCACAGGAAGCTTCTATACCCAAGAGTTTCTTTCAGGTGGAAAATTGAAAGTGAAAACAATACGTGGAAATATTGATGTGAATTTCGGTGGTATAAACCCAGAGCCAATGATGCCACAACTCCAACCACTTTCAGATGAAGTCATCAAAAACAAAGCTTTTATGGGGCTGGCTACAGATGGAGATGCAGACCGTGTAGGTGCAATGGATGAAAAAGGCGAGTATATTAACACACATAAAATACTTTCTATACTTCTTTATTATCTGGTTGAAAAAAAGAAACTATCGGGTAGCGTTGTTGTAACCTTTTCACAAAGTGTTCTTGTAAAGAAAATAGCAAAAAGCTATGGCTTTAAAATATATGAAGTTCCAATTGGTTTTAAACATATTGCAGACTTAATGTTAAAAGATGATATTTTAATTGGTGGTGAAGAAGCAAATGGTATTGGAAGTAAAGTTCACTATATTCCTGAAAGAGATGGTATTTTTAATTCCCTTTTACTTCTTGAAGCAATTAACTCCTTTAATTTAAAGCCAAGCGAGCTTATAAAGCACCTACATGAAAAATTCGGTACCTACTTTTATGATCGTATTGATGTTCATATACCAAGCTCTGCTCTTGGAAAAGAATTTGTAGAAAAAGTAAAATCTTCCCCACCAAAAAGCATAAATGGTTTAAATGTTGCAGATGTTCAGACTCTTGATGGTACAAAACTCATTTTTGAAGATGACAGCTGGCTTTTATTCAGAGCTTCAGGAACTGAGCCTCTCCTTAGAATCTACTCAGAAGGCAAGAGCAAAGAAAACGTAAACAAAATGCTTAAGTTTGGCAAAAGTCTTTTTAAGGAAAAATCTGCAGTAGCTTGCTAGTTAGTTAAGCTTACCTTTTTCAACAGGACCAGTTTGTTGCTCATTTAACTGTTCTGCACCTGTCCAGCCAATAAAATAATCTTTCCCATCTTTATTTGCAATTGCTTTATAAAGATTTCCTTCTTCAACAAGGTTTGCACCACTTAACTGGTTTTTTGCAAAGTGAAGGAATTCATCCTCACCCATATAGTTATAAATGTCAGGATAAACACGTACAAAAAGTTTGTTTTGAAACTCTTGAACTTCAACCGGATTATAAATTACATGTACAGGGGTGTTTACATTTACAAGGTTAAACAATTCTTTCATGTCATCAGGAAACAGTCTTATACATCCATGCGTACTTGCTTTACCGACAGAATTCAAATCCGTGGTCGCATGAAAACCATACTCCTGATTTTTCTTATTCATTGCAAAACCTAACCAATACCTGCCTATAGGATTAGACTCACCAGGTGCAACAACTTTTGACTGTCTGTAAGGATTTATCCATGCAGGATTATAGATTCTTCTTACTATTTTAAACTCACCAAGAGGTGTTGGCGTAATTGATGAACCTACTCCAACCGTATATTCCTTTTCCAGTATTCCTCTATTAAAAAGTAAAAGTTTTTTTGCAGGAACATTAAGCACAAGCTCATAGTTTTCATTTAAAGCTCTTAATGAAAATGCCGGCAAAAAACTAAAAAGAGAAACTATTAATAAAGAAATTATTGTCTTCCTCATTGTGATTTTCCTTTCAAATAAATTATTCCCTGAGTTTATATCCTATTAATGATTTACCACATCCCAGCAACATTTTTGTTTGTGGTATCTTCTGTTAGGTAATCCTGACCACTTTCAAATCCTGATTTATCTTTTGCTGAGTCAAGATCTTTTAACTTACTGTCAGCATCTGCAATATTTTTGTCTTTATCAGAATCATTACCAGCAAGTCTGCTTTGTTCAAGCTGTGAAAGCTGTTCCAACAGTGCTTTTTGTTCATCTGCCGTAAGTTCTTTTCCTATTCTTCCACCGATAATTACATAGTTAGAAGTAGCAGATGTTACACCTGTAATTTGTCTGTCAGCTCCGCTTAAACCTTCAAGTCCTACCCTGGCTCCACGAACAGAACCTTCAACAGCTCCACCAGTAAGACCTCCAAAGAGTCCTGTTACAGCACCTGTTGCCACGGCACTTGCACTTGAAGCCCATGCACTGGCTTTCCCTGAAACATCTCCACCAAGTGCTTTACTGGCTGAATCAGCTGTTCTAATTCCGATTTTTGTACCTTCTATAAGTCCTTTACCAGCCCCAACTATAGTACCAGCAGCTGCACCAAAAGGAGCTGCAACTACACCAAGAGCTCTGCTCCTTGTATCATATTGTTCTCTTGGAAGTTGTGAAAAATCACCTACAAGGTATGAATGATGAGGAATACTTACTGTAGGGTTTGAATCACTCTTTGCTCTTTGTACATCTTTTTCATGTACTGTATTTTTGTCAAATAAAAAATTCTCTTCAAGGACAATACCCTTTGCACCAAGTTTAAAAAAGACTGTTGGCTGCGCAACAAATTTATTATCATTTACTTTATATGATACATAGTCTCCCTGAGTAACAGGTTGTTGCCCCTGAATGCTAAATCTCTTTAGTACATCATCTACTGCTTCTCCTGGCCTTGCCATTGCTGGAAAAGAAAAAAACTGACTGATTAAAGCTATTGATAAAACAAAATTTAAAACTCGCATTGTATAAACTCTCCTTTAAATCTTTTTCTTGTGGACATGACGTCCATAACTTACTTACTGTTTCAAAATCTTTCTACTAAGATAATACCCAATTGAATTATATTAGAAATCTCTGAAAGTGTATGAATACAAGAGTGATTTACCTTAAAAATCAGTAAAAAGGTATAGGTATTTGTATTTTTAATCTTATTTTTATTTAGTTGCTAATAATTCAACATCAAATACAAGAGTTGCATTTGGTGGGATAACCCCGCCTGCACCATTTGCGCCATAACCAAGTTGTGGAGGAATAATTAATTTTCTTTTGCCACCAACTTTCATTGTACTTACGCCTTCATCCCATCCTTTAATTACTTGGCCAACTCCAAGAATAAATTCAAATGGTTCACCACGATCTACTGAGCTATCAAATTTCTTTCCACTTTCAAGCCAGCCAGTGTAATGAACTGTAACTGGTTGTCCTTGTTTTGGAGCTACTCCCATGCCTGGTACTTCATCTACATATTTTAATCCTGTTTTTGTTGTAACTATGTTTGCATTTCCTGTTTCCACTTTTTTCTCCTTTACTTGTGTATTTTTTTTAATATTCTTTTCCACTGGTACTGCCAATACATCAGGCACTAAAAGCACCATTGTAATTAAAATAATTAGCACCACTATTTTTCCAATCATTTTCTTCCTCCTGGTCTACATGGACTTCTTATAAAAAGATATATTATATCAAAGAGGGTTAAGACTTACATCTCATAGTAATTAGCCCTCTTATTTATTATTTTTAGTCTCAAGGTTTATTAAAGCCTTAAAGGCTAAACCACTAAATACCAAAAAACCTCCAAAAATTAAAAATAATGAATTGTAATTTAATC
>OBEQ010110333.1_pt1 | contig 13507 bp, 17 predicted proteins | sample 1670901 | NCBI WGS metagenome assembly OBEQ01 (sample SAMEA104232315, study PRJEB22302) | groundwater metagenome | biome: forest; feature: aquifer; material: groundwater | place: USA | collected 2011-08-07 | depth 5.4 m
AAAAAACTTCGTCAAAAAATACCGGCACACAGCCATCCGGTTTTTCTTATAGATCGCAAGCCACTTTCGAAAAGCCTCTTTGAACATCCATTGCTCAGAGGCCATGAGCGGAATAATGAAATCGGTGATGACGGAGTAAAAAATAACCGCGATCAGAACAGAAAACAAAAAGAGCGCAATCAAAGGCCAAAAATACTTCCACAAAAAACCGTAATCCGTCAAAACATGGACTCCGACACGAGCCGCTGCAAAAAATTGCATACCAGCCGGGACCAGAATGGCCGCAAAATAGATCAGCAAAGAAAAAGCCATCAAGATGTAAAAGGATGTCAGCGAGTCGCTTTGATTTTCATATTGGCTCAACGGTCGCCGCACGAGCACTTCTTCCGTTTGCACTGCATGAAGCCAGACAAATTTAAACCGTGTCGAAAGCCAGATAAAAAATACCATGACAGTCAGTAGTAGCAGCACGAGAAAAATCAGGATCGGCCACACCACCGCAGCCATGTACCAACCCGGGATCTTGCCGGAAGCGTCCCGGGCGCCGGCAAAAAGGCCGTGCTCAAACCAGTACTTTTTTTTATATAGCTCTTCCAGTTTTTTGGCTTGTGAAACCTTGAGAACGGAGGAAGAACTTGCAGCGGCCGATCCCGCTCCCAATTTTTTGCTGGTGAAAGATGTTTTCGAAATCTTGGCGTGATTGCTTTTTTGAGCGCTCATCCAATTGAAGTTTGTCCCTCCAGAAAGCGCGCCAGCTAACCAAGCAATCAAAATGAGCTTGGTCCATTTTTTCCAGGAAAACGACTTAAAAAGAAGAGACGCAGTTTTTGGAACGCGTCTCCGATGGAAGCAGAGATCATTCGATGTCAAATAGAAGAAGATCGAAACTCATATCTTATTTTCTTCATTATTTGTAAATATCATGCGTACCAATATCGTAATAAATAACCTCATCACTGCCGACAAATCGAAATAAAATTCTATAGGATTCGTTGACCGAATAGGCCCAATAACCTTGCAATTCACCATGAAGTTTGTGAGTTTTTAACCGAGAATCGAACGCATTGCACCGAAAGCATTGGTCTTTCTTTTTAGCCAACTCTTGGAGATTGTTTGGTAGCTTACGGTAGGATTTGGTAAAAGGGGACGTGACATGAATTCTGACAATGGGACGGGTCACTTCTACTTACGAAGCTCGGAAAGAGACCCCATTGCACGTGTTTGACCGTTTCTAAATTCTTTTTCGCCCTTTCTTATTTTAGTCAAAGCGTCTTTTACTTCCGCCAAGTGCTTTTGCATGGACTCATATTCCTGACGAGGAATCACGACAAGATCAACTCCATGAGTAAACCGTTTAGAAATCATCAACGCATGTCTCATTATTTTTCCTTTCTGTGGATTTACTGAAAGTATACCATGCGCTTGAATATGCCTCAACGCCGCCCGTGCCCATAGATCAAGAGAGGACAATGCCCTTTTATCACTCTGGAACAGCCTCCTGCTTCGTCTTTTTCTCGAAGTTATATTTCATTGTGTTTTCTTTTCCCTTCGGCACGGGAGGGTTGCATTTCTTGCAGGGCCCATAACCCGCTTCGAAGGCCTCTTCGGGGGTTTTGAAAATAATGAGTTCGTCTTCATGGATTTTTTGCGCGATTTTGCAAGTGGACAGGTGGTAACGGTCGGAATAGTTGCTCGCGACAAGCTTAGTCTCAGCAGAAAAACATTGAACGCAGATTGCACCGATTAAAAAAACGATTACACAGATGAGCTTTGTTGCGGCTGCGAAAATAACACGTGTCATTTCGAGGAGGCCCTCAGGCCGACGAAGCAATCTATGCGATCGTATAGCATAGATTGCCGCGCCCGCCTCCGCCGAAGGACGGATCCGCCGGTACTCTGGCGGAAAAAGCCGCGGGCTCTCAATGACACTCTTAGTAACCCGGTTCATTCCCTTTCTTCCATTTTATATTGCATCCAATACTGGCTTTCTGCGTTTTGGAAACGGGGCGATCTTCCAGTACCGCGTCGATCGCTTCGCGAAGGTCTTTGCCGGTAAGCGGCTTGTCATTGCCGGGCCGGCTGTCGTCGAGCTGGCCGCGATAAACCAATTCACGCTTAGCGTCATAAAGAAAAAAATCGGGCGTGCAGGCGGCCTTGAATTTTTTGGCCACTTCTTGGGTCGGGTCATACAAAAAAGAAAAGTGCCAATTCTGTTCGATGGCCAATTCTTTCAATTTTTCCGGCGCATCCTCAGGATAACTTTCGGCATCATTCGAGCTCACTGCGAGGATCGCAATGTCTTTGGCGCGATAATCTTTATCCAAACGCGAAAGCTCCTGCTTGATATGCTGAACATAAGGGCAATGACGGCAAATGAACATGACCAGCAGCGCTTTTTTCGCGGAAAACATCGAGACCGAGACCGGACGTCCGATGATCACATCTTTTAAGCTGAAGTCTGGAACTTTAGTGCCAAGCGGCGTCATCATGGAAGGCGTTAATACCATCGAATTATCCTTTCGCTGGACTGCTTTTATTTGACATCTCTATATTATCACCCGGATCAATAAATTCCTTCTGATCCACGACTAAATCGGTCTGTTTGATTTTTCCCGAATCCAGATCCAGATCAAAAGAAACGTTCACGAATGATCCTTTTTTCACCTCAAATGGTTCTTCGAGGTCTTTTTTGCGGGACATTTCCCTACTTTGCCCATGATCCTCGTAAGCAATCTTGAAATTTTTAAACTGATCGTGCGGCACGCGTCCGTTGTTGAAAAAAGAAACCGCCGCTTTGGTCGTTCTCAAATCCACGCGATGGTCAGGCTCGAGAATACTGACCCATTCTCCGCTGTTTCTTTTGAGTTCCACTTTTTGGATCGTGATGAAGTAGGGTTCGGCGGCGTTAACAATAGAAGTTGTAAGTAAAAAAAGATTGGCGATAATAAAAAAAGTGTCGTTGCGAGGAGCTCTCAGGCGACGAAGCAATCTATGCGATCGTGTTAGCATAGATTGCCGCGCCCGCCAAAAGCCGCGGGCTCGCAATGACAATATGGCAACAGCCTCCTCAATACTATATGTCACTTTTTTAATACGCTTCCCGTCAACTGCTTAAACACCTCTTTATACGCCATCGTGGTCTGCTGAACAATACGCTCGGGTAGCACCGGCCCAGGCGGCGTTTGGTTCCAGCCGGATTCGAGAAGAAAATTACGCACGATTTGTTTGTCCAGGCTTGGTTGGTCCTGCCCCACTTGGTAAGTTTTTTTCGGCCAAAAACGCGAACTGTCGGGTGTTAAAACCTCATCGATTAAAATGATCTTGTTCTTGAAAATCCCGAATTCAAATTTGGTGTCCGCGATCAAAATCCCGCGTGTTTTGGCGTATTGGACGCCGCGTTTATAAATCGTCAGTGTCAGTTCTCTGATCTTTTGCGCCGTTTTTTTGCCCACCAATTTTACGGTAGTCTCAAAATCGATATTCATGTCATGGCCAACTGTCGCCTTTGTCGCCGGCGTAAAAATCGGCTCCGGCAGTTCTTCGCATTGCCGCAACCCCTTCGGAAGCAAATGGCCGCAAACCCGCCCCGTTTTCTGATAGTCCTTCCAACCGGCACCGGCCAAAAAACCGCGCGCCACGCATTCGACCGGCAAAGGCTCGGCCCGGTGCACGAGAATGCTGCGGCCCTTTAAAATTTTTCCGTATTCTTTCACGAAGGATTTTTCAAAACCCATATGCTTGATCTCGGAGGCGATGATTTGGCTCGGGACAAGCGATTTGAACTTTTTGAACCAAAAAAGCGAAATTTGGTTCAACACCTTTCCTTTATCCATAACCGGTGAAGGCAGCACCACGTCAAACGCGCTCAAACGGTCGGTCGTGACAATCAATAGTTTATCTTTGCCCACTTCGTAAATGTCACGGACTTTTCCTCGATTTAAAAGCGGCAGCGGTAAGCTTGTTTCCCAAATAGTTTTCGAAGAAATGTTCTTTAACATAAAACTCCTTATAAACGATTTGAATTTCTGTCATCCCCGAAAGCTTTAATCGGGGATCCAGGCACAGTTACTTTTTAGTCTCTGGATTCCCGCTTAAAGATTGCGGGAATGACGCCTACAATTTTTTACCACCGGAAGCTTTCCTTAAGCGGTCCATAATCGCAAGACCCAACCCCTCCTCCGGCACCGGTTCCGCAAGGATCAGATCCAAGTTCATTTTATCAAGTTTGCGGATGGCTTGAAAAAGATTCGTAGCCGCCTCAGATAAATTTCCTTTCATACTCAAAACCACCACGCTTTCAAGCCACGAAACTTCCGGCTTTTCGCGAAAAGCTAATAATCCGGCGCGGCAGACACTTTGCTTGTCTGTCCGCTGAAGCTCAAGATATTTTTCTACTTCATTCACGCATTTTGAAAATGGTTTTTCTAATAATCTTAACGGCGTCCATGGTGCGTAATGGGATTCCAATTGCCCCGGAGATTCGGCGACGGCGCCAATGCTTTCTATTTTTTTCACCAGAATAACTTCATTCAATTGCTCAAACGTCACGCCGCCCGGCCTTAAGATCGTGCACACACCGCTCATAATTTTTATCACGGTCGATTCTAAACCGACTGCCGTTTCCCCTCCATCGAGAATCAAATCCACTTTTTCGCCCAAATCTTCCGATACATGCTGGGCCGAAGTAGGGCTTGTATAACCAAAAAGATTGGCGCTCGGCGCGGCAACGGGCTTTCCCAGCGCGCGGATCAATTGAAGCGCAAAATCATTTTTCGGCATCCGCACCGCCACCGTCGGCAAACCGGAGGTGACAATATCAAGCACGCTTTCCGCTTTCGGCAATACAATCGTGAGTGGCCCGGGCCAGAAGGCCTTCATCAAGGATCTCGCCTGCGCCGGAACATCCTGCCATAACGTGAAAGCCTGTTCGGGTGAAACAACGTGCACAATCAGCGGATCGAAGCTCGGACGTTTTTTCGCTTCAAAAATCTTGCAGAGAGCTTTTTCATTTTGCGCATCTGCGCCGAGGCCATAAACCGTTTCGGTGGGAAAAGCCACGAGACCGCCTTGTCTTAAAATCAATGCGGCTTTGCGAATATTTTCAGGATCGTCCGCTTTTAGAATTTTCATTAATTCGAAGCAAAAGCGTCTTGGTGCATCAATTCATTCAAGATGCGCTCGAAAGGAAAATTCCGTCCCGGGCATTCCGTATGTTTGCCCTTGATATCTTCATGACGACGGATCGAACCCAACGGAATTGCGTATTCTTGTCTTAAAATTTGAATTAAACGGGTCAACGTCGCAAATTGCGCTTCGGACATGTGCTGCTGGTTAAAATCTCCGACCACGCAAATTTGGATGTCATAAGGACGATTGGCCTTCACCTGCTGTCTCCAACGCCAACCCACCTCCAAAAAACCATCCGGCGTGTTGGTGCCGTTTCCAATCACAAAATGATAAAAAAGACCTCCCATGTGACGCCGTTGATGGTCGCGATCGAATGCCTGGGCGCTGCCTTGAAGCGTTCCGCTATGGTGCAATGTGATCGTACGCCAGTCGGAGGTGTAATTTTTTGGCCCCACCAAGGCACGCAAATCCTCAGGGCTGAACGGCCCACGAACGGTCGGCGCATAAAGAGGCGCGGCGGGTTGCGGTATAAAAATCTTCTGGCCTGTCTCAAGACGGCTCGGATTTGAAACGTGATTGACCGCCATCAGCTCATGCCAATCCATGTGATAAGTTTTTGCAATGCGAAAAAGCGTTTGACCGCGTTCCACCGTGTGATAAAAACCGGACAGATTGGAAAGAACAGCCGGCGGCGTTGCAAAAGTTCTATTCACGCGGCGAGGCGCGCGCGCACAACCGGGCAGAAGCAAAGCCAACGCCAATAGAATAAAAAAAAGGCGTCTTAAATTTAAAAAAATCCGCAGCACTTAGGGGCGGCTCAACACACCGGCTTTTTCAGCGGGAGAAAGTGCTTTTTGAGCTTCGGTTTTTTTGAAAGCCGAGAACACGGATTGTAACTCGTCGATCTTTTTTTCAAGGGATGCTAATTTTTCCTCTACTTTCCTGAGCTTGAAATACATGTACTCATCGAACGGGATCGGCGCCGTCACGCCATTGCGTTTTTCAATCGGCATGTCTTCGGGAATATTGAAATTAAGCCCTTCTTTCGTCGTCACGGTCTTGAATTTATAATTTTTCGTTTCTTGTACCAATTTTTCATTTTCTTCATCGGTCATGGCCAACGAAATATTCGCGGCCATGAACGCAACGCCCAAAACACAAAAAAAACTAATGATTTTTCGCACGATTGAAATCATCCTCCAGTCGTATAATGTCATCTTCCCCCAGGTATTCCCCGAACTGCACTTCGATAAAAACGAGCGCTTCGTTTCCGGTGTTGTGCATGCGGTGCACTTCTTCAATGGCGATCTCGGCCACCGAACCGCGTTTCACCGGAATTTCTTTCTTCCCGACGGTCGCCACACCGGTTCCTGAAATCACGATCCATTTTTCGGCGCGCTTCATGTGTTTTTGCAGACTAAAACGAAGCTGCGGGCTGACTTCGATGCGCTTGACTTGATAATTGGGGCCTTTATGCAAAATCTCATAACTTCCCCAAGGACGCGTGTTGTGATTCACGGAGTTTCCTTCTCCAAAAAATTCAAACAGTTTTAACCCTCGTTTCACAATGCCCATCCTATCCCTGTCATCCCCGAATGCTCTAATCGGGGATCTAGACACGATTACTTTTTAGTTTCTGGATTCCCGCTTAAAAATTGCGGGAATGACAACGGACAGATTTAGCATGAGTTTATATCAGCACTAAACTTGCGTCAATCATCGACTTTTTTTGACATTAATTTTTGGGCAAAAATGAGCCAGTTTGCAACGACTGCAAAACGGCGAAACGGGCACGCAAAGATTTTGACCAAAAGCCACCAAAAGATCGTTGTATTTGATCCAATAACGCTTAGGAAGCGTCTTTCGTAGCGCCATTTCCGTTTCTTCCGGCGTTTTGGTTTTGACAAGTCCCCAGCGATTGGAAATCCGGTGCACGTGCGTGTCAACGCAGATTCCGAGTTTACGATGGCCCACGGTCATCACGAGGTTTGCGGTTTTACGTCCCACACCCGGCAGGCTCAAAAGGTCTTCGAACGTGTCCGGCACTTTTCCGCCGAATTTTTTCTCCAGCAATTCGCAAATTTGAATAAGGTTTCGCGCCTTCGTATGGTAAAACCCGACCGGATAAATGAGTTTTTCGATTTCGGCCGAGTTTAGTTTCAAAAGTTCCTTCGGGGTCTGTGCCACGGCAAAAAGCCGATGGCTGGCTTCTTCGGTCGTCTTATCTTTGGTTCTCAGGCTGAGCACGGTTGAAATTAAAATTTTAAAAAGTGCATTCTCTCCGCTGGCAAAAGTGCCGACAACTGGCGTTTTCCAGCTCCGCGTTTCTTGCCTGAGAATAGCCAACATTTTGGGGAGGTTTTTTAAATGTTTTTTGATCATTGGAATTGCATTATACACCAAAAAATTCAAGGCTTATTCGTTGATTTACTTATTTAACCTGTAGTATACTCCGAATATGAAACATTATCATTTGACTGTCGCTATCTGGGAAGAAGGTCGTCATTACGTGTCAAAATGCCCAGAATTAGGCGTCGCCTCATACGGATCTACTCCCGAGAAAGCTAGATTAGCTTTAGAGGAAGCTGTTTCGTTGTATTTATCCAATGCTAAGAAATTAGGCCTTCTATCGGACATTGTTCCTGTTATTTCTTCTCCTGCCCGTTATACATCAGCCCTTGACATCGCCTTTGCTTAATGCGTTTGCCATCCTTATCTTCAAAGGATATTATCAAGGCACTTAAAAAATCTGGATTTGTAGAAGCTCCTGATCGCGGTAAAGGAAGTCATCGGGCTTTTTACAAAAAAGATGAATTCGAAAAGGTTCATCTTGTGATTGTTCCGCATGGCAAAGATATTCCAAAAGGGACTCTATTATCTATTCTCGAACAGGCGGGCATAAATCGAGAACGGTTTCTAAGTTTAATCTAATTCAAATTTCTAATATTTAGTGCTATATTCGGAACGTATGCTGAAAACTCTCTCCGAAACTTTTTTTTCTCTGGTTTTACCCCTGGGTTGCGAACTCTGCGGAACACCTCTACCTGCGCGCGATGCGCAAGGAATTTGCGCTTCTTGTCAAAACCATGTTTCGCTGATCATGCCTCCCTATTGCGCCGGCTGCGGACGCACAGTTTTGGAGGAAGGTGACCGCTGCGGACATTGCGTTGGAGAATATTTTCATTTTGACCACGCGTTTGGCTGCGTTTATTACGACGAAAAAATGAAAAAATTACTGCATGCGTTCAAGTTTGAACGCCGGAAATTTCTATTGCCTTTTTTTACAGGTATTTTGGAAAGCTTTGTGCGGGAAAATTTATCGAACAGGGGTTGGGATGTGGCCATCCCCGTGCCAATGGATTCGGCTCATGAACGCGAACGAGGTTTTAATCAGGCGAGACTTTTTAGCGCTGTGCTTGCCAAAAAATTCGGTAAAAACCACACCCCCGAATCGCTCAGATGCCGCAAAGCCATCAGCGCCCAATCGTCGCTGAAAAAATCGGAACGTAAACAAAACGTCGAAGGCCGATTTTTTGTCCGCCGCGCTGAAAATTTTGCATTCAGCCGCGTCCTGCTCATCGACGACATATTGACCACGGGCCAAACCGCTTCGGCCTGCGCGCAAGCCCTCAAAGAAGCTGGCGCAGCTTCCGTGTCCGTTCTCGCTTTCGCCAGGGGAATTTAGAGATTCCGGATGACCCCATCCCCTCTTTTGAAACCTACGGTTTCGGACGCTCGAAGCGTCCCTCGTCGCTCTGTAGGTGTTTTTATCATGGTTTCAGCGACGAGAAAAGAGGGGATGGGGTGAAAATCCTCCGCGATCACATTCTCAACGAATTTTTTCAGCCTTTCTGTTTATGCGTCTTCGGGCTGCTCTGTCTTTTCCTGCTTGGGCGCGGCCTGATCCAAATGGCAGATTTTATTTTCAACAAATCCGTGGACGTTTTTTTGGTTCTGCGGCTTCTGGTTTATTCGCTGCCGTTTATGTTGATTTTCATCATCCCGATCTCCGTGCTCATCGCGACTTTAATGGCATTCCGGAAACTTTCAACCGACAATGAAATCATCGCGCTTCGTGCCAGCGGCGTCAGTTTGGGGAAACTATGCCTCCCTCTTTTTGTTTTTGTTTCGATCCTGTCCCTGTGCACTCTGCTTTTGTCGGATAAAATCGCTTCGGCCAGCCATTACAATTACCGTTTACTTCTGACCAAAATCGGTTTGGAAAACCCGGCGGCGGCGCTTGAAGAGGGCACGTTCATCAAAAAATTTAAAAATTTTGTCATTTTCATTTATGAAATCGATAAAAATAAACTAAAAGGCATCCGCATTTACCAGCCGCAGGAAGGCCGCCCGGCGCGCACGATTGTGGCACAAAAAGGCGAACTCATTTCGATCCCCGAACGCGGCATCATCAAGCTAAAACTCGTGCATGGTACCAGCGACGAACCCGACCCGAAAGACGCTTCGAAACTTTACAAGCTAAATTTCAAAACATACGATCTGCCGCTGAATCTTTCAGAAATCAAAGACGCTGGCGAACTTGGCAAAAAACCGAAAGACATGACCATCCGGGAGCTCTCGAACGAAATCGAACGGCTCGGCGAATCCGGCATCAAAGCCACCTACGCGCTGTCGGCTGAAATCCACAATAAAATCGCGCTGGCATTTTCGCCTTTGGCTTTTCTTCTCGTCGGCATCCCGCTCGGGATCAGTTCAAGACGTGGCGAAAAAGCCATGAGTTTTGGCATCAGTTTGGCCGTGCTAACCGTTTACTGGATTCTTTTAATCGGAGGACGAGCGCTCGCTCAAAAAGGACTTGCTCCGCCGGGCCTTTCGATAGAATTTTCAAATGTAGTCATCGCGTTTTATGGAGGCCTTCTGTTCCGGCAGATGGTGAAAAATTAATGCGTATCGTGGACCGTTACTTACTGAAAGGTTTTATTCAATCGTTGTTGTATTGTCTGGCTCTTTTTTTGGTTCTTTTCATTGTGATTGATGTGTTCAATCACTTGGATGAATTTTTAAAACATGGGGTTTCGCTCCGAATCATCATCTCGTATTACCTCTATTCGGTTCCCTCGATTTTTGTGCAAGTCGTGCCGATCGCGGTGCTGGTCGCGATTCTCTATATGCTTGGAAATTTGAGCCGGCACAATGAAATCTTGGCGCTGAAAGCCAGCGGCATTTCAAGCTTCCATATTTTGGCGCCCTATCTTTTCATGGGCGTTTTGATCAGTTTTTCAGTTTTTCTCTTGAATGAGAAAGTGGTGCCACACACAGCCGTGACGTCGACCTCGATCATGGAAGGCTTGATCGAAAAAGGCAAAAAGAATTTCGACGAACGCTCGATCAAAAATGTCACGTTGTTCGCGAAAGGCAATCGCATGGTGTTCGCCCGCGAATTTGAGATTTCAACCGGCACGCTTTATGACGTCGTGCTGTTTGAGGACGACCCACACCGGCTCGTTCAGAACAAAGTCACGGCCAAGAAGGCAAAATACGAGGATGATGCCTGGACATTTTATGACACGATCCGTTACCAGATGAACCGCCGGGGTGAACTGGCCGCGGAGCCTGTCTTCTCCGATTCGCTGCGCGTGGGATTGGAAGCGCGACCCATCGATTTTCTCAAAGAATCGTCGCAGGTGGAATTCATGAGCACGAGGCAAATGGATGAATACATCCAACACCTCGAGGGAGCCAGCAAGAAATTAGCCAAAAAACTTTTAGTCGATTTTTATTACAAAATCGCTTTCCCCTTCGTGAGTTTTGTCGTGGTCTTAATCGGCGCGCCGTTGGCATTACGCGGCGTCCGCAGCGGCGCGCTTCGCGGGGTTGGGATCAGCGTGATCTTGGTTGTGCTTTATTTTGGGATTGATTCGATTTGCCTGGCGCTCGGCAAAGGCGGACATTTGCCGGCGTTTTTTTCAGCCTGGTTCAGCAATTTATTTTTTTCAGCGGTGGGGATTTATCTGATCAAAACCACGCCTTAATTGTTGTTGAACGCAAATGCTGTCATCCCCGAGATTTTTAATCGGGGATCATACGTTTGATTCCCGCTTAAAGCTTGCGGGAATGACAATAATAAATTACGTACCAACTTCCCACCCAGATAAATACTTTTCTTGATCTTTCGAAAGAGTGTCGATTGACACTCCCATGCTTTGGAGTTTCAAGCGCGAAATTTCACGATCGATATCCTGAGGCACGCGGTAAACTTTAGGATCGAGCGAGCGGTGATGCTTGGCAACCCATTCTGCCGAAAGTGCTTGGTTGGCAAAGCTCATATCCATCACCATGGCCGGGTGACCTTCGGCAGCGCCCAAATTCACCAGGCGCCCATCAGCAATAAGAAACACGACACGTCCATTCGATAATAAATATTCTTGCACATGTTCGCGCGCTTCTTTGGTTTTTTTGGCGATTTTTTTCAATACGACCGTATCAATTTCGACGTCGAAGTGGCCGGAATTCGCAACAACCGCACGGTCTTTCATTTTGAGAAAATGTTCTTTCCGAATCACGCTCTTATTGCCGGTGACCGTGATAAATACGTCCCCAAACTGGACTGCGTCGTTCATCGGCATAACCTGATAACCGTCCATAACCGCTTCAAGCGCTTTCAAAGGTTCTATTTCGGTCACAATCACCCGCGCGCCTAAACCCTGTGCTCTAGCCGCAACCCCGCGCCCGCACCACCCGTACCCGCAAACAACCACCGTAGACCCCGCCAGCAAAAGATTTGTCGCGCGAATAATCCCGTCCAACGTCGACTGTCCCGTGCCGTAACGGTTATCAAAAAAATGTTTGGTGTCCGCGTCGTTCACGGCAACGATGGGGAATAAAAGTTTTCCCTGCGCTTCGAGACTTCTCAGACGAATCACGCCGGTCGTCGTCTCTTCGGTGCCGGCGATGATATTTCGACGATATTTTGCGGGGTCCTTATGAATGGCTGAAACCAAATCCGCGCCATCGTCCATCGTGATGTGCGGACAATGATCGAGTGCCGCATAAATATGAGAATAATAAGTTTTTTTGTCCTCCCCTTTGATCGATAACACCGAAATGCGGCAATTTTTGACTAGCGTCGCGGCAATATCGTCTTGAGTGCTCAGCGGGTTGGAGGCAATCAAGAGAACGTTGGCGCCGCCTGCTTTTAAAACATTGGCAAGGTTCGCTGTTTCACTGGTCACGTGCAAACAAGCGGAAATATTTAAGCCCTTCAGGGGTTTTTCTTTCAAAAAACGCTTGCCAATGCGTTCTAAAACAGGCATTTGATGCGCGGCCCATTCCATACGCAACTTTCCCTTTGGCGCTAACCGAATATCAGCGATATGTTGTTTCGCCCCACCACCTTTTTTCACTTTATTCCTTTCCGAAGCTGGCTGACTTTGTCTATTTCTTCCCAAGAGAAACCTTCACCTTCTCTTCCGAAATGGCCATATGCCGCGGTTTGCCGGTAAATCGGCCGTCTGAGTTTTAAATCGCGAATGATTCCTGCCGGCGTCAAATCAAAATTTTTCTGCACCAAAGATTTAATTTCCTCATTAGACATGTGTCCCGTTCCGAACGTGTCAACCATCAATGACACCGGTTCGGCAATGCCGATCGCGTACGCAATTTGGATTTCGCAGCGTGTACAAATTTTGGCCGCCACCAAATTCTTCGCCACATAACGCGCCATATAGGATGCGGAACGGTCTACCTTTGTCGGATCTTTGCCGGAAAATGCGCCGCCGCCATGTGAACCCACGCCGCCGTAAGTATCCGCGATGATTTTCCGGCCCGTGAGACCCGTATCAGCCTGCGGACCACCGACTTCGAAACGGCCGGTGGGATTGATCAAAATGCGTGTGGAACGGTTCAAATAACGAGCCGGAATGACTTTTTCAATGACAAGTTTTTTAATGTCATGCTGAATATCTTTCATCTTCGCCATTTTGTCATGATGAGCGCTGACCACAACCGTATGCACGTGCACGGGTTTACCGTCGCGATATTCAACCGTGACTTGTGATTTTCCATCGGGCCTGAGGTACGAAAGTGTTTTCTTTTTGCGCAACTCGGATAACCGCCGCGTCAGCTGATGCGCCAAGGAAAGCGTCAGCGGCATATAAGAAGGAGTTTCGTCCGTGGCATAGCCAAACATCATACCCTGATCACCCGCACCGATTTTTTTTCCACGTGATTCATCGCAGTCCACGCCCAGGGCAATATCCGCCGACTGCTCATTGATAGAAGTCAGCACCGCGCACGCCTTATAATCAAAACCATAGGTCGCATTATCGTAGCCAACATCACGAATCACGCCACGAACAATCGCCGGAATATCCACATACGTATCGGTCCGGATTTCTCCAGAAACCACGACCAGTCCGGT
>OBEQ012014595.1_pt1 | contig 13505 bp, 15 predicted proteins | sample 1670901 | NCBI WGS metagenome assembly OBEQ01 (sample SAMEA104232315, study PRJEB22302) | groundwater metagenome | biome: forest; feature: aquifer; material: groundwater | place: USA | collected 2011-08-07 | depth 5.4 m
ATAAAATCATCGACAAAACAATCTGCTGTTTCGTCGTGCTCACGTCCATTTGACGGATAAGCGATCGGTCAAACTTGATATAATCGGGTTTGACGACAGCGACATCGCGCAAACTGACCGCTCCGCCGCCCACATCGTCAATCGCGACAGAAACTCCTTGCTCTTTTAATTCCAAAAGTGCATTCCGCACTTTGTCGAAAGAACGCAAAATGCTTTGCTCGGTCACTTCGATCACGAGATTTTTAAAACCAAGCGCGCCTTTGTCGACAAAAAGGCTACGCATCAGTTTCGGATCGAGCAGCGATTCCTGATTTAAATTCAGAAATATTTTTTGGTCCGCTCCGAGCGCCTGGCCGTTTTTTAGCGCGCATTCGACGCATAACCGGTCGAGTTCCTTCACTAGCCCCGCTTCCCGCGCCGCATTGAAAAGAAGCGAAGCGTCTTGAGTCGCCATATCGGAAAGCGCCCGCGACAACGCCTCATAACCCACGATTTTTTTCGATTGAAGATCAAGAATGGGTTGGTAAAGCGTGCAAATACTTTTGGATTTTAAAAGCGCTTTAAAAAAAGCCGTTTGGCGGTCCGAATCCTTGCTCGCCTCCACGATAGCGATGCTTTTCATTTTGCTGGGAAAACGGACTTCGAGCGACCCGGGAGCGTTATTCTTGGTCCCCGGTTCACGGCGATAACGAATGTAACAGCTTCCCGGAAGTGCTTTCATGTATTTTTTGAGTTCTCCGGCAATCTTCGAAATCTGAGGCATCCGATAACGCGGCTTATGATCATTTTGCACGATCGCGATCGAAACGTTCATGATCGGATATTGAATCGGCATGCCATCCTTATTGAGCTGCACCAAATAGCCTTGCTCACGGTCCTTGGCATTATAAAAATTCAGGATGGTGGAATCAAAGTTCTGGATGATCATTTCCGATAGCGCCTCAGCGGATTCCGAACTCGTGACTAAAATCAAGTCGTCGCCTCCGAGATGGCCGAGAAAATCATCCGGCGAACCGTGATATTTGATCGCGTCCTGAATGATGTGTCCCAACCGGATGATGATTTCGTCTCCGCGGACATCGCCATAAGCGTTGTTCAACGCGGCCAGATTCGTCAAATCGATGCAGCAGACGGCAAACGGCGCTTTGGAACGGATCGCGCGCTCGATCCGCAGAATGCTCGACCGGGCGCCGGGAAGCGACGTGAGAGGATTCAAATCCAGTTCGTTGTGATTTCTTCCCAAAATGGCACGCGCTTGGCTCAACAGGCTTTTGAGTAGCTTTTTTTTGTGAACAAGGCAGTCGATGTTTTCGGACTCCCGAGAGCCCAGTAAAAAGGAATGTTCAGCCAATAAAATGATTGGGATGTAACGAAGGACAACGTCTTCTTTGAATGCGTTCGCAATTTGGAGTCCCGAACCTTGCTTGAAATTCTCATCAATCACGATCAAGTGTGGCGGCGCATCGAACACTTGCTCCATCACATTGTTCTGGCAGTGGGAAATCGTCGCGCGGAGCTTGCGCAGTTCACGCGCGGAAGCCGTTGAGAGAGCCCGGTCCTCGACTAACAACAATATTTGGCTTTTCATTCGCCCACAATCTTCACAACGATCAGCGTCATATCGTCGTGCTGTTCGGCTTTGCCGATAAATTGGGTCACTTCTTGAATCACATTGTCCAAAATGGCTTGCGCCGGCTTTGCACGATGCTCGAGAATCGCGCGCTGCAATTGTTCGGCGCTGTACTCTTCTTTTTTCCGGTTACGCGCTTCGCTGATTCCGTCGGAATAAAACGCGTAACACTCGCCAACACGGATCGGGCACTCCTTATTGGCAAATTCGGCGCCTTCCATCACGCCAATCGGCATGCCGCCTTCCACTGTCAGAAACTCTGCGCGGTTGTCAGCTCCGGCTGCCACCACTGGCAGATGACCAGCATTGGAAAGTGTGAGTTTTTTATTTTTCAGGTCAAATATAGCATAAGTCACTGTGACAAACAAACCGCCGGTGGATTCGGAAGCGATGGAATTGTTTAATTTTGAAAGCGCTTCGGAGGGGTCGGTTCGGTCTCGCGCCGAAAATTTAAACTCAGACACCGTTTTACCCATAAAAAGCGCGGCAGGCGTTCCTTTGCCCGAGACGTCGCCAACCATGATCCCGATTTTTTCGTCTCCGAGTGGCACAAACGCGTATAAATCTCCGCCGACAGCTTTGGCAGGCTTCATGAAAACTGCCACTTCCATTCCCTTTTGAGCCGGGAGTGAGGCTGGCAAAAAACTTTGCTGGATTTGGCTGGCAATTTTAAGTTCGTTTTCTATCAGCTCCCGTTTGCGCGACTCCCGAATAATACGCGTCAACGTTCCGGCGCCGTAAACAAGCGTGATAACCGTTACGGGATAAAATAAATCTATCCAAATTCCGGCATAGATAAACAAGTTGATCACAACGGACATAAAAATCGTCAAGGTGGCAAGCGTGTAGAAAAAAGAAACAAGCGGTTTTTTGTAAAAAGATACCCAGGCAGTGCAAAATGCGATCAAAATCAAAATGAGAAGGTTCGTTACGCGGTCGAGTCGCCGAATGAAATCCTTTTGCAAAACGGTGTTGATAACATTGGCGTACGTGCCCACACCGGGATAGACTGTTTCCAAAGGATTGGGGTTAGTATCGTGCGTTCCCTGTGCCGTGAGGCCGACGATGCAGATCTTTCCACGTAGCTTACTCAGGTTCACAGCCGGCTTTTCATGAGACAAAATCGATCCATACGAAGATAAAATATCCACGTACGAATAATGCTGAAATGTTTTTTGCCAAAGACCCGCATAATTAATTAAAAAACACCCGTCCTCGTCGAGCGGGATTCGCAACTTCTTGGACAGCTCAAGGTAACGACCGGGTTTGAACACCGCCTGGTCTTCGCGTACATTCAGAAGGTCCATCAGCACCTTGAAACTAAACTGGTAATAGTTCCTGCCTTCGTAACTGATAATCGGCATCACACGCCGCCTTTTTCCATCCAGGTCGGGCCACGCGTTTACAAAACCGATGCCTTTGGAAGCCATTTCGTACTCTGGCAAGAGTTTGGCCTCGATTTTTTTTGAGAAAAATTTTCCATCCGGGAGCAAAATCGGAGACGAAAACCCGAAGGCAAAATACACATTTTTCGCGGCCTTCGTGGCCTCGACGACTTTCGCATCCTGATCGTGGGGCTCTACGAATTCGACATCAAAAATCAACGCTTTCACTCCATACTTTGCCAGCACCTGGATCAGCGCTGCGTGGTATTGTCGATCGAAAGGCCAGCGGCCCAATTTTTGCAGCGTATCGTCCCAAATATCGATCAATACGATGTCGTCTGAAACAGGTCTTTGTCCCCGCAGGCTGAAACGCCAATCATAGGTTTGAAGCTCATAGCGTTCGAAAGCGTGCGTATAGGAAAGCAGCAGGACAAGGGCAGAAAAAAACGCCACAAAAATCAGGCGCAGATTTTTGGCTGAGAGAAAATTAGAAAAAATAGTCAAGTTCAAGGCCGTTTGCGGAGTCCGTTTGTCATGGAAATAGAGTTTTATGTAATTTTTACTAATTCTACACTAAAATATGTAAAAATACAAAGGGTTGGACTAGAGGGAAACCAAAAATTTCTGTGGGAAAAGCATTGTCCTAAGGAAGAGTTATTATTTTTTGGAAGGCCCGAAGTTTTGCTTTCCTTTTAATGCCCGTTTTTGGGCGCGCTCTTTTTCCATTTCTTCTTTGGTCATTTCTTTGCCTTTAGCCAGGATTTTCCAGGGATGATGCTTGATGTCCTGGCTGAAGTCGTTGAAATTTTCTGAAGTTTCTTCGAGATTGTCAAAAATATGGTCGATCTTGGAGCGATTGCCCTGAACAGCGTCGTCTACATGCGTGGCTACTTTGGAAATGTCTCTGGCCATCGTGCCAATGTCGTTGGCTACTTTCGTGCCTATTTGGACAAGTTCTTCCAAGCGCACTGGATCATCTCCTGGAATCGAGTCTCCTTTTTTCGCATAACCGGCAGCTGCGGTGCCCGCTTTGATTTCAATATATTTTTCGCCCATCAGACCCAACGTCGTGACATAGGCGTGCGAATCCAAACGGATTTTTGCCTCTTCATCCAGCCACAAATCCACTTCAACCTGCGTTTCGTCCCCATACAAGACGCGGATACTTTTCACTTCGCCGACATCCACGCCTGACAAACGCACGGGTGAATTCTTTTTGACGCCGCCGGTAAAATGAAAATGGGATTTGATCATATAACCTTTTTTGAACAAATTGAAATGCCCCACTTTGATCAACAGCACACCTAATGCCGCGAGGCAAACAAGGACAAAAATTCCGGTTTTCGTTTCGTTGGATATTTTGAGACTCATAGTTTCTCCTATAGCTGTGTCATTGCGAGCCCCTCAGGGCGAAGCAATCTCTGCGATAAACTCAAGCAAAGATTGCTTCGTCGGCTGCGGCCTCCTCGCAATGACAGCAGCAAACCCGTACCTTTTCATCTCTGACTCGACGTCAAATGCTCTAAATAATCGTCACCCGTCTGAAAAAAAGAAATGGGTCCCTCGGCTTCTCCGGTGATGAACTGCCGAACGATCGGATTTTTGGAATGCTTGATTTCTTCCGGCGTCCCGATCTGCAAGACTTCCCCCAAATGAAGCATCACGATACGGTCGGCAATCCGAAACACGCTATTCATGTCATGGGTGACGACAACGGAGGGGATATGCAGTTTTTTCGTCAAATCGATTGTCAACTTGTCCACGACTCCGGTCATGACCGGATCAAGTCCCGCCGTCGGCTCGTCGTAAAAAACAATGGTTGGGTCCATCACGATCGCGCGCGCAAGTCCCACTCTTTTTTTCATGCCGCCCGAAAGCTGGGACGGCATCAGATTTTCAAATCCTCGCAGCCCGACCAGTTCTAATTTCATTTTGATAATAATGCCGATGATGCTCTCGTCCAACTTCGTGTGTTCCCGAAGAGGCAGCGCAATATTCTCGCCGACCGTCATCGAATCAAAAAGAGCGCCTGATTGGAACAGCATCCCAAATTTTTTACGCACTTCATGCATTTCATCTTCGGAAAGCTTTGCGATGTCTTTGCCAAACATCCAAATTTCGCCGTTGTCCGGACGGATCGCGCCAATCAAATGCCTCAAAAAAGTGCTTTTCCCGCATCCGGAGCCACCCATCACCACCAGTGTTTCGCCCTGATAAATGTCGAGAGACACTCCATTCAAAATCCGGCGCGGACCGAAATTTTTGACAAGGTTCTTGACGCTAATGACGATTTCTTTGTTGGGCATATTACGTCTTCGCGAAATAAAATATCGCGGTCAATATCGCATCGGCGATAATGATTAAAATGAACGACATCACGACGCTGCGGGTGGTCGATCGTCCGACGCCTTCAGCGCCGCCTTCCGTGTAAAGTCCTTGATGACAGGCAATCATTGAAATCACCACGCTGAAGACGGCCGCCTTCAAAAGTCCCGTCAAAATATCCTTGCGCGTTAAAAACTGCAGCGTCGTGTCGATATACAAATGAGACCCGAGCTGAAGCTGCGTCACCCCAATGACGTATCCACCGAACATTCCGATCAAATCCCCTAAAATCACAAGACAGGGCAACATAATAAGTAACGCCAAAAAACGAGGCGCGACCAGATATCGCACTGGATTCAAACTGATGGTTTCCAGAGCTTCGACCTGTTCGGTCACTTTCATCGTGGCCAGTTCCGCCGTGATCGCCGCGCCGACACGTCCGGCAATCACAAGCGACGTGAGCACTGGCCCGATTTCACGCGTCATCGAAACGCCGACGAGCGCCGCCACATAAATCGTGGCTCCCATCTGCTCCAACTGATAAGCCGACTGCATGGCCAGCACCATGCCGATAAAAAAATCCACAAAAAAGACAATGGCCACCGAATGAACGCCGGAAAAAATAGTTTGCGAGAAAAAATTTTTACTGGAAACGGGCTTTTTGCGAAAAGGGCCCGCGAAAACCCAATACATCGCTTGGGCCAAGAGAATGAGAATCTCCCGGGTCTGCCGGACAAAAGACAGCGTCAGACGACCGAGAGAATCAACGAAGGTCATTTGATTTGGTTGATTGCTTCTTCTTGGTTTTTGAAAATCGAAAAAAGCTTGTCGAGCTTCGTGATCTCAAAAAGGGATTTGACCTTATCGGACATGCCGGCCAAACCGAGACTTCCACTCTGCGATTTTGTCTTCTTCAAAATTTCCACCAGCGTCGCGAGGCCCGAGCTGTCGATGTAGTTTACCTTCTCCAAATCAACGACGATTTTTTTGGAAGGCTGTTTTTCAAAATTCTTTTTCAATTCAGGAGAAGTACTGATATTAATTTCACCGTTCACCTGAAAGACAAATACGCCTTCTTTTTCAAACGTCTTAACGTCCATGTTCTCCCCCCGCATTTTTAAGTGATTTCACCATCACCAACCGATTTCCTTTTTCGTTGTAGCGGACTTCGTCCATTAATTGATGAATCAAATAGACGCCGCGTCCCCGATTCTTGAAAAGATTTTTCTCTTCGGTACAGTCCTCGAGTTTTTTCGGGTCAAAGCCGGGACCTTGGTCCTGCACAACCAAACGGACTTGGCCATCACCGTACTCTACCTCCAAATCCACGTTTAAATCTTCTCGAAGCGCGTTGCCATATTTTATCGCATTCACCAAGGCCTCTTCGAGACACAGGCGGATGTCAAACAAGGCCGCATCGCTCAACGACAACGGTTTTAAAAATGACAGCACTTGCTCGCTCGTTTTTTGAACGTTCGAGAGATTACTGGTGACTTGAAATTTTTTTCTCACGCGGTTTTTTTTCTTTTTTTGGCAAAATCGCGGCCGTAGTCAGGCTGGTTGCCAGCGATTCCACAAACACGCCCATATTTCTGAATTTTTCATAGCGGCTCTGCACGAGAAGCAAGCGATTTTGGGATTCCACGTCTTTCAAATTTTTTTTAATCCCCTCTTTGATAGTCTCGGCCATTTCTTCGGGGTTTTGATGAGCGCCGCCCAGCGGCTCCTTTAAGACCTCATCGATCAGTTTCATTTCCCATAGATCTTTGGCAGTCAAGCGCAATGCCGCAGCTGCTTCGGGAGCCTTCGTGCGGTCTTTCCACAAGATTGCCGCGCAGCCTTCGGGGGAAATCACAGAATAATACGCATTTTCAAGCACCATCACGCGATCGCCGATGCCAACACCCAAGGCGCCTCCGGAACCGCCTTCTCCGATCACAAAAACGAGAATAGGCACGTTGATTCGGGCCATCTCGCGGATATTCATAGCAATGGTATAGGCCTGCCCTCTTTCTTCGGCTCCCACGCCCGGATAAGCGCCCGGCGTATCGACAAAAACTATGATTGGTATTTCAAATTTTTCCGCCATTTTCATGAGCCGAAGCGCTTTTCGGTAGCCTTCCGGGTGTGCGCTGCCAAAATTGCGCATGATATTTTCTTTGGCGTCGCGCCCTTTTTGGTGGCCAAGCACAAGAACTGGCCGTCCTTCAAGCATGGCAAAGCCGCCGATCAGAGCTTTATCATCGGCAAACGTGCGATCGCCATGTAATTCCACAAAATCGCTAAAAATCAAAGAAATGTAATCGAGGGTATAAGGACGTTTCGGGTGGCGGGCAATTTGAACCCGCTGCCAAGGCGTCAAATTGACATAGGTTTCTTTTTTGACATGGGCCAGCCGGCTTTCCAGTTTTTTGACTTCCGAATCCAGATCCAAATCACCGCTGGAGCTCAAGTTTTTGAGTTCTGTGATTTTTCTTTCAAGCTCCACGATAGGTTTTTCAAAATCAAGCACGGTAATCACCCCACTAATCCTGAATCGTCACTTCGGTTCCCGGCCCAACCAAGGAATAAAGCTCTTCCACTTCTTCGTTCTTCATACGAATGCAACCGGCAGTGATCTGTTGACCAAGTTTTTCAGGCTCTATCGTGCCATGGATCCCGTAACCTTTGGCCGTGATCCCCATCCAACGCGTGCCGAGCTCATTTTTCGGACTTCCGGATGACACAACGGCCCCTGCTTTGTACCAAGTCGGGTTTGTCAGTTTATTAGTAATTTTAAAAGTGCCGACCGGGGTTGAATTGTTAGCGCCGGTGGCAACCACATAGGTCTTAAAAACTTCCTGATCGCCTTTCAGCGTCAACGTATTATCCGATTTGTCCACCAAGACGCTCATTCGATATGTCGGAATCTTTAGCTTTTTTCCGGGGATCAACTTATCACCCAAAAGTCCGTTCACCTTTTTGATCAAGTCGGGCGTCACGCGATGAGCTTTAGCAATCGTGGTAAGGCTATCGCCTTTTTTCACTTCATACATCAGGGAATGAGTGTCGGGTGCGGGTGATAAAAATGTCCGAAAAAGAACGGTTTCTTGTGAATGCATGGCGGAGGGAAGAGTTTGGGAAGCAAAAGCTGTCGAAGCAGAACCTAGCAAAAAAACGATTAGAAACCTTCGGTTCATACTGACTTTCCTTTTGTGCGCATCAGAAAGGCCTTTGATAAAATAAAACCGCGATCAAAATTCCCAAAGCGCCTCCCGCATAGACTTCCACAGGCGTATGACCCAACAATTGTTTCAACGGCGCTTCTTGAATGCCTTTGTTGGAGTAAATGTCTTCAAGGATCCGGTTTAACGCCTCCGCCTGCTTGCCGCTATGCCAGCGCACTCCCTGCGCGTCAAACATCGTAATCACTGCAAAGCCCAAAGCCATGGCAAACAAACCGGAATCAAAACCATAGTAAAGCCCGATGGAGGTGGTCAAACACATTGATAGAGCCACATGGGAGCTGGGCATCCCCCCAGAGCTGATAAGCCACTTAAAATTGAATCGCTGGTCCTTCAAAACCCCGAGCAAAACCTTCAAAAACTGGGCTGTAATCCACGCGGTGAAAGAAGCGGCCAGTATCCTGTTCCTGCCTAATTGCGCCACAATCGATTCGGAGTTTTCCAGCACTTGGAATAGTGTAGCACCTGTAATTTTATAACTTAAGAAAGTTAATTATATAGATTTGAACTTAAATTCGCAAGGGGTTTTGAGGGAAGAGTTTCTAGGTATTTTAATTACTTACCTATGCAAAACTTACTGAAAAGAACCTCAAGAACGTCATCCGTAACGATTTCTCCTACCAGCATTCCGAGCCGGTCCAAAGCTTGTCTCACGTCCGAAGCAATAAATTCACTAGAAAGTCGTTTTTTGCAAGCCTCTCTGGCTCGTTTCGAATCGGCGAGAGCCTCTTCTAACAAAGTTTTCTGTCGGACCGTACTCACAGCTGCTTCTTGAGGAATTTCAATACCCTGAACAATAAAGCGAAAAATTTCTTGCCTCAGCTCTTCCAGTCCTTTTTCTTCTAGACACGAATAAGAAACCGTGGGTGCTGAGAAACCTAACATTTTTAGCTCATTTTTAGTCACTTTTGCTTGGAGGTCAATTTTATTCAGGACCAGAATCAGGGGTTTTTCGCGGCATTCTTCATAAAGCTGCTTGTCTTGAGATTGTAAATGTTGGCTGGCATCCAAAATAAAAAGAACCAACTCAGCACTATTCATGGCTTTTCGAGAGCGCTCCATCCCTTCCTTTTCAATGGGATGATCTGTTTCTCCAACTCCAGCCGTATCGCTGAGCCTGACCGGAAAGCCGTTGATCGCTATTTCTTCTTCCACCACATCGCGCGTAGTCCCAGGATAAGGCGTGACAATCGTTCGGGAACTCTGAGCCAGCTGATTGAATAAACTGGACTTTCCCACATTTGGACGACCCCAGATCACAGCTTTAAGACCGCGTTTGGCCAAAAAACCCAAACGAGAACTGTCGAGAAGCGCTTGGATTTCAATTTCGAAAGCCACTAGTTTCTTTTCGATCTTATGAAGCGAGTCCGTTTCAGGAAAATCTTCCGGAAAATCAACATCCGCTTCCAATTGGCTTAAAAGTTCTAAAAGCCCGCTCTTTAGCTTTTGCATTTTTTCAGAAAGCGCTCCTTCCAACTGTGAAGAAGCCCAGCGAAGGTTTTGATCAGTTTTTGCCTGAATTAAATCCAAAACCGCCTCTGCCTGTAAAAGATCCATGCGACCATTCAGAAATGCCCGTTTGGTAAATTCTCCCGGTTCAGCCAGCCTGGCGCCAGCCTCCGTGATTAAGCTCAGCACTTCCTGCAATATCGCTTGTCCTCCATGAACGCTGATTTCTACCACGTCTTCGCCGGTATAACTTTTGGGTGAACGCATTACAGTCAAAAGCGCTTCATCCACGATTTTTTTGTCTTTTGAACCTTGTCTCACCACGTGTCCGTACTGGACCGTGAAACTTTTTTGTTTTAGCACGCTCTTTTTTTGTTTCGAATCGAAAATACGTTCAGCAATCTCGAGCGACGCTTGTCCGCTCAAACGCACAATCCCGATTCCTCCTTCGCCCATCGGAGTTGCGATGGCTACAATCGTATCGTCACCAAAAGAGCGTAATTTCATCTCAGGATCCCTTCCAGAATCGCCGTGCGCAGCTCGCCTACCAAAAACAACGAGCCCGTGATTAAAATCAAATCTTCGGGATCCGCCAATGAACGCGCTTTTTCGAGCGCCACGGCGCTAGAAGGTTCCTGAAAAATTTCCCTCGACTTGTCTTTCGCCTTTTCCGCCAGCACGCGCACCGGAACAGCGCGTGGATGCCGGCATTCGGTGAAAACAAAACATTCGCTTTCCTTTTGGAGCTCGCGAAGCATTCCTTCCGTGTCTTTGTCGCTTGAGGCGCCAAAAATTACAATCAGATCTCCGAACTTAAAGTGGCGTTTCAGCCCTTCCAGCATTTTTTTGACGCTATCCACATTGTGCGCGCCATCCAAGACGATCTTCGGCCGTTCATCAATTTTCTCGAGCCGGCCCGGCCACCGGGCATCGAGCAAACCCTGCCGGACTGCATTCTCGGAAACGGTCAAACGGGTTTTTTTCTCAAGCGATTTAGCCAAACCCACCGCTTGCGCGGCATTTTCCATTTGGTGGCGTCCACGCAATCGGATTTCGAGATTATAAAAATTTTCCCACGGCGTACGCACGTCGAGACGCTGACAATCTTCTTCGAATTCGCGTTCAAAAACCTTTATTTCTTTGCCGACAAAAAAAAGCTCAGCATCGCGTTCGTTTACGGTTTGCTCAATAACCGCTTGAACCTCAGAACTCTGCGGAGACGACACAACAATTTCGCGTCCTTTGACGACCCCGCATTTTTGCACGGCTATTTTTGAAACGGTTTTTCCTAATTTGTCCGTATGCTCGAGACTCACCGGCGTCAATCCCACCACTTTCGCGGGAGCGATGTTGGTTGAATCGTACAAACCGCCGAGCCCCACTTCGAGCACAGCCACATGCACTTTCATTTCCTTGAAATAGTGAAACGCCATTACGGTTAAGACCTCGAAATAAGTGGGCGGATTTTTTTTCCAGGAGTATTCTTCCTGGATTTTTTTGAGTCGTGAGGCAAATTCCGCCACGCGCAGTTCATTGATCCAAAGCCCGTTGACCTGGATCCGTTCGCGGACATCTTTTAAGTGAGGCGAGGTGTAAAGCCCGACGCGCCAGTTGTCCATCCTCAGGATCGAGCTCAAAAAAGCGGCCACCGATCCCTTCCCTTTGGATCCGGCAATAATCACCGAGTCATAGGCATTCTGGGGATTTCCGAAGACCTTGGCCAGCGAACGCATGCGGTCCAGTTTAAACGCTTCGGGATAATCGAAAGAACTTTCTTTTTCGTAATTGATGAAAGAGTCTAGGTAGGCAACGGCCGCTTCGTAATTCATAAAAAACTTATGAGGCCAGCTGCGGTTTGCTCATCTTCAGTTCATGCAGTTCTTTGGAAAGCCGGGAAATCTTTTTTTCTTTTTCGAAATTTTCATATTCGAGTTGTTGCTTCGCAACGACCATCTGACGCGCTTGATCGGCTTGAATACGCGCGTCATTCAGCTGCAATAAAGCCTGTTGAAGTTTTGTCCGAGTTCTCTGTGAAGTTTGGATTTCACGATAATAAAGCGAACTGATTGCAATCAAAATAGCGATCCACGCAATCGTCGCGGGCTTAGATTTAGGCAATCTTCGCGGCAGGGGCGAAGAAATAACCGTAGATTTGCCTCCGATCTCCTTCACTTGTTTTAACGCTTCATGAACGACGCTCATATGAACCCTCTTTTGTGGTAGTCGGTAGTCAGTAGTAGGAATTAGGCAACTTTAACCTTGCCGAATTCCGACTACTGACTACCGACTACTTTTTTAGTCTCTAAAAACATACAGTGCCGCAAGGATAAGCGCCCCACAGACGAACAACAGCACGGTTTGCTCAATCAAATAAGGCAGTCCCATCAATGCGGCACCGGCGATCATCAGCTTCCAGCTGGCTTGTTTTTTGCCGTAAATAAATACGACAAACCCGACCGACCCGAAGATCGTGCCAAGAATAAGCTGGGAAGCGGAAAAGTTAAGCAACCTGGTTTATTTTTTGCAAGACTCCGACTTACAGCACGGGCAGATCGTGGCAAAAACACTCACCAGTTTCACAAGACCCGCAACTCCTATGACCCCATAAACAACTTTACTCACACCTGTCATGGATCCAAATATCCTTTCCACTAAATCCAGTTGAAAAAAAGCCATGAGGCCCCAATTGATGGCCCCAATAGAAACAATCACTGTCACGAGCTTACAGATCAGGCAATTACCTTCTTTCATGTGCACCTCCTTGTTGATCTTGTCATCCCCGAACGCTTTTATCGGGGATCCAGGCATATAAGTGTCTGGATTCCCGCTTTCGCGGGAATGACAGAATGGGTTTAATGTTTAAAATGCCGAACACCGGTAAACATCATGCTGATTTTGGCACGATTGCAGGCGGCGATCACTTCGGGATCCTGAACAGAACCTCCCGGCTGAATGATCGCCCGGATGCCGTATTTTTTCGCCAATAAAATTGAATCGGGTTTCGGAAAAAAGCCGTCCGAAGCCAGCACGGCGCCTTTGGCTTTTTTTCCGGCTTTGTAAAAAGCTGTGTGGCAAGAATCCACGCGCGAGGGCTGACCCGCACCAAGCCCCAACGTTGCGCCGCCCTTTGCAATCACAATGGCATTGGATTTGACATAACGGCAGACTTTGAACGCAAATAAAAGGTCTTTGATTTCACTTTTTTTAGGAGAAAGCTTAGTCACGCATTTGAGTTCTGATTCCAGCAAATCCTTTGTGTCCGCTTCCTGCACGAGAAGCCCCCCGCTCACCCTTTTAAAATCTGTCTGAGGCGCCTGGTTGAATCCAGCCACACTGAGGACACGTAAATTCTTTTTAGATTTTAAAAGTTCGAGCGCTTCACGGTCAAACGCCTTGGCGATCACACACTCTACGAAACCACTTTTCAAAATAAGCTTCGCAGTTTTCGCATCCACGCGCGCGTTGAATCCGATGATACCGCCAAACGCCGAA
>OBEQ010932562.1_pt1 | contig 13503 bp, 15 predicted proteins | sample 1670901 | NCBI WGS metagenome assembly OBEQ01 (sample SAMEA104232315, study PRJEB22302) | groundwater metagenome | biome: forest; feature: aquifer; material: groundwater | place: USA | collected 2011-08-07 | depth 5.4 m
AGAACCACAATTAATAAAAGTAAGAACGGCAATGATAGAGGAATATGAAAAAGAGCAAAAGCTTTCTCTATATTTTTTGTTACAAAATCAACACCTTGGATTTTTTGTTTCGTAAGCACAGAAAAAAGAGGAATTACGGCACCTATGCCCACCCCACCCAAAAGTCCTCCCAAGAATCCCAGAATCACCAAAATTGCAAATCTTGATTTGTAATGACCAAAAGCCTCTTTGAGAAGAGGCCCAACCTCTTTGATTTTGCTTAAGTTATTTGACATGATTATTTTATACTGATGCCTTCTATTATCTCATTTTTTAGGCATTTGTTCAAGTTCGAGGCCTTGACTTTTAGGTGTATTTTGTTATAAATACTTATGTAAAAAGTGGGTCTCCATAGGCTCTTATTGAATTTTTATGCACCCCAAAAGAAGAAAAAAACTGTGGTTTTTAAGAAAATTGAGCAGGCCACTAAAGCCCCTTATGTTAAAGTTGGACAAATATGTAGGAGGAAATCTCTCTAGATATTTGGGTTTGTCATCGGTTGAAAGCAAGATTGAATATGGTCCAGAAGAGAGGAAAATAAAAATAGATGAAGTAATAAGACAGGTGAGACTGCCCATTCCGAGCGAGAAAGAACTGAAAAGAGTAGAGATTGTTATTCTTAAGTATAAAGATCCAGAAGTAGAAACCAAATGTGCCCAACTTCTAATAGAAAATACCCAATGGCCCTATAAGCTTAATTTTTATGACAACCGGCCTGGAACCAAAAACATGTCCAAGATATGGAATAAAATAATTCGGGAATCAACCTGTGATTATCTGGTTATAATGGATTCAGACATATTTGTTCCCAAATTGAGTCCCTGTTGGCTGACCAGATTGATGAATACTTTTGACAAAAAACCCGATTGTTTAGTTGTATCTCCGAGAGTTACCAAAACATCCTGCATTCAACAGAAGGGTTCTGTGGTAGAAGATAGGGAGCCGGAAAGATTCCACGAAGCATTTGCGGGTATGTGCACTTTGTATAAAAAAGAAGTTTTTGATAAAGCAGGATATTTTGATGAAGATTTCTTGATGTATGGTTCAGATTCCGAGTGGGCATTTAGATGTCTTAAGTCTGGAGCGGGAGCATATTTAAGGCCGGATGTGGTAGTTGATCATATTAGTCATTATTCAACGAGCAAAGAAGCAAAGGCACCTAAAATAGTACAGGCATACGATGCTTCAATAGAAAGAGAATATGCCAGTGAATTATATAATGAAAAAACAAAATAAAAAAAATATAATCAATCAAAGTGGCAGGATTATTGTTACGGGGGCACTGGGTCATATTGGTTCAAAACTAATTCGTGAAATATCGAAAAACATTGCCGTTGAAGTGGTAATGATAGATAACTTATCTACCCAACGCTACCCATCCTTATTTGACCTTCCTAAACATTTAAAATATAAATTTATTGAAGGGGATATAAGGACTTTGGATTTGAAAAAAATATTTAAGGGTTCTCTTGCGGTGATTCACTTGGCAGCACTTACTGACGCGCAAGGTAGTATTGGAAAAGAAGAAGAAGTAGATTCAATAAATTATATTGGCCTAAAAAGAGTTGCTGATGCATGTTTGGCCACGAAGACTAGACTATTATTTCCTTCAACAACAAGTGTCTATGGTACTCAAAAATATCCGGTTGATGAAAAGTTTGGCGAACTAAAACCTCAAAGTCCATATGCCAAATCAAAACTTAAGGCAGAGGATTATTTGTTAAAACTTAAAAAACGGGGCCTGCAATTTGTTATTTGTAGATTCGGAACTATTTTTGGTCATTCAGTTGGAATGCGTTTTCATACTGCGGTCAACAAATTCACTTGGCAGGCTGTAAATAACATCCCTGTGACTGTTTGGAAAACTGCATGGAAGCAAAAAAGGCCTTATCTTGATTTGAAGGATTGCATTAAAGCTATAAATTTTATTTTAGAAAAAGATTTGTTTGACGGAGAAATTTACAATGTTTTAACTAAAAATTATACCGTGGAAAATGTCGTTGAAACAATCAAAGGATTTACTCCGGACTTAAAGATTAAGCTTGTGAATTCTCCAATCATGAACCAACTCTCATATGATGTAGACGATACTAAATTTCGTAAACTTGGTTTTAAGCCAACTGGTGACTTGAAAAAGGGAATCGGTGAAAAAATAATACAGCTCAAGTCGATTATAGAAGTCTAAGTTAAAAACATTATAACTCTTGTATTTTCCCATGTTTATGGTATAATCTTTTTGTTCGTTTAGAATCGTGCCTATTGGCACAGAAAGAAGGTTGGGAATGGACATCGCGATAATGCCCGAAAGGGAGAGGGAACAACTCTTGCTGGATGTATTTCAATACATTCAACAGAAGGGCGGATTTCTGCCTGCTTCAGTGTATTGGGAGCGTCTACTGACATTTCCAACCGTTTATCATGAATCTGTGGAAATGGCACCATCGGATGATGGCAAGGGATGGGAGGTTCTGATGGACCATCGTCCTGTGGATGATCCATACTATGCGAATCAGTACGGGACGCAAGGCGGGACGGTAATGATGAGAACAACAGCTGAGGAGTTGTTTGAACGTCATGGTCGAAAGGAATCTGGAATCGCGGTTTCATCGCCCTCAGAATTCAGATTCTGCGGATTAGCCGTGACGCCTAAGACCAAACGCGACCATGCTTACGTAGTTGTGTTTGCAAGGTTGTTGTCTTGCAAGCCGGTAACGGCAGGCGAGTATCGGGGTGTATGGATGCCCGTTGATCGTTTTGACCAGTTTCCGCTGATTCCTTCAAATCGGGTGTATGTTGAGATGGCGAGAGACGTCATGCTCAACGGGGCGCTTCCCCACTATCGAGAGTTCCTCGGGACAGACTAGTGTCAGTTCACGACCTTGCAGGCAGTGGTAATTCCACATTGTCTGCGAGGTCTTTTTATTTGTAATTAAAAACCCCGCCAAGGCGGGGTTACAACTTATTCAGGTACCAATCAATTGTTTTTCGAAGCCCTTCTTCAAGGTTTGTTTTTGCCCTAAATCCAAATTCTTTTTCGGCTCTTGAAACATCAAGACATCGTCGGGGTTGGCCGTCAGGTTTTGATGTATCCCATTTAATTTCTCCCTTGAAATCCATTAGTTTACAAATTAATATAACGAGATTTTTGATCGTTATTTCTCTTCCCGCTCCGATATTTACCGGTTCAGACCCGTCATATTTTTCGGTCGCAAGGACAATGGCTTCGGCGGCATCTTCTACATATAAAAATTCTCTTGAAGCAGAGCCGGTACCCCAAATTTCAATATAATTTTGATTTGCCTTTTTGGCGTCGACTACCTTTTTGATAAGTGCTGGAATGACATGGCTTTTGTGTGGCTCAAAATGATCACGAGGACCATAGAGATTTACAGGCAGAAGATATATAGCATTAAGTCCATACTGCTGTCTGTATGCCTGCGCTTGGACTAAGAGCATTTTCTTTGCCAAACCATATGGCGCATTTGTTTCTTCGGGATAACCATTCCACAAATTTGATTCAGAAAATGGAACGGGTGTTTCTTTGGGATAAGCGCAAACGGTTCCAATTGCAACAAATTTTTCAACTCCGTAAACACGCGCTGCTTCCATGAGTTGAACGCCCATCATAAGATTGTCATAGAATAACTCACCTGGTTTTTCTCGATTAAATCCAATACCGCCAACATTACCGGCAAGGTGGATTACTATGTTGGGGGGCTTTATTCCTGTAAACGGTACTTCACACGCATTCTTGTTTCTTAAATCAAGATAACGTGATTCGTATATTAAAATTTGGCTTTTTTCTAAACCATGCTCAAGTAATTTTTCGCAAACGCATGAGCCCAGAAATCCGGTTCCACCAGTAACCAACACCTTCTTATTTTTAAGGTTCATACCAACCCTTCTTATTTCTTGTCTAGATTAATTTAAGTTTCTAACATAATATTTTTCTATTGTCGAGTTTCCATCTCTTGGGTATTTAGTTTGAATAAATATTATAGAATTGATAATATTAAATCCATGGAAATTAATCTAAAGCCGGTCATTGATTTCGGCAAAATGCCGATTGCTAATGCCTTTTTAACTCCCGATCAATTCGGGTCAGAGTTTTTTTATAATATGATTCTTGGGTATGATCCAGTAACTTGCGCTATCGGATTAGTTAACACCTTACCTCTAGAAAAAATGTTTCACGATCACTATGCATTTTATTCGTCTATGTCAAAAGGTATGCAGGTACATTTTCATCAAACCGCAGAGAAATTGTTGCCGTATGCTAAAAAGGGATTGGTTGTTGAGTTGGGTAGCAATGATGGCATTATGCTTGAAGCGTGGAAAGAGCTTGGAGTATCAGCACTTGGTGTGGAGCCCTCAAAAAACGTAGCCGACGTATCTGTGTCTAAGGGTCATCGGGTGGTCAATAAGTTTATGAGCGATGCTGTTGTGGATGAGATTTTATCCCATGGTCCAGTATCGTTGGTTTTTTCTGCAAATACATTTTGTCAGTTTGTTAATTTTTCTGAATATCTTGGATATGTAACTCGTCTGATAGGCAAGAATGGTATTTTTGTTTTTGAGGACCCATATTTTTTGGATATTTTTGAAAAAACTTCATATGACCAAATTTATGATGAGCATGTCTGGTATTTTACGGCGTCATTTATAAATAAAATGCTTGAGCCATTTGGATATCACGTCTTTGATTGTGAGCACATAGAAGTTCATGGCGGTGAATTGCGGATGTATGTGGGGCACAAGGATACTTATTTGGTAAAACCTGAAGTTGCAATCTGGCTTGAAAAAGAGGGGGATTTGGGAAAAAAAATGGAAATTTTGGGCGAAAATAGCAAAAGATCAAAAGTCGAGCTCTTGAAAATTTTGAACGAGATTAAAAAGCAGGGTAAAACTATTTGTGGTTTTGGAGCTACATCTAAAGCCACAACAGTTTTTAATTATTGTGGTATTGGACCGGAACTTATTCCATTTGTAACTGATAACACTCCGATTAAGCAGGGTAAATATTATCCGGGTGTTCATATCCCCGTTGTTTCTCAGGACGTGTTTGAATTTGGAAAAAAAGACCACAGTAAAATGCTTGACTATGCATTTCTTGGTGCTTGGAATCATTCAAATGAAATTAATAAATATCAATCGTGGTATAAAGAGGCTGGTGGTCATTGGATTACCCATGTGCCTAGGCCCAAAATTTTATGATAAAAATACTTATTACCGGAGGATCAGGTTTGTTGGGTACAGAGATTATCAAACTAGACTCAACTATAATTGCACCACCTCATGGTGTGTTGGATATTACCAATTTTGAATCAGTGGAGCGGACTATCAAAAGTACAATCCTGATGTGGTTCTTCATTGTGCTGCGGCGACAAAGCCGCCCGAACATGCCAAGAATCCAGAATTAGGATTAACTGCCAATATCATGGGTACGGCAAATGTTGCCTTGGTTTGCATAAGATATGGTAAAAAACTTGTGTATACTTCAACTGATTATATTTATGTTGGTAAGGGACCACACAAAGAAGAAGAACCAGTGTCGTCGCCATATAATTTTGGCTGGTCCAAGCTTGGTGGAGAATGCGCGGTTAGATTGGTGCCAGATCATCTGATTTTACGACTAAGTTTTGGTCCGGTGCCTTTTCCTTGGGATAAAGTTTATGACAATCAATATAATTCCAAGCTTTATGTTGATGAAATGGCGCCCCTGATTCTTGCGTCAGCAAAATCTACAGTTAAAGGTGTCATGAATGTGGGGGGTCCTCGAATGAGTTTGGCTGATTACGCAAAAAGAACAAAGCCGGATATTCAGACGGTTGATACTCCTGATTGGGTACCCAAGGACACGAGTTTAGATGTAAGCAAAATGAATTTGGAACTAAATATTTCTGATGAGCAATTATTATTAAAACATTAATTTTTTCCATGATTAAAAGAATCCTCATAAAAATTAATATCATCCGAAAAACCATCAAGAGTTATTTTTTCAATCGCTCTCTGGCGGTCACTCTTTTTCAAAAACTTTATTACAAAAAAGATGGCCAAACCATCTTTAATACCCATTGGATGGGTGTTCCGGCATTGAAGTGTCCACTTGACCTTTGGGTTTATCAAGAAATTTTATATGAAACTAAGCCGGATGTCATAGTGGAATGTGGTACAAAAAAGGGAGGAACCTCTTTTTTTCTGGCATCTTTGTGCGATTTGTTGAATAAAGGAAGGATAATTACTGTAGATATTACTAATTTTCCCGACAAGCCCAACCATGAAAGGATAACTTATCTTCATGGCTCCTCTATCTCTAAAGATATTGAGGAAAAAGTTAGGAGTTTAATAAGAGAAGGAGAAAGGGTAATGGTAATTCTTGACTCTAATCATCGTCGCAACCATGTACTTAGTGAATTAAGAATTTATAATAAATTTGTAACTAAGGGTAATTATTTGATAGTTGAGGACACCAACATTAATGGCCACCCGGTATTTTGCAATTATGGTCCTGGCCCAATGGAGGCGGTGTATATTTTCCTAAAAGAAAATAAAGATTTTATGGTTGATCGTGGAAGAGAAAAATACATGATGACCTTTAATCCCAAAGGATATTTAAAGAAATTAAATTAACCAGAACTCTGGACTTTTTTCTGATTTTGGAGTAAATTGTTAAACACCATGATTAAAGATGTTTCAATAAAGAAAATTACATCCTTTTACGATGATCGAGGATATTTTGCCGAGGTGCTTAAGTTTGGCGAAGGCACATTCCACGAAATCAAACAAACCAGTTATGCTGAAACATATCCGGGAGTAATTAAGGCCTTCCATTGGCATAAAAAGCAGTGGGATATCTGGTTTGTCGTAAAGGGTCATGCTCAAGTGGTGCTTCATGATTTAAGAAAAGATTCACCGACTAAGGGTCAGACGGATGTAATATATACCGGCGAGGACAATAAAATGCTTATTGCAATTCCGGTTGGCGTCGCCCATGGATATAGGGTTTTGGGTAATTCGCCTATGGGTATTTTTTATCACACTACAGAAGCTTATGATCCTAAAAATCCAGACGAAGAAAGAATCCCATTTGATTCTCCTAAAATAGGTTTTGATTGGAAAACTAAAAATAGATGATCAAAATTAAAGTAAAAAATTCGGGAATAATCAAACTGCGTACGATAAGAGATAAAGACGGGGATGGAGATATGTTTATTGCAGAAGCCACCAAAAACATACCCTTTAAAATAAAAAGGGTCTTTTTTATAAATAACCCTAAAAGAAATAAATCTATTCGTGGAAAGCACGCTCATAAAAAATTTAATCAGGCAATTTTTTGTGTTAACGGCTCTTTTGTTCTTAATCTTGATGATGGTTTTACTAAACAAAAAATTTACATGAACGATCCATCGGTGGGAATTATGTTGGGTCCTAAGTTGTGGCATACCATGACCGATCTTTCCCCAGACTCTAATATTTTGGTTTTGGCTGACGATTTTTATCGGGAGGGTGATTACATAAGAAATTATGATGAGTTTCTTGCCTGTGTAAACAAGGAGAAATGATCAAATTTATTGATTTTAGCAGAAAATGTCTGCGTTACAAAAAGAATATAAACTTAAGCGTTGAGCGGGTTTTCAAAAGGGGATGGTTCATTGCCGGACCAGAGCGGTTTGATTTTGAAAAAAACCTTTGTAAGTATATGGGAGTTAAATATGCTATTGGCGTTAACTCGGGTACAGATTCTATTGCATTGGCCCTTAAGGCCATAGGCATTAAGACTGGAGACGAGGTAATAACGGTTTCTCACACAGCTACTCCGACAATTAGTGCTATTAGGATTGCCGGTGCCAAACCGGTTTTTGTCGATATTAACGAAACCACTTTAAATATTGACCCCGCGTTGATTGAGGAAAAAATTACCTCAAAAACAAAAGCAATTTTGCCAGTTCATTTGTATGGTTATCCCGTCGACATGGATGCAGTTTACAAGATTGCACGCAAACATAAGTTGTTAGTTGTGGAAGATTCCTGTCAGGCGCACGGGGCTAAATTTAGAGGTAAGTTCTTGGGCACTATCGGGGATGCTGGTTGTTTCAGTTTTTATCCCACAAAGAATTTAGGAGCATTTGGTGATGCTGGAATAATTGTTACTAATAATAAAAAAATAGCAGAAAATGCTCGGCTATTAAGAAACTTTGGTGAAGTGGCAAAGTATAAAAACAAGACGGAGGGGGTTAATAGTGGCCTAGATGAACTGCAAGCTTCCTTTTTAAACTGGGAATTGAAGGAGTTAAAAAAATGGAATCTGGAAAGAAAAAATCTTGCCGAAATATATATGAAGGAACTCAAGGGTTTGCCGATTATCTTGCCACCTAAAGGTAATCTAGATTACAATCGGGTGTGGCATCTTTTTGTCATACAAACAACAAAAAGAGATGAACTAAGAAGTTTTTTAGATAATCGTGGTATAGAAACCTCAATTCACTATCCAATGCCGATATTTAAGCAGGAGGCTTATCAGTTTTTGGGATATAAGGAAAAAGATCTGCCCATAACCAGCAAGGTGGTGAAAAATATTTTATCTCTGCCCCTTTACCCAGAACTAAAGATTTCTGAAGTCAAAACAATATGCCATCATATAAAAGAATTTTATAATCAAGTAAATTAAAAGCCATAAAGAAATCTATTAAAATTTTTCTCTCTCATATTTTACCTCAAAGAGGATATAAATTTTTGATTCTTTTCCGCAAAAATTTTAGGTTTTTTTCCGTTAATAACTTTCCTCATCGGTTCAGCAGATCCTTCCGGGTTGCACTAAAAGAAAGTTTGTCAGATTTTGGAGAATTAGATTATGCAAAGAAAAAAATCATAATGGATATCGGTTCATATCGCCAAATTACAAGATTGCGGGCGTGTCAGAAAGAACCGGAAACTATCAAATGGATTGAGGAAAATTTTAAAAAAGGAGAAGTTTTTTATGATATTGGAGCTAATGTTGGGGCATATTCTTTTGTAGCCCATGCCGTAATGGGGAATGAATCAATAATTTATGCCTTTGAACCGAATTTTCTCTCTTTTTCCGCTTTGGGTCAAAATATTTTTCTTAATAAATATTCAGAAAACATTATTCCTTTTCAGATAGCTTTTTCTGACAAGACTCAAACCATTCCCTTGCACTACTCGGGCCTTTCTCAAGGTGATACGAGTAATATTATTGAAAATTTTGAAAAAAATAAACACTCAAAAACAATTTTTTCCCAGAAGGTACTCACATACAAACTGGATGACTTTTTGAAACAATTCGGTATTAATTTGCCAAATCATATTAAGATTGACACTGATGGTTCGGAATTAAAAATTTTAAGAGGTGCTTCTAATGTTTTGGCACATTCAGAATTGCGGTCTATTTTACTAGAGGCAAACGAAGAGCTTTCCGACAGAGATGAAATTGTTAAATATTTGGAAAATTTTAGTTTTTACATAGAGTCAAAACACGATCATGGTGGGGGAATTGCAAATTACATATTAAAAAAAAGATATCGTTAAGATCTCTTACTTTTTTAAAGAATAGATATTTTGGAGGTGGTCTTTTCAGTCTGATTAGTTTGTGGTAATTATATTGTAATTATTAGTTCTTTAAAAAAAGAAGAATTCAGTGGCCAAATTTACAATAGCTGGTAGGTTGATAGCTGACAATACTCCTTGTTTTGTTATTGCCGAGATTGGTCATAATCATCAGGGTAGTTTAGATGTTTGCCGAAAAATGTTCGAAGTTGCTAAAAATTGTGGCGTAAATGCCGTAAAGCTTCAAAAAAGGAATAATCGTGAGCTTTATACAGAAAATTTTTATGACTTGCCATATAATTCTGAAAACGCTTTTGGTCCGACATACGGTCTGCATCGGGAGGCGTTGGAATTAAGCGAGTCTGATTACGTTGAATTAAAAGAATATGCAGAAAAATTGGGTTTAATATTTTTTGCAACAGCATTTGATTTTTTCAGCGCTGAATTTTTGAATTTGTTGGACGTGCCTTGCTTTAAGGTGGCTTCCGGAGATTTAACTAATATTCCATTGCTTAAATTTATTGCCGGTTTTGGAAAACCAATGATAATTAGCACGGGAGCGTCTTTGTTGGATGATGTTAAAAGAGCATATGAATCTGTTTATCAAATAAATAAACAGATTGCCCTTTTACAATGCACAGCTATTTATCCTACCGAACCAGAAGAAATGGATTTAAAGGTTATCGATACTTACAAGAGGGAATTTCCAGAGGCGGTTATCGGTCTATCCGATCATTATAATGGCATTGCTCTTTCGGTTTCAGCCTATGTCTTAGGTGCTAGAATTATTGAAAAACACTTTACTTTAAATAGGGCCACTCGTGGTACTGATCATGCTTTTTCCTTAGAACCTGTTGGAATGAGCAAGATGGTCAGAGATTTAAGACGAATCCATATTGCCATGGGAGATGGTGTCAAGAAATTTTATGACAAAGAAAAACCAGCTCGTTTGAAAATGGGCAAAAAGATTGTTGCTGCTCACGATTTTGAGGTGGGGCACATTTTAACCGTTGACGATTTGGCGTTCAAAACTCCTGGTGACGGATTGGAGCCCTATCGAGTTGAGGAATTTTACGGAAAAGTTCTAAAGGTTACCCTAAGGAAGGATGATCCACTCACGGTCGATTGTATTTAATAATCCCCTCACTGGGGGATTTTTATTAAAGAAGAATGTTTTTAGGTTGAAAATATGGTCAAAATGTGCTCAAATAGATAATAAAACAGTATAAATATTATCAAACTCCATGATTAGTTCTGGCAAAAATAAAACCATATTATTTATGGTTACAAGTCAGGAATACTATAGAAATTATATTACCTCTTCAGCACTGGATGAAATAAAAGATAGATGTGTTTTTGTTGTTGACGGTAATTTGATGAACAGAGATTTTCCCACTATTGATAGAAAAAAATTGATACCGTATACATATCCGGAACATAAAAACATTTTCCATAAGCATTTGTTTAATATAAACATGTGGAAGTTCCGAAATTTAAGCACATCTTTTGTTTTTCGTTTTACGCGTCGATTGAAAGAACGCCAGAAGTTCATCTATCGTATTTTATCATTGCCGATTATTTACCATTTTATAAAATTTATTTTTCTTTTGCGGTCGAGCGATTCTGTACTGGAAAAAATAATAAATAAAATTAACCCATCTCTTATCCTGATACCCTCAAGCGGTTATGAGGGGTTATCGTTTGAAGTTATAAAAATAGCCAAAGATAAAAAAATATCGACCTGCCTTCTTATAGATAATTGGGACAACCTAAGCAGTAAAACAATTTTTACCAGAAAACCTGATTGTTTAGTGGTTTGGGGTCAGCAGGCGATAGAAGATGCAGTCCGGATTCATAAAATGGATCCTAATAAGGTTTTTGCTTTGGGCACGCCGCGTTTTATTGAATATGAAAAGGAGAGTAAATCCAACCTGTCTTCTCCTTATCCTTTTAACTACATTCTTTTCGCTGGAAACGCATTGCCTTTTGATGAGTTAAGTGCTTTGAAAAAACTGGATGAGATAATTGATAGTAAAAAATTGGATTTAAAAGTTGTTTACAGACCGCATCCGATGAGACATAAAAGAAAATGTCTCGACAATTTTGTTGAAAGCGATTTTAGACATATTGTTTTGGATATTCAAGCCAGGGATTATTATGGCGTTGGAGAAAAAAAGAATAGTGACAAAAGCGGTGAATTGCCTGATTTAAAATATTATCCGCGACTTTTATCTAATATGGAATTTATGATTTGCCCACTTTCATCTATGATTATTGAGTCCCTACTATTCAATAAACCAGTTTTTGTTTTAGCATATGACGATAGGGTTCATTCAACCAATCCTAAGGAATTATTACGTTACTACGAGCATTTTAGGGGTATAGAAAATTTAAATAATGTAGAAATGGTTAGCGAATTCAATGATTTAGAAAAAATATTTAACGGCGACCCGGGTTTGAATAATAGAAAAAAGATGGGCAATCTTAACTATTATATATCTGAAAAAACCAAAGATTATCCACGCAATCTGAAACTGTTAGTTGAAGATATACTAAAATAAAACACAAAAAATGAATCTTAGTATCCTGCGAAAATCAAATCCTAAAGCAAAAAATGTTTTTAATTTTTTTGCTCCTTACTACTATTTAAACAAACAAAACATTGGCCAACCACTCAAGGGAAAAGCGGTTTTTTGGGGTACATGCTTCAAGCTATTGTCGGGTGATTTAAACATTGATGAGTATGTTAAAAAAACAAATGAATGTCTTGATTATGTCCGTAGAGAATGTAGTGATTGTGAGCTTTACTATAAGCCACATCCATCTGAAAAAGAGGAATTAAAACTTCTTGATTTAAGATCTTTCAATATCGTGAGCGACTCTGCTACGGCGGAGATATATTTATGGAAAAATTTGGGGCAGGTGGTTTATTCTTTTTCTATACTCTCGAATGCAGCGATTTCTGCATATGATTTTGGTATTAACTCCTACGTGTTTTATAGATTACTTAGGCCAGCTTTTGGTCAGGCTACCTTTGAAGCTCTTGAGGATTATTTTCAGGCAATGCCCTCTTCGTTTTTTATTAACAATCTTGCCGAGTCATTAAGGGAAAATAGGGTGGAATTAGTAAAAGACAATGTCGAAGAGGCTGGCCTTAAACAATTGCTTGAGGAAAATAATGGAAAAATATGGTTTAACATTGTGGAACCGGCATTGGCAATGGTTGCGGTGTCTTTAGTAAAACAGATTAAAGAAATTTTACCTGACAGAAAAATATGTCTCTTGATTTCAAAACAACGCCGATGGAGCGCAATAAACATAGATGATATTGGCATTTTTTTTGACGAGATAAAATTTTTACCGAGAGTATCTTTCTCACTAAAACCGGGCAAAATTTTAGAAATTATTGGGCAGGCCCTTAAGGTAAAGAACCTTGCAATTTTGAAAAATGATGTTATTATAAGCTTCTTGAATTTCCCCAACTTTTCTTTTGTTGAAAACTGCCTTATTTCTTATTTTAAAAAAAATAAAAGGGTTGCAATTTGTTCCAGAATAAATTTTGACACAATGTATGCGTTAAAATATTCCCAATTTTTCGCAGTAGGGGATTTTAAAACGAAACCGGCAAGTCAGTTTTTCGGTAAAATTTTGGAACCGATTCTCGGACTGAACAAGACGATTTATCTTCAATATGGAGATGGTAAGGTGTTCAATGTAACCCGATACGAAAAACCATTGGAAGAGATTTTTGACCGTGTATATATTCTTAATAGGCAAAATTAGACATTAGTAAATATGGAAAAAAATGTGAACATCAGAATAATTCCAAGATTAGACATAAAAGGCCCTAATGTGGTTAAGGGTGTATTTACTGAGGGATTAAGAGTTGTGGGAAATCCT
>OBEQ010992877.1_pt1 | contig 13501 bp, 11 predicted proteins | sample 1670901 | NCBI WGS metagenome assembly OBEQ01 (sample SAMEA104232315, study PRJEB22302) | groundwater metagenome | biome: forest; feature: aquifer; material: groundwater | place: USA | collected 2011-08-07 | depth 5.4 m
ACAGGCATTGGCTTCGATACTTGTTATTCCCCATCCTTCCATAAATGATGGATTTACAAATACCCAAGCTTTTTGATACAAATCTATTTTTTGCTCTTCACTCACTTTTCCCAAAAATGTTATTTTGTCAAATATGCTCAATTTTTTTGCCAGCTTTATCAGATTGTCTTTTTCTTCACCATCTCCCGCAATTACAAATTGAGCTTTGGGTATGGATGTTAAAATTTTACGAGCAGCATGAATGAAGACATGAAGGCTTTTATAATACTTTAATCGTCCAAGATATAATATAAGTGGAATCGCACTTTTTCTCCCTGGTTTAAACTTCCTCAGGTCTACTCCGTTATAAATAACGGTAGGATCTTTTGATGTTAATTTTCTATCAAGAATTTCTTTTTTTGATGACGGTGAAACAGTGATTGCTTCAACATTTTTGTAGACAAATGGCATAAGTTTCATCTCCATAAATGTTGCTATCCAAGACAATGGTGGAGTCAAACTTTTTCTAAATACTTCCTGATGAATATGATGAATAAGAAGAAATTTTTTTCCTTTAGCAAATAGGGGGCTAAAGAATGGGATACCATTTTCACTATCTATAATGACATCATACTGTCCTCTAAAACGAAGCAAGTGATACAGAATTGCCCAGAAGTAAACAAAGTAAAATCCACCGCGTCTAATAATTTGTATTCCTTCAATTATTTCATTTCTGAGGCAGTTACCATCATTTCCACAAAATACTGTGACCTGATGACCTGCCTTGACCCAACGTTTGGCAAGCTCATGAATATATACTTCTGCTCCTCCTGCATATCTATGTTTTGTATCTCGCCACTTAAAAATAAGAATGCGTTTACCAGAAGTTTGAACAGGAGAAAATTCAGGAAGCGGCAAAAATAGTCCTAAAAGGTCAACTATATTTCTAAAGAAAAATCTACCATTTCGTTGCAAAAGATGAAGAAGCGAAAGAACAAATAAACTTAAAATACTAGACATAAGAATGACACGAGTCATTGAAGCAATCGTATTATGAAAAAGGACAATACCCATTGACATAATAGTCGAGAGAAGTAGAGCTGTCACCGAAAAAGAATAATGATGACGAACTAAATGATAAGAAATAATACAATTACTGATAACATATAAACTTATCGCGAGAGCATATTGTGATAAATACGGTAAAATAGGATAGGCCTTTGCTCCAAATAAAATGGGAACAAGAATAGAACCGAAAATCCCTATGCAAAAGTACATGATGGCAGTCAATCCAACTGTTCCTGCTAAAATTCGATAAAAACTTTTATTCGGATCTCGGTTGGCTCCCATATCTCTACTAATGAATGAATTCATAAAAATATTAAGAAGTGATCCGAAATAAAAAATCATTTTCCCAACCAAGGATAAAAAGGCGTACTCTCCAGCTAATTTGGGAGATAAAAAATGCTTGGCCAAAATAACATCCATCGTTAAAAAGGCAGAGATGGATAGACCACTGACAATGGAGGCTGCAAAGAATCGTTTGGGAAATCCATAATTTTTTGCCTTAGCGCCTTTTACCGACTTTACTTTTAATCCAACAAACAATCCGACAGAGATAAAATATGTTGCAATTGATATCGGTATGGCAAGATATGTTAATGAGTCGAACCCTAACTTGACAAAAACGGTAGCGCTTAAGAATTTAGCTAGAGCAGTTAAGATAATTATAATTCCAACCAATAAAAATTGAAAATTTCCCAAAAGATACCCATTACCCAAACTTGAGAAAAAGGCAAGGAAAATAACTGGGGTAAATAAAATGATCGGAACCATATCTGGTAACTGAAAAAAATTTGCTAAAAAAGGCGATAAAACAATCCAAATAATTGCAACTGCGGATAAAATTGTCGCGAGTTTTTTTGAAATATAAAGAAGAAAAGAAGTGGAAGCTTTATCTCCACCTTTAGCAGAAAGGTAGGCAACTTTATGATTTACCGTAGCATTGAGTGAAGAAGTAAAAACATTTAAAATGGCCCAAAACGTATTAATGAGAGTCAGCAATCCAAAATCTTCAAACGAAATTGCTCTTCCTAAAAATGCATTAAAAAGAAAGTTGAGAAAATTGGCCAACATCATAGCTCCCAGTAGTAATGTCCCCGTCGAAAGCGAACGTATAGACCAGGTCGACTGTTCCACACTTTTCTGAAAAGATAACGCTGGAGCCGGAGCACTATAGTCCTGAGCTGAAGTCGAAGGAACATCTACTGGTTGTGTAACAAGATTGGTATCGACCAATTTTTCGCCAATTACATCAGTTGCTTGTTTAACTACACGATCACTATCAAGATGATATCCGTGAATAGTTTTTGGCCAGAAGTGAGGTTTTTGAATAAGTTGAATAACTGCTTTCCATGCAGCAACACTCATTGCGAGCCAGTAAAAAGGAACTATGAAAACATACTTGATAATGTCGTAGTGACCTCGCTTCGCACAGCCGATCATATAATAATACATATAGAGGAAGTTTCCGAAAACGAGTGAAAATACTCCCATATACAAAATCGGAGCAGGAAAGAATTTTTGTATATATATCCCTGCAGAAGCGCGAAAAGCAAAATAGACAATGGTTGTGATCCACATGAAAGGATTAATAAACATGGAGAGAATTTTTCCACCAACAACAAGCTGAAAAGTCAGAAGATGAGGTTCATGCCAATCCTTCATAAACTTTTTTGGATCCCTCATGTGGACCAAGTATGTCTGGATGTAGCCTTTTATCCAACGAGTCCTTTGCTCAAACCAGTTTTTAAGATCACTATTAGCTTCTTCTAACGTAACCGAATTTATGAGAGCTGTTCGATATCCATGTTTTGCAAGACGCATACCCAAATCACAGTCTTCGGTCACATTAAATGAATCCCAACCTTTGAGCCTATAAAGATCTTTCGTTTTAAAGTGATTTGAAGTCCCTCCAAGAGGAATGGGAGCAAAAATGGATTGTAGACCGGTTAGAACCAAATCAAACCAAAGCGAGTACTCTGCAGTAAAAATTCGGGTGAGAATATTATGATGAGGATTATAAAAATTGAGTTTTGCCTGAATACAAATTGTCTTTTTATCAACCATGTCAAACGCGACGACTACTTTTTTAAGCTGTTTTGAGTCAGGTACATCTTCTGCATCATAAATAACCACATACTCTCCTTTTACATACTTCATACCGTAATTGAGTGCCTTAGGTTTTGTCTTGGGAAGCGAATGGGGTACGACTATAATTTCAAAATAGTCGGGAAGTTGATAATTTTGAGCGTGTTTAATTGTTTCTTTATCATCTTCTTCCAGAAGTAGTAATACTTGCAGCTTATTTTTAGGATAGTCTAGGCGCGACATAGCAGTCACAAATTGAGGTAATACTTCCCATTCGTAATAGAGAGGACATAAGATCGTGTACATGGGCCATTTTTTATCTTTTTTTTCAATTGCTTGCGAAAAAACTTGAACTTCGGGAATTTTGGCAAAATTACGAAGAATAAGAAATAAGTTAAAAAGCAGATCAGCAAAATAGATAAGAGTGATAACACCAACAACGACTATCCCCATGATATATCCATTGATCAATAATCCCAGCAGAATGATTAAAAGAAGTAAAAATAAAACTAGTTTTTGTCGACTAACTAAGGTATAAACTGCACTTTCCTTATGATCCAGATCACTATGGTGTATGAACTCCACTCCTTTAAAATGAAAACCTTTTCCTTTATTTGGAACTTTATTTCGGTGAAAAGGAATAATTTCAGACGTAGCTAATTTAAGCTTTAAAGCAGACCAGCCGATCTCTAAAGCTGCCGGTAAAATTGAGATCTTTGGCGTTTCACTTTTGCGTTTTTCAAATGTTATATCTATGCTCGCAATTGCATAACCAGCGTTTCGTGCTTTTACTAAAAATTCGAGATCGAATGACCAAGGGCCAGGTGACAACGTAATCCTTTCAATAATTTCTTTTTTAAATACTTTAAGACCTGACTGAACATCGCAACTAAAACCATGCAGAAATTTTCCAAAAGGATAAGAAAATAAATTACTGATTATTTTTCTTTTAAAGCTTGTCTTTACTTCTTTTCTATTCGCAACCACAATACCTACGTTCCCTTTTATTTTTTTGGTCATCGAAAGAATTGCTTCTGGAGGATATTGTAGATCACCATCAATCATGGCAACCAATTCATATTGTGCATACGAAAATCCCTCTATTAATGAATAGGCTTTGCCTTTTTTTCCTTTTTTTACATAAAATTTGATTGGATATTTTTTTTGTAGTACTTTAATGATTTTTTCCGTTCCATCTTGAGAATGATCATCTATAAAAATAATTTCGTATTCTATTTCTTTAGATGATAGAGAAAGTGTAATTCTTTCAAGAAGCGGTCTAATATTCCTCTCTTCATTTACTACAGGAATAATGATAGATAGTCCTCTTTTTATATCTTTTGATACATTTTGATTTGTTTTCATTTAGACTATAGGTTGAAAGTATGTAAATCTATAGCCTCATATTTTACATGATTCATCGCAATAAATCAATCTAATGAGAGAGATTTATATAATTTGAACGAGTTAGTAGATATTAAATATTTACCTTACATCACATATATGGTAAAAATATTAAGAAGTATGTAGGAATTACAATCTTTGTTGTAATGAATCTTTTAGTTGTGCAGCAACAATAAATCTTTTTTCGTCAAAAAGTCCGGTGCAAGTGTAGACGGTGATGCGTTTATCGCTCGTTTGACGCAGGACTGACACATTGGTAGGAGACACTATTGCTGTTTTATCGACAATAAATATTTTTTTTGAGCCATTTTTATAAGTTATTTCAATCTCTTGACCGGGTCTTACAAATATAAGATTTCCCATCAAGTTTGTCCAGTTATGTCCATATAGAATGCTATTTCCTCTTTCACCAGGTATGGGAGAAATATCTAACCAAGATGCACCTTGAGTAGAAATATCCCATTGTTGATCGATTATTTTTGCTGGGAAAATAATTAAGTCTATATTGACTTTTTTAATGGCTATTCTGGTAGGAGATATATTTTTGCTATTGCTTATTTTGACGGCTTGCGGAGGTTGGCTAAATTTAATTCTCTTCGGATTATTTCTTTGATAAAAAAGAACTGCTGCCAAAATGATACAAATAATTCCAAAAATGGATAGAAGCCTGGAGAATAGCATTTAGAATTTTGAAATTAAAAATTGATTAGAAATTAGTAATTAAAAATTTGGTTAAGATTGCTCTTTAAGAAGATAACCGAATGAGATTGAAATAATACCTATTAAAAGCAGTCCGTAGATAGTCTTAATATTTCCCGTAGCAGCTAATGCTAAAATTTCACCTCCACCAATTCCTCCGATTGAACTCGAAGAGGAACCGCTAGAAGATCCTCCACCGCCAGAACTACCACCTCCACCTGAACTTCCACCACTTGATTCTCCTCCACCTCCACCTGAAGATTTACAGGAAAAGCTTACATTTTTTGCTAAATATGCTACTGACTCAAGTCCCCATGCAGATCCATCAGGAATAAAAACCCATCCTTGTGTTTTGAAATTTTCAATATCGTCATTTGTTAATTCTGGAATTTTCCACCAATTTGTTTGTATTCCTTCCCCATTTTCAGGACAGAGACATTGAATCACTATATTATTTGAAACTGCATATACGGTATCTGCTCCTTTTTGCAATGTCACCACTCCGACTACTCCATGGTCTCCCGTACTATAGCTTGAAATGACAGTCCCGGGAGCGTTTACACAAGAAGGAAATTCAGGCGGAGCGCTTATTGCGAGTGAAATTTGGACAAAAAAAGTAAGAAAGATGTAAGAGACTAAAAAAATTGAAGTCAAAAATGTTGCTCGTTTTTTATTGAACATAACCTGTACTTATAAATTATGTTATGGGATTATAACAAATGAATACTATAAAGTCAAAAGATTGTGTTGATTTATATAGTCTTCATTGCATTAGCCTAAATATAGGTTTCATTAAGAAGTGGAAAAATACTTTGTTTTTATATAGGTTATAAAAATATATTTATCCGGTCAAAATATTGATTCAGTTGCATATTCTGTTATCTACTTTGACGTCTTGACTGAATTCAAAAAGCTCTTTATATTGAAAAATAGATACCATTTCGTATTTACATATGGAGCCTCACAAAAGGCTTAATATTCGTTTAATTGCGTTCAAAATCTCACATAAAATATCAGATAAATTGATGGCTATTTTGATTTTTCTATCAAGCTAAACACAACTACTTCTATTAAAAGTTGCAATGAAACGGGGTGAGAAACGATGTTTAATAGAAAGATACTAATGGGTCTTATTTCAATTTTTGCAGTGGGAGCTATAGTTGCTGGAACTTCATATGCATTATTTTCATCTCAAGCGAGTAACAATGGTAATACATTTGGAGCAGGTACGCTGGTTCTAAGTATTAATACCGCAACAGGTAGTTCTTCAACTCCTGTATTTAATGTTAGTGGAGTAGGACCTGGTAATACTGTTGGACCACAAACTTTCACACTGAAAAATGAAGGTAGTGTCGACGCTTCGAGCGTAGTCTTATCTGGAATATCAGTAAGTCCAACACCGTCATCTCCTAATTTGGGCGATAAATTGGTTCTCAATTTTTACAATGATACAAACGGGAATGGAGTAAATGATGGTCCTGGCACTGATCTCCTTATAGATAGCCAGCTATTGACTTCTGGAACATGGACAAATCACCTTTTGGGATTTGGTTTAATCGCTGGAGCATCTCATAAGCTTTTTGCAACAATTACGTTTGATTCAAGTGCAGATAATACATATCAAGGCACAAGTGCCTTATTTAATTTAGCGTTCCAAGCGAATCAATAATTATTGTAACGGTAGCGGGCAGAAAAACTGCCCGCTACCAAATAGGCAATATGAAATCACTTATTATATTGGAGGAGTTATTAAAGGGATTCGTTTTTGGTATTTTGCCTTTTATTTTTTTTATCCTAATTACTTCCCGAACGTCTCTTTTAGGTGGAATCAGATCCTTTATCGTATTAACAGGAAGCATGGAGCCAACTGTTCACGTAGGCACTATGGTTTTTACTCATCCTTTTGAACTTTACAAGCTCAATGATGTTATTTCATTTAAAAGAGAAAATAGAACTATTACTCACCGTGTCATAGATGTGCGAAATAAAGAAGACATTCTTTACTACAAAACAAGGGGTGACGCTAATAATGTAAGTGATAGTGAACTTATTTCCAAACAGGACATAATAGGAAAGGTCTTCTTTTCTATTCCCTATATTGGACGTGCTGTATTTTTCATAAAAACTATTCCTGGTTACCTGTTGCTTATTGTATTTCCTGCAGTTATTTATATCATCGCGGAATTAGTACACATCAATAAAGAAATGAAAAAAGAGACGGAAAAGAGAATTACCCAAAAATTAAGTCATTTATGAAAAAATATTTAATTCTTGTTATTGGTATTGTTGCAACGAGCATTGCCTTTTATCGTTTTGCTCGCAGCCTTTTCACGAATGCTGCTTTAAATCAAGATAATCGTTTTGCCGCTTCAGAGGTTTTCCCATCTGCTACGCCAACATCTGTTATAAGAGAAGAATTACCAAATCTAACACCATTTTTAATTCCTGAGTCAACGCTTGGAGACAATTAAAAATATGAAAAAACGCGTTTTAAGAATTCTCGCAGTAGTCGCTACCATTGGACTTATTTTTATAGCCAATAGGGGATGGGACAAAGTTTTTAGCGACAACACTGTTCAGGCATTTGGGGACTTGTTGGTAAACTTCCATGTACCAGTTGGGAGTCCAATTTTCAATCTTATTAATATGAAACCTGGTGACAGTCAAACTAAACAGGTTGATGTAACTAATAACGGATCTTCGCAAAAATTTATTTCCGTCCGTGGACAGAGAAGTGGAGGCGCAGGCGACAATCCAAAAATAGAAACTATTTTGTCAGTTAGCATCAAAGAAGGAGCAAGCATATTATATGGTCCAAAAACTATGTCTAATTTCCTAGCTGATAGTCTAGATACTAATGGAATCCCATTAAACACGGTAAATAGCGGAAATAATAGGACTTACAGTTTTCAGGTTAATTTACCTACTACTGCGGGTAACGAATTTCAAGGAAAGTCAGTAACTGCAAATTTAACATTTGATACTATTTCAGCCAATGATTTGGTAATAAACGAAGTTTTCTACAACGTTGACAATAATCATGGATTGAAAGAACCTAAAGATAAGGACGAACGGGATGAGGATGATTATGAGAGAAGACATGGAATTAAAAATAAACGATTCCACGATAAACGTCTCAAAACCAGACTTAAATTTCAATGGATAGAATTATACAATCCAACCAATCAAGATATTTTGCTGAAAGATTGGAAACTTTATAACGATGATGGACTATTTGCAGTAATTCATGCTAATAAAAAAATTAAAGCTAGTAGTTTTGCGCTTTTATCAAAAGACGACGATCTATGGAAATTTTGGTCTGGTTCGAAAAGTGCCTTAAAAATCGAGATAGGATCATATTTTGGGTCAGGTTTGAGTGTTGATGGTAACCGCATAATTTTGAAAAATCCTAATAATATTGAAGTAGATCGCATGAGTTGGGGAGATGACATATCGGGCTTTAATACTTCTGCAGTCAATCCGAAAGTAGCAAAAGGCCATTCGACCGAACGACAATCGCCGGGATTTGATACAAATGCTGCTGCAGACTGGCTGGATCGAAATCCACCAACTCCAGGTAACTAATTAACTATCCTGCATAATTAACATCCCCAATCTTCCATCTCCTCATTTTTGTCGTTTATAGTCTATTGCTTTTATTTTTTAAACACTGTGATAATAGTTCTTAAATGTTTAAATATGTTATATTGTTTTTTTTAGTTTCGACCATTGGTTTGGTGAGTTTGAAAGTCTCACATAGTTTTTTCACCAGTTCAGCTTCTTCTCAACAAAATGTTTTTTCAGTCTCTGACGTTTTTCCTACAATGTCATCAAGTCCCACTATAACTATTAATCCTTCAATCACCAACTTACCAACGCCGACAAGTAGTATAGAACCAACGACTAGTCTTATCATTACTCCATCTTTATCGCCCACACCAGCAGTTGCACATCATATTGTAATAAGCGAAGTACAAATAGCTGGTTCCGCTACAACACAAGATTTTGTCGAACTCTATAATCCTACAAACTCACTAATTGACTTAAGTGGATGGAAATTGAGAAAGAGAATTTCAACAGGCACAGAATCATCTCTTGTCGTTATTACAGCTGGCAAATCTGTTTCTGCCCATGGTTTTTTTCTTTGGTCTAATAATTCGAGTGGGTATAACATAACAGTTGGAGCAGATGTAAGTAATGGAAATACCTTGGCAAGTGATAATAGTGTCATTCTATTAATGCCGAATGATACAGTGGTAGACAAGGTCGCTTGGGGAAATGGTACAAATCAATTTGTTGAGAGTACAGCCTTTTCTCCTAATCCAACAGCAAATCAGGGTATAGAACGAAAAGCATATATCAACTCTACCACAACTACAATGAACGTAGGAGGAAGTGATGAATTAAAAGGGAATGGTTTTGACTCAGATAATAATCCATTTGATTTTGTATTAAGATCTTCATCTCAACCTCAAAACAGTACAAGCTCTACAGAAAGTCCATAGTACCAGGTACCAGGCGGTATCTGGTACAGCCAGGTGCAGACTTGTACCTGGTAAAATATCCTATGAAAAATCTGCTTCTTTTTGTTTTCTTCATTCTTATTGGAATAGGAATTAGCATTGGTTATTTCACATGGAGTAAAACTAAAATTAAAAAAAGTAATATAGCTAAGCACGAAAAAAAAGAATTTTCGATTGAAAAAGCGCCTTCAGAATCATTGCGGGGAACAATTACCTCAATGTCTGGTGAGGTACAATGGCAATCTCGTATTGCAACAGAACCTGCGAAACTAAATGATCCACATGAAATTCAACAAGGAGAGGAGTTGATCGCAAGCAATGGAGCAAAACTCACGCTAGAATTCCAAGACTCCACCAAATTGACAATCTTCCCTGACTCTCATCTTTCTATCATCCAAACCTTGCCGACTAATATGGTTTTCTCCCAGCCAAAAGGAAAAATTCTGTATGAAAAACTGGGAAAATCTCCTGTATCGATTCGAAGTTTACACCTAGTAACACTCATAAATGAAGGTTCTTTAGAACTGTCAATAGACGAAGAGAACTCTGAGATAAGAGCAAATGTCTTAGAAGGTAGCGCTCAAATAGCTTATAACGATCTTGAATTATTGAGTCATGTGGAAACAGTGAAAAAAAATCAAATTATTACATTTAACGACGTCACACGAGATATTTCAGTTGAGGATTTATCTCAATAACTCTCCTCTATTTATACGCTGAAATCGGCTCTAGAATTGTACTATCTTCATAACCGAGCGCCCACAAAGCTAATCCACCTAAATTATTTTTTCTTGCTAAGTCAATTTTAGATTGTGTGACATGATCATCCGGATAATATATTTGATGGTACGTCCCCACTTCATCATCTTTAAAAGTGACGTACCGTTCCACTGCCTCCTTTTCTAAACCAGAACTGCAGCTTGCGCATTCTTCGATCAACTTTTCAATTCTGCTTCCGCTTGCTGTTTGCCCGCTTCCAGGAATAACGACTGATCTTGGCATGTCTGCTATTGTCTCCCATTCATAGCCATAGAGAGGAATACCTAAAATTAGTTTATGGGCAGGTATCATATTCAAAGCAGCTTGAACTCCAACCTGTGTGTCAAATTCTGATACGATTCCCGCTCCACCCAGCGGTGCGACTGGCCCCGTAACAATTGAGGTTGGATAATGATAGTCATATGCCATGATGACCATGTGATCAATGTATGGCTCGATTTCTTTTGGATTAATCAGGTATTTTCTTATAAAAATCGTGGGGCTAGCATCGATGGTAAGAGCTCCTAAATTTTTTTCATCCAAGTTTTTTTTAAACTCTTTTATAAATGCTGTAAAGTTAGAGCGAGCTTCGCCACTAGCTTCCTTTACACTCTCAATATCTAGATTAACTTCTTTAAATTCATAACGTTTCATAATGGGATCAATTTCTTTAGCAAGATTTCGAGCGTGAGGAATTGGATCACTAATGAGCTCTCCAATTGACTCTTCATTGCCATTAAACAACGTAAGAGATAAATCGATATTGCTTTTCTTGGCATTTTCAAAATGCTCGTCCATCCTTCCGCTGTGAAGTGCATTCCAACCAGGCTCTTCTTCAGTGTCGTTCAATAATTTGAGTAATTTACCATCCGAATCAATAGTCAAACTAAAGTAAGTCAAGTTAGAAATTGTTTTGGAGTAGTCTTTTTTTGCCTTATCAACTAACCAATAGGGGAGAAAGCCTATGACTTTTGGTTTGAACAATGCCAAAGGATTATGGACTAAGGTATCTATATTAGAAGATAAAGATACAGCAGGATATTTGGTTGCAGTTAAGTAGCCTACGCCCAGTCCGATAGATAGTCCAATAATAACTAAGAGGAGTTTTCTTATCACAGGTATCTATTGTACCTATTATCTTTAGTTTTTACTTTGCAAAAGTTTTTTTTCTTGAGCTAGAGTTTTAAACTTTTCTAAATCTACTCCATTTTTAAAGGCTCTTTTAGGAATGTAGATCATTGGGGAAAAGTTATTGATCGTTTTGAAATAAAAGTAATTCTTGTCTTCAGTTATACTCTTAAATAAATCCCACTTATACTCAGATTTACCATACTGCGTTTGCACTAAGACTTTAGTAGGACTAAATTCATAAGAAATCACTGCCTGAAAGTCTTTTTGTGATTTCAATATACGCCATAAAGTAATAAGGAATATAAAAAAAAGCATGATTACGCCAGTCACAATTGAATAAAGCAAGGAAGCTACTATTAATGATATTAGTAAAAATATTAAACCTTCTCTAAATTCCTGATGAAAAACTTTCGGTAGATCAGGGAGAAAAAGGAGAAAAAATATAAATGCAAGCACTCCCCATAACAATCGACTTTTAAAAAGATTTTTAAAATACAGAAAAAGATATTCTTTACGAGTAAGCCTAAAGGAGATATTTATCATCGTGTTTATTGTGTAAAAGAATAAATCAATTGAAAAACTATTTTAACGTTTTGTTTGTGCTACTGGTGCATTTCTATTCGAACACTTTCTATCGTGGATTCATAAGATAATGGTAGCTTACCAAGAAGAAATTGACTGTCCAAATAAGATATTTCCACCTCTGGCTACCAAATTCTCTAAAGTTTATTATACGAAAAAAGTACATTAAATGAAAGAATTTATCTAGTCTTCTATCACTTTTGCCACTTTCCAATGTTTGTGGAAAATTAGTTGGAGTTGTTGATTTATCGGTTGGTGGATTATCCTTACGGCATAACGTTTTAGTTTATCTTGAGGATCATAAGTCATAAGATAGGAAATCGTATTGTCGATAAGAACAAGATGAAAACCAATAGACTTACCATATTTTACGTTTAGACCTGCTTGTCTCCATGCACGGAGCACTATTTTATTTTCAGGATTGTACTCCTGCGCGATGATATTTACAGGAACTCCTCGCTCAACGGCATTTTTCTCTTCAAGAAGAAGCTCAGGGGAAATACCAGTTTTAAGACCAAGTATAATAAAATTCGCTTTTTGAGTGGCACTTCGTAAATCGCGAGCACATTGTTCAAAAAACTGTTCTCTCCCTTGAATGAATGAAATTTGGAATTCATTTGTCTTATTAATATTTGTCTTAATACTTCTTATTTTAATTCCGCTCATTACTTCATCAAACCAGGATCGTTGAGAGCTTAAATAATTTTCTCTACTTTGAGATATGTTTTTAGCTCTAAAGAGTTTCGGTCTTGCAGTAATTTCTTCCACCATTCCGATTTGTATAAGATGATCTGCTAATCGATAAACTGCATGCTGATGAATATCTAAAAAACGTCCTATCTGTAAAGCAGTAAGAGCTCCCTTTTGAGAGAGAATTTTGTAAAGATCACTTGCTTGTTTCGAAAGTCCTATTGTATAGATCTGCTGCATAGGGATATTTTAACATTTTTTTGTTAAAAAGCAATCAGGTAATATACTTTGGGTCTTATGGAAAACAAAAAAATTCCTGACCAGAGTCGCCATGCTACTCTGATAGGAGTAGCGTATAACAAAATTATCGACATTTTTAATCCTCGATTATCAACTCTTGATGATGAAAGCATTAAACAGTGGAGTTTTAGAATCCCAAACGCAGATCCTGTTAAGACGATAATAGTGGATGAATATCGTCGTTTGATGGATGCTGAATACAACGATGTAGCAGTAGATAGATATTTTCAAGAACAGGGAGAATACGGTTTGGCCCGTCATTTACTAGCCCAGGCAATTAAGGC
>OBEQ012233961.1_pt1 | contig 13499 bp, 11 predicted proteins | sample 1670901 | NCBI WGS metagenome assembly OBEQ01 (sample SAMEA104232315, study PRJEB22302) | groundwater metagenome | biome: forest; feature: aquifer; material: groundwater | place: USA | collected 2011-08-07 | depth 5.4 m
CCCCCACCTGCCCGTCCATCATCGCCGAAGGAGCCACCAGGTCCGCGCCGGCCCTCGCGTGGGAAACCGCGATCTGCGCCAGCAGCGGCAGCGTGGCGCTGTTGTCGACCGAGCCGTTTTTCACGATCCCGCAATGGCCATGCGAGGTGTACTCGCAAAGGCAGACGTCGGTCATCACGGTCAGATCCGGCACCGCGTTCTTGATCGCGCGCACCGCCCGCTGAACCACGCCCTCCGGCGCGTACGCTTCGCTACCTCGTTCGCTCTTCCGGGAGGGAATCCCGAACAGCAGCAGCCCGCCGATCTTTTGCTTCGAAAGGGCTCTCGCCTCCTCCACCGCCTCCGACACGGACAGCCGGAAAATACCAGGCATCGAGGGAATCGGCTGCCGCCGCTTCAGACCGGCCGCTACGAACAGCGGGGCGATCAGCTGGGCAGGCGTCAGCCGCGTTTCTCGGATCAGTTGGCGCAACCTCGGCATCTGCCGAAGACGGCGCGGTTGATATTTAGGAAAGCTGGCAGAACCGGTTCTAAGCATTCGCCACCCCCTCGACCACCGCCTGCACGAGCCCGTCCACGGTCCAGCCCTCTTTCGGAAGATAAAAGCGGCGAATCCCGCCGGCCCTCAGCGCCTGCGCGGTCGCCGGGCCGATCGCGGCAACCACCGCTCCGTTCAGCGCGCGGCGCAGCGACACGTTCGCCTCGGAGATCGCCTCTAAAAATCCGGTGACCGTCGAGGCCGACGTGAAAGTCGCCACGTCCAAACGGCGCAACGCCTGTTTCACCTTTGCCGACGGAATCCTCAGTGCCACCGTTTCATAGAGAATCGGTTCATCCACACAAGCCCCGCTGCGGCGCAGCTGCTGCGCGAGCAGATCCCGCACCCCGAGATTCGAACGGGGAATCAGGACCCGGCGGCCCCGGACTGGAATCCGGCCAAAAGCTTCCCGGATGCCGGCCGTCGAGAAATTGGCCGGCACCAGATCGACTTTAAGCCCCGCGGCCCGGACTGATTCCGCGGTGCGGGGCCCAATTGCGCAAATTTTCGCCCGGACCAGCCGCCGCAGCGACCTCTTTGAACGACGGGCGATCCGCTGCAGCCCCTCCACGCCATGATGGCTGGTGAACAGAATCCAGTGATACCGGGGCAGCCGCCCCAACAGTTCCTGCGCTTCCGTTTTCGGCACAGCGCGCGGCCGGATCGCGATCGTTGGAAGCTTGACGCAAGTGGCTCCCAGCTCCTCCAAACGGTGCGAGAGATCCGCGGTGTCCCCTGAGGGCCGGGTGACCAGGACCCGTTTGCCTTTCAATGGCTGCGGACGAAATTGCCGCCGGCGGCGAACCACTTGCCCGATGATCGTCACGACCGGAGGCCCGAACTGCGGACGCCTGTCCAGATCTCTCTCGATCCGGCCGAGCGTGCTAACCAGCACCTGCTGCCGAGGCGTCGAGACCCATCGGATCAGCGCCACCGGCGTCGATCCGCTTCGGCCCGAAGCCCTCAGCCGCCGCACGATCTGCGGCAAAACAGAGCGGCCCATCAAGACCACGAGCGTATCGGCCCCGCGGCTCAAATTTTCCCAGCGGACCGACGGCCTTTTGCCGGAGGCCTCCTGGCCGGTTACCACCGTAACACTGGAACTGTACCGGCGATCGGTCAGCGGGATCCCGGCCGCGGCAGCCGCAGCCCAGACCGAGCTGACGCCGGGCACGATCTCGAACGGAATCCCAGCTTTCGACAACGCCTCCAGCTCCTCGGTGATTCTGCCGAACAAGCTGGGGTCTCCCCCTTTCAGACGGACGACGGTCGAATACCGGCGTGCCTTTTCACAAATCAGCCGGCAGATACGGAATTGGGATCGGCCCCCCTCGTCTGATCCTTTTCCAACGTAGATCCGCTCGCAGCCGGTTTTCGTCCCTTCCAGAATCTTTGGGTCCACGAGCCGGTCGTAGATCACGCAGTCGGCTTTCGCCAGAAGCCGGGCGCCCCGCTGAGTGATCAGCTCCGGATCCCCCGGCCCCGCGCCAACAAGATAAACCGTGCCCGCCGCCTTCCTCTGATTCATCAAACACCGGCCTTCTTTGATTTTTCAGCCCAGTGGCCGTAGAGCAACCGATCTGCGCCGGCAGCCCGCAGATGGCTGGCCAACTCAATCCCCAAACGTTCGGCCGCCTGTCGGGAGCCGGAGATCTGTTTCCGGACCGCTTTCAACCCGTCGGGGGAGAGCACGACGCCGGTCAGCGTCATGTTCTCATGCTGCGCGCGGGCCAGCGCCCCGACCGGAACCGAGCATCCGCCGCCGAGCGCTTTCAGAAAAGCCCGCTCCGCGGTTACCTCAATATGGGAATCCGGATCATTGATGGGCTGCAGGAACTGAGCAACCTCTTGATTGTCCTCTCGGATTTCCACGCCGAGCGCCCCCTGTCCGGGGGAAGGAACCATCGTCGCCGGATCGAAGCGCTCGCTGATCCGTTTCTCGAGTCCCAACCGGATCAGCCCGCAGGCGGCCAGCACCAGCGCCCCGTATTCGTTGGCGTCCATTTTCCGCAGCCGGGTGTCCACATTGCCCCGCACCGGCAGGAATTCCAGATCCCGCCGCAGCCGCTTCAATTGCGCCCGCCTCCGCAGGGAGCTGACCCCGACCCGCGTGTTCGCCGCAAGCCCTGCCAAATTTTTCCCATCCCGCGAAACCAGCGCATCGCGCGGATCCTGCCGCTTGAGCACCGCGGCGATCAGCAGCCCCTTCGGAAGCTGGGGCTGGAGATCCTTCACCGAATGGACCGCCAGCTCGATCCGGTTTTCCAGAAGCGCCTCCTCGATCTCTTTGACGAACAGCCCCTTCAACGGAACCTGCCCCTTTCCCGGCTTGTCCTTCCAGGCGGTGAAGTCGTCTCCGCTAGTTTTCAAAATCACCAGCTCGCAGATGAGGCCCGGGTGCGCCTTCTCGAGCGCCTGCTGGACTTCGGTCGCCTGGGCCAGCGCCAGCTTGGAGCCGCGCGTGCCGATCCGAAGCAGCCGCTTCATGTTTCCTGAATCTCCTCTTCATCCACGTGGCCGTCCCGGATGCGGAATGCCCGCGCTTTCGGCCGCTCTTCGTCCTTGAGCGTGACCAGCACGTAATAGCCGTCAAAAAAATCCTGCACTGCAGTGGCTTGGTCAATATCTCTGCTCGAGGGATACGCTTCCGTTGCCACGTGAGAATGATAAATCGCTATATGATCCAGCCCATCAATTCGGAGTTGCCGCTGAACTTGAAGTTGCGCTGCTGTGTTCATGGCATAACTCGATGGGCTAGCGTGAACATTTTCCATTTCAATGGCTTTAGTCGCCAACCCATCTCTACCAACGAGATAACCGCAGGCCTCGTTCGGGTAATCCCGCTGGCAATGCTTGAACATCCGCTGCAGCGCCTCCGACGCGATCTTCAGCATCGAAACCTAAGCGGCCCCCCACCGGGTCCGCAGACGGTTCCCGATTAGCCGGTTGAAGATGACCCCATCGACGAACATGCCGATCAGCGCTATGATCACCATGAACGCCAACAACTGCTTCGTATTTCTCTGGTGCGCCACCTGGTTGATCAGCTGTCCCATTCCCCGAATGGAGCTGATCAGAAGCTCCCCGGCCATCAGCGCCCTCCAGCCGAAGGCCCAGGCCAGCCGCAGTCCATCCACGATCCGAGGAGTTGCCGCCGGAACGATGACGTGCCAGAAGATCTTAGTTCCCTTGGCTCCCATCGTCTGCGCCGCTCTCAAAATCAGGGGCGGTACATCCCGCACCCCAAAGCTCGTGTTCACCACCACGATCCCTGTTGCACCCAGTAAGATGGTGAAGATCACCGCCGCCTGATTCGGACCAAAGAGCACGATCGCCAGCGGCACCCACGCCGCCCCCGGCATGGCGTTTAAGGCCGACACTAAAGTTCCCAGCAGATCATCCAGCCATCGGAACCGTCCCAGCAAGAGGCCTGCGTTGACCCCAATGACACACACCGCTGTGTATCCGACTGCCATCCGAAACATGGATCCCGCCAAGGCCGTGAGAAAACTACGGTCCGCCAGATCCTGAACAACCAGCGAAAAGATCTGGATCGGCGAAGGGACCTTCGGCCAGAGGAGAGCCACGATCATCCACCCCCCGATCAACCAGAGCCAAGGGAGCCGCCTTTTCCAATCCCAACGCTTTTTCATCGGATCTTTCCCACCAAGTAATCCATGTCTTCATCCTTTACCACCTTGGCAATTTCCTCCTGGATATTGAGAAGGATCCTCTGCTGGATCACGATCAGATGCGGATCCGATTCCCGGCGGGGCCGGGGAAGATGAATGGCGTATCCCTTCTTAATCCGGCCCGGCCGGGCGGACATCGTCAGCACCTTGTCCCCCAAGACCGTTGCCTCCCGAACGTTGTGGGTCACGAAGAAGATCGTCTTGCGGGTCTCCTGCCAGATCTCCAGGAGTTCCTCGTGAAGCAACCGTCGGGTCTGGGCATCCAGCGCCCCGAACGGCTCATCCATCAACAGGATCTTAGGATCCATGACGAGGGCCCGGGCAATGGCCACCCGCTGTTTCATCCCACCGGAAAGTTGATGGGGATAGGCGGAGGCGAAGCGACTTAAGTGGACCATCTTCAAGTACTCAGCCGCTTTCTCCCGACGTTGGGCAGGCGGCATTCCGGCCATCCGCAGCCCGAACTCCACATTCCCCTGGACGGTGAGCCACGGGAAGAGGGCCGCTTCCTGGAAAACCAAGCCGCAGTATCCGGGGCCGGCCACGGCAACGCCATCGACCAGAACGCGGCCCGAGGAAGGCAGTTCCAGTCCGGCGATTAAATTGATCAGGGTGGATTTTCCGCAGCCGGAAGGGCCGACGAGGCAGACGAACTCCCCGTCCTCGATCGTGAAGTTCAAGTCCTGAAGGACCTCCACCGAGGAGCCGTTGTGGGAAAAGCGTTTCGTGATGTGTTCCAGCGCAACGGCCATGGGGTGGTCTCAGACGCTCGCGGGGTAGGCCGCTTTCAGGATCTCGCTGATCTCCGGGCGCGTGAACTCCGGAGGCGGCACCTTCCCTTCGGCCAGCATTTGCCGGACCGCGGTTCCGCTAAGCAGAACCCTCTCGGTGGCGGGATGCGGGCAGGTTTTCACGGTCGCCATTCCCTGGCAGATCTGGCAATAAAACGCATTGTCGAAGCAAAGCGGCACAACCTTCAACTCCTCCCGCGTGAACTGGTCGAAAATCCGCTGGGCGTCAAACGGACCGTAGAAGCGCCCCACGCCGGCATGATCCCTGCCGACGATAAAATGGCTGCAGCCGTAGTTCTGCCGGATGATCGCGTGGAAAACCGCCTCGCGGGGCCCCGCATAGCGCATCGAGGCCGGGTTTACCACTAGCACGACCCGGTCCCTGGGCAGATACCCGTCCATCAGCGCGCCGTAGCAGCGCATCCGGACGTCGGCCGGGATATCCTCCTCCTGGCCCTCGCCGACCAGCGGGTGGATCAGCAGCCCATCGGCGATCTCGAGCGCGCAGCGCAGCAAATACTCATGGGCCCGGTGAATCGGGTTGCGGGTCTGAAAACCGACGACCTGCCTCCAGCTGCGCCGGCGGAACTCCATGCGGGTCTGCGCCGGCGTGAGTCGATACTGCGTGAAATCATCATGATGCGGCAGGTTCAGCACCGAAACGCGGCCGCCGATGTAGTAGGGACCCTGCGACATGACGCGGGCCACCCCCGGGTGCGTCGTGTCGGTGGTGCCATAGACCAGTTTCGCCTCGACGGATCGATTGTACGGGTAAAGCTCCGGCTGGTGCAGAACCGCGATGATTTCGCCGGCCGGATCCTTCAGCGCCAGGTCGACCCCCTCCTTCCAGGAATCGGCCTCCCGTCCGGTGATCGCCATCGTCAGCGGAATCGGCCACACGGTCCCATTGACCAGCCGCATCCGATCGACCACAGAATCGTAGTCGATCTCCCGCAGAAACCCCTCCAGCGGCGAAACGGCGCCGATGCCCAGCAGCTCAACGTCGGACAGCGCCCATGGGTTCAAAACAATCGAGGGCAGAATCCTGGCCTGCTGGAGCAGCACCTCCCGCTCCGGCCCTTTGACCAACCGCTCGGCCAGTTGCCCGCCGTGCGGACGGATCAGTTCATCCATTCCGATGAAATTTACTCCCGGTTACCGCCCAGATATTTTGCCAGCGCCACGGAGGTCCTCGATCCCACCTGCCCGTCCGGCGTCAGACCTTGCGCCTTTTGAAACGATTTCACCGCCTCCTTGGTCTTGGGTCCCAGTTTCCCGTCGAGCGGCCCCTCGTAAAAACCGGCGGTCTTCAAAGCCACCTGGATGTCGCGCGGGCTCAACGTCGTCGCGGCTTTCACGCGAGCCGTCTGCGGCCGGGAGCTGCTGCCGTTCTGCAGCTGTGCCTCCAGCACAGTTTGCTGCTGCGAGATTTCCTCAATCCGCTGGTTCAACCCGGTAATCTGGCTTTCCAGCGAGGCGACCTGGGTCTTGAGTGTCTCGTTCTCTTTGGCCTTCGAACCAAGCGAGGTCGCGCATCCGGCCGCCAGCACGCCGACTATCCCCATGCACAGAACCGTCATTCCCTTTTTCATCCGTCGTATCCCTTTGCTATTCGTGTTTCGGTTTAACGTGCAACCCGCACTCTTTCTGTTCCGGCTTCTCCCACCACCACCGGCCAGCCCGGATGTCCTCGCCCGGCTTCACGGCCCGGGTACAGGGGGCACATCCGATGGAAGGATAATTCATGTCATGCAGCTTGTTGTAAGGAACTTTGTTCTTCTTGATGTAGTCCCAGATTTGCTGCGTCGTCCAGTCGGCGATCGGGTTCAGCTTCACCATATTCCGGTGAGCAGTATCCACCTCCACCTTCGGCAGATCGATCCGCGTGACCGCCTGCTCGCGGCGCAGTCCGGTGATCCATGCATCGAGGTTCGCCAACGCCCGGTTCAACGGTTCCACTTTCCGAATACCGCAGCACTCTTTCCGATTCTCGATCGACTGCCGGAACGAATAAAAACCCTTGTCCCGCTCCAGTTTCTCGACAGCCGCGCGGTCCGGGAAATAGCTGGTGATCACCACCCTGTACCGCTGCCGGATCTGGTCCATCACCTCGTAGGTTTCCTCCGGCAGACGCCCGGTGTCCAACGTAAAGATCGTAACATCTTTGCGGATTTTCGCCAACAGATCGATCACGACAACGTCTTCCGCTCCGAAGCTGGCAGCGAACCCGATCTTCGGAAAAAAGTTTTCGATCCCCCATTTCAAAACCGCCGCCGCATCCTGCGATTCCAAACGCTTGGCCACTTCTGAAACGGCAGTTTCATTCCAAACCTGTCTAGGCACCCTAGTTATTTTCCTCCAAAAAATGACTTATTCTTGATTATTTTAGTCAAGAATATTTACAGAATCTTATATTATATTTATAAGTTATTGTCAATATGAAAATTAGTGATTACGAACAGAACCCTTCCGAAACCGCGAAAGACGCTCTTTGATCTCCCGCTCAAACCCCTGATCGGTTGGCTCATAGTACCGTTTGTGCTCCGGCAGATATTCCTGTTGGACATGATGCCCCGGAAAACTGTGGGCGTACTTGTAGCCCTCGCCGTGCCCCAGCTTCTGGGCGCCCGGATAGTTAGCATCCTTCAAGTGCTTCGGGACCTCGAGTGTGGCGCTTTTCTCCAAATCCGCAGTAGCCTTCTCCAGTCCCATGTAAGCGGCGTTGGATTTCGGCGCGCAGGCGACATAGACGGTGGCCTGCGCCAGCGGAATGCGGCACTCCGGAAGCCCGACGAACTCCACTGCCTGTTGAGCGGCGATCGCCAGCACGAGCGCCTGAGGATCGGCGTTGCCGACATCCTCGGCCGCGCAGATCACCAGCCGCCGAGCGATGAACCGGGGATCCTCCCCCGCATAAATCATCTTCGCCAACCAGTAGAGACTTGCGTCCGGATCAGAGCCCCGCATGCTTTTGATGTAGGCCGAGATGGTATCGTAGTGGGCATCCTCATCCCGGTCGTAGGCAATCATCTTTTTCTGGACCGCCTCTTCCGCGGTCTTCCGGTCCACCCGGATGACTCCACCGGAACCGGGTGCGGTCGTCAGCGCCGCAAGCTCCAGGCCGTTGAGTGCCCGGCGGGCGTCTCCATCGGAAACGTCAGCCAAAAATTCCAGCGCCGGCTCGGCCACCTCCAGTTTCAGGTTTCCCAACCCCCTCTCCTTGTCGGCGGCGGCCCGGTGCAGGATACTTTTGATATCTTCGTTGGACAGCGATTTGAATTCACAGACCAGAGAGCGGGAAAGCAACGGGGAGACCAGCGAGAAAAAGGGGTTGTGCGTGGTTGCGCCGATCAGGATCAACGTGCCGTCCTCGACCTCCGGCATCAGCACATCCTGCTGCGCTTTGTTGAAACGGTGGATTTCATCGATAAAGAGCAGCGTCCGTTTCTGCTGCGCACGGCGGCGCAGTTTTGCCGCCTCGATCACGCGCCGAAGATCCTCAACGCCAGCAGCCACCGCGTTGATCCGCTCAACATGGGCTTTCGTCCGGGCCGCAATCAGATATCCGAGCGCGGTCTTGCCCGAACCGGGCGGGCCGTACAAGATCAGACTGGCAAGTCGATCCGCTTCGATCGTCCGGGTCAGCAGTTTCCCGGGGCCGACCAGATGAGACTGACCCATGAATTCCGACAGGTCGCGCGGCCGCATGCGGGCGGCCAGCGGCGTTTCAACAGAGGGTTCGTCAGCAGAGTGGATCGGGAAAAGGTCGGAACCGGCAGCGGTAGGTAAAATGGGTTTGCGCATAACTCCCTCAAAAAAATCCCCGCAGATGCCGTGTGTCGAACCATTCGTGAACCTGGTTTCTACACCTTGGGCGCCTTCTCGTCGGCTTCTTGCTTCCCTCCGGACCTTTCAGCCCAGTGGGCCTGCTCTCGACCGCCGAAGCTAGGCTCCCTCCGATTCTACTGTTGGTTCAGAATCGCTTCGACCAATCACGCGCACAGCAGGGACAAAGTCACCCTATCACAAACCGGCGCAGCAGACAAGAAAGAACGCTTAGCGTTTGAGTGCCGCGGCCCGCCCCGATGGGCTGAACGTCAGCTGTTCGGCCGCCGGGTCGAAATCGACGACAACCTCCTGCCCTTCGAGAATCTCTGCTTTGAGCAAGCGCCGCCCGACCGCGGTTTCCAGCTCTTTCTGGATGCCCCGCTTCAAGGGTCTGGCCCCGTACACCGGATCGTATCCGACCTGGACCAGGGGTTTCTTGGCCGCGCTGGGCAGCGTCAGCCGGATCCGGCGCTGCTGCAGCCGGCGGGCCAGCCGCTCCAGCTGCAGCTCGACGATTTGCTCCAGGTGGGCTTGCGTGAGCGCATGGAAGACGATCGTCTCATCGACCCGATTAAGGAATTCCGGCCGAAAATGCTGGCGCAGTTGCGCCAATACCATCTGCTTCATCCGCTCGTACGGCTCGCCGGAGAAAGCCACTTTGTAATCTAGGATCCGGTCACTACCGAGGTTCGAGGTCATGATCAAGATCGTGTTCTTGAAATCGACGGTCCTGCCCTGGGAATCGGTGAGGCGGCCGTCATCGAGAATCTGCAGCAGCACATTGAAAATGTCCGCATGGGCCTTTTCGGTTTCATCGAACAGGATCACGCAGTAGGGCCGGCGGCGGACCGCCTCGGTCAGCTGGCCTCCCTCCTCGTACCCGACATAGCCAGGAGGGGCGCCGACCAAGCGGGCGACCGTGTGCTTCTCCTGGTACTCAGACATGTCGATCCGGACGAGCGCCTTCTCATCGTCAAACAGAAACTCGGCCAACGCCCGGGCCAACTCGGTTTTCCCGACGCCGGTCGGCCCGAGGAAAAGGAAGGAGCCGATCGGGCGGTTCGGATCCTTCAGTCCGGAGCGGGCCCGAATCACCGCTTCAGAAACGGCGGTGACCGCCTCCTCCTGTCCGATGACCCGCCGGTGAAGCTCCTCCTCGAGGTGCAGCAACTTCTGCGTCTCCCCTTCCAGCAGTTTGGAGACCGGGATGTGGGTCCAGCGGCTGACCACTTCGGCGATGTCCTCCTCGTCCACCTCCTCCTTGATCAGGCGGGGTCCTTCCTTCTTTTTGGAAAAGGTCTCCTCCTCCGCTTTCAGTTGCCGCTCCAGCTCGTGGAGCTTTCCATACTTGAGTTCCGCGGCCTTGTCCAGATCGTAGGCCCTTTCGGCCTGCTGGATCTTCAGCTTGGTCTGCTCCATCTGTTCCTTGATCTGCCGAAGTTTCTGGACCCCCTGTTTTTCTTTTTCCCACTGGGTCCGGAGCTGATCCCCCTGGGACTTCAAACCCGCCAGCTCCTTTTCCAGTTTCTCAAGCCGTTCCTTGGAGACCAGGTCCTTCTCTTTCCTCAGCGCCTGCCGCTCAATTTCCAACTGCATGACCCGCCGGTGGATTTCGTCCAGCTCGGTCGGCATCGAATCGATCTCGGTCCGCAGCTTAGCGGCCGCCTCGTCCATCAGGTCGATCGCCTTGTCCGGCAGGAACCGGTCGGAGATGTAGCGGTTCGACAGCACCGCGGCGGCAACCAGCGCGGAATCCTTGATCCGAACCCCGTGGTGGACCTCGTAGCGTTCCTGCAGGCCGCGCAGGATCGAAATGGATTCCTCGACGGACGGCTGGTCCACCAGGATCGGCTGGAACCGCCGCTCGAGTGCGGCATCCTTCTCAATGTGTTTCCGGTATTCGTCGAGCGTGGTCGCACCGATGCAATGGAGTTCCCCGCGGGCAAGCATCGGTTTGAGCAGGTTCCCCGCATCCATCGCCCCTTCTACTTTGCCCGCGCCAACGACGGTATGTAGCTCATCGATAAGCAGAACCACTTCTCCTTCGGCCTTCTGAACTTCTTGAAGCACCGCCTTAAGCCGTTCCTCAAACTCCCCTCGGTACTTGGCCCCCGCAATCAACGCCCCCATATCGAGCGCCACGACTCTTTTCTTCTTGAGCCCTTCGGGCACGTCGCCCCGGACGATCCGTTGTGCAAGACCTTCCACGATCGCGGTCTTGCCCACACCGGGGTCACCGATCAGCACTGGGTTGTTCTTCGTGCGGCGGGAAAGCACTTGAATGACGCGGCGAATTTCGGCATCCCGTCCGATCACCGGGTCCAATTTCCCCTGCGCGGCCATTTGCGTCAGATCCCGGCCGTATTTTTCAAGCGCCTCCTCTACCTTTTCTGTAGACTGATCCAGATTCATCGTATAAACCTCAACTATCACTCATTATTCTATAGCGCTAACCATGAATATAGTTTATTAGCACTCATATAGTATGAGTGCTACAATCATAAAGTATACTATTTATTTGAGTTTTGTCAATAAAGATCGGCTACCTAAGGAAGGCCTGGAACTTAGACTTGAGGAACTCGACGATTTTCTGGTGAGCGGCGGAAACCTCTTCCTCAACCAAAGTCCGGTCTCCAGCCGAGAAGCTCAGCCGAAAGGCCAGACTCTTTTTCCCGGCCGGAACTTGGGACCCTTGATACAGGTCGAATAGGACCGCTTCCTTCAAAAAGGGCTTGCCGGACTCCCGGATTGTCTGAAGAACCAATCTGTGATCCGTTTTCACCGACAGAACAATCGCCAAATCTCTGACTACTGGAGGAATTTTCGGAAGCGGCTGGGTTCTTAGCGAAACGGGGGCGATCTCCATCAAACAGTCCATCTCCAGCTCCGCGTAAACGACAGGGAACTCCTCTGGAATTTCGTAAGCGGACAAAACCGAGGGGGCGATCTTACCGATGCTCCCAAAACGTTTGCCGTCCAACTGCAGCAACAAACCAGGCTCTACAAAAGGCCCTCCGATGGATCGCTCTTCCCAGGTCGGATGAACCCGGAGCCGCTCGCAAAGAACCTCGATGGCCCCTTTCAGATGGAAGATGTCCCGAGGCTTCACCGGAATCCCCCAGGCCGGGGAAGGGGTCCCGCCCATCAAAAGGCCCAAAACTTTCGTTTCCCTCGGGGCAGGGGAAGTACCGCGGGAATCCTCGCCGAACACGCGGCCCAGCTCAAACAACTGAAAGGACTCCGTCGTTTTCCGGTTCAGATTCCGCGCCACCGTCTGCAGCGCCCCGATCAACAAGTTGTTGCGCAGCACGGCCTGATCCATGCTCAGCGGATTCTCCAACTGCACGATGCCTCTTCCCATCAACAGTTTCACTTTTGCATGATCCTCGGCGTGGACCAAGCTGTAGGTCATGATCTCCTGCATCCCGGCAGCCGACAGCGCCTGCCGGATCTGGGACTGCTTGGAAACCCAAGGATCCGCAATGGCCTGCCAGTGCGGCGTCACCAGCTGCCGCGCCGTCGGAGGCAGCGTAGTGAGGCAGCGGTCGTATCCCCAGAGGCGGGCCAGCTCTTCGTAAAGATCTTCCGGAATCCTCAGGTCTTGCCGCCAGGAAGGGGGTTCGACGCGGTAACCGTTGGAAGTTCCGGTGACCCGGCAGCCAAGTCGCTCCAGGAAACGGCGCTGCTGCGCCGAATAAATCCGCATCCCCAGAACCTCCTGAACCCGGGCCGGCTGCAGCAGAATTCGGTGCCGGACAGCACGGATTTTTCCGACGTCGATCAACCCGCCGACCATCGTTCCTCCAGAAAGTTTCCTGATCAGATGCGCGGCCCGCATGGCCGCCATCGGCACCATCGCCGGATCCACGCCACGTTCAAACCGGTAGGAGGAGTCGGTCGAGAGCTTGATGTCCCGCACGGCCCTCCGGATACGGACCGGATCAAACCAGGCCGATTCGAGCAGTACCCGCCGAGTCGACGCGGAGATCTCCGTCTCCCGGCCCCCCATCACACCGGCCAACGCGACCGGCCGGCGCGCGTCGGCAATCACCAACGCATCGGGCGGTAACGAGCGGGAAACCCCATCGATCGTGACGATCGTTTCCTTGGGACCCGCGCGCCGAACACGGATGGTTTCTCCCTCCAAGCGGTCCTGATCAAACGCATGAAGCGGCTGTCCCAGCTCCAGCATGCAGAAATTCGTCGCGTCCACCACGTTATTCACCGGACGTATGCCCAAACGGGTCAGCCGCTCGGCCAGTTTTAGCGGGCTGGGCCGCACGCTGATCCCCTCGATCAGGATCCCGACGTAACGGCGGCATCCTTCCGGGTCCTCAATCGTGATAGGGAAGGGGGGTGCCGGCTGCCTCGGAGAATGGAACTCCTTCTCCAGGCCGCGCGGGACTCGAAACTGGCGGCCCAGCACCGCGGCGATTTCTCGGGCCATCCCCAGATGGCTAAGCAGATCGGGACGGTTCGGGGTGATCTCGAGCTCAAAGATCCAGTCACCGTCGATGCTGGAGAGCCCGTTGACCTCGGCGCCCGAAAGGGTCAGCCGTTCGGCCAACGCCTCGGGATGCAGCGAGATTTCCAAAAATTCCTTGAGCCAGGAAAACGATGCGCGCATCGCTTAAGGGAACTGTTGGAGGA
>OBEQ012552101.1_pt1 | contig 13498 bp, 13 predicted proteins | sample 1670901 | NCBI WGS metagenome assembly OBEQ01 (sample SAMEA104232315, study PRJEB22302) | groundwater metagenome | biome: forest; feature: aquifer; material: groundwater | place: USA | collected 2011-08-07 | depth 5.4 m
CGTGCTCTGGGGCGCCAACGCCGTGCTCGGCGTCGCCAGCATCACCACCATGCGCGCTGACAGCATGACCTCCAGCGCCGAGGCCACGGGCAGCATCGGTGCCGGGCCGAATGCGGACGGCGACTACCGCGCCTCGGCCACCATCGCCACCTCGTTCTTCCGCGACCGCCTCAAGGTGTTCGCCAACATCGGCCTCATCACCCGGTCGGGCCCGGTGATCACGCCGCCCTACGACCTGCAGGTGGGGCCGTTCCCCTCGCCCGACAGCGACGCGACCTTCCAGCTCGGCCCCCAGACGGGTTCGGCGCAGACCCATCGCGACCTGTGGGTGCCGCTCACGCTCGCCGTCGACATGGGCAACTTCAAGCTCGACGTGCTCTACCCGCTGGTCGCGCACGAATACCGCGAGTTCAACGACTTCGGCGGTCGCACCGATCATCTCGCCCTGGGTAACGGCATGATCATTCCCGGCCTGTCGTCGCAGCGGCGCGAGAACGTGGTCGCGGCCAGCCTGCGCTACGAGAAGCGGCTGAGCGACCGCCAGGCCATCAGCTCGAAGGTCTACTACACCGGCTTCGAGGACACCTGGGGCCTGGACGTCAAGTACGCGCCTGGCCTGCTGTCCCCGGAGCCGTTCAACAACTCCGATACCTACCGCGGCATGACCTCGTGGCTGCACGACGGCGCCTACCGCACTGGCTTCACCGTCGACGACAGCCTGAGCGGAGAGCGCTCGCAGCTGATCTTTGGTGGCGAGGCCTTCGTCGAAGGCATCCGCCAGATCGACCGCACGCTCTCGGGCGCCTTCGTCAGCGAGCCGATCAGGTCGATCAATGCCGGCCAGCGCGTGGTCACCGCGCTCTTTGCCGACGACGAGATCAACCTGAGCAAGCAGGTCTCGGTGGACGTGGGTGCGCGCGCGCAGTATTCGCCTGACTCCTACGACCCCATCTTGCTGGGCTCCTTTGCCGCCCGCTGGAACCCGTACAAGAAGCTGAACGTGAAGTTCAACGTCGCGCAGGGGTTCCGCCCGCCCGCGTTCGAGCTCACCAACGGCAACAACGATTTCATCTCGAACCCGTACCACCACCGCCAGGGCAATCCCGACCTGCAACCCGAGCGCAGCCTGTCGGCCGAAGGCGAGCTGAGCGCGGTCGTGCTGCAGGACACCAAGCGCATCCGCTACGCGGCCTGGCGCGTCGGCTACCAGTACACCCGCCTCGACGACCTGGTCATCTTCGACCCGGCCGGCAAGCCGGTGAACGCCAGCCGCCGCCTGATGAGCTCGATCGAGCTGCGCTCCGACGTCGCGTTCACCGGCGGCCACCGCCTCGTGCTCGGCTACGCGTTCCTGCGCGGCGTGGACCTGGAGACCGGACCGCTGCGCAACATCCCCGAGCACCGGCTCAACCTGACCCTCGAGCAGCACGTCTACAACCACGTCGACATGTACGTCGGTTTTGGCCTCACCGGCGCGGTCGAGGATCTCAATCGCCTGCCGGTGCTGGGTCCGAACGGCTACTCGCAGGCACTGCCCTCGAGCGTCGTGGTCGACCGCCTGCCACCCTTCGCGCTGGTCGGCTTCGGCGTGGTCGCGTCCGGTCTGATGGACGGCAGCCTCGACATCGCCGCGCACGTGCAGAACGTGTTCAACAACCACCAGTACATCGCCGACCCCGACTTCGAGCGTCGCCAGGCCATCTTTCCCATGGCTGCACCCGGCCGGGGCGCAACGGTGTCGCTGACGTGGAGAATTTGATGCGCCGATTCCTCCTCTTGCTCACGCTCGTCGGTGCTGGCGCCTGCCAGCAGGCCGACGTGCGCTCGGTGGTCTTCTACAACTTCGCCCTGCTCGACGAGTCCGCCGCCGACGAGCACTACGAGCAGTTCGCCGACGTGAACGGTGGCGTGGTCACGTACGGCTGCTTCGTGGTGCAGAAGCGGCAGCTCGACTGCTTCGACGCCGCCTCCACGGGTGCCCCCAACCTGCGCCTGGGTGTGGTCGAGTGCACGTGCCCGTGCGCCGAGGTGGAGGACGACCCTTGCGACCCGTCGCGCCGCCCGGTGCGCACCGGCTCGGTGCGCGGGCTGGTCAACGAGACGCAGGGCCCGCTGCAGCTGGGCGGCGTCGAGCTGCCCACCAACGTCGATCTGGCCAACGCCACCGATCTGTTCATCACCCTGGAGAAGAACGCCGACGCGAGCCCCTCGCCATCCACCGATGTCGTGCTCAAAGGCACGCTGCAACAGGATGGCTCGGTGCTGCGCGGAACCCTGAAGAGTCCGTCCAACCGCCCGGTTCAGGGCGCCGTCACGATATTACCGGTGAAAGACGAGGTTTCTCTATGACCCGATTGCTGTTTCTCGTGTCATCCGTGCTCCTGTTCGCCCCTGGCTGCAGTCAGGCCATGGTCTGCGGCGATGGCACCCATGGTGAATCCGATCAATGCCTCGCCAGCCTGTCGCCAGAGTGTGGCCCGGGCACCAAGCTGGTCGAGGGCGCGTGCGTCCCCGATTCGGGTGGCGGCGCCGTGTGCGGTCAGGGCACGCACACCCTGAACGGCACCTGCGTTCCCGACGTCGACCTGAGCGGCAACGCGTCGCGCTTCTACACCGCCGACCTGACCGATCCGGAAGAGTTCATCCCCATCGCGAACGGACCGTTCCACGACTCCTTCGTGACCGGCGAGAACCTGGTCTTCATCGGCACCTACACGCCCAGCCTGTCGATCCTCCGCCTCTACGGTGGCGGCGGCAAGCTCAACGCCGACGGCACCTACACCCTCGACCACGCCAAGTCCTATGACACACCCGCCGAGGTCATCAACGGCGTCATGCAGAGCTCGCCGTTCACCTTCCAGTTGAAGGCCTTCGGCTCGCCCGAGGCCATCGTCCTGGTCGACACCGTGATAAGCCAGGCCACCATGGGCGCACCGCAGGGCATCACCCTGGTCCAGTCGGGCAAGCTGAGCGGCGTGCTCACGCCCGAGAACGCCCAGCGCGTCTACATCCAGGACGCCAACCAGAGCCTCTTCGAGCTGATGGGCGCGCTCGAGATTCCGCCCGACACCGACCATGACGGCAACGGCGTCAAGGAGAGCTGGGTCATGGGCTTGACGTTCACCACCAAGCCGGTCTGGGTGTTCTAGTCGGCCTCTGCATCCACTTCGGCACGCGCTGAATTGGAGGAATGTCAGCGCTCTCTGCTAGAGTCGCTCCGAACTGTTTCGGAGACGCCATGTCGGCGGAAGAGCGAGCCTACCTTCGAGTCGACCATCCGGTCCTTAGCCACGTCGATCCAGACATCTTCCGGTTTCAGTTCGCCGAAGACTGCATGACCCACGCGTGCCGCCTCGAGCCCGGGGCGGAAGACGCGGAAGACGGGCCCTGCCAGCAGAACGACGCTTGCTGCCGTTACGGCTGTGACGTCGATCTCTTCGAGCGCGACCGGATCTTGCTGCGAGCGGCGGAGATCGCGCGCGTCCTGCGGCCCGAGCTGCGCGACACGGCACGCTGGTTCGACGACTCGAACCCGGAGGAGAGCGAATCTCCTTCCGGGCAAGTCATCCGCACCGGCAAGCAGGACCCCAGGCGCGAGGCGGGGCGCTGCGTGTTCCTGGGCCAGATCGACGGCCAGCGCGGCTGCGCGCTGCACCGCGCCGCGCTCGAGAACAATTTCGCGCCGGAGGAGATCAAGCCGACAGTGTGCCGGCTGTACCCGCTCAGCTACGGCGACGGCTACCTCGGTCTCGCCGACGACTTCGACTGGTACTCGTGTGCGCACCACGAAGGCCCGAGCGTCTACCGCGTGCTGCGCGACACCTTGCGCGACGTCTACGGCGAGGGCGCGATCGCGGCCCTCGACGATGTGGAGCGCAACGTCCTGCGCACGCGCCTCAAGGTCACGGCCTAGGCAGCCCCATGGCCCGGGAGACGCTGGAAGAACGCCTGGCTCGCCTGCAGAGCACCGACACGCTCAACCACAGCCTGGGCTTCCGCATCGTCTCCTACGGCCAGGGCAAGGCGCGCGCCGAGATGGACTGCTCGACCGCGGTGCAGAACCTGAACGGCATGCTGCACGGCGGCGCCACCGCGGCGCTCATCGACCACGTCGGCACGGTCGCCATCATGAGCGCCGACCGCGACTCGCGCCCGGGCGTGACCACTGACCTGAACATCACCTACCTGGCGCCCGCAAAGACCGGCAGCAAGGTGTACGCGGACGCGACGGTGCTGAAGATCGGCAAGATCATGGCGTTCGTCACGGTCGACGTGCGCCGCGCCGAGGACGACGTGCTCGTCGCGCAGGGCCGCATGAGCAAGTACCAGGGCTGAGCTAGGGTCCGAGCGAGTACGACTTCAGCTCCTCCGTCTGGCCTCCGCTTTCCTTGATCTTGCCCACGCCACGCGCGAACCAGAACCGTTTGTCCGAGCCGCCCGCGTCGGCACCCACGCGGCGCACGCGCAAGCAGGTGAAGCTTCCCGCCGGCACGCCGACGGCCTCGTCGATGGCTTCGACGGTCCAGACCTCCGACTTGGTCCGGCGCGTCACGGCGCCGGTGGAGTCGGTGCTCGCCTCGACGTAGGTCTCGGTGTAGCTGGCGCCCACGACCAGGCGCTGGTTCGACTCGTCGAGGCGTAGCTTGTAGGGCTCGTAGCTGGTGTCGTCGCGCACGCCGCCCGAGGCGTCGAGGCTCTGCTCGCGCAGCCGGCGCACCGCAGAGCCGGTGTCGTCCTGCCAGCTGAGCGTGTCGGTGCCGTCGCCGCTGGTGCGCAGGCGGAAGGCCGGGGCGCCGCGCACGACGTCGGTGCCCTCGACGGTGGTGGTCTTGTCGAAGCGGGCACCCATGCCGGGCGTGACCTGCCAGGTCCAGGTCGCGCCGGGCGCGAGCGGCAGGAAGCGCAGCGCGGGTGGAATCGCGTCGACAGACGCGCCCGCGTCGACGGGAAGCTCGGGCACCTCGGAGCCGCAGCCGGCGAGTGCCAGGCAGAGCAGCACCAGCCACTTCATGGCAAGACCGCCGCGCCGATGTGCTTCCACAGCCCCACGTGGGTGGGATGGCGCGCCAGCAGCCGGCGCAGCAGGGCCTGCCCGCGTGGCGTGGCCGCGAGCGGGCCGGCGAGACTCTTGGCCACCGCGACCGGCCAGCGCGCCACCGCGGCCTCGCGCAGCGCCCGCGCACGCTGCGAATCCAGCCCGCGCAGCGAGCCGATGGCCTCGGGCGCCACGGGCAGGCCGTGCTGCCGCAGCTCGTGCGCGCGCTCGTCGTCGAGGCCGTCGAGCGAGCGCAGCACCGGCCGGGGCGCGCGCGCCAGCCACTCGCGTCGCCACGTCCACGCCTGCTCGTCGGTCAGGCGGTAGAGCGACGCCAGCGCCGCGGCGGGCGCGGCCAGGCGCGCGTGCCGGCGCCAGGCCCACGCCTTCTCGCCCGCGAGCCCGGAGACCGAATGACAGGCCGCACGCGCGGCCAGCGGATCGACGAAGGCGTCCTCGCCGCCCGCGTGCGCCAGCCAGCTCTCGCGCCAGCGCCACGCGCGGGTCGACCCGTCACCCGAGAGCGAGGCCAGCACCGCCAGCGGCGCGACCTCGGTCAGGCGCTCACGCAGCACCCAGGCGCGCGCCTCGTGCAGACCGCGCAAGGACGACGCCACCTCGGCGGGCGCCAGGGCCACCAGCTGCTCGCGCAGCGCCCACGCCGCGGGCGAGCGGCCCGCGGCCTCCCACAGCCCGCGCACGATGATGCCGGGCGCCACCTTGGCCAGGCGCTGGCGCAGCCCCCAGGTGACCGCGTCGTCCAGCCCGCCCAGCCCGTCGGCGATGATCGCGGGCACGCGCTCCACCAGGGCCAGGCGCCGCTGGTCGTAGTCGGGCCCGGCCAGGCCACCCATGAAGTAGGCCGCCAGGCCCGGCTCGCGCGCGCTGCGCCCGTCGACCCAGTCGAGGAAGGCGGCGCGCGCGCCGCGCAGATCCGTGGGCGCCGGGGCTGGCTCGCTGCGCGCCACCGTCGCGGCCAGCGCGGCACGCGCACCCGCCACGCCGCCGCCCGCGCGCAGGGCGTCGATGGCGGCGACCAGCCCGTCGACGGTGGCGTCGAGATCCGCGTCGGTGTTGTCGACGATGACCCAGGACTCGGGGTGCGCCTGGGCGAGCGCACGGTAGCCGCCGCGCAGGCGCTGCATGAGACCCTCGCCCGAGAGCCCCTTGCGCGAGGGCGGCCGCGAGGTCGGCTCGACGATCTTGCTGACGCGCCGGCGCGCGCGCGCGATGTGCGGCTCGGCGTCGACCAGGATCATCAGATCGGGCGTGACGTCGCGCGCGACCGCGTCGACCACCGGGCGCACCTGCTCGAGCGGCACGCCGCGCCCGGTCGTGGCCATGACCAGCGCGGTGTAGGCGAAGCGATCGGCGATGACCACGTCGGCGTCGGCGAGCGCGGGCCGCATGGCCTCGTCGAGCTGCTGCGCATCGCGCGCGGCGTAGAGCAGCATCTCGGCCACGGGCGAGAGCGCCGCGTTGCGCTGGTCGCGTGCGAACAGGCGGATGGCCTCGGCGGTGGGCGAGTTGAGCCGGCCGCCCTCGCGCACGTGGCGCACGTCGACGCCGCGGCGCGCCAGCACCTTGGCCACGCGGTTGGACAGGGTCGTCTTCCCCGAGCCGTCGATGCCTTCGAAGACGACCAGCATGGCGCTAGAACCCCGCCCCCAGCTGCACCAGCACCGCCTCGTGGTCGGCGAGGTCGGCGCCACCGGCCTGCAGCACGGGGGTGACGTCGCTCTTGCGCCAGACCTCCAGCTCGAGCTGCAGCTTCCAGCGCTTCCACTGGCCGCCGCCCACGCCGCCCGAGGCCTCGAAGACGATGTCCTGGGCATTGTCCAGGTTGGGATCCAGGAACGACGCCAGCGCGAACGGCTCGATGTACCACTCGCCCTTGCTCACGCCGCCGCGGCGCCACGCCGCCAGAGCGCGCGCGGCCACGAACAGCGGGTCGCCCGGCGTCGTCGGCGTGGTGTCGAGCGCCGACGAGTTGGTGCCCGCGAAACCCTCCAGCCAGGCGCGCACGCCCTGGCCGCACCACGTGTGATCCAGCTGCGCGTCGACCGAGGCCGCCCAGTAACGTCCGGGATCGGCGAGCGGCGTGGCCTCGAGCAACCGCAGCGAGCCGCCCACGCCCAGCTCGAACAGGCTGTCTTCGCCCTTCCAGTCCAGGGTCGCGCGCGCCACCGCATCGAGGCCGAAGCCGTCGCGCGGCGAGGCGGGCGCGGTCTTGCCGCCGAAGTCGTCGCGCTGGAAGCCACCCAGCGACAGCCCCGGGCGCAGGCCCTCGCCATGCCCGCGCCAGGACGCCATGAAGCCGGGCCGGCGTCCGGTCAGATGAAACGAGTCCTGCAGCACGTCGGAGAGCAGGCCACGCCCGACCGTGGGCAGCGACCACACCGATTCGTTCTCGATGGGCGAGAGCGGCATCTTGAACTGTCCGGCCACCAGCTCGAAACGCGCCGGCAGGTCCAGCGACACGAAGCCGTCCTTGAGCTTGACCTGCCCGCTCGCCACCTCCACCGAGACCACCGCGCGCAGACGTTTCCAGTCGTAGCGCGCGCGCAAACGAGCGCTCGCGACCTGCATCTCACCGGTCCAGTGCGCATTGGCCACCGATTGCACGGTCTCGCGCACCAGCACGCGGCCGCCCACGTCGACCTTGCCCGAGTCCTGCTTGGCCTCCTGCTTGGCTTCCTTGGCCTGCTTGGGTTTCTTGGGCTCGTCCGCGCCCGCTGCCCTGGCCGCGAATCCGGTGGCGCAGGCCACGAGGAGTCCACATAGTAGTGAGGGTCCAGGGGGGATTTTGGTCACGGCCGCTCCAGTTTATCCCAGGTGTGCGGCCTCGATATCCAACACTCGTGCCAAGATCATTGCGAGCACGACGGCGTCATACAACGGCGGGTGGGCGGCGTTGACAGGGCTTCCGAACGGGCCGTACCATCCGGCGTCCCGTCGGATTTGCAGCTAAAGGAGCTAGGGTTATGGCGAATGGTGGGTTCTTCGGTCGTCTCGGAAATCTGTGGAAGGGCTTCATCTCGCTGTGGATCTCCGACGTGGAAAAGAAGCATCCGGAGATTGCCTACGAGAACGCCATCAACTCGATGGTCGAGAAGTACGCCCAGCTGAAGAAGGCGACCGCGGGCATCATCCGCCGGCGCGAGGAGCTCGAGCAGCGCCTCAACGAGAAGAGCAAGGAGCTCGTCCAGGTCGACGCCGACCTCAACACCGCGGTCGAGACCAACCAGTCCGACCTGGGCATGATCCTCATCCAGAAGCAGAAGCAGCTCAACGAGGAGACCACCAGCCTGAAGGGCGAGCTGACCCAGGCGCAGAACGACGCCGACTCGGCCAAGGCCTCGCTGGTACAGGTGCAGGCCGAGATCAAGAAGCTCAAGGCCGAGAAGGACAACATGCTGGCCAAGATGGCGTCCGCGCAGGCGCGCGTGCGCATCCAGGAGCAGCTGGAAGGCCTGTCGGTCGACAACGAGGTCAAGGCGCTCGAGGGTGTGCGCGAGCACATCAAGACCACCATCGCGCAGGCCAACCTCAACTCCGAGCTGCAGGAGACCGACGTCGACGCGCGCCTGAAGAAGCTGCGCGCGTCCACCGGCGACGCCACCGCCAAGAGCGAGTGGGAACGTCTCAAGGCGGCGCAGGCGGCCAAGGCCGGCCAGAAGACCATGTAGCGTGGCGCGGCCCGCGCCGGCCAGCCACCCATGCCACCTGTAGAACCCATAAAATCGCCCTCGCGCCTCCGCCTCGCGCTCATGAACGCGTGGAACCTGGCCGCGCTGGGCGCGTGCGGCGCGCTCGCCTTCCTGACCAAGGATCCCATGCCGCTGGTCGCGGGCGCGGCGCTCGAGGCCGGCTGGCTGGCCTTCGCCACCCGTCCGCGCGCGTCACGGCTGCTGTTCGCGCGCCAGCACGAGCGCCTGGCCGAGGCGAGCGCCAGCGCACGGCGTGCGGCGCTGGTGGCCACCCTGTCGGCCTCCGACTCCGACCGGGTGCGCCGGCTGGAGGAGCGGCGCAGCGATATCGTTCGCCTTTGCGACGACCACCAGCACCTCGCGCACGACGTCCTGCTGGCCGAGGTGTCACGCCTCGACGACGTGGTCGACGCCTTCATCGACCTGGCCTCGACCTCGTACCGCTCGGAGGCGTACCTGACCTCCGTCGACGTGGCCGACCTCGAGTCGGAGATGCGCCGCTTCGAGGAGGACGCGACCCGCGCCGCCGACGAGGAGCAGCGCAAGCTGGCGCGCAAGAACCTGCACGTGCTACTCAGACGCCGCGACCAGGTCAACGAGCTGCGCCGCAAGGTGCAGCGCACGCGTTCGCAGCTCGACCTCATCGAATCGACCTTTCGCATGATCGCGAACGAGATCATGCTTATGCGTTCCACCGACGAGCTGCGCGGGCAGCTCGACGACCTCGTGGTCGGGGTCCAGGCGGTGCGAGAGATGGCAAGCGAACCCGAAGAGACCGATGGCGAACGAGCCAGGCGCGCGGCAGCAGCCGGTGCGCAGGCCGCCGCCGCGAGGAGAGGCTGATGGCCGAGAAGATCTTGCCCGCATGGGCCGACGAGCTACGCCGCCGCTACCTCAAGGGCGAGGCCTCGCTGTTCGTGCTGCATGGCAACGTGCACGACGTGCTGCTCGCTGACGGGGCCATGATCGGTGTGTCCGATTACCTGGCCCAGACGGTGTTCGAGAAGAAGGACATCGTCATCCGCTACAACGTGTCGACCGGCTGCCGCTTCATCAAGAAGGCGGGCCGCATCGACGCGCTGGAGGAGATGCTGCTCTCGCGCACGCCCGACAAGGTGCTGCCGCTGCTCGAGCGCCTGCTCTACTCGCACAGCAACGTCGCGGTGGTGGTCGAGTACGCCGAGATGGTCGCGCCCGTGGGCGACGCGTCTTTCTTCAGCGAATCCGACCGCTTGTCCATCGTTGCGCTGCAGCGCTGGTCGCTGTCGCCGCAGCTGGAGACCGCCGACAACATCATCGTGCTGGTCACCGAGCTGCCCGGCGAGCTGAACTCGAAGATCGTCACCAACCCGCGCGTGGCCGCGGTCAGGGTGCCGATGCCGACGCTGGACGAGCGGCGTGCCGCCATCAAGTTCGTCAACCCGCACATCGACGCGTCCTCGATCGACCGCCTGGCCGACATCACCGCCGGGCTCAAGACGGTGCAGATCAAGGGCATCCTGCAGGCGCCCGCGCCCGGTGCCGACGACGCCGAGGCGCGCCTGCGCTTCATCAAGGGCCTGGTCGGCGACGAGGCACGTGCGCGCAAGCTGACCGCGGTGACCTCGGGCATGTCGCGCGAGGAGATCCAGGAGCTGGTCGGCGTCAAGGTCACGCCCGCCGCGATCGCCGACGACCAGGAAGACGAGCTGGACGAGATCCTGGTGCTCATCGGCAAGCGCAAGCGCGAGGTCATCGAGCGCGAGTGCTTCGGCCTGATCGAGTTCGTCGAGCCGGCACACGACTTCTCGGTGGTCGGCGGCATCGACGAGGTCAAGAAGGAGCTGGCCACCATCGCACGCAACATCCGCGAGGGCCGCAAGTCGCGCGTGCCCATGGGCCTCCTGTTCACCGGACCGATGGGCACGGGCAAGACCTTCGTCGCCGAGGCGTTCGCCAAGGAATCCGGGCTGACGACCATCAAGCTGAAGAACTTCCGCTCCAAGTGGGTCGGTTCGACCGAGTCCAACCTCGAGCGCATCCTGGGCGTCATCCAGGGCATCGGTAACGTCATCGTCATCATCGACGAGGCGGATCGCTCGTTCTCGTCGGGCGGCGGCGACGAGGGCGATGGCGACGGCGGCACCAACTCGCGCATCGTCGCGCGCCTGAAGGAGTTCATGAGCGACACGGCCAACCGCGGCCGCGTGCTGTTCATCCTCATGACCAACCGGCCCGACAAGATCGACATCGATCTCAAGCGCGCCGGGCGCCTCGACCGCAAGATCCCGTTCCTCTACCCGCAGACCCCCGAAGAGGTCGAGCTGGTGCTGCAGGCGCAGATCCGCAAGCACAAGCTCAAGACCACGCTCGAGTTCCCCCGCGACAGCGTCGCCATCTCGCAGAAGATCGTCGGCTACTCCAACGCCGACTTCGAAGCCCTGGCGCTGCTGGCCAACGACTACGCGGCCGAGATCGGCCCCGACGCGCCCGTGATCACCGAGCACTTCCAGAAGGCAGTGGCCGACTACCTGCCCTCGCGCGACGTGGAGATGCTGGAATACATGGAGCTTCTGGCCGTGTTCGAGGCTTCGAACCGGCGTATGCTGCCGCAGAAGTACGCGCGTCTCACGCTCGACGAGCTGCAGACACGCCTGGCCGAGCTCAAGCTGAAGTGCGGCAACCGCCGCTAACGCCCGACGATCGCAAGGAGCGGACGATGGAATTCTTCCCCGAGATCGAGATTCGTCAGGAGCAGGCGGAGGCCATCGCGCGCGGCCTCTTCGCCGTCGCCAAGGCCGACGGCACCGTGCACGACCGCGAGGCGGCCATCATCGCCGAGTTCTTCGTCTCGACGACCAGCATGGCCGCCGACCTGGGCGCGCTCGAGCGCGCGCCCAACATCGAGGGCGCGTCGCTCAAGCTGTTCCTGCCCACGTCGGATCTGCGCCGCCTGTTCATCAAGACGGCCGTCCTGCTCGCCTACGCCGACTCCTCGTACGGCGCGAACGAATCGAAGATCATCCACGAATACGCCAAGGCGCTCGAGATCGGCGACGCCGACCTGAGCCTGCTCGAGCAGCAGGTGAAGGAATTCCTGCTCTCGCAGCTGACGCATCTCTCGAATGTGCAGGCGGCGGCGCAGGTGGCGAAGGAGCTCAAGATCGGGTGAGCGGGCGCGGCTGAATCGGCCGCGTCGCTATCGCTTCGCCTGCAGGTGCGCCTCGAGGAACCACAGGTACTTGTCGGCCTCGCGCGAGATCCCGGTGAACAGGTCAGCCGTATCGGCGTCGCCCAGCTCGCCCGATTCATGGATGGCGGCGCGTACGTTCTTGCCGAACTTGGCCAGCGCCGAGGACAGGGCGTCGACGTGCGCCGATCCGTCGACCAGCTCGAGCGGGTAGGCGGCCAGGGTCGTCTTCTTGCCGACCGCGCCCACGGTGCCCTCGGCGGTGCCGCCCAGCGCCACGACGCGCTCGGCGATGTCGTCGACCCAGTCTTCTGACGTCTCGACCAGCTTGTCGAAGAGCTCGTGCAGCGCGATGAAGTCAGGTCCCTTGACGTTCCAGTGCGCTTGCTTGCCCTGCAGCGTCAGGTCGATGGCGTCGGCCAGGCGAGCGTTGAGCAGGGTGCTGACCTTGGTACGGACCTCCAGCGAGATATCGTTCTTGGTCGGGTGCATGATCTTGTCTCCGTGTGTGAGCCTGAGATGCCCGCCTCCGAGCTGTGGCATCGTAATCCGATGAACGGCCTGGTGCGAGCGAGCAGCGCGGTCTTGCATGGCACCATGAGCGCCGGCGCCAACGTCCTGCTGGCGCAGGGTGCCGTGGTCAGAGCGCACGCCGGAGCGGTCGCCATCGGCGGCGGGAGTGCGGTGCTGGAGAACTCGGTCGTCGTCGGTACACCCGAGCATCCGGTCAGCATCGGGCGCAAGGTCGTGTTCGGGCACTGCTGCCTCGTCATCGGCGCCAGCGTCGGTGACCTGAGCGAGATCGGCAACGGCACCATCCTCATGCCAGGCGCGCGCCTGGGCCGGCGCGTGTTCACCGGCGAGGGCACGCTGGTGCCCGCGGGCATGGTCGTGGCCGACGATTCGGTGGTTGTCGGACGGCCCGCGCGGCGCGTGCGCAGCGCCAGTGAGGACGACCTGCGCCGCCTGGCCGGCCTGCGCGGCGGCGACCTCACGCTCGCCGCCGAGGATCCCATCTCCATGATCCACGACGTCTCACCTGCGGGGGAAGACATGGGCAAGCTCTACTCGTACGGCAACAAGTGGCCGCACATCGACGACACGGCGATGTGCTTGGAGTCGGCCGAGATCACCGGCGACGTCATCGTCGGCGCGGGCAGCGTCATCGGCGCGGGCGTGAAGATCATCGGCGACTCGCACGGCCCGGTGCGCATCGGCGCACGCGTGCAGATCCTGGAGAACAGCGTGCTGCACCTCCTGCCCGACAACCAGCTCGTGCTCGAGGACGACGTGGTCATCGGCCCGGGCGCGATGATCCATGGCTGCACGATTGGCGCGGGCAGCGTGGTCGAACCGGGCGCCATCGTGTGCGACCACGCCGTGCTCGGGCGCGGCTGCCTGGTGCTGGCCGGCAGCGTGGTCAAGCAGCGCGCGCAATTCGGCGATAATGCCGTGGTCGACGGCTTCCCGGCCCGGCTGGTGGAGACCCGAGCGCCCCCGCCGGAGCGCCCCGCCTGGGCGCTTCCGGCCAAAAACCTGGCAGAAATCCAGAGGATCCGATGAACGACGGCCTGGTCGCACACA
>OBEQ010448559.1_pt1 | contig 13497 bp, 21 predicted proteins | sample 1670901 | NCBI WGS metagenome assembly OBEQ01 (sample SAMEA104232315, study PRJEB22302) | groundwater metagenome | biome: forest; feature: aquifer; material: groundwater | place: USA | collected 2011-08-07 | depth 5.4 m
CAAATGGCAAGGTTCGACCTTGACAGTAGGTGCTTCAATCCTCGCCGCTTTCCTAAGAAGCTCCTGCGTGCGGACATAGGCGTACGGCAAATACACGCCGGAGTCCCCCTCAAACGAAAGCGCCTTATCAAAATCAAAAATAATATCTTTGCCGGGCGATTGTTTGAGAATGGAGTATTTTATCGCGCCGACGGCTATTTGCTCGGCGATGGTTTCTTTATCTTCGAGCTCGCGGTCTTTCATTTTCTCCATTGTCATTTCTTCCATGGTTGAAATGAGCGATTCGGCGGTGATAACATCACCCGTCCGCGAAGACATCTTGCCTGTTGGTAATCGCAACATGCCGTGCGAAAGGTGCTTCGTTCGCTTTTCAAGCTCGGGAAAAATGAGGTACATCGCGCGAAGCAATACCTGGAAATAATCATTGACTTCGTTGCCGGTTACCACAATGGACGCATCGTACGAATAAGTATCGTATTTTATTTTTGCCAACCCCAGCTCTTTCGCCTCGTATGTCGGCAACCCTTCGGAATTCAAAAAGACGCGGGTGTGCAAGCCGTGGTCTTCCCCGCGAAAAATAACCGCTCCATCGCTTTTCTCAAACACTTGCGGGGGGTTTTCTTCTACAATTTTCTTGCCAAGTACTCCCGTTTCACTCTCAAAAAAATAGTAGTCAAATTTCGTCCCAAGTTTTTTATAAATCGTTTCAAAATAGTCCAGAGAAATTTTTCGCCCCATGTCGTATATCTCGTTTATTTTTGCATCAGAATGGTCGTAAATTTTCTTATTTATCTCCTGAATTTCCGCTTTGTGTTCTTCATACACTGTAGCCCCAAAAGCATAAGCCTGACCGAGATCGGCAACACTTTCAACTTTTAACTTTTTACTTTCAACTCCGTAAACCGTCTTCGCCACATGCATGCCAACATCCCCCTGGTAGCACGCGTGTTTCACTTCCGCACCCTGCGCCTCCACAATCCGCGAGAGCGATTCCCCCACGGCATTCGACATAAGATGTCCGATATGAAATTCCTTGAACGGATTCGGGTCGGTGTATTCCACTATCACTTTCTGCCCCTCAAGTGTTTTATTTCCCCCATACTCCGCACCTTTGAGAATTATCGCACCGATATGCGCGCGGATTATTTCATCTTTCACGTAAAAATTAATGAACCCGGGCCCCGCAATTTCCATCTTTTCAACGGACTCATTCACCTCGTCAGACTTCTGTAATTCCGCCACCAAAAGCTCCGCCACCTCGCGTGGACTCTTTTTAAGTTCTTTCGCCGAAGCAAGCGCCGCATTCGTCGCATAATCGCCGAACGTCGTTGATTTTTCCACCGTAAAACTCGGCGTTTCAATGCCGTGCGCTTGAAGAATGTTTCGTATTGTTTTTTCTAAAATGTCTTTTACCATATTGCTTGACTTTTTTTTTCTGTTTGCTAAAATACAGGTACAATCACCAACGGAAGAGATAACCCCTTAAGGTTTCGTCCTTACGGGGCCTTTTCTATTGTGTTTTCTACTGTGCTTATATCCAAGTTTTTCTTTCAGACGGCTCACAAAACGAAGAAATGGCTGGAATATTTTGAATTTCAGCAATCCGGAATATTTCTGTTCGTTTGGGATGAGTACGGCTTCCAGCTTATTTTTTTCAATCAGATATTTTACGAGACAATAAAAATCACCATCACCGGTAACAATGACCGCCTTCTCGTAGTTAGGGTACTCAATCATAGCATGAAGGACAAGTTCGGCATCAACATTGCCCTTGGTCGTTCCGTCTTTGTATTCCAGCGTTGGCTTGAAGATGCACAAAAAACCTGCTTTCTGCAAAGCGGTATAAAGGGAGGTATTCCCTTCGATATATCCCACAAAAAGATATGCTTGCTCGACGCCATAATGTTCCCTCAAATACACCCGAAACCGGATCCAGTCTAACCGCCATCCAAGCCCGCGAATAGCCAGATTCACATTCTGGCTGTCGATAAAAGCGTAATTGTTCCCTTTCGGCTTCATGCGATTATCCTAGCACGGAAATATGGTTTTTTCTATCACCCCTGCGCTACTTCCCCGTACTCCCAAACCCCCTTTCCCCCCGCGCAGTGCTGCTCAATTCATCTACTTCTTCCACTGCAATCGTTTCTTTTTTCTGAATAATCATCTGCGCGACTTTTTCGCCTTTTCGTATAGTATATTCCGCGTCCGACAAATTCATAATGCCTACGAGCACTTCACCTCGGTACCCGGAGTCAACGACCCCAGCGAGAGTTTTCAGTCCGTGTTTTATAGACAGCCCGCTTTTGTCCCAAATAAGCCCCACGTGCCCATCGGGAATCTCCATCGCAATGCCCGTCGGCACCCCCGCGCGTTCATTCGGTGCAAGTGTTATATCTTCCGCCACATACAAATCAAGCCCCGCATCGCCCGGGTGGGCATACGACGGAATTTTCGCGTCTTGGTGAAGACGTTTGATTTTGACAAGCGAAGAGGAAATGAAAGCTCGCTTACATTTCCTCCGAGTGCCGTCAAAATATGAGAGTACTCTGTGTACTGCTCTTATTTTGAGGGTGATGGACATGATTTTATTCTAACACACAAAAACCGCTCCGATGAAGGAGCGGCAAAAAAATTACACGGAAATCTTTGCTTTGATAGAGGGATGATAACGATAATCCGAAAGACTAAAATCACAAAACTCGTAATCAAAAATTGAGTACGGATTAAAGTCTAACACCAACTTCGGCAGAGGATATAGTTCTCTTGTGAGCTGTAAACGCGCTTGCTCAAGATGGTTTGAGTACAAATGCACATCGCCGCCCGTCCAAATGAATTCGCCGACGCCCAAACCGCACTGTTGCGCAACCATATGAGTCAAAAGCGCATAGCTCGCGATATTGAATGGCACGCCAAGAAAAGTATCGCAACTGCGCTGGTAGAGTTGGCAGGACAATTTTCCGTTCGCAACATAGAACTGAAATAAACAGTGGCACGGCGCCAAGGCCATTTTCCCGTTCTTGACGTTTGCTTGCGGCGAGATGCTTTCATCTGGCAAGTCCGCAACGTTCCATGTTGACACGATAATCCGCCTACTGTTTGGCTTATTTTGCAACTGCCAGAGTACTTCTTTGATCTGATCAACCGCTTTATAATCCCCGATAGTCCAAGAACGCCACTGTTTTCCATAGACTGGACCGAGTTCTCCATCTTCGGTCGCCCATTCGTCCCATATCTTCACGCCATTGTCGCGAAGATATTTGGTATTGGTGTCTCCTTTCAAAAACCACAACAGTTCATGAATTACACTGGGGAGATGAATCTGCTTTGTCGTCACCAGAGGAAATCCCTCGTTCAAATCAAACCGCATCTGCCTTCCAAACACGGAGAGCGTCCCCGTGCCGGTGCGGTCGCCTTTTTGTGCGCCGTTGTCTAAAATGTCTTGCAATAAATCAAGGTACTGTCTCATTTTTGCCTCCTTCGGGGACGTGTATTATGCTTTTGGCAGGGTAACGCCGGTTTGACCTTGGTATTTTCCGCCGCGGTCTTTGTATGTTGTCTCGCACGGCTGGTCTCCTTCAAAAAAGAGAAACTGCGCCGCGCCCTCAAATGCGTAAATCTTCGCGGGCAGCGGGGTCGTGTTCGAAAACTCAAGCGTTACGTGCCCTTCCCATTCAGGCTCAAGCGGCGTTACGTTTACCACAATGCCGCAGCGAGCGTACGTGGACTTGCCGAGACAAATCACGAGCACATCGCGCGGGATGCGGAAATATTCAAACGTCCGAGCCAGAGCGAATGAGTTTGGCGGAATGATGCACACGTTCGATTTTACATCAACGAAAGTTTTTTCATCAAAGTTTTTCGGATCAATCATCGTGCTGTTGATGTTGGTAAAAATTTTGAATTCATCCGCGCATCGGGCATCGTACCCGTAGCTTGAAAGCCCGTAAGACACCACGGGTTGAGAACCGGGGCGTTTTATTTGCTCGGATACGAACGGGTCTATCATTCTATGCTTTTTAACGGCATCTTTTATTTGCCTGTCTGACATTATTCCCATATGAAGAACTCCTCTTCTGTTACAAAAAACCTCTCTCATTCTTACCATAAAAATCAAAACCCCGCCAGCAAAGAACTTTTTTGTTTTGCAACACCGCTACTTTTTTAACGCCTCAATAAATTCTTCTTTTGAAATTTCGGCATCGCGGAGAATTGCCGAAAGCGTCCCGTTCGGAATTATTTTTCCATTGTGCATCGCGACAACAGACCGTCTCCCGTCTTCGTGTTTCATTACCAAATGGCTTCCTTTTTGTCTTTGCTCGAAAAATCCGAATTTTTTCAGAATCCGGACAACATCTTTATCATTTACTGGCGGAAGTTTCGGCATGACTGTCATTTACTGCACGAGTGCGAATTCTTTATCCGACACCGTTTCAAAAGATTCAAAACCCGCATCTTTTGGAATGGTCTCTCCGTCTTCGTGCATGCTTTCAAGATACGCGAGAATCGCTTCTCGCAGATTTTTCCTTGTTTCGACGAGCGTCTCGCCCCAGGTGTGACACCCCGAAAGAGCGGGAACATAGGCATGAAATGTTCCGTTTTCGTCGGGTTCTATAATTGTACGAAAAGTATAACTCATGGCTGAATATTACCATAAAAATCAAAACCCCGCCAGTACGGCGGAGTTTTGTATTCCTGATTCTTCGTCTACCCTTTCACTTCAATTCCCATAGACCGCGCGGTACCGGCAATAATTTTCATAGCGGCGTCAATATCGTTGGCGCTCAAATCCTCCATCTTCATTTCCGCGACTTCACGCACTTGCGCCATGGTGATTTTCCCCGCTTTCGTCACCGCATTTTTGCTTGAGCCTTTTGCGAGTCCGGCAACTTTCAAGATGAGGCGTGAAGCCGGAGGGGTCTTGAGCACGAAATCATAGCTTCGGTCATCGTAGACGCTGATTTTGACCGGAATGATGTTTCCCATTCGGTCGCGCGTCGCTTCGTTGAACTTGCTGACGAAATCGCCAATGTTGATACCCGCCTGTCCGAGTGCTGGGCCGACTGGAGGAGAAGGATTTGCCTTTCCCGCTTCAATCTGTAATTTTATTCTTTTGATTACTGTTTTTGCCATGAAATTAGCTTGTTAGCTTTTAGCTGCTTAGCTTCATTAAACTTATTGGCTTAGTAGAAGCCTAGGCCAACAATATATACACTCTACTGAAAATATGAAAAATGTCTATATCTTTCTCACTTGAAGGAAATCGAGTTCGACGGGTGTCTCGCGACCAAACATGGAAACGAGTACCTTCACTTTTCCGCGTTCGTCGTCCACCTCGGACACCTTGCCTTCGAGGTCTTTGAACGGCCCGTCGGTAATGATAACCGCTTCGCCCTCTTGCATGTCAATTTTGTGCTTCACGGTGTCGTCTCCCATGCGGCTGAAGAGCGCATCAACTTCCGTTGAATCAAGTGGCACGGGGGTAACGCCGGCGCCGACGAAGCCGGTTACGCGCGGAGTATTGCGCACGACATACCACGAGTCATCGGTCACGATCATATCAACGAGGACATATCCGGGATAAATTTTCTCTTCCACCTCCACGCGCTTTCCGCCCTTCACTTTGATTTTTTTCTCAACCGGCACAATCACGCTGAAAATTTTGTCCTCCATGCCGAGGGACTCTATGCGCTGTTTGAGATTTCTCGCCACAGCATTTTCGTAGCCGGCGTACGTATGAATCGCGTACCAGCTTCGATCGCCTTCTATTTCTTGTTTTCCCATGATGTTTAGCTTGTTAGCTTATAGCTTCATTAGCTTGTTAGCTTTAAAACGACGCCGACGACAACGACGACTTTTATTTTAAGACAATTTCCAGCACCTTTCTAAATATCGCATCAAAAGCGCCCAAAAAGAGGGCTACCGTCACGGAAAGAATGATGACGAGAACGGTATACGAAATCGTCTGGTCTTTCGTCGGCCAACTCACGTGCTTCACTTCCGCCTTCGTGTCTTTAAGATATTCGATGAATTTCTGCATGGTATTTGAATATATTATAGCTATTTCAGAATCATTGCGCTACGAGCGCAATCGGGCTACTGAAACCAAGGTTTCAGACTTCCTTTGGTTCTAAAAACCGCCCCCATGAGGCGTTTATTCCATAATACTCGATATGGCGGAAAAGTCAACCACAAAACCGTTTTATTGCCAAACCCATGAAAATGCTATAAAATTCGGTGTGTAACCTACAAAGGGCGCATAGCACAATTGGTTAGAGCATTTGGCTTGTAATTGCTAGCGAGCGGGAAAATACAAACGTGGGCGCATAGCTCAATTGGTTAGAGCATCCGGCTTATAATTTCGAGTGAGGAAGAAGCAAGAGAATGGTGGGGGCGCATAGCACAATTGGTTAGTGCATCCGGCTTATATCCGGAAGGTTCATGGTTCAAGTCCATGTGCGCCCACCATTCTCTTGGTTCGACCGAGCGATGGAATTATATCGCAGCGAAGCGGAGATATATCCGGAAGGTTCATGGTTCAAGTCCATGTGCGCCCACGCTTTCGTTTTATCCGAGTGACGCAATTATATCGGCAACGGCTTGCCGATATATCCGGAAGGTTCATGGTTCAAGTCCGTGTGTGTTTATCAAAATTAAAACGACAAAACAATGATTAAAACAATTCTCAAATTTGAAGGTTTAGCCGTTTTTCTTGTTTGTATATATTTCTACAACCGGTTGGATGCTTCATGGTTGCTGTTTGTATTGCTCTGGCTGTTGCCGGATATTTCGATGGTTGGTTATTTTAAGGACAAAAAAATTGGAGCAATTATGTACAACGCCGTGCATAATTACATTCTTGCATGGTTAATTATCTTTTTGGGTCTATGGCAAAGCGATAATTTTATTATTTCTCTTGGTGTTATACTGGCTTCACACATCGGACTTGATAGATTTTTGGGTTATGGATTAAAATACGCATCAGGATTCAAGGATACGCATGTGCAAAAATTATAAATCGGTTTGCTATATATAAAAAATGAGAATCGCCATCATCGGACCGCAAAATACCGGAAAATCAACTTTTCTTCAAGATCTTCTTGTTGCGTTCCCTCATTATGCCACCCCGAAACTCACCTATCGCGATGTGGTGAAGCGGGGCAACCTTCAAATTAACCAAAAGACCACGGAAGAAAGCCAGCGCGCCATTAGAGATTTTTTATACGAGCAAATTTCAACTAACGCGGAAAAAGATATTTTGTTCGACCGCTGTGTCATTGATAATTACATCTATACGAAAGCGGGGTGCGAAATTTCAAACGAATTCCTCAAAGAAACCGGGGAAATGATGTACCGGCATCTTGATTGCCTTGACGCGCTTTTCTTCATACCAACCACCGTCGCAGTAAAACTTGAGCACGATGGGACTCGGGATATTGATGTTTCTTATCTCGATAAAATAAACCGCCTCTTTATTGAAACCCTGTTTGAGATTATTAAAAAAACAGAGCTTCCCATTCATCTTGTTTCCGGCACAAGAAAAGAGCGTGTCGATCAAGCCATGAAATTTCTTAACGAACCCAACCCATGAAAAAACAAAAAGACAACGAGCTGAAGCCGCCCATCATACAAAAAGAAATGCTTCTTTTAATTGAGAAGACTTTTCGCAGTATCTGGGACAAAGAACGAAAAACCGAGACGCTTTTCAAAAAGGCCGTTTCTCTCCACGAAGAGGTGCAAACCCTGCTCACGCAAGAGCTTTGCAAAACGGAAAACGAGCAAAATAAAGAAGCCATAGGAACCCTGTATGGACGCCTCGCCGACGCAGAAGAAGCTATTGATACAGTTGCATCGCTCACGAAAGACCTGCAAGAGTTACGAAATTATTTCTTCGGATTTATGTCCGAACCGCGAGAAGTGGAGGAAAAATGAGCGGAAATGGGATGGAAATTTTCAGTTTTTTAAAAAAGTGCGGGATAATCGCGTGCGCCATGCACTACGCGCACGATTTCTATGCAGTCATCGCACAGTCGGTAAAAGATAAAATACTTATCAAAATCTTTTATCGGAACCACGCGAATATCTTTTAGGCGCCTTCCGCTAATAACTTGATATGGTTCGGTTTCAGATTTTCGTAAGATTTTATTTTTTGGATTGAGTAAATCTTGAGGCGTAGCGAGCTACGGTGAAAGATTTGCGATTGAGAAAAAATCAAAGATTGCGGAAATATGGAAGCGAAACGAGCAAGTTATTAGCGGAAGGCGCCTAAGCACTAATTTATCAGAAACACGCATGCTTCCGATATGTGGCATGTCCAACAAAAGTTCTCCGGTTTCTTGGAGCGCTTTGCGGAACCTTTGCGCTGCCGTAGGATTATCATTCTGAATATACGACACGATATCGCCAATGTCATTTTCCGCTTTCTTGAGGAAACGCAAGACTTTAGGCATATTTTTTAGTACGTTTTTTACTTCCCTGTACACCTTGAGTGTCTTCCATTGCACCCCAAAACTTTTTCCAATCCCCTTGTGATTTTATTTCCATACCGTGACCAGATTGTAATCCATCAAGAAGCGCATTTTCAAGCCTCTCTTGGTCGCGGCGACGGAGGTCGTCGCGAATCAAGCTCCGCAAATAATCGCTTGGGGTGCCATAATGATCTTCTCGTACGCGTATTTTGACCCGCTCTTTAAGCTCTCTCGGGAGAGATATGCTCATGTTTTCTGTTTTATACTCCATGATGATTTTTAGTATTTATTACTACTTTTTATCATTGTATAGGAAACAAAAAAAACCGCAAGGTGTGCGGATTTTTCGTGAAGCTAAAAGCCGCCACCTAAAACCTCGCTTAATATTCCCGCATGGAGATCTGCGCGTCAATCTTCTTAATCAAATCAAGAACCACGGAAACGACAATGAGAAGCGCGGTGCCGCCGATGGCGAGTTCCTGAACGCCGGTAATATCTCGTATTATGAGCGGTAACACGGCGATAATGGCAAGAAATGTGGCGCCGATAAGCGTAACGCGGGTAACGATTTTCCCGATATACTCTGCGGTGGTATTTCCCGGACGTACCCCGGGGATGAACGCGCCGTTCTTCTGGAGATTAGTGGCGACGGAATCCGGTTCAAAAGTAATGGCGGTGTAAAAGAAGGGGAAAACAAAGACGAGAATGAAATAAGTCGATGAGTACAGCCACGGGTTTTGAAGGTAGGCGAGAAGACCTTTGGAAATTTTCTGCAAAACCGGCTGATTTAAGACTGCAAAAAGGCTCGCGATGACTTGCGGAAACACAAGCATGGAGAGCGCGAAGATGATGGGAATAACGCCGGCTTGGTTGATGCGTATAGGCAAGTAGGTGGAGATGCCGCCGTAGGTCTTGCTTCCTCTCACTTGTTTAGCATAAGTGACGGGAATGGGACGCTCAGCTTCCGTAGCGTACACAACGCCCGCAACGATGGCAATGGCGGCAAATAAAAACCCGAGAGCGGTAGGAATAATAACCGGTTCAACAAACGGAAAAGATGATGTGCCATACTTCACAAAAAATTGTCCAAGTTGCGCCGGAAGAGCGGTAACGATACCGGCAAATATGAGAAGCGAAGTGCCGTTTCCGATGCCGAACTCCGTCATAAGCTCTCCAATCCACATAAGGAGCAGGGCGCCGGCGATGATAACGATAAGACTAACTGTCATATTGAAAAAAGAAAGCGGAGCAATCACCTGCTGTCTTTCCAAAAGAGTGAGGAGCCCGAAGCCCTGCAATGCGGCGAGAGGCACGGTCAAAAGACGACCATATTGCGTAAAGCGACGGCGACCCGCCTCCCCCTCTTCGTGGTACATTGCCTTCAATTTTACGGACATCACCGTAAGGAGCTGCATGATGATAACCGCCGTAATGTATGGCCCAAGTCCGAGCATCACAATTGAAAGCTGGCTCAAACCGCCACCCGAAAAGACGTTTAAGAATCCCAAAAATTGAAAATCGGAGAGCAAGTTTTTCAGCTTATCCGCCTGAATTCCGGGAATAGGGATGACCGAAAGCAGGCGAAAAACCGCGAGACCGGCAAGCACAAACAAAAGACGCTTGCGGATAATCCGATCGTGAAAAACGAGAGTGGCTTTGTCTGTAAAATTTTTGAACATATTATTAAAACAAATTTCTAATTACCAATTTCTAATTTCTAACAAAATTTTCAATGCCCAAATGTCAAAAAAATTAAACGTTTTTAGACATTTAGATTTTTATTGGGAATTGGAAATTGGTAATTAGAAATTTTTTAAGCAACACTTCCTCCCGCCGCTTCAATCTTCCCCTTGGCAGAGGCGGACACAAGGCACCCAGAAACGGCAACCTTCTTCGTAATTTCTCCCGTTGCAAGAATCTTCACTTGCGGAACTTTTCCTTTAAGGGTGCGGATGAGCTTTTTCTCCAAAAGCGTCGCGGGGGTGATTGAAGCTCCGACATCAAAGGCTTTCTCAATCGCTATAAGGCTGACATTTGCCAGCTTTACGACAGAAGAGTCAACGGTACGCGCGCGGTTTTTTCCATGTCCGCGCATTTTTGGGAGTTTCTTTATAATATCGCGAAGTTCCGGACGCATCTTGTGTCCGGCGCGCGCTTTTTGCCCCTTGGTACCGCGACCGGATGTTTTGCCACGCGTCGTACCGCGGCCAATTCGTCGCGCTTTTTTATTCGGGTGTGTTCTTTTGATTTCGTGAATTTGCATGATAGTAGTTAGTGGCTCACCTTGCGGTACTACCGATAAAAATCGATCTTACTGTTTCGATCAAGAAACATTTTTTATTTTAATAATTTCCAATACCAAATTTCTAATTCCCAATAAAATTTCTAATGTCTAAAAATTGAAACATTGGACATTTTATTGGAAATTAGATATTAGTAATTAGAAATTTAAGTAAGATGAATTGATTATATTTTCTCTGCCTTTTCAACAATAACGGGCGGCAATTCCTCTTCTTTCTTTTCCTCTTTTACCACTTCCTCCGTCGCCACTTTAGCTTTCGTTCTCGGCGTCTTCAGCAACGAAAGTGCTTTTATCGCCGCCTGCGCGTTGTTGAGCTTGTTTTTCGTACCCGACAAAAGCTTGGTAGTAACGTTGGTAATACCGGCAAGGTCAAGCACGGAACGCACGGAGCTCCCGGCAACCAGCCCGCGCCCCGGAGCCGGCATGATAACCACGCGAGCGCTTGAATATTTTGCGCTTGTTTCGTGCGGAATCGAGCCTTCTTCGGTGCGGCGGATGAGTACCATATTCTTTTTCGCTTTCGTGATGGCTTTTTCAATGGCAAGCGCGGTGTCCGATGCTTTGCCGATACCGACGCCGACTTTTCCTTTCTTATCGCCGACAACAACTACAACGCTGAAACTGAAGCGTCTTCCTCCCGAGACCACACGCGCTACGCGGCGAATGTCAATTATTTTTTGGTCGAATTCAGCGCGATACGCGGAACCGCCACGCTTCCCCGCAGGTCCTCCTTTTCCTCCGCTGCCCCCCTTGCCTCCTCTATTGCCACCGGGGCCGCCGCTTCGAGGCGGGCGCGATGAACCGCCACCACTTCGAGGAGCGGTGCCGGAGCCTGCGCCGGCCGGTCTTTTTACGTATGTTTTATTTGCAGCTGTTTTTTCCATGGTATTTTATATTAAAAGTCCAATCCGCCCGCCCGCGCTCCTTCCGCAATCTGCTTCACTCGTCCGGCGTACAAGTATCCGCTTCGGTCAAAAACAACCTTTGCAATCTTTTTTTCCAATGCAAGCTTTGCAATCTCTTCCCCGACTGTTTTTGAGATTTCGAGCTTTCCCTTGCTTTTCACAGACTTCATTTCCGCATCAGACGCGGATACGAGGGTTTTTCCCACGTTATCATCAATAATCTGAGCGTAGATGTGCTTGTTGGAACGAAAAATCGAAAGCCGCGGGCGAGTAGCTGTCCCCGACACCTTGGCGCGAATGCGTCGGTGCCTTCTTTCGCGCCCGCTTATGTTTTGAGATTTAATGGATTTCATAATTTTAAGTTTTTGGGTTTTACCCACAAGTCCGAAGGACTTGCAATAAGTTATCTTTGAGATGAATTTTGCTCTGCAAAATTCTAAGATGACTTCTTTCCTTCTTTCCTTCTGACAACCTCCTTTTCATACCGAAGACCTTTTCCTTTATACGGCTCGGGCTTTTTCTTTGAGCGCATAAGCGCCGCAAATGCCCCAACCGCTTCTTTGTCTATGCCGGAAACGGTAATGACATTCTTTTCCGCCGTAACAACAAGCCCCTTGGGAATTTCAAGCGGGACCGGGTGAGAAAATCCCAGATTGAGAACAATCTCGCCGCCATTGACCGCGGACTTGAAACCGACGCCCTCAAGAATGAGCTTTTTTACGAACAAAGTGTTCACCCCGTGAATCATGTTGCGGATATGAGCGGCGGTCGTGCCCCACAGCGCGCGAGCGAAAATCGTATCCTTCGTCGGAGAAACCTGTATTTCATTGCCCGTGATGACCACATCGACTTCCTTGCGGAACTCTCGCGAAAGCTCGCCGAGCGGCCCTTTCACGATTAACACGCTGCCGTTTTGTGTTACTTCGGTTTTTGCAGGAATGATAATGGGATTTTTTCCAATTCGTGACATCGCAGTATATTTATTAAGTTTACCAAATCTTAAATAACGCCTCGCCGCCGATTTTCATTTTTCTCGCTTCGTTGCCGGTAAGTATCCCTTTCGGCGTGGAAAGAAAGAGGTGTCCGTATCCGTGGCGTACGGATTTTATGTCTTTTGCGCCCATATATACTCGGCAAGAGCATTTGGAAATTCTTTTGGTGCCGGCAACTCGCGGTTTGCCGGCGGTGTCGTACACCAAACCGAGCTCCATCGTTTTGACGACCTTTTTTCCTTTTTTCAAAATAGACTTAAGATAGCCGGTCTGGAAGAGGGCGGACGCGACGGCAAACCGCAGCTTGGAGTACGGCAATACCAGGGATTCTTTTCTCGCGGTCCCGGCGTTTCTTATTTGTGCGAGCATGTCTGCTATCGGATCGGTTACCATGATGATTTTCTTACTCCCGGAATCTTGCCGTCATTGGCGAGCTCACGGAAACAAATTCGACAAAGATTGAAGTCTCGCATAAAACCGTGCTTCCTTCCGCACCGAAAACATCGGCGAACAATCCGCGAAGAAAACTTCGGCTCCTTTTCTGATCTTGCGATAACTGATGTCTTTGCCATATTGCTAAATTCAAGTCTTAAAAAACAAAGCTCATAAAATGAGCGTGTCCCTATCCTAGCAAGACGAAAACAGCTTGTCAATACGATATACCGTTAAAATAGTTCGGAGACTGTAATTACACGGGACTCCCCTGTGTAAAAGCCCGCATTTTACGACCGTGTGGCGATGTTGTGATAGCGTCCTCCGGCGATACTCAACCACGTAGTGAGTGCGCCGACTTGTTTGGGGGAGGAGTAGTTGGTGATGTTGCCGAGACCGAG
>OBEQ010547973.1_pt1 | contig 13497 bp, 11 predicted proteins | sample 1670901 | NCBI WGS metagenome assembly OBEQ01 (sample SAMEA104232315, study PRJEB22302) | groundwater metagenome | biome: forest; feature: aquifer; material: groundwater | place: USA | collected 2011-08-07 | depth 5.4 m
CTTGGATTGAATGCCGCCAAAGAAAAACTTGAAATTGTATAATTACAGCACCAGGCAGGAAAATTATGCTATACTATTTTATATGAGCAATGATTTTGGGGTAAAATTTTCAAATGAATGGCGCCCACCGCGCCAGAAAACAGAAAATTCTAAAATTATTCAATGGGTGATTGCAATCTTGCTGGTCCAGCACATCCTTACGTTTTAATTTTTCTTACTGAATTGGCCCAATTAAAATATAGTACCTGGAATAACGAGACTAACCGCTGGTGCGTTTATCCATAAAAAAAGTAGCGCACTTTCTAGTGCCGATGTAGCTCAGTGGTAGAGCAACTCCATGGTAAGGAGTAGGTCGTCGGTTCAATCCCGACCATCGGCTCAAAACTCGTTTCTATTGACATAATCTATACTATATTTTATAGTAGTTTTAGCTTGTTTGTTCGTTGAAATAATAAAATAATAGGAGGAGAAAACGTGAACTTATTCAAGAACAAGGGCTTGGAACTAGGCTGGGGTTATTTATGGGAGCATAAAAAGAAAGTTCTAAGAATTTTTTTGATCTCAATGGCCGGAGCCGCGTTAGGCGCGATTGTTCCTTTAATTTTTGGAAAGATGGTAAGAGATGCCACTGATCCCAAAACATTAATATCTTTGCTGGTAGCTATGTGTATCGTTTGGATTTTTTTTGACCAGTTTTATAACTGGACAACGAGATATAGCGATAAAAACGGAGCGCATGTAGGATGGGATGCTTCAGGAAAATTATTCGTAAAAAATATGCAGCATTTTATCAAACTGCCGATGTCGTTTTTAGCCGATCAAAGGCTCGGTAAAATTGTGCAACGGTTAGATCGCAGTGTCGAATATCTGGAACGGGATATCCGCGATGTTGTTTTTTCTTCCGTGCCACATTTCATCAGTGCCGTCATTTGTTTGAGCGTATCAATATATCTCAACCTATTGCTTGGACTGCTACTTTTGGGAACCGTGATTCTTTATATTTTTGCGATGCGTTCAAAAACAAAACTGATTTTGGCGAAAGCGCGTGAAGTGCGAAAAATGTGGGAAGAATGCTGGGGATATATGTGGGACATAATCAATAATATAAAGACGATCAAGGGCAATACCACCGAAGAATTTGAGATGGAGCGCATTGAGCGCGCATATAGCGCACCATACAAAAAAGAAAAAGAAATAGAAGAAATACGAACAGAATTAAAAATGAGGGGGCACGTAATTTTTGGCCTTGGGGCAGTGCTCACGCTTTCATTGGGCGTATGGCTTTTGCGAATCGGCGCCATTGATTCCGGAATTCTTATTTCATTTTCTTTTTATTTAAATCTGGTTTACAAACCGTTTGGCCAGCTCTCTCATAATTGGCGGCTGGTCCAAGAATCTACCGTGGCACTTGAACGAACAGCAAAATTTGAAGAACTCACGGAGGAGGATTACGAATCCGGAAATGATTACGAAATGATAGGCCGCATTGAATTCAAAGATGTATCTTTTGCCTACAAAGGCGACCCCGAAGATGAAAATCGGCATGTGTTTAAGAATCTTAATTTTACAGTAAACCCCGGAGAAACTGTGGCATTGGTGGGGAAATCTGGAGTTGGAAAAACTACGCTCGCGGATTTAATTTCCCGCTACTACGAACCTGAATCTGGCTCTATTCTTATTGATGGAAAAGATATCAGAACATGGAATCTTAAATCTTTGCGTTCTCAAATAGCATTGGTGCCGCAAGATGTAAATTTATTCAACGATAGTGTTCGCCTTAATATTGCGTACGGCAACTTAAGCATTTTGCACGACAACAGTGCTATCGAAGAAGCATCTTCGGACGCCTACGCGCACGAATTTATTACTGGCCCTAAATTTAAAGGCGGTTACGACCAAGTGGTTGGGGAGCGGGGTGTCAAAGTTTCCACTGGCCAGCGCCAGCGCATTGCGATTGCGAGAGCGTTTGCCAGAAATAAAAATACCAGAATTCTTATTTTAGACGAGGTAACATCGGCTTTGGATTCAGAATCAGAAAAGCATATACAAGAAGCACTACACAATCTCAAACAAGGGAAAACAACATTCATTATCGCGCATCGATTAAGTACCATCAAAAATTCAGACAAAATTATTGTTATGGATAAAGATGGTATCGCTGAAATAGGCAGCCATACTGAATTGATGAAAAATAATGGTTCGTACAAAAAATTTGTGGATTTGCAAAGTCTCTCGACAAACGCATAAAAATACCCCCGCCTATGGCGGGGGATTTGATTTAATTCATTCCTTTGGTACACTATAAAAATGGTAAATAAAAAATTATGAGTCAAGATAATTTAATAAAACTTCAATGCCAAACTTGCAAAAGAGTGGGGTATTGGTCCCGTAAAAATCGCAAAACGGTAGAGCGGAAAATTGAATTACAAAAATTTTGTAAGTGGTGCAGGAAACACACAAAACATAAGGAAACAAAAAAATAGACCCGACCTATTTTTTCTCCCAACGATCTTTGTCTCTGCTATAGCACTTGTCCATCACCGCCTTGAACCCGCGATCAATATCAAGGTTAAGAGAATTTGCTAAGCACGAGAGCGTAAAAATAATGTCAGCAATTTCTTCTTCAATTTCTCTTTTATTTTCAGTGCTTTTCTTTTTCTTTGGACCAAATCTATGGCTTATTTCCCGCGCAAGCTCACCGGTTTCTTCAGTCAAACGAGCCAATATTTCAAATGGTTTAAAATAACCAATTTTATATTGCAAAACCCATTCGTCTACTTGTTTTTGATAATCTTTCATAGTTTTATTATATCAAATTTTACAAAAACGCAAATTTTAGTGATACTAAATTTATACGGGAGCTTAGTTAAGTGGTATAACTGCGGTCTCCAAAACCGCTGTCGGGGGTTCGATTCCCTCAGCTCCCGCCTTCGTCCGCTAGATGGCGGACTTCGGCGGGCAAGCCCGCTAAAAATCAATGATTAAAATTATAGAAGATCCCGAGGCAGAACGAAATTTAATTGAATCGAGCGTAAAAAAATACGGATCAACGCCGGATCATAATTTCGATTGGTTTTTATATTGTGTTGAGGGCGCGAAGCCTAGGGGTTTTTACCGAGAAGATGGAAGCTGTATTTTGGCGTTTTATAGCCCGGATTCAAATGAATGGGCGTTGTTCTCCGATCCAATCGCGCCACCCAATGCTCATGGAGAAATAATTAAAGAAACGGTTGATTTTATTTTCAACCAAAATAACGTTTCCAAAATATCATTTCTTGACGTGAGAGAGCCGATTTTAAAATTTATTGAATTCTCCAGTCTGGGGGATTGCGAAGTGGATTACGAACTTGTGTGGCCGGTTTTGAATATGGATAAATTTGACCCCGATTTGCCGGGCGGGCATTTTAAAACTATCCGCAATGCTAAAAATAAATTTTACCGAGAGCATAAAGTTGAAATTGTTGAGGCAAGATTCGTAGACAAAAATTTGCTTTACGGCCTTGTTGATCGTTGGAATAAAAATAGAATCAAAGCGGATATTCAAGAATTATTTCCAAATCGTTACCGCCGTATAATTGATGGGGGATTCAGAGGTATGGCCAGTGCGCGGGCGATGATGATTGATGGTGCTCTCGTAGGTTTCAATGCGGGCTGGGAGACGCCAAATACGCCCGGGGATTATTCAGCCGCTGTCGGCATACATGATTTTTCGGCGAAAGACTTGGGCTTGGCTTTGTTGATTGAAGATTTAGAGTGGATCAAAAAAGCTGGGTACAGAACGTGCGATCTCGAAGGAAGCGAACCCGAAGCGCTTAAATTTAAAATGCAGTTTCTACCCGAAAGAACATACAAAACTTACACTTTCTATCTTGTCAAACATTCGATGTTTGACAGACACAATAAGAACTAAAATTCGTAATCAATTAGATAATTTTCATTAAGATTGTTTTTTATATCGCTCTCTTCGACAAAATTAAAATATTCTTTGGGATTATCAAACTGTTCAGTAATAACCGAGTGATTTAAAAATTCGGACCACCTATTTTCTTTCACTAAATCTTGAAAGCTGGACCAGGGATATAAAACTTCTTTTCCACGCCATTGCTTTAATTCTCTTGGATTTAAATGCACGTATGCTGATAAGTAGCTTAAATATTCGTTTGTATCAATATGGATGGATTGGAATCCGCTTCCAAAAAGATGGCCATTTCTTTTGTGGTGAGCATTAAAATACTTAGTATAAGCATTCCCCAATCTTTGCATAAATTTAGATATGGCATCTTTGGTATTTCCTCTCAAAATTAAATGAAAATGATTTGGCATCAAGCAAAAGCTTATTAATTCCACCGTTTTTTCTTTCAATATCTCCTTTATAATATCTTTGTCAAACATTCGATGTTTGACAAAGTGCACCGCCCTTCCAACTTGCGGCACATAAAAATCGCTTTGCAAAATACAAAGTAGAGTCATAAATCGCCACCTATCGCTATCATCGATAAAAATATTTCTTTTCTCGACACCGCGATTGTAGATGTGATAGTATTCTTCTTCTACTGCCTTTGCTTTACTCATCAACAAAGCTTATTGCTAATCTTTATTTTTGTCAAACATCGAATGTTTGACAACCAACCTACCCACTATTTTATCCACACCCCGTAGAATGCCAGGGTTTCTTTTTTATTTAATGAGTTTAAACTCATAAGAGGATATGCGTGCCCTGTCCGCCAGCTGGCGGAGGGCATTTTGCTTGCCCGATAAATTTATGAATATAAAAGAAACATTCACTTTTGATGATGTGTTGCTTCTGCCCAGGAGAAGCCGGGTTTTTTCGAGGAAAGATGTTTCTTTGAATACTCAATTTTCCCGCCATATTTCTTTGGGAATTCCCATTGTTTCCGCGAATATGGACACCGTAACCGAATCAAGAATGGCCCGTTTTATGGCGGAGTCGGGCGGACTCGGAATTATTCACCGCTTTCTGACGATAGAGCGCCAAAGCGAAGAAGTAAGAAAGGTTAAACGGGCGGAAAACGTCGTTATAGAAGATCCTTATACAATTTCGAAAGAAAAAACAGTTGAGGAAGCCGCAAAATTTATGAGTGAATACGGAGTATCCGGACTTCCGGTGCTCGATGAAAAAAATAAAGTTGTTGGCATCATCACCAAAAAAGATATAATATTTACCGAAAATAAAAATAAAAAAGTTTGGGAGGCGATGACAAAAAAAATTATTTTTGCTTCTCCGAAGATTTCTCAAGAGCAGGCCAGAAAAATATTATTTGAACATCGCATAGAAAAATTGCCCCTTATTTCTTCTTCCGGAATTTTAAAAGGCCTCATTACGCTCAAAGATATTTTAAGAAAATATGCTCCTCATATAGCGTCTCATGACACGCGCGGAAGGCTTTTGGTTGGCGCTGCGGTTGGAGTGAAAGAAGATACTCTTGACCGCGCGCGCGCGCTTTTGGATGAGGGGGCTGATGTTTTGGTTTTAGATATCGCGCATGGGCACAACGAAAGAGCGCTTAAAATGATTAAAATTTTAAAAAGAAAATTCCCGGGCGTTGAAATTGTCGGAGGAAATGTTGCTACGCCTCAAGGAACTTTGGATTTAATAAAAGCGGGGGCAGATGCGGTGAAAATCGGCATTGGGCCCGGAGCCGCGTGTATTACGAGAATTGTCACGGGGGTAGGAGTGCCACAACTCACTGCCGTGCTTGAAACAAGCACGATTGCAAAAAAATATAACATTCCCCTCATAGCCGATGGTGGAATAAGAAATTCGGGCGATTTTTGCAAGGCGCTTGCCGCAGGGGCCCAAAGTGCCATGATCGGCAGTTTGCTTGCCGGGTGCGAAGAGTCTCCCGGAGAATATATTTTGGAGGACGGCATCAGCTTTAAACTATATCGCGGCATGGCTTCACGCGATGCTTCAAAAGAAAAAATACGGCTCGATGGCACCCCTGATGATTTTCTAAGAGCTCCGGAAGGGAAATCGGGAAAAGTACCGTTTCGAGGCAAAACAAAAACTGTTCTCGAAGATCTTATCGGCGGATTACGGTCTTCGATGAGCTATGTGGGAGCAAAAAATATAACTGAATTTCAAAAAAATGCGGAGTTTATCCGTATCACCGGAGCGGGTCTTAAAGAATCCCATTCGCATGATATGAACATAAAATAAAAAAAAGGCAATATTGTGCGTTATTCTTTTTCTGGTACCATGCACTCAGACAATCTTTGAAAAAGGATTACCTGAATGCGAAAAACCAAGCGTGTTTCCTGGAAAAATATAGGTAAAAAATTTCTCCAATCACTTCTCACACTTCCGCGTGAAAAGATATGTGCCGCCATTAAAAACAAAACAGGAATTAGACCAACTTGGAACGCGGTTTTTAAAGAATTAAACAAACGGCAGATTCCATATCCGCGCATGCGCCTTGTGCTCAAACTATCTTCAGAAGAAAAAGATGTTTTTAAAAAAGTGTACGGAAACAATTCTTTTGAAGAAGTTCAAAAAAGCATTCAAAAAGGGTGTCCCAACGCTACGCCGTCTCAAATCAATCATATTGCGCGGAGCCTGGGAATTTTGGGGCAGCGCACCCACTTAAAGGGATCGGCATCTACGTTGGGCGCAGAGTTAGTTGAAAAAAATGCGGAAACGCCGGAGCTGACTTTGGCGCAACTTGCACAAAAAACGGCAATGCTTCGCGAGCAATCTATGGCGGCTAAGCGCTTTGAAATGTTATTTGGCGATATCAAAAAAATTCCTGAAATCAATATTCCACGAAGCGACGGCAGTTCGCCGATCGGAATCCGCGTAAAAGATGAAAATAATCCAAAACTGGCGATTATTAATTCGCCGCTTATTGGTACGCTTGGACCAAAAAAATCGTCCATGGATATTTTCCGCAACGATTTGCGCTTGGCACAAGCCGACGGTAGCGACGCGGTTTTAATTACCGGCAATCTTATTTATTGTCTGGTTGAGAGATACGGAAGACAGCGCCCATACCGGACACAAGTAGTTGGTCTTGAACTGGACTCGGAGCTTTTGGAATCAGATTATCCGAAAACAGTTCTTGATAAAATTGGCCCTCTTACTCAGCGCTTGAAAGACGGCAAGGTTATTTTCATGACCATGAAAGTATATCTAGATCAAGTATTCAAGATGGTCCGCCAAAAATTTTTGGATGCCGACGGCAAGCCTCTTTTCAAAGGGGAGGTACTGATTCTTCTTGGAGAAATTGAGGAAGCTGTTGCTATGTATTATTCCACCGAAGCGGTTCGCGCAGAGGTATTTCAAGAAAAGGCTTTTGCCAATCAGAAAATTCGCGAAGTTCGCGAATTTTTAAAAGGTGATCGTGGAAATGAAAAGTTACTCGCAGAAATTGTTGATTGGGAAGTGTATCGAGATCTTTTGGCGCTCATGGGACATGTGGTAACCGAACAAATTGATGATCGGCGTAAGTTAATGACAAATTATTTGGCGTATCGAATTGAATCTGACATTCCAAATGCAAAGGTTGTCGGCATCGGCGATACTTATTTGAAAGTGGGAAAACAATTGGTGGCTGTGGTTGGAGACAAGGCAGTCGACTCCGTTCGCGGAGGTTTGGCCGGGCGTCTTCGTGAAAAACTTTACAATTTTGTAAAAGCTAATCCTACTGACAGAGCGCCGGCAGTCATTTTTGGCGCCGGATTAAATCCTTGGGGCGTAGGGCTTTACGCGAGTTTTCGTATTCGTGAGCAGAAACCTTCTCTCAATGACTTGCGTATGACCGATGTTATCCAACTTCCCGTGTGCATCGATTCAAAATTATATCGCGAAACGGTTCAACGAATGGTCAAAGCCAAAGAGCGTCTGGCCAAACTTGCGAGTACCCAAAATTTTCAATCTGGCACCATGCGAATTTCATTTCATGAACCGGCTCCGATTCCGGTAATCGAGTGGCACACCAGCGACTTTCTTACCAATCAGGAAATTTTTGCTACTAATGAAGATGTTGCGAAGTACGTTGCCGGAGTTCATTCGCGAGCAAAACGCGTGTATATGTATAAAGAAGGCTGCACCCATTACGGAGCATCGTTTGTTGCTCATTATGATTCACCGAACGATCCGAACGGCCGCTACATCAAACTCCACAACCAAGTCTTGTTTGAAGCATTTATTCGGGACAATATTCCCATCCATTTCTATATGAACGACGGAGATATTCAACATTGGTTGAATTATCCGGTATACAAAGAAGTCAATAAACAATTGTTGGATCCGGAAGATTTTCTTGCCGAATTAACACGCATTGAAAATGATTCTGAAATGACTGCTTCGGAGAGAATAAAAGCCATAAAAACACTGGCGCTCAACAACACCGTGGTGGCAGGTGTACTGCAACCAGAAGAACAGGTGGAAGCGTATGGCAAGGCAATGGCGCCGTATGCGGAATTTTTCCGCCGAGTTATTGAACGAGCAAAAGCCGCCGGTATCAAATTAACCGGCAAACCCGGCGACCTCGGATACATAGGTATCGGGCAAGGAAATCACAATGAAAATTCTTTTAAGCACGGTGATGTGCGGTTCTCTGAAGCTAAAATGACACGGAAAGAAATCATCAGTATTCTTTTGAAAATTGGATATAATCCGCCAGATCTCGAGAAATTAATTGTTGCGTGCGAAACAGGCGGCATTGGTATGGCGGAAGGTACATTCACTGTTGAATTGCCCGGCCAAGACGCTTACGAATATTGTGTTTTTATGAAACATAAACACGGTACCAGCAAGACAAAAGATAATATGCAGACTATGATTCGAAATTTTGCGACTCGCGGTACCACGGGCCACTACAGTGTCGGCCGATTCACTATTAACTTGGGGGGTGACGATCACATGGGTGGTCACGCGGTAACTCGCAACGCATTTCATGTAAAAACCGGCGGCCAGATGTTTGACGGACCCTTCGGACTCAAACTAGATTTTCCGAAACAAAATTTGTTTTCAACTATTCTCGGAGTTCCTGCGGGCGGACCATCATGGGGATCGCTTTCAATTGTTCGGCTTGATTTCCGTATTACCAGAAAACTTGCCGCGTATAAAATCACCTTGCCGGAAAAACTTTTCCCAAATCCGGCGTAATTACCACTCCTCCGATATTCATCGGGGGAGTTTTTATGTTAGAATTTATTAATGTTTCGAAAAATATCATTTCTAGTTTTAATTGCCGCTCTTTTTGGGCTTATAGGCTTAGGCCTGCTTTTTTACAAAGCCCGGCCAGTAACTTATATTTCAAACGAGGTCAACGTAACCATCCCGGAAGGATTTAACACGGATCAAATAGGGGAGGCGTTGGAGAGCGCTGGACTTTTTCCTAAAAACACCTTTACCGTGCAAGCTAAATATGAGGAGGGGTTTTTATTTCCGGATACTTACAGGTTTTACAAAGATTCAACGCCCGCAGTAGCAATGGCAAAAATGCGGGAAAATTTTAATAAAAAAATCACGCCTGATGTCATTGCAGAGATAGCACGACAAAAAAAGACCTTAAAAGATATCGTAATTATGGCTTCCATTTTGGAAGAGGAAACAAAAAATGACGGCGACAGGAAAATAGTGTCCGGAATACTTTGGAAAAGGCTCCAAAACAGTATTGGTTTACAGGTAGACGCCGTCCCGGATACTTACAAATATAAAGGATTGCCGCAAGCGCCGATTTCTAATCCGGGCTTGGATGCAATTTTGGCGGCCCTGCATCCGATAAAATCTCCCTATCTTTTTTATCTTTACGGAAAAGACGGCCAAATTCATTACGCAAAAAATTTTGAGGAGCACAAACTTAACAAATTCCAATATTTGCGCTAAGATTCATTCGGATACTTAACAAAAACGGGGCATGCGCTGTGCAGAAAGACATTTTCGCGGATATGATCGTGGTAGGCGCGGGCGTCGTGGGATGCGCTATTGCGAGAGAGCTTTCTCGTGTATTTCCTCATAAAAAAATTATTGTTTTGGAAAAATTGGCAGGCGCGGGACTCGAAACTAGCAGTAAGAATAGCGGCGTATTGCATTCAGGCCTCCATCAAAATTCTAAATTTCTAAAATCGCGATTATGCCAAGAGGGATTAGAAGTGGCAGTAGAATATCTGAATCGCAACCAGCTTCCCGGAATTCATTGCGGAATGATTATTGCTTCCTCTGGAAATATCTGGAGCGGCGGCTTGTATAAAGATTGGAAATCGCTCGGACATCTTTTAAAAAACGCGTACCGGCAAGATATACAACTTAAATTTTTACTTTCCCGCGCCATCAAAAAGATTGAACCGAATATCAAAGCATCATGTGGAATTTTTATTCCCCACGTGTGGATTATCGATCCGATTGCTTTTACTCAAAAACTTTATACGGACGCACAAAATCAAGGAGTAGAATTTTTTTTTGAAAATCCGGTACGAGAAGTACATACGCCTCGGTGCTCAAGAATATATGAAGTCATCACGCCAAAAAAATGTTATTTTGCGAATACTATTATTAATGCGGCGGGGCTTTATGCGGATGAAATCGCCGCGATGGGAGGCTTTCCACACTATAAAATTTTCCCGTGGAGGGGAGAGTATTACGAAGTAGTCAGTGAAAAGAAAAACTTAGTGAATCGTTTGATTTATCCGGTAGTGCCGCCCGGGTATCCCGGCAAAGGAATTCATTTTAGCCCTCGGGTTGATGGAAAATTATTCATCGGTCCAAACGCGCGGCCAGTGCCACGGAAAAATTATTACACCGAAGACAAAACACCGGTTGAAGTTTTTCTTAAGTCCGCGCAAAAATTTTTGCCAGATATTGAAGACGGGGATTTGCGATGGGCGTATTCTGGCATACGGCCAAAACTCACTAATGACCCGATCGAAAACGATTTTATCATTTCTTTCGACCGCGCCTCGCCGCCCTTTATTAATTTAATCGGCATAGAATCTCCCGGTCTCACTTCCTCCATGGCGATCGCAAAATATGTTGCAAATATGTTAAAAAATGTACTTTAATCTCGACCCTGTCTGCCGATAGGCAGGCTTGCGTCGAGATTTTTTATATGCTATACACATAAGTATGTTGATGATTCGTTTACAGCGTGTTGGAAGGAAAAATGACCCGAGTTTTCGGGTGGTTTTGACACCCAAAACAAACGGCACGAGATCCGGAAAATTTTTGGAAATTTTGGGTGCCTATAACCCACGAACCAAGAAAATTCAGTTGAAAGAAGAACGCATACGAGCTTGCCTTAAAAATGGAGCTCAAACATCCTCGACCCTTCATAATCTTTTGGTTAAATCCAAGGTGATTGAAGGAAAAAAGATTAATGTGGTGAGGTTGCCAAAGCCAAAAGGAGAGGGCTTGACAAATCCAAAATAAAGAGTATAGTGGAGATACAATCTGAAAGGTCGAAATTCAGAAGTAATTTATAGGAATAGACGAAGCTTATATTAAAATGGTCGCAAAAGCATCAGCTCAAAACTCCGATCAAGAATTTTTGGAGTTAGTGGTAAAAGCTATCGTTGACAATCCTTCAGCGGTTAAAACAGAACGAAAAGTTGATGAAATGGGCGTCTTGCTTTCTGTCCAAGTGGATAAGGAAGATGTGGGCAAGCTCATTGGCCGCCAAGGAAATACGGTGAATGCGCTTCGAACCTTGCTTCGCGTTGTTGGAATGAAAAACCACGCGCGCGTGAATCTTAAGATCGAGGAGCCGGAAGGCGGACGATCTGAAAAGGCAAGCGAAAGAAGCGTTGACGAAGTTGTCGACGATCTCAAACTTTAAAGTTTGTAAAAACTACACAAAACCCCTCATTGAGGGGTTTTGTGTTATTAGGTAATATATGTATATGCGATTCGATATCATTACAATTTTTCCGAAAGCATTTGATTCTTATTTTAATGAATCCATTATTAAACGCGCTCGCGAAAAGAAGCTTATTGATATTCGCATTCATAATTTGCGTGATTTTTCAAAGGTAGCTCTTCGAAAAACTCGGAGCGATTTGCCGCCGCGGCGGCAAATCGATGACCGGCCGTTTGGCGGGGGGCCGGGGATGGTAATGAAAATTGAGTCACTTGTGAAAGCGCTTTCTTTTGCACTTGGACGTCGGACATCCAAGTCGAACGTCTTGGTCATTTTATTTTCAGCCGGGGGCAAACAATTTAATTCCAAAATGGCAATAGAATTTGGAAAAAAATATAATCGCGTCATTATGATCTGCGGGCACTATGAAGGCGTTGATGAACGAATTAAAAAAATTATCCGCGATCTCGGTCTAAAAATTCAGGAACTATCGATAGGTAATTATGTTTTAACCGGCGGGGAACTGCCGGCAATGGTTTTAATAGATGCAGTATCCCGTCATGTCCCTGGCGTCTTGGGTACAGCAGAATCATTGGAAGAAACTAGATACGGCGTAGGCGTGCCGGTGTATACGCGGCCAGAAGTTTTTGTATTGAAAGGAAAAAAATATAAAACGCCCAAAGTTCTCCTTTCAGGAAATCATGCCAAAATAGACGAGTGGAGAAGAGCGCAATTGGGGGCTTGACGGCATTTTTTATATGCCTATAATGGGTACTATGTGACGATTTAGAATGTATCAGCACATATTGAAACATTAGAGTGTTACCACGATTGTTTCTTACGGGAAATAATCGTGGTTGCATTTAGAAAGAACATTGAAAATTCACAACACAACCAATCAGTAATTTTTGAGCACTTTTTCTTTTGTCCCATTTTTTTTGTTTTAATGAGAGTTTGATCCTGGCTCAGGATGAACGCTGGCGGCGTGGATAAGGCATGCAAGTCGCACGGATTATTTTTAGTTTGAGATGAGATTATATCAAGTCAAAGACTTTAAATGATTAGTGGCGAACGGGGTAGTAATACATAGGAACTTACCCCAGAGACGGGCATAATTCGTCGAAAGGCGAACTAATTCCCGATGGTCCCTGAGGCGTAAGCCGAAGGGTAAAGCAGCAATGTACTCTGGGAAAGGCCTTTGGGCTATCAGCTAGTTGGTAGGGTAATTGCCTACCAAGGCTACGACGGCTAGGGGAAGTGAGAGCTTGACCCCCACCAATGGAACTGAGACACGGTCCATACACCTACGGGTGGCAGCAGCCGAGAATATTCGACAATGGGCGAAAGCCTGATCGAGCGACGCCGCGTGCAGGAGGAAGTCCTTCGGGACGTAAACTGCTTTTTTGGGGGAAGAATCCCGAGAGCAATCGAGGGATGACGGTACCCTAAGAATAAGCACTTGCTAACCTCGTGCCAGCAGCCGCGGTAATACGAGGGGTGCGAGCGTTATCCGGATTTACTGGGCGTAAAGGGTGTGTAGGGGGTTTTGTTAGTCTTTCGTTAAAGATCTTGGCTTAACCAAGAAAATGCGGAAGAAACGGCAAAACTTCGAGAATGTCAGAGGCAAGCGGAACTCACGGTATAGGGGTGAAATCCGTTGATATCGTGGGGAACACCA
>OBEQ011866675.1_pt1 | contig 13496 bp, 9 predicted proteins | sample 1670901 | NCBI WGS metagenome assembly OBEQ01 (sample SAMEA104232315, study PRJEB22302) | groundwater metagenome | biome: forest; feature: aquifer; material: groundwater | place: USA | collected 2011-08-07 | depth 5.4 m
CTTGCCGTCGATCTTGATCACCGCGATATCGCTTTTCGGATCGCTGCCGACGACCTTGCCCTTGAACTCGCGCTTGTCGCCGAGCAATACCTTGATCTCATCGGCCTTGGCGACCACGTGATTGTTGGTCACGATGTAGCCATCGCTCGAGACAATCACACCGCTGCCGAGACTGTTCTCGCGGCGATCTTTCGGTGCCTGGAAGCGGCGAGAGAACTCCTCACCAAAGAAATGACGAAAGAAGGGGTCATCCATCATCGGCCCCATGTCGCCGCCGCCCTGCGGACCTTTGACCACGCGCGTGGTCGACACGTTGACCACCGCCGGCATGACGGATTTCACCACCGGCACGAAATTGGGTGCCGCCACGCCGCTTGCGGCCGGCATCGCCGTGACCTCCGAGGCGCTGTGCGCGACCGGACTCCAATCGTAGCGTGCGGTGAAAATGACTCCGGTAATGGCCCCCACAATCAGGAACGTCCCGGCAATAACCCCGACCTTGAACGAACGACGATCTAAGCGCATCTCTTATACTCCTCCCCTTAGTTAACGATATACGGACATGGAGGGATCAAATCCGAAAAAGTTCACTTGGCACTCGCTCGCTGCGGGGTGCCAGCCCGCTTGGGCGCCTCTTGCTGCTTGCGAAATACGATTTCCGAACCCACCACGTCGGCCAGGATTGTATCCTTTGGGCCGAACCTGCCGGCAAGAATCTCCTGCGCCAGGGGATTCTCCATCTGGTTCTGGATCGCGCGCCTGAGCGGACGCGCGCCGTACACCGGATCGAAGCCGGCGGCGGCCAGCAGATCGAGCGCCTTGGGCGTGAGTTCGAGTTCCATTTCACGTGCACGTAACCGTTCACGCAGGAACTGCACCTGCAATTCGGCGATCCGGTGCAACTGCTCGCGCTCGAGCGGATGGAACACCACGATATCGTCGATGCGGTTGATAAACTCAGGCCGGAAGTGGCCGCGGACAATCTCCAATACCGCATTCTTCATACGCTCGTAGTTCTGCTCGTCTGCCATGTCCTGAATGGCAGACGAGCCGAGGTTAGAGGTCATGATCACGACCGTATTGCGAAAATCCACCGTACGCCCCTGTCCGTCAGTGAGGCGGCCATCGTCGAGCACCTGCAGCAACACATTGAACACATCCGAGTGCGCCTTCTCGACTTCATCGAGCAAGATCACCGAATACGGTTTGCGCCGCACCGCCTCGGTGAGTTGTCCGCCCTCTTCGTAGCCGACGTAACCCGGCGGCGCGCCGATCAGCCGCGAGACCGTATGCTTCTCCATGTATTCAGACATGTCGAGCCGCACCATGGCCTCATCGGTGTCGAACAGGAACGCCGCCAGGGCCTTCGACAATTCGGTCTTGCCGACACCCGTCGGCCCCAGGAACAGGAACGAGCCGTACGGCCGGCGCGGGTCGGAAAGCCCAGCGCGCGAGCGCCGGATCGCGTTCGACACCACGCGAATCGCCTCATCCTGCCCGACCACACGCTGGTGCAGCTCGGCCTCCATGCGCAGCAGCTTGTCGCGTTCGCCTTCCATCATCTTGGCGACCGGTATCCCGGTCCAATGCGACACCACTTCGGCGATTTCATTTTCCGTCACCGAGGTGCGCATCAACTTGGTCTGCTTGCCCGCTTGCGCCTGCGCCTGTGTCAAACGCTTTTCAAGCTCCGGAATCCGGCCGTATTGCAATTCAGACATGCGTGCCAGGTCGCCCGCGCGGCGCGCCGTTTCCATTTCCTGGCGCACGCGGTCGAGCTCTTCTTTAATATGCTGCGCACCATGTACCGCTGATTTCTCGGCCTTCCAGATCTCTTCCAGGTCGGAATACTCACGCTCGAGCTTTTTGATCTCGTCTTCGAGCACGGTCAGGCGCTTGCGCGAGGCGTCGTCGGTTTCTTTCTTTAACGCCTCGCGTTCGATCTTGAGCTGGATCAGGCGCCGATCGAGTTTGTCCATGGTCTCGGGTTTCGAGTCGATCTCCATGCGAATCCGCGAGGCCGCCTCATCGACCAGATCGATGGCCTTGTCGGGCAACTGGCGGCTGGTGATGTAACGATGCGACAACGTGGCGGCGGCAACGATGGCCGGGTCGGTGATGTCGACTCCGTGGTGGACTTCGTATTTCTCTTTCAGGCCGCGCAGGATGGCAATCGTGTCTTCCACCGACGGTTCGTCCACCAGCACCTGCTGGAAGCGGCGTTCGAGCGCCGCGTCCTTCTCGACGTACTTGCGATACTCATCGAGCGTGGTGGCGCCAATGCAATGCAACTCGCCGCGCGCAAGCGCGGGCTTGAGCATGTTACCGGCATCCATCGCGCCTTCGGCCTTGCCGGCGCCGACCATGGTGTGCAACTCGTCGATGAACAGAACGATGTTGCCCTGCTGCTGCGAGATATCCTTGAGCACCGCCTTCAACCGTTCCTCAAATTCGCCGCGATACTTCGCACCGGCGATCAGCGAACCCATGTCGAGCGCCAGCAAACGTTTGCCCTTCAACCCCTCGGGTACCTCGCCGTTCAACATGCGCTGCGCCAGCCCCTCCACAATGGCGGTCTTGCCGACACCGGGTTCGCCGATCAGCACCGGATTGTTCTTGGTACGCCGCTGCAGAATCTGGATCACGCGGCGAATCTCGTCATCGCGCCCGATCACCGGATCGAGCTTGCCCTGCTCGGCACGCTCAGTGAGATCGATGGTGTATTTCTCAAGCGCCTGGCGTTGTTCCTCGGCGTTCGCGTCCTGCACCTTCTCGCCGCCGCGCAGCTGCTCGATTGCCTTCTCGACACCATTCTTCGACACCCCGGTGGCCTTCAAAATGCGCCCGAGCTCACCTGAGTCTTCGAGCGCCGCCAACACAAACAACTCGGACGAAATGAATTGATCGCCGCGCTTTTGCGCGTACTTGTCGGTGAGGTTAAGCAGCTTGCCGAGATCGTTCGAGACGTGCACCTCGCCACCCGCGCCCTCGACCTGCGGCAGACGGTCCAGCACCTGGCTCAGCTTGGAGCGCAGTGCGTTGACGTTGACGTCGCTGCGATTGAGCAGCGGACGCACCGTCCCGCCTTCCTGATCGAGCAGCGCCACCATGAGATGCGCCGGCTCGATGAGCTGATGATCGCGCCCGAGCGCAAGGCTTTGCGCCTCGGCGAGCGCGCTCTGGAACTTGCTGGTCATTTTGTCCATACGCATGGCGACGTCCCGAGGTAAGGTTATTGTTCTTTAAATAAGGGGCCACCCGCCGTATTTCAAGGAGCGGCGAAGGGATATTAACCGCGCGACAACGATACTCGTTCCGTTCCCGCTCCTGCGGCCAGCACCCGCGCCAGCTTTTCCAGGCATTCGGTGCCTCCTGTGGCACTGCAATAGATCGGTGCGTATGTGCGCACACGTGCATGCGAACGCATCGCCACCGCGGCCACCGTCAGCCCTACTCCGCGTATACCCTCTACCCGCACCGGAATGATGGGCGCACCGGTCATGCCCGCCATCAGCGCCGCGCCGCGCTTGAGCGGCACCGGCGGATAGTGATCCAGTTGAATACGGCCATGCGGGAACAATGCCACGATTTCGCCACGCGCCAAGGCCGCGCACGCGGCATGAAACGCGGCGCGCGGATTGCGTGAGCGTTCCACCGGAATGCAGCCGACGGCGCGAAACAGCCATTTGAGATACCAGCGTTCGTATTCTTCGCGCGCGATCATGAAATGCAGCGGCCGGCGACTGGCGGCAATCAGCAATAGCGGATCAAGACCGGAGACATGGTTGGAGGCAACGATGGCACCGCCGGTGGCCGGCACAGCGAGCTTGGCGTGACGCAGACGATGGAAGCGGCGACAGAAGATCCGGTTCAGGCCATCGAGACGGTTGAGCCATTTATTGCCCCAGTCCGCCTTGTTGGCCACTTCCAGGCGCCGCATCAGCCGGCGCCACAGAAACACCAGCACGCACAATACGATAACGAGCGCCACCGCCATCATCGGTTACCGCGGCTCGGCGACGCGTGCCGCTTCGCGCCCGCGACCTTCGTCGACCGTCGTCAGCAGCAACAGACCCACGATAAAAAATACACAGGTACTTACCAGCGCCAGACGCTGATCGCCGTGCGACACGTAGGTAATGAATCCGTACGTTAACGGTCCGACGACCGCTGCCAGTTTGCCGGCCAGCCCCCACAACCCGAAGAATTCCGCCGCGCGCTCGGGCGGTGAGAACTGCCCCACGAGCGCACGGCCGGCAGATTGGCTGGCGCCCAGCGAAATGCCAACCAGATTCGCCACGACCCAGAAGCCGGCGCGCGTTTCAACAAAATAGGCCGTGACCAACGCGACGATCCACACGCACAGCGTGAGCACCAGCGTGCGCACCGAGCCAAGCCGGTCTTGCGTGAAGCCGAAGCCGAGTGCACCGGCTGCCGCGGTGATGTTCACAACCAGAATCATTATGATGGTTTCCTGCATCCCGAAACCCATCACTTCCTGGGCGTAGATCGCAGCGAGAACGATGACGGTATTGATGCCGCAATAATAAACCGCGAGTGTGACAAGAAAACGAAACAAGTCGCGATAGTGGCGCGCGTGCCTGAATGTGTGCGCCACGCGCTGGAATCCGATCCGCAAATAGCTCTGGCCCGGCGCCAACGGTTGCGCGGCCGCGCGCTCACGCAGCCACAAAAACGTCGGCAACGCTGCAAACGCAAACATGGCGGCAGTAATCCACATCGTGACCGGGATGTAGCGCGTCGCCGGATCGCCGTGACCCTGGGCCGACTGGATATAAAGGAGGCACATGCCGAGCACCAGCAGACCGCCGACATACCCGAGCGACCAGCCGTAGCCGGAGATGCGCCCCATGTCTTCCTCGCGCGCGATCTCGGGCAGGAAAGCGGCAATGAAATTTTCGCCGCTGGCGAACATGAGGTTCGACAGCACTACCAGGGCCATACCAAGCCACACATCGCCCTTCCCGACCAGACCGAGCAATGCGGTAGAAATCACACAACCAACCGTGGTCAACGCCAGAAAACGTTTTTTGTGGGCGCCGTGATCAGCGATTGCGCCCAGCACCGGTGCACTTGCCAACACCAGCACGTTGGTCGCCGCCATGGCAATCGTCCACAGCAGCGTCGCGGTGCCGACCCTATCGGCGCCGTCGGCCGCCACCACACTGACGAAATAGGCGTTGAAGATGGCGGTCAGGACAACAGTGGTATAACCGGAGTTGGCGAAGTCATACATTGCCCAAGCGAAGATTTCACGTCGTCCGGCAGGTGGGAGGGCCACCGCGGAAGCAAGGGGCGGCGCTAATCCCTCGTCGCAACTATCAGTCATCCGCGTTCGATGCGACCGGCGCATCGGGCAACGTCGTGACCGCGCTCGGCTGGTCCCAGGAGATAGGGCCGCTCAGTTGCGATGGCAGCCGCGGCGGGTGCATCACCTTGCCGCCGGCGCGCTCTATCACAAACTCATGCACGATACGCAGGACGTCGGCGCAATGACCGTGATTCACGCGGTAATACACTTCCTTGCCGCGCTTATCGCTCAGCAACAGGCCGGCATTTCGCAGGACTTTCAAATGATGTGAGATAGCGGGACGGCTGAGTGAAAACATGCGCACGATATCGTTCACGCAGATTTCTTCGTCGGGTTCAAACACGAGCATGATCTTCTGGCGCGTGCGATCGCCCAACGCAAAGAAAAACTGGGAGAACCGCTCCCAGCCTTCAGGTAAAGATTTGGTGAACTCGAGTTTCATGCACCAATGCCACAGCCAATCGGCATGGTCGACTCCTTCAAGTGCGTGAGCCAGCATAGCGGGGCCGGCAAACATGTCAACATTCGAAACTGGTTGTCAGGTGCCGTTGCCAATGGTAGCAATCAGGAAATATTTACCTGCGCCATCCGTCGGCGCAACGCGCACTTTCGGTATACTTCGCTCATCTTCGCCTTGTCTCGATTGCATGAAACTGACACTACCGAAAGATATTGCCGAAACGGTGCGCGTCGCGCTCGCGGAAGATATCGGCCACGGCGACCTGACTGCCGCCCTGATCCCCGCTTCCCAGATCGGCTATGCGAGCGTTATTACGCGTGAAGACGCCATCCTGTGCGGCAGTGCCTGGGTTGACGAGGTGTTCCGCCAGATCGACGCGCGGATTCGTATTCAATGGCGGGTCCATGACGGCGAACGCATTACTCCCAACCAGTGCCTGTGCCGGATTGAAGGACCGGCACGCGGCATTCTGACCGCCGAGCGCACCGCGCTAAATTTCCTGCAGACGCTGTCGGGTACGGCGACGTCGGTGCGACGCTATGTCGAGGCCGTGGCCGGCACCCGCACGGTCATCCTCGACACGCGCAAGACGCTTCCCGGCCTGCGCAACGCGCAAAAGTATGCCGTGCGCTGCGCCGGCGCGCACAACCACCGCCTCGGCCTCTATGACGGCATCCTGATCAAGGAAAACCACATCGCAGCCACCGGTTCGATTGCCGCCGCCGTGCACGCGGCCAAGGCGGCGGCACCGACCGGCGTGTTCGTGGAAGTGGAGGTAGAGAGCATTGCGGAACTGCGTGAAGCGCTTGCCGCCGGGGCCGAGCGCATTCTGCTCGACAATTTTTCGCTCGGCGACATCCGTGCCGCCGTCACTGAGACGGGCGGACGGGCCAAGCTGGAAGTCTCGGGCGGCGTGACGCTGGAAGCGTTACGTGCGCTTGCCGAGACGGGTGTCGATTACGTTTCGATCGGCAGTCTCACCAAACATGTGCGCGCCATCGACCTATCGCTGCGCATCGACGCCGCGCCCCTAGATTAGTCGCGACTTGTAGCAAGCGCTTCTGCAGTTACCGGTCCACTGACGGCTTTGAGCCGCACATCCGGATGCCAGCTCCATACGGCGAGCATCACGAAAAATCCGATCACGTATGCCACCGCCACGTGCCAGCCGTGGCGCAGCCACTGACCGACCGACTTCGCCTCCGGATACATGCTTGCGAGCGCAACACCGGCCGACGAACCGAACCAGATCATGGACCCGCCGAATCCCACGGCGTAAGCGAGGAAGCCCCAGTCATACCCACCCTGCTTGATCGCCAGCGCCGTCAACGGAATGTTGTCGAACACCGCCGACACGAAGCCGAGACCCAGCGCGGTCTGCCACGAGGCGAGCGGCAATTTTTCCACCGGCATCATCGAGGCGCTCAGTACCAGCGACAACAGAAAGATAGAGCCCTTGAATGTTTCCGGCAGCACTTCCCAATCCGGACGCCGCACTGTCACCGTCAACAGCAGCGCCACCCACACGGCAACACCAATGAAAGGAAAGTGATCCGCCTGTTCGGAGAACTTCACGTTGATCACGACGTTGGTCACGATCGCCAGCAGCAGGATAAATCCGACGATACCGATGCGCCGCCAATCAATTTTGGTGCGCTCGTGTGCGTTCCGAAGAATCGGCGAATATTTATGCTGCTGAATTGACGCCGGAATGCCGAAGATCACCAGCGCCACGCTGGAGGCAATGATGGCTTCGAATACCTGCAGCGGCGAAACGCCGGCGATCCACATCATGGTCGTGGTGGTATCGCCCACCACGCTCCACGCGCCGCCGGCGTTGGACGCCGCCACGATGGCCGCGAGATAACCGATGTGCACTTTGGCGCGAAATAACTGGTGCGCCATGGCACCGCCGATCAGGGCCGCGGCGATGTTGTCGAGAAAGCTAGAGAGAATAAACACCATCACCAGCATGGCGAAGCCGCCCTTCCAATCGTCGGGCAGGTACTTGGGCAGCACCACCGGCACGTGACTCTTTTCGAAATGTCGCGACAACAGCGCGAAGCCCATCAGCAGGCACAGCAGGTTTGTGAGAATGACCCACTCGTGCCCGAGATGCGCGACCAGACCGGAAACGCCGGCCCCGGTTTTGAATCCGGTGAACAGAACTTTATATAGCGTGATGCTCGCCAGCCCGGCAAGCGCGACATACAAGGTGCGATGATGAAACAGTGCCACGCCAAGCAACGTCAGCGCGAACAAAATGAAATCCAGCGGGATGCCGACGACCGTCAACCCGTCGGATGTCGCGGCAAACGTCGCGAACGGGACGAAGAATGTCAGGCCACACAAGATGCGCCGAGCACGACGAATCGGGGACACCATGACTCCCATACGTTGGTTATAAAACGCCGGCGATACTACCATTCGCCGTGACATCGCGACGTAGCGGTTTTCCGCAAGGAGCGCGTCAGGCTTCGGAAACCGCGAGCCGCAGACCAACGCGCGTAATCGTCTTGCCCTCCATCTCGCGCACGACTAACTCGACGTCGCCTATCTTGGTTCGATCGCCGACCACGGGGCGGGCCTTGAATATCTTCAACAGATGTTCGGCCAATGTGCGCGGCGCAATATCCGCCGCCACCTCGAATCCGTACATGGCGCCGACGTCACCGAGATGGGCGTTACCGTTCAGGACAAAATCACCAAAGAACAAATGTTCTTCCAGGTGCTGCGGCTGGATCCGGGCAGCGAACAGGCGATCGAGCTCATGGACGGCCTTGCCCGGCGCCAGCAGGTAGACGTAGTCATCAGACGCGAGCGCGGTCACCTCGCCCGGTGCCAGGTTCTTATCGCCGCGAATCACCGTCAGCACTTTGACATTATCGGGCAGATGCAGGTGCGTTGGCATTTCCCCCGCGGCCGATGAATCGGGCGTCACGCGATAACCGACGAATTCCAGATCGTAATGACCGGCGACGTCCAGGTTGACGCGCTGGGTCGCACCGCTGCTCGCCGGTACCTGCAGGCCGAGCCATTTAGCCATCGGCGCCACCGTCCAACCCTGCACCAGCAGTGATACCAGCACCACGAAGAATGCCACGTTGAAATACAGCTTTGCGTTTTCAAGACCGGCGAGCAGCGGGAACAACGCCAGAATAATCGGCACCGCGCCGCGCAGCCCGACCCAGGCGATGTAGAGCTGTTCCCGTTTCGGAAACCGGAACGGCAACAGCGACACCAGCACCGCCACCGGTCGCGCGATCAGGATCAGCACCAGCGACACGGCCAGCGCTGAACCCGCGTGTTCAAGCAGCGCCGATGGCGTCACCAGCAAACCCAGCACCAGGAACATTACGATTTGCGACAACCAGGCGAGCCCGTCCTGCACGCGCATAATGTTCTGCGCTTCATGCAGCCGCTGATTGCCGAGGAGCACACCCGCGAGATAAATCGCCAGAAATCCGCTGCCGCCAAGGAAGGTCGTGATGGCATAGGTGGCAAGTCCGCCGGCCATGGCGAACAAGGGATACAGGCCGGTCACGAGCGTGAGGCGGTTGATGAGCCATCCGAGCGCATAACCGGATACGACGCCGATCAATGCCCCCAGCGCCATCTGCATGACGAACTCGCTCACGATCGACCAGCTCATCCCGGCATGACCCGCTGCCAGCAGCTCGACAAACACAATCGTCAGGAACACCGCCATGGGATCGTTCACACCCGATTCGATTTCGAGCGTGGCGCCGACGCGCTGCTTCAATTCCATGCCCTGGGCGTGCAGCACGGAAAACACGGCCGCCGCATCGGTGGACCCGACGATGGCACCCACCAGCAAACCCTGCGTCCAATGCAGATTGAGCGCCCACGCCGCAAAAATGCCGGTGATCGCAGCGGTGATGAGGACGCCCACGGTGGCAAGCGAGAGCGCCGGCCACAATCCAACACGAAACGTCTCGGCACGCGTGTGCAGACCGCCATCGAATAAGATGACGGCAAGTGCCAGGGTGCCGATCAGGTGCGCGGTTTGAATGTCATCGAAGCGAATGCCGCCCGGCCCGTCTTCGCCGGCGAGCATGCCGAGCACGAGGAAGATAAGCAGCAGTGGCGCGCCGAGACGCGACGAGGCCGCGCTGGCGAGGATACTCGCGAGCAGAAACACCGCACCGAGCAGGATGAGATGGGTCGTGAGTTCCATATTTCTTTTTCGTACAGGAACGTCACGTTACCAGTTTGAACGTACGCTGTCTCGATTGACGGGCGCAGGTGCGAGGCAGCAATCGGCGGCGATCCCGCGCCGCCGATTGGATTAGAGATCGATCGTCTCTGACTCGCGCTCGTGCATGTCGGTCACGATGACCTGATTACGCCCGACCGCTTTGGCCCGGTAAAGCGCCTCGTCCGCGGCCGCCACCAGTTCCAACGCCGAGGAATGCGAATCCGGCACAACGACCGCCACGCCCAGGCTGATCGTGACATCGTGACCGGAAACTGATTTCACATGCGCGATCTTGAGCGTCTCTACGCCGAGCCGCATGCGCTCCGCCACGGCCGCGGCGCCGACGATGTCGTCACCGGGAAGTATCAAGGCGAATTCCTCGCCGCCGTAACGCGCCACCACGTCGGCCGGCCGATGCACGCTACCTTTGAGCACATTCGCGACCTGGCGCAGGCACACATCGCCCGCCTGATGACCATAGGTATCGTTGTGGAGCTTAAAACGATCGATGTCGATCATGATGATCGCCAGCGGCTGGTGCGAGCGCACCGCGCGCGCCCACTCCTTGTCCAGGATCTCATCGAAGAAACGGCGATTGGGAACGCCGGTCAGCGCGTCCATACCAGAGAGACGCTTGAGTTCAATGGTGGTGTCTTCGAGATTTTCCGCCATTGCCTGCAGCTTGCGGGCAGCGAACCTGAGCCGCTTGCGCAAGAGCGCGACGTGGACCCCGAGCGCCAGCGCGACCAGCGCCAGGACGCCCGTTAACCACCACAGCAGTTCCACAGTCGATGTCACGCGCTTCAATTTCCGCAATGACTATAAATATCAGTATAACGCACGCGCCAGCGCCGCCCGGCCAAAAGCGCCGGTTGTCCGAGGCGGGTAGACGAATGGCGGACAAACGGACGCGCGCGCGAAGATCGTTAAATTGCCGAAGTTCACTTCCCCGGACACAGGTGTTCTTGCAGGTACGCGGCAAAACGCTCGCGCATGTCACGTTTCTGGAACGCCTGAATGTGGCCGACGTCCGGCACCAACCACAGCTGCTTCGGTTCAGCGGCGGCGGCGAACAGACGCTTGCTGTGTTCAGACGGAATGATGTCGTCACGCTCGCCGTGCACCAGTAGCAGTGGGAGTGGTGCAATCTGATCGATTGCCGCGAGCGGGCTATAGTCGTCCGTCACCGTCCATGACAGCGGATACTGAAACAGCCACGTGCCCCAAAAGGACGCGAGCTTTTCACGCGCAATGTCGCGATGGCTAGAGAATGCGCTGTCGATGACGAGCGCCTTGACGTGTGCGCGCTGCGGCGTGTGCGCCACGTAGTACACCGCCGCGGCACCGCCCAGACTCTGCCCAAACACGACGATGCGATTGGCATCGAGCCCCGGTCGCGCCAGCAGGTAACGCAACGCGGCGTCGATGTCGGCCTGCAGTCCCGGCAGCGACGGCGCACCGTGCGACGCGCCGTAACCACGATAATCCGGCATGAAGACATTGAAGCCGCGCGCCGGCAGCCAATAGACACTGCCGATGTGGGTGCTGATGTTCTCGGCGTTGCCGTGCAGAAACAGAATCGTGCCGCACGCCGCGGTGTGCGCCGGCAGATACCAGCCGGACAAACGAACGCCATCGGCGCTCTCAAACGTCACGCTCTCGTATTCAAGCCCGATCTGATCCGGCGTCCGTACGTATGGCTTCAGCGGATAGAAGAACACGCTGTTGCAGCCGCTCAGCGGCATCAGTAGCAGACACACTATGAGCGCGCGCGCGATCAGAAGTAGACGCTCCAAGACAGCACGCCTTCACGCGTCGACTGATCGAATTCGCGTCGCTGCGAAAATTCAAGACGCAGTGCGTTATGACGATCGAGCGTCACGCGCTGGTTCAACATGAGTTCGCTGCCAGAATGAACGTCGCCGAGTCCGTAACGCAGCGCCCGGCCTTCGAGTTGTATGCGCCAGCGCGGCGTGACATCGAACAGCACGCCGGCACCCGGACCGGCGCCCAGCGCGTAGCCGCGTTCCAGATGGCGATGCACATCGAGTTCGCTTTCAAGCAACGCGTACCACAGCGACCCCCACCTGTCTTCGGCAGAAAATCCGACACTGCCCTTGGCATGCGTTACCAGCGGATTGAGCTCAGACGCTACACGTTTGCGGGCGGCGCCCAGATTCAGCCGCCACGAAAGCGGTTTCAGCAGATCATCGCGTGCCGACATCGATACGATATCGATCACATCGAGGCGCTCAAGGCGCAGACCGTCACCGCCCTGCCGATGCCGTAACACCGTATCGAAAAATTCAATCTCGGCGCCGCCGTTGTAACCCGCCTGCGGATCGAGCAAGTCGTGGTACACCGGCCGCAACCGCAGCTCTTCGAATGTGCGTCCGTTTTGACGCCCCAGCGCCGCCGAAACGCGCGCCGAGTTGTGGCCCTGATCGGGGCGTACGGCCGGCGTCGGCGGCGCCTCGGCGTTCGGTACATCGAGCCGGCTGCGCGCGAGCAGCAGTTCATGCAGCCGTGCGCCGGTGCGGTTGCCGAGTGGCATGCGCCCGCGCAAACGCTCGTAATCGAGATATTCAAACGCGACTTCCAGTACGCGTGCACGCTGTGGTTCCGGCAACGCCGCGAGTCGACGCTGGTTGTCCTCCGAATCCTCCAACGCAATCGCCGTCGCTAGCCGAATGTGATCCGCGGGCATCTGGCGTTGCCGATAGCGCAGCACCGTGCTGCGCGCCGGGCGATACGTTGTCGCGCGTAGCAGCGTCGGTTCTTCGGCCACGACGCGCACGGTGTCGGCGGGAATGGCCCATAACGGAAATCGATCTGTCAGCCGCAGCGATGGCCGCGCCGCATCGAACAGCGACAGCAGATGGTAGGCGCAGTTCTCATCGAAGAAGTAGTAATCGAAACGCACCGGGCCGAGCTCCCACACGTGCATCAACAGGCGATCGATCTCCGCTTCGGTGAAATTGAGTTCGTATTCCCAGATGTCGCGATTCTCGAGATCGTTGTATTCCGTCACTTTGGCGTAATACGGTGAGAGCGAGAACAGCCCGGCATAACCGCCGAACAAACCCTTGACCGCAAACAGGATGCCGTTGGTATCGCTGGTGGCGGCGGCGTAGCTGATCGAATAGGCGAGCAGGCGCGTGCGCTCGTCTTGCGTGCGCGCATCGACGCGCAGCAACGTATGCCCGTATAGCGACGCCGGGTTGTTGAGGTAGGCGGCGGGGAACACCAGCGTGATGCGCTGCGGATTGAGCGCCGTGCGCCAGTCGTTAAAACGTTTGCACGGCTGCTCGATCAGGCGCCGCGAATCGAAACCGAGCTCCTGTTTCAGCCAATGGTACCGCGCGATGAAGCGGCACTGCGGATGACGGTCTTTGTCTGCCTCATCGGGCGCGGAAAAAAAGGACGCGAGCGTGGCGTCGAGCTCGGCATACGGATTGGTCTTGCCGTCCGGCGCATTGAAACAC
>OBEQ010029163.1_pt1 | contig 13495 bp, 19 predicted proteins | sample 1670901 | NCBI WGS metagenome assembly OBEQ01 (sample SAMEA104232315, study PRJEB22302) | groundwater metagenome | biome: forest; feature: aquifer; material: groundwater | place: USA | collected 2011-08-07 | depth 5.4 m
AGGTCGGATTCCTCCAGCTTGCGCTTCTTGAGAAAGACTTCCTGAACCGCGCGCAGGAAACGGATCTGATCGGCGTTGTAATTTTTTCCGACGATGTGCCGCTCGAAGGCGCGGCGAACGACCTGTCCATAGCCGGGGATGGCATCGAGGGAAAGGATGTAGCCCATGAATTCCAGCAGGCTGTCCACGCGCCGGCCGTAGGCTTTTCGGATGGTCTCGGCGGAAAGATGGAGGTCTGCGCCGCCCAGCTCCCGATGGAGCGTCCGCTCCAGTTCAACCAGGTCCTCGACGCTCACTTCACGGCCCCGCCGGATGGCCTCCAGGGGGGAATTTTTCGGAGCGCTGAGTTCGGCTTCTTGGGAGTCGTGGTAGAAACTTTGGTGCAGACACCACGCTTGAAAGGACTAGAAAAAAACACTGGTCGGTTCTTCAGAACATTAAATCCTCGCGTCAAAGCAACCGTCTTGTCTTTCGGCTGAGACTTGAATCTTTTTCTTTTAATTAATTGGTTGATTGTTGGCATTACTTAGTTTTTTAAATCTACTATAAACTAAGTAAAATTGCAAATTATTCCCCTCTTGAGGGGTGGCGCTTGCGCCGGGGTGGATAAATACATTCCACCTCCCCCGCTAAAGCGGGTACTCCTCAAGAGGAAAATTTAAAACGCAAGACCAGTAAGGAAATGGAAAAGAAACGCCAAGATAGGCGCTAAATAGTCAGAAAAATAGACGATAAAAATAAGCAGAATTATCAGCGAATATTGCTCATATTTGAAAATAAAAGAGGAGGCAGATGCAGGCAAAAAAGAAAAAAGTATTTTAGAACCATCAAGCGGCGGAATTGGGACTAGATTAAACAACGCCAAGGCTAAATTTATAAGAACAATTATGAAAGTTATAACATAAAAAGGGTGCGGAGAAATGAAATTGTAGACAGGAAAACCCAATGAAGGAGCAAGACGAATGATAATTCCAAATATGATGGCGATAGAAACATTCGCTAAAATCCCAGCCGAAGCCACCGCCAATGTCCCCCATTTTTTATTGCTCAGATTCTCCGGATTGTACGGCACTGGCTTCGCCCAGCCGAACAAAAAAGGCGCGTGCGAGAAAAATAAAACCGCAGGCAAGAGAATCGAGCCGAAAAGATCCAGATGCTTGAGCGGATTCAAAGTCAGCCGACCCGCAAAGCGCGCAGTCTTGTCGCCAAAATATTCCGCCATGAAACCATGCGCGACTTCGTGTATTACTATCGACATAATCAGGATTATTATATAAAAAACTGCGTTGGTTGCTTCCATATAAATTCTATGATAGCATGGGGAAACTGCAATGAAAATATGCGCGATAACAAAAAAAGGTTCAATTATGGGCGGCGGGTACTCAAACCGAACCCGTGCCACTAAATTCAACCCGACCGGCAAAGTCCGAAAACACCTCAACCTTCAAAAGAAGCGAATTTTTGTGCCAGAAATAAATAAATTTTTAAATATTGAAGTCTCCGTGCAAGGCATGCGCACGATGAAAAAGAACGGCGCCTACGCCACTCTCTTAAAGGCAGGTTTAATACAGGCAAAATAAAAGAAAATTTTATTTTGTTTTATACCGACACGAAAGTGAGCGCGGTGCCGGCTTTGCCGGAGCGGCCGGTTCGGCCTATTCTATGCACATAGGTGTCGTAGGTCTGCGGCACATCGTAATTGATGACATGCGTCACATCGGGAATATCGAGGCCGCGGGCGGCGACGTCGGTCGCAATCAAGATTGTAATATGATCTTTTTTAAATGATTCAAGAATGCGAATTCTCTCGCGGCTTCTTTTGTCGCCATGAATGCCGCCCACTTTGAATCCAAGCACGCGTAATTCTTTTTCGAGCGTATCCACGCTGTGTTTCATCTCGCGAAAAATTAAAACTTTGTCGGAGCCGTCTTTTTTTAAAACTTCGTGAAGCTTAGACAATTTTTCTTCTTTGGTTCGCACACAAATCACATCTTGATCAATATTTTTTGCAGTCTCGCCGGAAATAACAGAAATAAAAGCAGGATCTTTCAAATATTGTTCCGTCATTTTTCTAATTTCCGGAGAAAGCGTCGCCGAGAAGAAAAGTGTCTGGCGTTCCTTTGCAGTTTTACCGATGATAAAAACCATGTCGTCGCGAAAGCCCATGTCAAGCATGCGGTCAGCTTCGTCGAGCACGACACTGTGACAAGTAGAAAGGTCTAAAACTTTTTTCTCAATCAAATCTCGCAAACGTCCCGGCGTGCCGATAACAAAAGAAACTCCCATTTTAATTTCTCTGATCTGTTTCATGATCGGAAGTCCGCCCACGCAAGCCACAGAAAACATTCCGAAGCCAAAAGCCAGAGTTTTAAAATCACTTTCTATCTGCAGCGCAAGCTCGCGAGTCGGCGCCATGATCAAAACTGTTTCTCTTTTTGAGAGCCCTTTCGTCTTCGCAATTTTTTCAATTAAAGGCAAAAGAAAAGCCGCGGTCTTGCCCGTGCCAGTGTTCGCCATACCGAAAACATCGTGGCCTGCGAGTACTGTCGGTATCGCTTGGTCTTGAATTGGTCTTGGACTTGTAAATCCAGCGCCTTTTATATTTTTATGCAATTGAGGGTTGAAAGGAAAATCGGAGAAAGTATGTTTAGAAACATAAGGCTTTTCCTCTATGTGAGTTGCCTTTTTTATGAAACGGGAAAAATCTATCCGCTCGGCGCCAAATCTGCCTCTCTTGGGACTTTTGCTTCCTCTGAAACGGGGACGAGAACTATTGAATCTTTTTACTCCGCCAAGTCGAGGTTTCGCTCTAAATGTAGAAGGAGAAGAATTATGACTTCCGAATTTCTTCGGAGCGCTTGAGTGACGTGTGTACATAAGGGTCACTCTCGCTATTTAGTAGAGAATGATAAATAGAGTATAGCACTTGGCTATTAATTTGTCAATGTTTCTTAAGTTATTCTAAAAGCTATAATGAAATCATGCAAGGCAAACATGTAGACGAATCATACTTAGATCTCCTCGAACACATCATGAAAAATGGTGTGACGAAAACTGAGCGCACGGGTACAGGCACACAAAGCGTTTTTGGTTACCAAATGCGTTTCAATTTGAGCGATGGCTTCCCTCTGCTGACTACAAAAAAAGTTCCCATCAAATCAATCATTCATGAGCTCTTGTGGTTCATGCGCGGAGATACAAATCTAAAATATCTCGCAGATAACAATGTGCATATTTGGGACGAGTGGCCATACAAAGCATATTTAATAAAAAGTAAAATGAATGTACCTAAAAGCGGCTCACCCGAGTGGAATACTGGCATCAAAGAATTTGTAGAAAAAATAAAAACAGATGAAAAATTTGCCAAAGAACATGGAAACCTCGGACCGATTTATGGCTATCAATGGCAACATTGGCGAACTCCTGATGGAAAAGAAATAGATCAGATAGCAAATGTGATAGAAAATATTAAAGCCTCAAAAATCGATCCGAACCATCGCGACGGAAGGCGACTAATCGTCTCGGCTTGGAATGTGTCTGATATAGAGGAAATGAATAAAGCGGGTCTTCCGCCTTGTCACTGCCTGTTTCAATTTTATGTAGTCAACGGAAAACTTTCCTGCCAGCTATATCAGAGATCATGCGACACATTTCTCGGCGTTCCATTCAACATCGCTTCATATTCCCTCTTCACCATGATCATCGCGCAAATCTGTGGACTAGAACCGGGAGAATTTGTATGGACTGGAGGCGATGTGCACCTGTATTCGAACCATCTGGAGCAGGCGAAAATTCAACTCGCAAGAAGAAGTGGCATTCGCCCGATGCCGAGGATGAAAATAAATCCGGATAAAAAGAAAATCGAAGATTTTGAGATAGATGATTTTGAGTTGGTTGATTATAATCCGCATGAAGGCATCAAGGCGCCTATCGCCGTATAAAAATATGATTTCACTCATCGCAGCAATTGGAAAAAATAACGAGTTAGGTAAAAAAAATGATTTGGTCTGGAAATTTCCAGCCGACCAGAAATTTTTCCGTGAAAAAACTGAGGGACATGCGGTCATTATGGGACGCAAGACTTTTGAAAGCATTGGTAGACCTTTGCCGAAAAGAAGAAATATCGTAATCACAAGAGATAAAACCTATCTACGCCATGGCGTAGATGTGGTGCATTCACTAAAAGAAGCACTAGCTTCAGCAAGGACTCCCCTTGCTGAAAATAATGAAATCTTCATCATCGGCGGAGCAGAAATTTACAAACAAGCCATGGATATTGCAGACAGGCTATATATCACTCATATTGAGGCTGAAGACAAAAAAGCTGACACTTTTTTCCCAGAAATTATCCCGATAGTTTGGAACGAAGTATCACACGAAGAATACAAAACAGACGAGAAACACGCCTTCCCTTATACTTTTTCAGTTTACGAAAAACTTTAAGGATCTTCCTGAGTTTTGATGCGAATGAAAATATCTTTACCCTCGGGAGTTTTTTCTTTTTTATATTTTCTGTTTTTATTTTTTTCTATCTTGTCTACGAGTTCTTTTTCCAGATCAAAACCTAAGTTATGAGACATGCCGAGAAGAAAAATAATCACATCGGCAAACTCTTCGGCTACTCCGGGCTGTCCTTTGTTGTATTTAGAAAAAGCCTCAGATAGCTCTTCATAAGCGCGGCAAAAATCGCTAGGAATATCGTTACCAAATCCTTTCTCTTTTCTATTCTGCATTATCTCTTTTTGTAATTGTCTTAGGTCGATCATTTATAATTCAAAACTTTTTTATTGATAATTTCTAATTTCACTCTTGCTTTCTTGAAAATAAGTTTTGTATTTCTTGAAGAATGGTAATCATGCTCAGCGACTACTCTTTTGATTCCTGAAGCAATGACTAATTTTGCGCATGTATAGCACGGTGCTAATTTTACATAGATAGTTGCACCATCAACAGACATACCAAAGCGCGCTGCCTGGGCTATTGCATTTTGAAAATCATGTATAGTCCGAAAACAATGTTCTGATTGAGAACCATTTTCATTTATAACAGTGTGCATATCATGACCAATATCACCACAATGAGGCAGTCCCGGGGGAGAACCAACATAGCCTGTAGAAATAACTCTTTTGTCGCGCACAATCACACAACCGCTTTGACCACTGCAAGTAGAGCGAGTGCCTACATAGTTTGCCAGACCAATAAAATATTCGTCCCAAGATGGACGTTTAGTTTTTAGATATTTTTCAATTTCTCTAGTCATTGCTTTAATATACCCTATTTATTCTTTTTTGCCCAGTATTCTTAAAATTTTCAAATATTTTTCTTCGGCTGGGGCTAAACCGGGAGAAGAATTTATTTCGATAATGTAGTAACCGCAAACTTTCGGGTTTTTGGCAATATCGCCGCGGGTTATCATAAGATCCACTCCGGAAAAACGAAGTCCCATATCTTTTGTAAGTTTTATGGCGATTTTTTTGAACCCGGAGCTAATTGTCCTCGTAGCTTCAATCATATCTCCCCCGCTGGACAAATTCGCGCTATCAAGCAAGTAAAGTTTTTTATTTTTCGGCAAAATAGTCTTGAAAGTGTAGCCTGAGCGCTTTAATTTCAATTTAATTCTTCTATCTTTTAAATCTATCTTGATACTTTCTTTACTTAAAAGTAAAATTTTGCGTTTAAGAAGATGAAGTATCGAACTTCGTCCGTCGCCTATCACCGAAAGCGGGGTGCGTTCATAGGCAGAAATTATTTCCCCATCCAAAACCACAATCCGATAATCCCGCCCCGGCAAATATCTCTCAACTATAGCAACTTTGTCTTCCTTGAAAACTTCCCGTAATGCTGCCCTTAATTCATGCTTGTTCCACACAAGACAAACACCCCAGCCTTTACTTTTGCTGTTCGGTTTTACAATTACTGGATATCCTAAACTCTTTGCGTACTTTATCGCGTAAAGAATTTTGCGGTTGCTTTGCATCTCTTTCGCCCAACTGTTTTCAAAAATTGTCTTGCCTTCCGCAACCGGATAGCCTAGTTTAGACATAAAAAACTTCGCGTGACTTTTGTCAGTGGAAATTCCAGTTGAAGCAATACCATTCAGATCAAGTAGATAGCCGAGAAAAGATCGAACTACGCCATTCGAGTAAACCATTTGCGCCGCCACCCCCCACTCTGGCTCGACTATAAACTTGGCTCCGACTTTTGGCGCCAACCTGGCGAGAAGTTTATGAAGCTTTTTTTTATTTTCTATGTTTGAGGACATATTTTATTGCTTTTAAATTAGCAAAAAGCGGAGCGTAAATATCTTTTTTGGGATCAATGATAAGTTCATTGCGTTTTACTTTTTTAGTGAAAATAATTGGCGCGCCAGTAATTAGAGCCAGGGGCTGTTGCTCTTTTCCCTCCCCCATACAAAGCACCGCAGATGTCGCTAGACTGTCTGCAATATCAGTCTTAGACATTTTCAATGATCGTCCAAAAATATCTTTTTTGCTTATATAATTTCGAATTCCCTGAAAACCCGCATAGCCTAGCGCCACCCCGACAATTCCCGCGCGAAGCGGCATAAGTCTCGAATCTGTTATCAAAACTCCTAAATTTTTCAACCGAAATTTCTGCATCAGTTTTTTTCTTATCACTTCTGCACTTTTAAAACTGTCCCGAGGCAAGAGAATGAGCTTGCCTTTTGCATTTGATTCATCAATCCCAGCATTTGCTATAACCATTCCGTCTTTAATCGTCAACCAGACAATTTTAGTTTGCAAAGCAAAATCACTTTCTTGTTTTATGAGTGAAATCTTTTGCTTTTTATTTTTATATTCCACAGTTCTTCCCTCGGAGAGCGCAACGATTTTAGAAGTCACGACCAAAACAGAATTTTCAGGAATTTTTTTAATATATTTGAGAATAAATTCAAAGAGGTTTTCGTTTTCACGAAATATTTTAGTTTTAATTGGAATAATTTGCATTGATTTTTAACACGCCATTCTCGCGTTCATGGCAGGCGTGGTCACTCCATCAAGATAGTGCCCCCAAACATCACATAGAGAACTGACGGCGCCAAGCGCGATAGGATATTCTTTTTCTGAAATCATTTCATCTAAAAGTTCGTGCCAAACAGTGTTTACTTTGGCGTGGGTGCGGAAAAATTGTAGAGCTTGATCATTTTGGATTCCGTAGAAATCTTTTAGACCCTGTTCCTTGGTCGTTGACACTTTTCGGATTTGCTCTTTGTAAGTAGCTAAGGCCGCCAAACCTTTATTTATATTTTTATCCTGGGCTAAATTTAAAAATGTTGTAATGACCTCACTGGTGTTTTTATTTGCCTTAGAATTCACAACTTCCTCTTTGGAAAGTCCCAGCGCTTCGGAAAAAGTCAGTAATTGCGCGACATGATTGGTGGATTCTCCTTCCTCCCCGATTAAATCCTTGAGCATTGCTTTGCGCATCTTTGCATTATCACAATTCGAATGTATCCCGCTCATAAATCGGGGAAAGGCATTTTCAAGGTGATAATACTGTTTCATGTATTCCTGTAATTCCCCTTTTTCGAGCTTTCCTGCCTGCCAGCATTTATAAAAAGGATGATTGAGTATTGATTTTCGGGCTATAACTTCCGAAAGCTGGGCGAAAAATTTTGTATGTTTCATGCAAGTATATTAACGCAGTTCATCTAAAACTGCAAGAAAATTTTTTGTTTCAAGCACATCATGCGTACGCACGATACTGACTCCGTTTAAAACGGCTATAGCAATTTCAGCTAGTCCTGCTTCCAATCGCTCCTCTGCTCCCGGAATTTTTTTTAAATTCAATCTAGTTTGCAATATTTTACCAAGATGACTTTTACGGGAAACACCAATACAAAGAGGAAGTTTCCACCTGGTAAATGCTTTGAGTTTTTTAATGATAGTTAGATTATGCTCTATTGATTTGCCAAACCCAATGCCAGGATCGAGAATGTATTGATATTTTTTAATACCAAATTTTCGCCCAATAATCATTTGCTTGTTAAAAAATTTATTAATCTCAGAAATTACATTGGTGTATTTTATTTCACCAGACTGCATCGTTCTCGGTTCACCTTTGATATGGTAAATAACAATCGGCACTTGGTAGCGAGCAACGACTTCGGCCAAACTAGGGTCGAAACTAAATCCACCCAAAGCGTTCACCACCCCAGCTCCCGCTTCTATCGCCCTCCGTGCAACTTCGGCTTTGTTGGTATCGATCGAAATAACTATTTTTTTCCCAAATTTCTGCCGAATTTTTTTTATAACCGGCAAAACCCGAAGAATTTCTTCCCTGATGTTAACTGGTAAAGACCCCGGCCGAGTCGACTCACCGCCAACATCTATAATATCAGCACCAGATTTTATCATCAGTTCAGTTTGCTTTAGAGCGCTCTTGATATTATTAAAATACAAACCGCCATCTGAAAAAGAGTCAGGGGTGATATTGAGTACTCCCATAACCAAAGTTCTTTGCTTTTTAGATAGCATGTTTTTATCCTTTCACTTCGATGCCCATAGAGCGAGCGCTTCCAGCAATAATATTTATTGCGCCTTCATCATCTTTAGAGTTCAAATCTGGGGCTTTCTTTTTAGCTATCTCTAGAGCTTGAGCGCGAGTTATTTTTCCAGCTTTTGTCGCGACATTTTTGCCTGAACCTTTTTCTACTCCAGCCGCTTTCAAGATAAGTCCTGAAACAGGCGGAGTTTTAACGACGAAATCATAGCTTCGGTCTTCATAGACCGTAATCGAAACACCCACCTTGTCCCCTGCCATTTTTGCTGTCGCGGCATTAAATTTAGTCACGAAGTCCCCGATGTTGATACCCGCCTGACCAAGCGCGGGTCCAAGCGGAGGCGCAGGCGTAGCTTTAGCGGCCTGAATCTGTAGTTTTATTTTTTTGGTTATTTTCTTTGTCATCCCAGTACTAAAATTTTTATATATTGATAATAAACCTAATTTATACTATTTTGTTCCTTTTGTCTATTTTTCTTTTAATTGCTTAAGTAGAAATTTAGTACGGGACAAGTATGTTTTTATATTTTTTTAACCTGTAGAAAATCTAGCTCGACGGGAGTCTCACGACCAAACATCGAGACAAGCACTTTCACTTTGCCGCGTTCCTCGTCCACAGAATTGATTTTCCCTTCAAGATCTTTAAACGGACCGTCGGTAATCAAAATACTTTCGCCGATTACCATATCAATATTGTGTTTAGCTGTGCCAGCATCCATCTTTTTGAAAAGAAAATCAACTTCTTCAGTCTTGAGCGGAACTGGATTTACTCCCGCGCCGACGAAACCGGTCACGCGCGGAGTGTTACGCACCACATACCAAGAATCATCCGTCACAATCATATCCACCAAGACATATCCCGGATAAATTTTCTCTTCCACTTCCACCCGTTTACCTGCCTTGATTTTTATTTTCTTTTCAATTGGAACAATGACATTAAAAATTTTATCATTCATTCCGAGAGAATCAATCCGCTGTTTCAAATTACGCAAAACAACATTTTCATATCCAGCGTAAGTATGAATAGCATACCAATTTCTCGCTCCTTGTGTTTCTTGCTTTGACATGAATTTAGCGATTAATTATTTTCTCTAACCCTCGGGAAAAAATAAAGTCAAATATGCCCAAATAATAGGCAACCACAACAGATAAAACTATGACAATTAAAGTATAGTAAAAAGTTTGACGCCTACTAGGCCAAATTACATGTTTTAATTCCGTCTTGGTTTCCTTAAAATATTCAGTAAGTTTTGACATAGATTATTGAAAAAATTTAAACCCTCTTAAAAAAGCCCCTCGCAGGGCTCTTTTAATACTACTCTTTTTGTCTTGAATAGTCAAATTTACCTTATCTCATAAGTTATCGTCACATCTGAACTGATTGTATTTTCACCTTTTGGAAGTTGAGCCGGAGCGGGAGCCGAAGGACCAGATGAATCCATCATTGCAGCCTTTCCGTACATTATCGGATATCCCCCGCCGCCTTCGCTAAAGCTCGTAATCTTGCCCAAGTTTACCCCTAAATCTTTCGCCAAAATTTTTGCTTTTTGTTTTGCATCGTCAATCGCTTTTTTCCTCGCTTGGGCTTTCAAACCATCTTCGTTATCAATGGAAAAATTTGGACCGCTTAAATCAGAGACACCAACAGCGCCTAAACCTTGCATAATAGCGCCAGCTTCATCCGTATTGCGGATTTTTACCGTAATACTTTCGCTGGCTGTATAACCTACAAGTATTTGTTTTCCATTACCACAATAATAAGACATCGCGGATGCTGCTTCGGGTGTTGTGGGAACTTGTGTACATAGTTCTTTTTTATATTCATATTTAGGATAAACGGACACACTCGCAGTTTTTTTATCTTTATCAGAAACGCCCTTGCCTTTCAAAAAATCTAGAGTCTTTTTCTCAATCACCGCGACGCTATCTTGAGCTTCTTTAGCAGTTTTCGCATCTTTACTGATCGTGAAGTAGACACTTGCGATGTCCGGCACGGCCTTTACTTCTCCATGGCCAGAGAAAGAAATAGTCGCCGGCGTTGCGCTCTCTCCCAACATGCTGTCTTTTTTTATTTCGGAAAAAATCTTCACCGCGAAATAAACAGACAATATAATTATCAAAACAAACGACACCTTAAATGTTTTTATTTTAATTTGTTCTAGTGTCTCCATGTAAATTAATTCTATACTAAATTCACTTCCGGCACAAGTTCCAAACCAAATTTTTCTTTTACATCGGCAATAATTTTATTGGCTAAAGTTAAAACTTCTTCCCCTGTCGCTCCTTTATGATTTACCAAAACCAACGCTTGCTTCTCATGCACACCGGCATTCCCCAGCCTTTTCCCCTTCCAACCCGCATTTTCAATCAGCCAACCGGCAGGAATTTTCACAACTCCTTCTTCTTCAAAGAAAGGCATCTTCGGGTGCATTTCAAGCAGTTCTTTCTTCTTTTCCTCAGTCACAAAAACATTTTTAAAAAAGCTACCCGCATTGCCGATAATTTTTGGATCCGGCAACTTGCTTCTTCTTATGTCCGCAACCGCATCGCTAATTTGTTTAGAATTTTTAACTTCTATCTTATTCCCGCCCGAACGACCGGTGTCGTCCAGTCGGGCGGGTTTTTCTAAATATTCAGCAAGAGTTTTATAAGAAAGATTTGGTTGCGGTATTTTGCTCAACTTCAAAGTTACGGCGGAAATAAAATATCTATCTTTCAGCCTGTTTTTAAATATGCTGTCTCGGTACCCAAATTCACATTCTTCCCTGCTAAAAATTTTCTTTCCGCCTGTGTTAATCTCGTAGGCTTCCACATTTTCTAAAACATTTTTTAGCTCCGCTCCATAAGCTCCGATATTTTGCATTGGCGCCGCGCCGACCGTGCCCGGAATGAGCGACAAGTTCTCAATCCCCCAAAGACCGCGTTCGACGGTAAAAATTACAAGGTCATGCCAAATTTCTCCGCCCATGCATCTTATAACCACGCTTTCAGAATCTTCCTTTAAGATTTCAATTCCCTTTAATTTATTTAAAATAACCAGACCATTGAAATCTTTGGTAAACAATATGTTGCTTCCTCCGCCTAAAAATAATTTTTTGTTATCTTTAAACTTCGGAGCACTAAAAAGCTTTTTCAAGTCAGCTTCATTCTTGCTTTCAACAAAAAACTTAGCATTTGCAGATATGCCAAAGGTATTTAATTTGATTAAGTTGTAGTTGTTATGGATTTTCATCTGTATTTTTACTGACCTATGTCTATTACTTTTATCATATCAGAAACAAATAAAAAAGCTGGCGTCCATAAATTGGTACCACCAGCCTTTGGGAATCAAACACAGTTTAATTCCCAAATATCCACTGTGACTCGCGATAACGACGAATTGCCTCGAGCAGTTCCAACTGCTCGAGAAATATCTCTTCCTCGTCGCGCTTTAGTGCTTCAAGAAAGAGATCGACTGTTTGATCTTCTTCCGTTTCTGTTTTCATTTTTTTCCTTTCTCTTTGTTTTATTGTGGCATTTACCTAGTGAGTTTGCAACAGGAAGTAATGATAACTTAGCATTTGCTCGCGACCGCTGCTTATTGCTATTTTACTGCCTCCTCTAACTTATATGCACTTCCATGCTTAAGCATTCCCAAATAAGACTGAACTGTTTCTGGTTTTGGATTATTTTCCAAATTTCTTATAATCTTTCTTTTTGTACTCGTCCTCAAAACTCTATGTTTGGGAAGATGCACCCAACCAAGAAAATCTACTCCCGAAGCAAAAGTTTTAATAAAAATCTTGTCTGGATGCAGTTCTAGTTTTAATTTATCCATGAGAAATACTACGATATATCGTAGTAGAAGAATAAGCTCTTTTTTATCTCTACCCAAGATCACAAAATCATCAGCATAACGGATATAGTACTTCACTTTCAATTCTCTTTTCACAAACTGGTCAAATTCATTCATGTAAACATTTACTAAAAGCTGGGAAGTGAGATTGCCTAGCGGCAAACCGACTTCCGCTAGGTCTTGCCTTGCGGAGAAACTTAGTATTAATGGAGCCGCACTCTGGACATTTTTTGTGTTTTTTTAGTAATCATAGCTAAAAATTAGCACTTTCAGCTATATACAGCAAGGACAGAATGGTCAAAACAGGCCGTTGTTTTTGTATATTATGCCTAAACTTTCACCTCTTGCACCTTTTCGACGGCGATTTCTTCCTGGAGCGACACGCGGATTTGAGTTAAACGGGTTTTCCCCGCCTGTCCCAGGTTTGTAACATCCTCGGCAGTCCATTCTGCTGCCTCCAGAGCATCACCGAGTTGATTTAGTTGTCCTGACGTAAAGTGAGACATGTCTCACTCCTTTCTGGGCACATGTGCCCTTTGATTTTTTACTACCTACTATTTGCTAGAGGACGAAAAGTATCGCCATAGCTTCAGTCCAAGTTATACACCCAAAAAGCACTTCTGTTAAACTTTAGCGATTTAGCATTAGTGCGCGACCGCTGCTTATTGCTAAATAATCAATTCTATTCTTTATGGCCTTAATATGGTTACCGACCCATCCTTATGCAATTTAATAACCCTAGATGCTTTGCCTTTTATTTCTCCCCCGTCTACGTACAAATCCACTCCATCGCCAAAATATTTTTTTGCTTCGGCGATATTTTCACTTGGAGGCCTTGCCTCCAAGTTGGCAGAGGGTGCAGTGAGCGGACCGGTCTGTTTTAATAATTTTCGCAAACCTGCCTGCGCAGGCACTCGAAATGCGAGAGTCTTGGTGCCACGATGCAGATACGCGAATTTTTCATCGGGGCAATCTAAAACAAAACTCGTCGGCTCTTTAGCACTAGCAAGAACCGTTCTTGCTAGTGGGGAAAGAATTATAGAAAATCTTTCAAGTTCACTAATATCTCCTATGAGTATAATGCAGGGCTTTTCCGGATTTCTTTTGCGCGCTTTGTAAATTCTCTCCACTGTCGAA